>Ga0182024_10023540_pt1 | contig 11017 bp, 7 predicted proteins | sample P32metaG_FD_120480 | JGI IMG/M metagenome (GOLD analysis project Ga0182024, IMG submission 120480) | Permafrost microbial communities from Stordalen Mire, Sweden - P3-2 metaG (Illumina Assembly) | ecosystem: Environmental > Terrestrial > Soil > Wetlands > Permafrost | place: Sweden: Stordalen... | reverse complement strand
TGTTTGAGTGCTGGGTGGCCGCCTGTCTTGAACTCACAGGATCCCCGCCGTGGCGGATGAAAAACACGGATCTGCCGTTCGGGATTCGGACGGGGTGAAGCCGGCTTCAGTTCAGCTTTTTTGTGGCGCACGCTTTAGCGTGCAGCGGCGAACTTTAGTTCGCCGGCGAATTTTGGTGGGGCAGGCGATCTTGTCGCCTGTCCGGGAGTTTTCGTGACCTTATGTTGTTGATGAAATAAATATCGGCCCTTGTGGCGCGGCGAAACTCCGCCGCGGATCGGTTACCTTGACGCGCACAGCCATCCCTTAAGCCGGCTCTTACTGCCAGAAAATCCGAAGTGTCGCTTCTTGCGTGCCTTCTACTTGCCGCGCGGCGATCGGGGTTTTTCACACAGACTCGTCAGGGCGCGCGTTCCTCCTGAGCCGCCGGCCGTCACTCTCCGAAACTCGACTTGAGCCTCGATGGGTATTCAAGGAGAAAATCGTCCCCCGCCCCAGCAGCCACTGCGGATCGAAGCGCCGCTTCACCGCGCGCATCGCCTCAATTTCCTGGGGCGAATACTGCACCTGAAGCAAGTGCGCCTTGCGCTTTCCCAACCCGTGCTCGGCCCCGACCGTCCCTCCCAGCGCGACCGCTTCTCGCGCCAGGTCGTCCATCAAACTCTTCGCCCGCTCGAATTGCCGCGGCGATTCCGAAAACGTGTTGATGTGCACATGCGCGTCGCCGATGTGCCCGAAGATGACGTAATTGCCCGCGAAATCGCGATCCAGTTCACGCCGGTAGATTCGCATGATGGCGCGCGTATGTTCGATGGGCACCGCGTAATCGGTGCTCAATTTCATGAAACCGCTGCGGCGGATACGATCGTTGCAGCGCTCCGGCAGCGCATGGCGGAACTGGCGGAAGCGTTCGCGGTCGGCGGCCGAAACGGCGAACCACGACTCGTCTTCGAGCGCGCCGGTCATGTCCAAATCGACGTCGCCCTCCTGTTCCACCATCAGCGCGGCTCCGTGCGCGACGTCCAGCATCTGGAGCGACCCGCGATCCAGATACTCGAGCATGCGCAACCCGGAGGTTGCGCGCCATCGATCGACGGCATCCAGCGCCGCGGCTTCGTCGCGAAAGAAAATCACGCCCGAAATCAATTCGCCCGGCGCGGGAAGCAATTTCAATTCGGCTTGCGTCACCACCCCGAGCGTGCCCTCGTTGCCGATGAACAGGTCCACCAGATCCATTCCAGGAGCGAGCCGGTATCCGGCGGAATGCTTGGTGGTGCGCGGGAGCCGGATCGCGGGAACTTCGAAATCGACCGGCTGTCCGCGCCGGGCTTCGATCACGCGCCCGTCCATCAGCGCAACCCGGAGAGCCAGCACATGCTCGCGCGTCGCGCCGAACCGGAAACTCCGCGACCCGCTGGCGTTTGCCGCGATGTTTCCGCCCAGCGACGAAGTGTTCTCGGTTGGATCGGGCGCGTAGGAAAGTCCGGCGCGCGCCGCGGCCGATTGCAGATCGCGCAGCAGCACGCCCGGTCCCACCACGGCCTTTTGAGGCGCGCCCGTAAGGGAGCGCGTGTCTTGAGGCGCGCCCGTAAGGGCGCGGGCGTCTTGAGGCGCGCCCGTAAGGGCGCGGGCGTCTTGAGGCGCGCCCGTCAGGGCGCGCGCATCCGCCCCCGTTTCAATCTCCACGCGATTCATGCGCGTGAGCGAAATCGCCCAGCCGGATTGCGGAACCGCCGCGCCGGTGACGCCGGTCAGCGCGCCTTGGAAGGTTACCGGAATTTGCTCGCGCCACGCGCGGTCCAGAATTTCCAGAAGTTCGGCTTCATCGCCCGGTGAAAAGATCTGATCCGCGCAACCGTGAAAATAAGAGGCGTCGGTGATCTCGGGCACCTCTTGATTATGACGGTTCGACAGCGTAGCGCACGCGATGTGGCGCACGCTAGTGCAGTGCGGCAGAAATCTCGAACGGTTCGACGAGATGTGGGGCGGACCCGCTGGTCCGCGGCCGACGCCCTCGTCGGCCTTTGGTCGCAAGCCGAAGAGCCGGACCAGGGGTCCGGCGCGGACGAGGGCGTCCGCCCCACATACTACTCAATCTGTGTGACGCAACACTAGCGTGCGCCCACAGGATGGGCTACTTCGCCCAGAAAATAGTTTGGATGGGCTGGCCGTTCGGGCCGACCGGAGTGTACCCACCGATGCGAACGGTAATCACATGCGCGCCCGGCGGGACCAGCGATGGAACCAGGTAGTTAATCTGCCAGCCTCCCGCGAACGCGCCCGCGCCCGAGAATGTGACCGCTGAGGCAGGGACCAGTCCGTTCGCGCCGAACGAATCCGAAATCAGTTGCGCCACGTCCTGCGTGTTTGACTGTTGCGTGGGTGCAAACCCATCTGCGGGAGGCGGGTTTGGTCCTCCACTGAATAAACCGCCACCTGTCAAATAGAAGCTGATGTAGTGGTTGCCATCGCGCGATACCGGATTCGCCTGCGAGTTAACCGAGTTATCTACTAGGTTGATGGCCGCAATCTGGCCCGAACCGATGGCTCCCGCGGTAAAGAAGCCCGGGCTGTACTGCGCCATGGGGATCGAGCCGGCGGCGACGATCTCGCCCGTGGACGGATGAGTTACCAGGAAATTGGCCGTCCCGGTGGGAGGCGTCATCGAAGGAACCTGAAACGCGATGTCAGTGGTGTCGACGCGGTAAATCGGCGCCGGCACGCCGTTGACCGTGACCTGAAGGTCGCTCAGGGTAATCGGCCACGGATTGCTGTTCTCCATGGCTGGCGTGAAGTTGAAGTTCTGCCCTACCTGAAAGATCTCAGCAAGCTGTCCCGGCGCCAAGGGTGTTACGTAGGCTCCGTTTGCGGTCCCGCCGCTGTAGTTCGCCACGTGCTGATAGGTGAGCTTGGGGTAATAGAACGTTGCGCGATTGGACTGCTCCGCGACGATCAGATTGTTGGCGTCGTCGAGAGTCACCGCGAATGGCACGGTTTGCAGATTCAACTGCTGGGTGTAAGGCGGAGCGTTGGGATTGCTTTGCAGCACGAGCGCATCGTACTCGGGCAGCCGCCAGATGACGTCGTCCCCGAGCGCAACCCAACTCTCGCCGGTGGCTTGGTTCACCACCACGCCTTGCGGTGCGGCCATATTGTTCTCCTGCAAGGATGAAGCTGTGCCGTTTGCCGAAGTCAGCGGGTTATTGTATACCACCATGCGATTGTTGCTGGCATCGGCGACATATAACCGGTCCGACGAATCCACACCCATGTGCCGGGGACCGTTCAGCCCGGCCACGGCGGGAGAGGGCTGGATGTTGGAGAAGCTGGTCTGGCCCAGCACGATGTCCGCGGACACTCCGGATTGAAAGTCCGAGCCGGAGGGTTTCTTGAAAATCACAACCCGGTTGAAGGCAACGTCGGAAACGGCCAGCGACCCGTTGGCGAATAGCGCCAGACCGTAAGGGAAACTCATGAACTGCGGGCCTGCGTCGATGTTCTGGGAAATGAAATCCTGTTGGCCGAGCACCAGGTTGGGGATCTCCGCTGAGTTTCCCGACGCGAACGGCGCGGGGAAGCGGAGCACGCGGCTGTTGCCGCTGTCGGCGACCCACAGGTTGCCGTTCGCATCCACGATGACGCCCCCAGGCAGATTCAGGCCGGTCTGCGTCTGAAGCTGCGGGTCGTTCTTGGGATTGTTGACCAGCGCGCGATAGAACTGGGTTCCCGCCTGGCCGCCCAGGGCGGTCTGACCGATCACGATATCGGCGCGCACGCCGGGTTTGACGGTCAGGGCATTATTGAAGCCGAGAATGCGGTTATTGAAGGTGTCCGCGATATACAGATGGGGCGGGTTGGAAGAATGGTCGATGGCGACGTCGCCGCCCGCGCTATTGCCCGACGTCAGAAACAGTTCCCGGCCTTCGATCAGGTTGGGTTGGAAGTAAGGATAATCGAGCTGGCCCACCAGATGCGCCGCCGTGGTATAGGAAGCGCCCTGAATGGGGATGCCGAGCAAGCGATTGTTGCCATTGTCGACTACCCACATGTCGGAGCCAACGCAGGAGCTGGTGGAACAGTTGAAAGCGCCGCCGGTCGGCGACGAAAATGTGCCGGCCGTCGGCTCAGGCAGACCCTGGTTGGCCTTGCCGGTGGTCATGTTGGGCTGTCCGAACACGGCCAGGATCGGCGGGGAATCCTGCACCACCTGCGGGCTCTGGCCCGGATTCGGCGGAGCGGGCCAGTTCCCGGGGACGTCATACTCGACGATGCGATGGTTGCCTGTGTCCGCCACGAACAGGTGAGCGCCATCGGAAAACATTCCAGTCGCGCCGCTGTTGTTGGACGGGTTAACTAGCCCATAACCGTTGGTCGCGGCGCAACTGGTGGCGGTTTCGGGAGCTATACCAGGCTCGCAGATGCCCAAAATGCGGCTGGCACTCTGTCCGCTCACCTGGAACGGCGCGAGGAAATACGACACGCGGCCGTAAGCGTCGCCGACGTACAGATTCCCGTTTCCATCGAAAGTCATCCCGGTCGGGTTCTGCAAGCCGCCCTTGTTGAGATAGGCTGGTACGGTCGGGGAGGTCGGAAACGCAGTGGTGTTGAACGCGAACTGGCCCACCACCAGGTCGGCTTGCGGCAGGATTGTATGGGGGACCAGGTTGCTCGCCGGGTACCGCAGCACGCGATTGTTGTTGTAATCGGAGACCCATAGATTCCCGGCGTTGGTGGGGTCAATCGCAAGGGCACTGGGTACGCCCGCCCCTAACGACAACGTGGTCGCATCCGGCACGGCATTCCCCTGGTTGGCCAAAGTACCCGCGCTGACCACTTTTTGCCCGATCACCAAGTCGGTGGTGAGCGGCGAAGCGGTCTGGTTGAACGGCGTGGGAAAGCGCAGGATGCGATTATTCCCGGAGTCGAGCACATAAAGATTACCGCTCTTATCCACTGCAACCGACGTGGGAAAGGCGAAGCCGCTGTTGGGACCGGGCCTTCCGGGCCCCCCCTGAAGCGTGCTGTATAAATCGGGTTGGCCGATCACCAGGCTGGCCATGCCGCAGGAGGTGGGAGCACTGATTCCGCACGGTATGAACGTGTTGGGATTCTTGAAGGCCAGCACGCGATTGTTAAACGTGTCGGCGACGTAGAGAATGGGAGGCGTTGCGCTGAAATCGAACGCGATCGAATAGGGGTTGTTCAACTCGCGGCCTTCCACCAGGTTCGGGGCGATCGAGTCTATCGGCTGATTGAACGCCGGGGTATTTGGGGACTGGCCGAATTGCTGCGAGGGGAAGTCGTTAATAGTGGGGGACACCGCCTGTCCGAATCCAACACCAGCCGACAACACGAAACACAAGTAGGTTAGTTTCATTAGAAAAGTCTCCGAGAAACGGGGCGCGGGAGCCGTCTGATTGCTAAGGTAACACAAATATGGACGCCCTTTCCATGTGCCGGGAGTACTTGCCAGCAGTACTATTCCAGCTTGGTCCGAGCCGGGAAGACCCTCAAGATCCAGTGCGGCGGGCGCACACGTGTGACCGGGAGGATGCGCTTCGCCGCGTGTTTTCATTGCATTTTCATAGGCTTAAGCGCGGCAATCGACGTGCTGTTTTCTTAGCATGCGAAAACCAGCCGCTGCAATTTCCCTGGCGATGCACGTGATCGCCGCGATTCTTCTCTTTTGCATCACGTTTCCCGACGCTGTGCCTCGCGTAATTCCGGCGGCGGTGCACATTCTCGCGCCGCGCCTCGATAATCCGTTCAAAAAAGACGGCGGGGGCGGACAGCGCCAGCCCCTGCCTCCGCGGCGGGGCGAAGCGCCCAAAGTGGTCGCACCCAAAGTCTTTGTTCCGCCGATGGTTACGCGGATGGACAGCCCTAAACTGGTGGTGCTCGCGGCGCTAACGGAAATGCCTGAATTGAACATCACCGCGCCCCAGATCGGCGATCCTCGGGGCGCCAGCGGGCTGCCGTCGGGCGGCCCCGGGGGGCCATTGGGAATTGGAACGCACGGAACCGGCGGGATCGGGGACACCGACGGTCCGCGGCAGGGCGGCGCACGTCCGCCGGAGGTCTTCATCGGCAAGCTCACGCGCAATCCGGAATTAATCTACAAAGAAGAGCCGGAATACTCCGACGAAGCCCGCAAAGCGAGGCATGAAGGCACGGTCCTGATCGATCTGGAGGTGGACGCGAGCGGGCGGCCGGTGAACCTGCGCGTGGTGCGGAGCCTCGGCCTGGGCCTGGATGAGAAGGCCATGGCCGCGGTATCGCACTGGAAATTCCGGCCGGCGATGTCGGGGAATCGGGCCGTGACCGCGCCGGCTCGGGTGGCGGTGAGCTTCCATTTGTTGTGATCGGGGGGCGTGCGCCACAATTTACATCACCTGCGAGCCGTCCAGCTTCTGGCCGCTCACCAGCGTTCCCAGTAAACGAAAATCGAATCGGCCCAGCGCCCGGAAGATCGCGCCGATGCGAAATCCCACCCCGGACATGAATCCGTAATACTTGGCGAGAAACGCCGCCGCGCCCAGAATGCAATCGGCGTCGACCAATGCATCTCCGTCGTAGGGATCGGGCGCATCGTGACAGGTCGCGCGAATCGCCGGATACAACCGGACCTTTCTCTGCGCGCGATAAATCTGGGCCGCCAGATCCGCGTCCGCCCAATGATGCCCGAAGCGTTCGTCGAAATAATTCATCCCCTTGAGAAACGGTTTGCGCACCATAAGGGCGTCGATCGCGGGATACTCCACTGCCACACTTTCCTGCGAAAGATCCACTTCAGAGCCGGGAAACGGCGCTCCCGCGCAGACGGCGGCGAGAGCGTCGCGCGTGGGCAAGCTGCGCACTTTCGAGACCGGAGCGCCTTGCTCATCCACCAATAGTGGGCAGACCGCGCTTGTTTCCGCATCGGCTTCCAGATGGTCCGCGAGCCTGGTGACCGTGTCCGCCGCGACCTCGACGTTTGGCGACAGATACAAAACCAGCTCAGCCTTGGCTGACCGAGTGGCGATATTCAGAGCCTTGGTCGAGCCGAAATTGTGCGGGAGCCGCAGCATCGAAATTCCCGCGTATTCGGCATCGAGCTGCGAGCTTTCATCTGAGCTGCCGCAATCGATCACTAGAATTTCCAGGCGCTCGCGCTCCTGCGACCGCTCCAGCGCTTCAATCGCACGGCGTAGCGCAGCCGCCTGATTGTAGCCGATCAGGATCGCAGAAACACGTGGTTCAATGGGCTCCTCGACGGCTTCGCGCGGCACCGCAATGGTTGCGACCGGATCCTCGCGTCTGGCGTCCCTGCGTCGTATTTCTGCCATTTAGAATGAGCCTATTCGCGCGCATGGCGCGCCCAAGAGTCTGCGGCATGCCGAGGACCCGACTTATTCACTCGCGGGTTTCGAACGTGCAATGAACACGCCGCAATCAATCGTCTTAACTGTACCGGGTCGTGCCTCGTCTAGGGCGGCGGAGATTTTATGAACGTGCGGCCTGGCCACGGGCCAGTTGATTGCCGACATAATCAGCACCGCAAATGGGCGGCCTTCAAGGCGCTGTTGATTTCCCATGTTCTTGTCGCCAGAAAGAAACAGGTCAAAGCCTTCGCGCTCAATCAGCATGAGCAGCTCACCGTTCTTGATGCCGCCCCATCGCATACCGACGACGGTGTAAATGTCATGCTGGGGTAGAAACCGCGCCAGCTTGCGCGGCACGTCCTCATCGAAGAAAACCTTCAAGGCTGCGCCTGAAGGTGATGCTCGGCGCGATAGTTGAGAATAGCCTGGATGGCGTCAACGCCAGCTTCCGGGTAGCAGTCCAGAGTCTCAGCCAGTGCCGCTTCCGGCGATAATCCCTCGTCGAGGAAAGCATCATAGTTTCCGGTAATAGCGTCTACTGGCAAGCGGGTGTTTTTGAGCAGCGGTGCGCCGCTGACCTTCCCGGGGATGACTTCAACCAAGGGGCAATCGGACCAATCAAGGGTCGCCATGTTAGTAACCTTCTTCCATCGTAAGCCTTTTGCCACGATTCGGCGACAGCGAGATTATCCTCCCGAATGAATTCCCAAATCTCGTCAAGGTCAAAGCGGGCTTCCGCGTGGAAGTCATATCCGGTCATGAACTGGGCTGAGAACGGCGCGCGGCGGCGCTCTTTTCGCGGAAGTGGGCTTCCACCTCGTCGCCCGGGATGGGTTTCACTCTGCCGCTCTTCAGATCGTCATAACGGCTATCGAGCATTTGCCGCGCGTCCGCAGGCTCGTCGAAATATCCGGCGACGACGTCCTCGACCAGCGCACTTGCTGCGCGTCCGGTTTCGTTGGCCAGCTTGTCGAGTTTGGCTTGCAGGTCGGAGTTGAAGTGCACTTCCATCGCCTTAAGGGTACGGGAACGCGTGGGTCGGCGCAAGGCGCGGAGTTGGACCCCGCAAGGAGACCTAAGCTGCCCAGCCTGACATTTCGCGGGTCGCCCGGAACCACATTCTTATGAGAGCCTTGTCCGCCGGGGGCACTACGGAAGCGGCGCTGCCGCCTTGCGCGGAGTCCCGCCTTTCGCGTGGATCTCCTGCAAATTCCACACCCGAATCGGATCGCGCCTCCGCGAAGCGATCGCCTCCACCGACGCGCGCGCGCCGCTCATGGTGGTCACGCATGGAACCCGATACGTGAGGGCATTGCGCCGGATCGCTTTTTCGTCGCTGAACGCATGCGCGCCGCTGGTGGCCGTGTAAATAATCAAATCGAGCGAGCCGGCCTTCAGCAGATCCACGGCGTTCGGGCGGCCTTCATTCACCTTGAAAATCGTCTTCACCGGTATTCCAGCCAGACGGATGGCTGCCGCCGTGCCGCGCGTCGCCATGACTTCGAAGCCAAGCTCGGTGAAGCGCTTGGCCAGGGCCACCGCGATCAGCTTATCGCGATCGTTCACGCTCAGGAACACGCGGCCCCGGTCGGGCAGGGGAGTGCCCGCGCTCAATTGAGCTTTTGCGAACGCCTCGCCGAAGTTTTCGCCGACGCCCATCACTTCGCCGGTCGATCGCATCTCCGGACCCAGCGTAGGATCGACGCCGGGGAATTTGTTGAACGGAAACACGGGCGATTTCACGAAAAACTGCGGGACGCTTAAGACGCCTTCGGCGTCGAGGACGCCCGGAACATCCAGAATCCCCCCCGGCGCTTTGAAATCCGCGATACTCTTGCCAAGCATCAGGCCCACCGCGATCTTCGCGACCGCGACGCCGGTGGCTTTGCTGACATACGGTACGGTGCGCGAGGCGCGCGGGTTCACTTCCAGCACGTATACCGTTGCGTCCTTTACCGCGTACTGCACGTTCATCAGCCCGACCACGCGCAGAGCTCGCGCGAGCTGCCCGGTATACGCGCGAATGCGTTCGAGCACCGGAGGCGCGAGCGATGTGGAAGGCAGCACGCAGCTCGAATCGCCGGAATGGACACCCGCTTCCTCTATGTGCTCCATAATCCCGGCGATCAGCACGTTCCCGCCGCGATCGCACAGCGCGTCCACGTCCACCTCGGTCGCGTCTTCCAGGAAACGGTCGATCAGCACCGGCCGGTCCTGCGAAAACGCGACGGCTTCCTGCATGTAGCGGCGGACCATGTCCTCGTCGTAAGCGATCACCATGGCGCGGCCGCCCAGCACGTAGCTCGGACGGACCAGCACCGGAAAACCGATGGAACGCGCCACTGCGCAAGCCTCTTCGACATTGGTCGCCGACCCGTTGGCGGGCGATGGGATCTGCAAATCGTCCAGCAGTTTCCCGAAGCGCTTGCGATCCTCGGCGAGGTCGATGTCCTCGGGATCGGTGCCGATGATCGGCACGCCCGCGGCCTTCAGCGGCAGCGCCAGCGTCAGCGGAGTCTGTCCGCCGAACTGCACGATCACGCCGTCAGGATCTTCGGTGTCGCAGGTGTTCAGCACTTCTTCGAGCGTGAGCGGCTCGAAATACAAACGATCGCTGGTGTCGTAATCGGTGGAAACGGTTTCCGGATTGCAGTTCACCATGATCGATTCGTAGCCGAATTCCTGGAGCGCGAAGGACGCATGGCAGCAGCAGTAATCGAACTCTATGCCTTGTCCGATGCGATTGGGGCCGCTACCCAGGATCATCACTTTCTTGCGATCCGTGGGATCGGCCTCGCACTCCGATTCGTAGCTCGAGTACAGATACGGTGTGACGCTTTCGAACTCCGCGGCGCAGGTGTCCACGCGATTGAACACTGCCTTGACGCCGAGTTCCTTCCGCCGCGCCCGAACCGCGTTCGCCCCGGCATTCCACGCGCGACCCAGCGTGGTGTCCGATAGCCCATCCCGCTTCGCGGTCAGCATTTGAGGACGCGTGACGCGCTCCAAAGACGTCGCCGCGAGATCCTTCTCCAGATCGACCATCTCGCGAATTTGCCTGAGGAACCACGGGTCGATCGCCGTTAACGCCTGCACCTGCTCTTCCGTGTACCCGTTGGCGAACGCGTAGCGAATGTAGCCCAGGCGGTCCGGATTCGGTGTGATCAGGCGAGGATCGATCAGATCACGCTGATACTTCACGGCGGAATCGGATCTGCCGGTTTCGAGGCTCCGCATGCCCTTGCCCAGCGCCTGCTTGAACGTCCGGCCGATGGCCATCACCTCGCCGACGCTTTTCATCTGGGTGCCCAGCACCGGCTCCGCGCCCGGAAACTTCTCGAACTGCCAGCGTGGAATCTTGACGACAACGTAGTCGATGGTCGGCTCGAAACAGGCGGGAGTTTTGCGCGTGATGTCGTTCTTGATTTCGTCGAGGCGATAACCCACGGCCAGCTTGGCCGCGATTTTCGCAATAGGAAACCCGGTGGCTTTCGACGCCAGCGCGGAGCTGCGCGAGACGCGCGGATTCATCTCAATGATCACCATGCGCCCGTCGGCCGGGTTGATGGCGAATTGCACGTTGGAACCGCCCGTATCCACGCCGATTTCGCGCAGGCATTTCAAGGCGCCGTCGCGCATCATCTGGTATTCGCGAT
>Ga0182024_10023539_pt1 | contig 11018 bp, 8 predicted proteins | sample P32metaG_FD_120480 | JGI IMG/M metagenome (GOLD analysis project Ga0182024, IMG submission 120480) | Permafrost microbial communities from Stordalen Mire, Sweden - P3-2 metaG (Illumina Assembly) | ecosystem: Environmental > Terrestrial > Soil > Wetlands > Permafrost | place: Sweden: Stordalen... | reverse complement strand
TCTGTTCAGAATTACTCAACCGCAGCGGGTCAGCAGGTGGGCGTGGCATGACCACCATAGTATGTGCCGATCACTGCTAAAGGTAAATCTATTTAAGAGACAGTAGACTAGACTCTTACCTACGCTTTACTTCACCGAGAAACGGAATAGCGTGGTAGAGCGGAATGTTTGGCCGGGCTTCAGTTCGGCGCTGGGGAAATTCGGATGGTTCGGCGAATCGGGATAGTGCTGGGTCTCCAGGCATAGAGCGGAGCGGTGAGCGTAAATCTTGCCGCCTTTTCCATGGACCGTGCCATCCAGGAAATTTCCGGTGTAAAACTGCACGCCTGGCTCGGTAGTCAAGATTTCGAGTACGCGACCGGTCTTTAAATCGCGTACGCGCGCAGCGAACGCGGGAGAAGCCTTGACGCCGCCTTCGAGCACCCAGTTGTGATCGTAGCCCCTGCCGAACTTGATCTGTTCGTCGCTGCTCTGGTCGATGCGTTTGGCGATTACCGTGGGCTGGGTGAAATCAAAAGGAGTGCCGCTCACGTTGCGCAGCTCGCCGGTGGGGATCAAGTTGGAATCGACTGGGGTGAACTGCCTGGCGTTGAGGGTGAGCTCCTCGTCGAGCATTCCCTCGTTACCTTCTCCAGCCAGAGCGAAGTAGGAATGGTTGGTGAGGTTGAGCACCGTATCTTTGTCGGTGGTGGCCGAATAGTCGATCTTGAGTTCATTGCTTTCGGCCAGCAGGGTGAAGATCACCTGCACCGAGAGATTCCCCGGGAAACCTTCTTCGCCGTCCTTGCATAGGTAATCGAGCTCAAGCGCTTGGCCGAGTTTCGAGGGAACTTCCTTCGCGGTGAAGACGCGCTTGTTGAAACCCTTGATGCCGCCGTGCAGGGTATTCGGTCCGTCGTTGATTGGAAGCTGGTACTGGCGGCCATCCAGGGTGAATTTCCCCTTGGCGATGCGGTTGCCGTAGCGCCCGATAGTAGCGCCGAAATTGGCTTTGTCGGCTTCGTAACCGGCTACATCGTCATAACCCAGCACTACGTCGCCAATTTTTCCGCTGCGGTCCGGGACTTTGATCGACGCAAGTACGCCACCGTAGGTGCTGATACTAACCTGCATGCCGTGCGAATTGCTCAAGGTGAATAATTCGATTTCCTGGCCGTCGCTGGTCTTGCCAAACAGTTGTTTTTGCATTTTCGAACTCGCGCCTCCGAGCTGAGTCGAGATCACCAAACCGACTGCCATGACTGCAAGCGCCGCTCCGATTCCGCGCACTCTCAACATTCGTATCTCCTTGGATGCAATGCTCTTCCCCAGGGACTCGACCGCCGCGTCAGATTGTCAGGGAGCGCCGGATCGAGCATGGTGGGCACGAACAACCCTGTAACCGGGAATCCTAGTGCTCCGGGCGGCCTAAGGCAAGGCGATGTGTGCCGGAACCGGCAAAAGATATGGCCAAAAGTCCCGTAAACGTTTACCATAACGCCGCCTAATTTGCACCGGAGGATTCGCCGATGCTGCCTCGTCGCGACTTCATTCGCACTGGTTTGACAGGCGCTACCGCGCTCCTGGTTAGCAAATATTCCCGATTGGCCTTGCACGCCGCCGAGGCCAGCGACTCGCGCATTGAAATCTTGCCGGAGGAAGTGTTGGGGACGATTTCCCCGAATGTCTACGGACACTTCACCGAGAATCTGGGCGGGGTAATTTACGACGGCATCTGGGTGGGCGAAGACTCCAAGATTCCCAACATCAATGGAATCCGCACCGAACTCGTCAATGAAATGCGCAAGATTAAAGCGCCGGCGGTCCGCTTCCCGGGCGGATGCTTTGCCGACAGCTACGATTGGAAGGATGGCGTAGGGCCGGCGGGCAATCGTCCGCGGCGTACCAATTTCTGGGGCGACGGCGAAGCTCCCGACGGCCAGACCAGCCATAAATATGATCCCAATCGATTTGGGACCAATGAATTCGCGCATTTCTGCAAGCTGATCGGCGCCGAACCGTATCTGGCGGCGAATTTGCGTAGCCTGCCCGCGGAGGATTTTTATCGCTGGGTGGAATATTGCAATTCACCCGCCGGCACCACCACGTTGGCGGATTTGCGAGCGGCCGGAGGATCGGCCGAGCCCTTCAACGTGAAGTACTGGGGAGTGGGCAACGAATCGTGGGGATGCGGCGGGAACTTCACCCCCGAGGAGTACGCGGTGGAGTTCCGGAGATATACCACGTGGGTGCCGCGCTACGGCCAGAAGCTGGCGTTCATTGGATCGGGTCCCAATGATGATTCGTGGAATTGGACGCGCGGCTTTTTCGAAGAGTTGGTAAAAAAAGGCCGTGGCGAGATTCGGTCGATCTGGGGCTGGGCGCTGCACTACTACGCCTGGAATATGAGCCGCGGGAGAACCACCAACTGGGTGGAAGGAAAGGGCGAAGCCCTGAAATTCGACACGGTGGACTGGTACGAGATACTGCGCCAGGGCGATGTGATGGAGTCGCTCATTCAGGGTCACTGGCAGATCATGGGCGAGAACGATCCGGAGCACCACGTGAAGCTGGTGGTCGACGAGTGGGGTCCGTGGTACCGGCCGGGCAGCGAACTTACCCCGCACGATCAACTCGAACAAATGATTACCCTGCGCGATGCGGTGTTCAGCGGCGCCACGCTGGATACGTTCAACCGGCATCCGGAAAAGGTGGCGATGGCTGCTTGCGCGCAACTCATCAATTGCCTGAATAGCCTGTACCTGGCGCACGAGGATCGCTTCTGCGTCACGCCGGTGGGCCACGTGTTTGGAATGTACGCCGCGCATCAGGGTGGGCAGGCGGTGCGGACGGAGTTCTCCGCGCCCAACGTTTCCTACGATCGTGACGGGAAGGCGACCACGTTCTGGGGATTGAAAGGATCGGCGTCGCTGCATGGGAAAGACCTGGTGCTTACGGTGGTAAATCCGCACCTGAGCGAAACGCGCGCCACGGAAATCAGTGTGCGCGGCGTCCGATTCAAATCCGGAAGCGCGACCACCCTGACTAATTCCGACATTCACGCGCACAACACCTTCACCGAGCGAGACGCCGTTGCTCCCCTCACCAAGAATGTGGAGGCGAATACGAAGGTACTCGCCTATACTTTCCCCCCAGCATCGGTTACCAAACTGGCAATCACGCTGGAATAGATTTTCGGGCGCCGGCGCGGGCGCGAGGACGTTATGAAACTTGGAACGTTCGTAGCATTTGCCGCTGTAGCTGTTATCACTTCCAGTATCGTAGGTGTACCCTCTGACGCGCAAACCACTAGAGCCACGCCGGCTGAGCCGCAACACGCGGTGCTGGCGGCCACGCCCCCGATGGGTTGGAACAGCTGGGACTCCTTTGGGACCACCGTGGAGGAGAAAGACATCAAGGCCAATGCCAAGTGGATGGCTGACCACCTGAAAGCGTATGGGTGGCAATACGTAGTCGTCGATATGGAATGGTTCGTCAACAATCCCATCCCCGAGGGAAACTCGAAGACTTTCGACTACACCATGGATGGCTTCGGTCGTTATACGCCGGCGCTGAACCGCTTCCCTTCCGCAGCGAACGGTGCGGGCTTCAAACCGCTGGCCGAGTATGTACATTCGCTGGGACTGAAGTTCGGGATCCACATCCTGCGCGGGATTCCCAAGCAAGGGGTCGAGAAGAATCTGCCGATTGCGGGTTCGTCGTTTCACGCCACCGACGCCGCGATCACCTCCGACACCTGCCCTTGGAATTACGATAATTTCGGTGTGGACGGGGTGAAACCTGCCGGACAGGCCTACTACGACTCGATTGCCAAGCTCTACGCTGGGTGGAACGTCGACCTTATCAAAGTGGATTGCATCGCCAGCCGGCCGTTCAAGGGCGACGAAATTCGAATGCTGAGCACCGCGCTGCGCCGAACCGGGCGCCCCATCGTTCTGAGCTTGTCACCGGGTGCTGCGCCGACCGAGAAGGTCGACGAGATGCGGAAGTACGCGCAGATGTGGCGAATCTCCGACGACATTTGGGACGAGTGGCACAGCGACGTGCCATATCCGCAGGGACTTGGCGATCAGTTTCCGCGGGCGGCGCAGTGGGCCAAGCTGGTGGAACCCGGGCGTTGGCCGGATGCGGACATGCTGCCGTTGGGATACTTGGGTCCGGCACCTGGGTGGGGCAAGGCGAGGTGGTCGGGTCTGACACACGACGAGCAGCGAACGCTTCTGACGCTGTGGTGCATCTATCGGTCACCGCTGATGATGGGCGGGAATTTGACCAAGAACGACGAGTGGACGACCGGGCTGCTGACGAATTCAGACGTGATCGCCGTGGATCAGAAGTCAAGCCAGAGTCATCCGGTGACCCAAGAAAAATCCACGACAGTGTGGTTGTCGCGGTCCGCCACAGGTGCTGAACACTATCTGGCGGCATTCAATCTTGGCAGCGCGGACCAGGAGCTGTCCTACGAATGGGAAGCGCTGGAACTAGCTAGCGGGAAATATCATGTGCGAAATCTGTGGGAACGCAAAGACCTCGGCACGATGGATTCGCTGCGCGTGAGTCTGCGACCGCACGCTTCGGTGCTCTACAAACTGACACCCGCGCAGTAGTTTCTGGTTTTCGGTTGCTGCGTTCGCGTTTTTAAGGTGGAGACCTCTCTTACGTTTTTTGCTTGTACCGCCGCGAGTGGCGGCGGTACAAAATGCGGCTTACTGCAGGACGGTGGGCAAGGGGCCGGGATTCACGGCGCGGACCGAGCGCGGAAATCGCACCAGGAACGTGGTGCCGGTTTCGGATGTGCGTTCCACGATTACTGTGCCCATGTGATCGTGGACAATCTTGCTGACGATCGCCAGGCCCATGCCCGTTCCGTTGGGTTTGCCCGAGCTGACGAACGGATCGAATATTGTGGCGCGGATGGAATCGGGAATTCCGCCGCCATTGTCGGAGACGCGCACCTCGAATGATTCCGCGCTGGATACGACTTCCACTCGGATCTCACCCTGCCACGGGGCGGTGGCTTCGCAAGCGTTCAAAATCAAATTGAAAAATGCCCGCTCGATTTTTCGCGGATCGAACACGCCCTCGGTGTCGCCGGAAAGATCGATGGAGATTCCCCGCCCGCGCAGATCGGGAGTGGCCAACACGGCTTCGCGTGCGCGCCGCAGCGTCTGCCCCAGGCAGGCCGGGACCGGAGAAATGTCGGCGGTCTCGCGCGCCAGATCTCGTAGCGAATCGAGCAGATCGGTCATTTGATTCGAGGCGGCCTGAATCTCACCGTAAATTTCATCGCGGTCAAGCTTGAGTTTGTCCGCTTCATATAAGAATTCGGCGTTGGCCACAACCGCCGCCAGGTAGTGCCGCAGATCGTGGGAAATCGAGCTCGCCGCGCGGCCTACCGCCACAATCCGCTCGGTGGCGATCCGCCGTTGCTGGGAGGCCAGCAAGTCGCTGCGCATCTTAGAAAAAGCCTCCCCGAGCTCGGCCACCTCACTGCTCCCGCGCGGGGTAATGGAATAGGCATAGTCGCCGGCCGCCAAGGCGCGCACGCCGGCGACCAGATTGTCGAGCGGGCGGGTAATGGTGCTGGAAACAAAACCTAACAGCAGCGCGGCGAAGACGATCGCCGAAACCATCAGGATAAAAATGGTGCGGTTGATTCGCTCGATGAAACTGTTGGGCTGCTTCAGGGACACCAGCACGTAGCAACGCACCGGCGCGGGTGGCCCGCCGCGGATTAGCACCGAGGCTACTTGATATTGGCTAGTCCCAAGCGTCATTTCCCGTGAGTTCCCTTCCTCGGTGGCGCTATTGCGGCTGAGCCAGTTTTGAAACGCGGTTTCCTCCGTCGGGGAAAGCGTCGAAGCAATCAGGTTTGGTCCGGTGGCGAGAACGATCTGGCTCCCCGCAACCACCGCGAGTTGTTGGGCGACCTGGGAATCGACGCGATAACCGACCGCGACGACGCCGAGCTGCTTGGCGTTGATTTCGGGGCCGGCGCCAATCGCACGAATGAACACCCAGTACAGCCGTCCACCGGCGTACCACCACGCCGAATCTTCCCCCGCAGCCAGGGACCTAACTAAATCGCCCTGTGCGCTGGCGAGCTCGAACCCCGGCTGGGTATCGTGGAATCCGAGCACTCGACCATCGGTACCGGCCAGCAAAAACAGATCGCTGAGGGCCAGCTTCCAGAAAGACTCCGAACCGTCTTGAATGGTGGGCGCGTGCTCGGTAGTCATCAGCGCTTTGAGTGTGGGCAGTTCGGCAAGCATCGCGGCGGTGCGGGAAAGTTGCAGTTCACGCTGCCGCTGCACGCTTTCAAAGGCGCGGATCGAGGCGCCGGTGCTTTCGTGGACTTGCTTATCGACCCCCGAACGCACGGTGAGGCGCACGATGAATAGCAGACCGCCGGCGAGAGCGGCCAGGATCACTAGGGTAGCGATGGAAAGCTGCGTGCGTAGTCGCAGAGGGGCCATGGGAGTTGGATGAAACGAGCCTATTTTTCTCCGGGTACGGCTGGGGTGTGCAACGTGAATTTGTAACCGGCACCGTGGGTAGTGAGAAAAAACCGCGGATGTCCGGGATCGGGCTCAAGTTTTTGCCGGAGCCGGAGGATATGGTTATCGACGGTGCGGGTGGAAGGATAATTTTCGTAGCCCCACACCTCGTTGAGCAATTCCTCACGCGAGAAAACGCGGCCTGGCGAGCGCGCAAAGAATTTCAGCAGTTTGAACTCCTGCGCGGTGAGCGCCAAGGTTATGTTCTGACGCTTCGCTTCCATGCTGGTGAAATCCACCTGCACGTCCCCGAACGCCAGGACTTCGTGGGCCACGCCGTCGTGGGTCACATTGGTAGTGACGTTGGCCTTGGGTCCGGTGCGGCGCATCGCGCGGCGGACGCGAGCCAGCAATTCTTTGGGACTGAAGGGCTTGGTGACGTAGTCGTCGGCGCCCAGTTCGAGCAGCAGCACTTTATCTTCGACGTCCGCATTCGCGCTAAGTACCACTATGGGCACGGAGGCGGTGTGCGCCTTGAATGCCCGGCACAATTCCTTGCCCGGCAGCCGGGGCAGTTTTAGATCAAGCACCACCACGTTGGGCGGCTGCTTACGAAAACTTTCCAGACCGGCCAATCCGTCCGACGCAATGCGCACTTCCAATCCGTCGGCTTCAAACAGGCGCTGCAAAGTTCGCTGCATGGGGCGGCTATCTTCGACGACCAGAACGCTGTCCATTAGTTAGTGCCTCGCTTCCGGTAACGATTGGGGAACTCTGGTCCCCGCATGCTCCCACTTTGCGACGTCGCACATCCGAAGTGTTTCAGTAGTCCGGCTGCGCGACCTGCGGATCATAGTCCTTGCCATACTTGTTCTTGTGGCCGGTGGACGCGACAATCACCGGAATCACGGTCGGCGGCACGTGATTCACTCCGTCGTCGATCACCACCGACCGCTCCAGGACGATCAAGTCCCTGGAGTTGGCATTCTCGTACCAGACGTGCAACCGGTAGCCGCCCGGGGGAACGTTGGGGATCGTGTAGTCGCCATTCTTAGCCGAGATCGCCGTAAAATCCGAATCCACGGTCAGCACTACCGCAGTCATTTCCGGGTGAATGTTGCAGAAAATGTATGACGCACCCAGATGATCGAAGCGGACTTGTTTGGCTTTTCCCGCTTCGTATAGCCCCAGATCGAAGCGCTTCCCGCGATACAGCGAGAAAACGTTGTGAAACCAGGGATCGAAATTAGGGAAATCCACCACGCTATCGAGCGGCACCACCAACAGATTCGGCTCGAATTTTTTGTTGTGCTGCACCATGCGATACACGCCGGGATGCCCCGGTAGCACCAACCGAGTGCCTCCGATCGGAACCAACCACACCACTACCTGACTTGCGTCCTTCCCAATCGCACCGCTATCCGCACGCACCAACGTCACTTTGCCGTTCACCTCGGCGCCTATGACGGCCGGGGCGCCAGTTGCCGGCGCGGAAGTCGCCGGGCCCGGCGTGCCGAGAGGCAGTGCGCTGGTTTGCGCCAGCGCGGCACACGCCGCCGTGGCGATGAGCATCAGTACAACGCTACGAAGCTGGGACTTCATCACGCCGCCTAGAATAAGAACCCTGCCGCGAAACCAAGTTGACCCGCGCTAGCCGGGTCGTCACCTATCGCGTACGTCCTCAGCCGCCTATATTCCACCGAGAAGACTAGATCGCTGCGCGGCTTGAAAATGTAGTTCACAAAAAGGGTCTGGTTGCGCGCCGCAAAGCCATCGAGATACGGGTTGCTCTGCGCAATCGCCCCCAGGCCTGCCGAATACCGGCCGCCGGTCCCGGCGCCCACATTGAATTCGTTGCGGATGTCGACCGGCAATTTCAACTGCGTCCAACCACCGATCATTGTCAGACCCTCGATGGCATAAGCGGCCAGCGGGTAGTAGCCGGGTTCCGTAACCAGGGGATACGCGGCGACCGGAACTCCCCCGAAGGCGTCCAATCCCTTGCCCGCAAAGAAAGCTCCGCTGAGCTCGGCGTGGGGCGCGATGCCAAACTTCCAGTCTGCTAAGCCGCCCCCGCCAGCGGCATTGGCGTTAGCAAAGTGCATGGGAATGTAAAGGCCGGAAACGCCTACGGTAACAGGATGGACGTCGTCCGCTCGAGTGGCGGAGAGCCGAACCGAGGACACCGGCTGGCGGGATGATTCCACCGCGCTGGGATACCGCGCGCTGGTGTAAAATGTGCCGTAGCCACCGGGCATCAGAATGCCGGCTTCCACCTTGTATTGTTGGGGGCCGTTGGAAAAGCGATGCTCGAATCGAATCGACGGAGTCCAGGCCCACAGATTTCCGGAGGCCGAAAATTCCGGCAGAGCCAGCGACATGTAAGAGGTGGGCGAGTTTGGAGAGAAGAAAGGCACGTCCAGGCCCGCAATGATCGATGAATTCTTCCAGTCCATGCGTATGCGCGCGAGTCTCAGCCGCGCAAAACCAGAGTTCCCGCCGCCGTAGCCCTCGGGCACGCCTCCGAAGAAATCCATTTGAACGTCCGCGGCGGTCTTGGCCCCAAGAATTTCCGGCCCGACTCCGATGAGGCCAATCGTCGATTGGCGCAGCGAGCCGCCGAAGCTTCCGCCGGATTGGCCGGTGGACGAATAGACGGCGGCAGACGGGACGTCCAGATTATCGACCTGGCCCGTCACCGCAAACGCATTGAACAGCACGATGCCTGATAGCTTGATGCGGTATTTCAGGCGGCTCTCCACTTTATCCTGCGCCTGTTCGTCGATTCTCGCGTTGGTGAGCTCCCAATCATCTTGCGTGAGTTGCGCCGGATTCGCCTGCGCTTCCGGCCCAGACCCGGCTGGCACCGAGGCGGCTGCCGATGGGGGCTCCGGCGCGGGCGCAGCACCGGCGTTCGCGGGCGGCACCGTTACCGGGGCGGGGAGGGCCGCTGCGCGGCCCCCAGAGGCCACGATCAGTTGTTGCACCATGGCGTGAAGCTCGCGAACCTCCGTGCGCGATTGCGCAAGCTCGGCGCGAGTTTCTTCCAGCGACACGCTTAGTTTTTCCAGCCGCGAGTTCCAGTCTGCCGAATCCACCGCCGGGGAGGGGCTAGATGGGGCGCCGGATTGGGCGTGGGCGGGTCGGGTGCTGAGGAGCGCAAAACAGAGCGCACCCCCCAGCACCACCGCTGACGCGCGGTCCCTCGCCCAACTAAAGGCTTTCATCACATACTCTCCTTGGCAATCGAGGGAGCACTTCCGCTGTCCGTGATCCCACGGACGGTTTTTGAGTTAATGGTCCGGGCTGGGTCGAATGGCATCGAAAGGTAACCCGACCACGGAATTCCCCACCTCTTGCCTGTAACGGGGCACACTTTAGCGCAAAATGTGTCCCGTGAGGCGGCTTTGACAATCTCATAACCAAGTGGAGACGTCCCCGTTACAAATACGCCGCTAAATGACACCCCAAACGTGGCTGCGGTCACCATCAGCGACAGAAAATGGCTAAAGGTAATGGGCGGCAGGGTCAAATCAGTGAGTGGGTGGAGGATGCGATGAGGGAGACTCGCGCGGCTAAAGCACAATTGGCGCAACCTTGCTGCGCTCTCGCCGGTGCGCTCCCGATGCAGCAGTGGCAGCAAGTGGCCAGCAGTCGCGGACCGCTGCAAGACCACTGCCGCATCATGCCACGTAGGTGCCTGCGTGGACAGGGAGTCATCGTCGGCCCTACGACAGCAATCTTCAGGGGTTGCCGCCGCTTCGACGAACTTGACCTGCCCTGCTCGATGGGGGCTCTGAACATCGCCAGGGAGAGGGCTGGACCGGGCTTTCGCGCGGAATATGAATACCAAGAACGTCCAGGACAAATTGCCACGAAAGTATCGGGGAATTGTAAACAAATTGTCACGCGGAACAAAACAAGAGGGCGGCGTTTCAGGCTCGGCGGGGTGTGTTTTGCACATTTTGCGCACCGCACATGCGCGGTTTTCCCTCGGCAAATCTACGAATTGACTCATCCGCACAAGACGCCATAACTTGCCGACTGCCCCAACACAGACATGATCGGCGCAGCTTCCAGCGCGATTCTGAATTCATCGGCCAAACTCGGAACTCCAAACACTTGGAAGGCATTCGTGCAGAACCCTGCGGATCTGAATCGCGAGTGACGCGCAGGCGGCGCGTCACGGTGGCCCAGCACTGGTAAAAAGATTCATATACCAGCCCACATTTCCAATTTGAACTCCACCGACGAACCTTTGGGCGTGCGCGGTCATCTGTGTTTATGCGAGTCTTAACGCGGTGAGGACGCCTTGGAAGTGCACACCCCGTGGGTGTGAAACAAAATCAGCCCTTTCAGCTCCCGTTCAATGCTTCCTTGAAGGCCGATTTCCAAGGATTGCGAGTGACTTCCGATGGTGGCCTGATTCTAGTTCGTGAGTTGGATGAGTGACTGGGTCTGGAGAAGCTCATCGAGGAACACTTGAGCGACTCGCGACAAGGCTTGAACAAGCAGTTCACG
>Ga0182024_10023538_pt1 | contig 11018 bp, 9 predicted proteins | sample P32metaG_FD_120480 | JGI IMG/M metagenome (GOLD analysis project Ga0182024, IMG submission 120480) | Permafrost microbial communities from Stordalen Mire, Sweden - P3-2 metaG (Illumina Assembly) | ecosystem: Environmental > Terrestrial > Soil > Wetlands > Permafrost | place: Sweden: Stordalen... | reverse complement strand
GCGGGTGGTCAAAGGGGGCTCCTACCTGTGCGCCCCGGACTACTGCCTGCGCTACCGGCCGGCCGCGCGCCAGGGCCAGGCCGTCGAGACGTCGTCCACGCACCTTGGCTTCCGGTGCGTGATCCGCACGTCCTGAGCCCGCTGCCGGGCCGGGGTTCCGCCCGCCGGGGCAGGATGAGCCGTCAGTGGCCGGCGGGCACCGCACTGCGCGGGAGGGCACGGTGCCGGAAGGCCCAGCCGCGCAGCCCGTGGCCTACGGCGTGATCGAGATCCGCCGGGGGCACGGCCACGACGGGGCATCCGGCGTGGGCCAGGCAGTACCGGCTTACCCGGGAGCCGAAGAGGCGGCGTATGGCGCCGCGGCGGCCGGTCCCGATCACCAGCAGGTCACCCGGTTCGCTGGCCGCCTCGACGAGCGCGTCGCCAGGTTCGCCGCGGAGCACCATCGGCTCGGCCGGCCGGCCCGCCGGGGCGATCCCGCCCCAGGCCATCTCGAGCGCCGTCCACAGCTGCAGCCAGGCCGCGTCCCGCCATACCTGGCGCAGGAACGCGGAGGGATATCTGCGGTCGGCCAGGTCGCCGCCGGGCGGCAGCCAGGCGAGCACCGGGATCAGGGTGGCGTCGTTATCCCGCGCGATCCCGGCGGCGTAGCGCAGGGCCTGCAGGCTGCCCGGTGACCCGCTGGTGCCGATGATGATCCGACGAGCGCCATGCACGGGAAGGCTCCTTCATGGACGGGGGTGTGCCGTTTTCCAGCTAACCGCGCGGCCCCCGGCCCGGGCGCGATCCTGACACCTCTCTAACGGGCCGCCGCCGGATCCATGCGTCCCGCCCACGCCTGGGCGGGCCGCGCGCAGCACACGGCACCTCCCCGCGACCGCGTTTGACACTCACTCAGAATTGAGAGTAACTTTCGTTTGAAGCTGACTATCAATAACTAACGATCTTATCCCGGGGATGACTCATGACTGCAGACGCCAGCCGCCCAGGAATCTCCCGCGCGGCGCGCCGGGGCGGATCGCCGGATGCCCGCCGGTGGTGGGCGCTGGTGGCCATCGCGGCCAGTGTCCTGGTCGTGGGCCTCGACCTGACCATCCTCAACCTCGCGCTGCCGGTCCTGTCCACCCAGCTGCACGCGTCTACCACGGACCTGCAGTGGTTCTCGGCGTCCTACAGCCTGGTCCTGGCCGCGGCCCTGCTGCCTGCCGGGCTGCTCGGTGACCGGGTCGGGCGGAAAAAGATGCTGCTGATCGCGCTCGTGGTGTTCGGGGCCAGCTCGGCCGCGTGCGCGTTCGCCGGGTCCCCGGGCGAGCTGATCGCGGCCCGCGCGGTCCTCGGCCTGGGCGCCGCGGTGATCCTCCCGATGTCGATCGCCGTGCTGCCCGTCCTGTTCACCCCGGAGGAGCGGGCCCGCGCCATCGCGGTAGTCATGGGCGCGACGTTCATCGCCTTCCCGGTCGGCCCGCTGCTGGGCGGCTGGCTGCTGGACAACTTCTGGTGGGGCTCGGTCTTCCTGATCAACGTGCCGGTGGTGGTGCTCGCGCTGGTCGCCGTGGCGCTGCTGATGCCCGAATCGCACGGTGCCCGGAGCAGGCGGATCGACATCCTCGGGATCATCCTGTCCAGCCTGGGGCTGGCCGGCGTGACCTACGGCTGCATCAAGGCGGGCGCGAACGGCTGGGGCGACCCGGCCGCGCTGGCCACCATCCTGGCCGGGGTCGCGGTGCTGGCCGCGTTCGTGGCCTGGGAGCGCCGGGCCGGCCGGCACGGGACGGCCCTGGTCCAGCTGGAGCTGTTCCGCTCGGCCAGCTTCACCTGGGGCACGATCCTGACCACGTTCGTCTCGTTCGCGATGTTCGGCATCCTGTTCGCGATGCCGCAGTACTTCCAGGGGGTCCGGGGCCTGGACTCGCTCGCCACCGGGGTGCGGATGCTGCCGATGATCGGCGGCATGGTGCTCGGCATGGTCGGCGGCACCCGGCTGCAGACGCCACGGAAGGGCCCGGATGGCCGCCCCGCGGGGGCTCCCCCGGTCGGCCCCAAGATCCTGGTCGCGGCGGGCTTCGTGGTGATGGCCGCGGGCCTCGCTGTGGGGGCCACGACCAGCGCGGCCAGCGGGACCGCCTTCACCGCGACCTGGTACGCGGTGGCCGGGCTGGGCCTGGGCCTGGCTATGCCGGCCGCCATGAACGCCGCGCTGGGCGCGCTGTCCGCGGAGCGGAGCGGATCCGGGTCGGCGCTGATCACCGCGATGCGCCAGGTCGGGGCCACGATCGGCGTCGCGGTGCTGGGCACCGTGCTGCTGTCCGCCTACCGCAGCCATCTCGACCTGGGCGGGCTCCCGGCGGCGGCCGCCGGCGCGGTGCGGACCGGGGTGGTGGCCGGGGTCGGGGTGGCACTGCACCTGCACTCGGCCGCCCTGCTCGACTCGGTGCGCCCCGCGTTCTCGCACGGCCTGGACGTCATGCTGGCCGTGTGCGCGGGCATCGCCGGGCTCAGCGCCCTGCTCGCGCTGGCCTTCCTGCCCCGCCGGGCCGCGGCCGGTGCCCGCGCCGAGGACGGGGCGGACGACCGCGCCGCGGACGGGGCTGCCGTTCCCGCCGCGGGCGGGGCGGACGTGGCCGCGGTCACCGGGTCCGGCGCTCCGCTCGCGCCACCGTCCCCCGGGGGGCAGGATCAAGGGCATGAGCACGCACGACACTGACCAGCCCGGGCTGCGGGAACGCAAGAAAGCCAGGACGCGTGCTGCCATCCGGGAGCACGCGTTGCGGCTGTTCCGCGAGCAGGGTTACGCCGCCACCCGGGTCGAGCAGATCGCCGAGGCGGCCGAGGTGTCCCCGGCCACGTTCTACCGGTACTTCCCGACCAAGGAAGACGTGGTCCTCCAGGACGACCTCGACGTGCTGACCCTGGACGCGCTGGAGGCCCAGCCGCCCGGACTGAGCCCGCTGGCCGCGGTGCGGGCCGCCGTGGCCGCGGCCCGGGCCGGCTTCACCGAGGAGGAACGGGAACGATTCCGGCAGACCACTGAGCTGACCATGGCCGTGCCGGAGATCCGGGCCCGGGCGCTGGACGAGTTCGCCCGCGCCATCGACGTCACCGCCGCGGCCCTGGCCCGGCGGGCCGGCCGGAAAGCCGATGATGACGTGGTACGGGCGCTGTCCGGGGCGATCTTCGGGGTGATCATGGCCACCACGCTGCCCGCGCTGGAGCGAGGCCAGATCGACCTGGACACCATCTTCGCGTCGGTCGATTCTGGCCTGGCCGCGCTGGAGGCCGGCTTCCCGCTCTGACGGTCACGCCGGGCGGGCCAGCCCCGGCGGACGCCGCGCGGCCCAGCCGACCCCGCACGGCCCAGCCGACACCGCGCGCCCCGCCGACACCGCGCGGCCGAGCCGACACCGCGCGCCCTAGCCGACCCCGCGGGACGCAGCGGCCACGGTGCGTCAGCGAACGCCGCGGCTCAGCGAACGTCGCGCGGCCGGAACTGCACGCTGATCCGGGGGCCGATGACCCGGGCCGTCTTGGGCACGGCGTGCTCCCAGGTCCGCTGGCAGCTGCCGCCCATGACCAGCAGGTCGCCGTGGCCGATCTCGTGCCGCAGCGCCGGCCCGCCGCCCCGGGGCCGGAGCATCAGGGCCCGCGGCGCGCCCAGGGACAGGATGGCGACCACGGTGTCTTCCTTAGCGCCCCGGCCGATCCGGTCGCCGTGCCAGGCGACGCTGTCGCGGCCGTCCCGGTACAGGCACAGGCCCGCCGAGCACAGCGGCTCCCCCAGCTCGCCGCCGTAGTGCCGGTCGAGGGCCTGGCGCGCCGCGTCCAGCGCCGGGTCGGGCAGGTCTTCCCCCTCGTCGTAGAAGCAGAGCAGCCGGGGCACGTCGACCACCCGGTCGTACATCCGGCGCCGTTCCTCCCGCCACGGCACGGTCTCCCGCAGGCGGTCAAACAGGACGCCGGCGCCCGTCATCCAGCCGGGCCGGACGTCCACCCAGGCGCCGCGGTCGAGCACGGTCCGGCGCACCGAGGCTCCGAGCGGCCCCGGAGTCGGCTCGTCGCTCAGGTCAAGCAGGGATCCCTGCAGGCCAGTCTCCATATGCCCAGGATACGACAAATCAAATATGTGTTCGACCTGGTCATCGGGCAGCTGACGGTGGAGTTGGAAGCCTACGCGCGCCGGCCACCTGCGCTCGGTGCCATGCGCCACTAGCCGACGCTGGCTGGCGGAGCGCAATGTGGTGATGGCCTCAGGGCGGAGAAGCAATTATGTTGTAATAACATAACTATTATTGATCCGCCGGCCGCCACTGGCCCGGAGAGGAGCCTCGATGCTCGAACTGGACCCGCAGATCGCGAAGATAATCTCGGCGGACCCGCCCGGAACCCTCAGCGCCGGCACACTGGCGGAGATGAGGGCCACCGGCGCGAAGCCGCCCGCGCAACCCCCCGGCGACGTCGAGCGCCGGGACCACGTGGTTGCCGGAGAGCCCGATGTGATCATCCGCGTGCACCGCCCCGCGGGGGCCGGCGCTGCTTTGCCGTGCGTCTACTCCATGCACGGCGGCGGATACGTGACCGGCAGCTACGCGATCGACGACGCCCGCCTGGAGAGCTGGAGCCGGGCCTACCAGTGCGCCGGGGTGTCGGTGGAGTACCGTCTGGCCCCGGAGACGCCGTACCCGGGCCCGTTCGAGGACTGCTATCGGGGCCTGAAGTGGGTTTTCGACCATCACGAGGAACTCGGCGTAGACCCGGGCCGCATCGGGGTGAGTGGCACCAGCGCCGGCGCCGGGCTGGCCGCAGGACTGGCGATGCTGGCCCGCGACCGCGGTGAGGTCCCGCTGCAGTTCCAGCTCCTGGACGCCCCCATGATCGACGACCGCCAGGTGACGCCGTCCAGCCGGCGCGACGATCTGGTCATCTTCGACCGCCACTCCAGCGAGTTCGGCTGGCGCTCCTATCTCGGCGCCCTGTACGGCACTCAGCACGTCCCTTCCTATGCGGCCCCGGCCCGGGCCACCGACCTGAGCGGGCTTCCCCCGGCCTACGTGTGTGTCGGGAACGTCGACGGGTTCCGCGACGAGGCCATCGACTACGCCATGCGGCTCAACCAGGCTGGAGTGCCGGCCGAGCTGCACGTGCACCCTGGCGCCCCGCACGGCGTCAAGAGGTTCGCCGGCGTACCGGTGGCCCAGCGTTACACGCGGGGGATCAACGACTGGATCGGCCGCCAGCTCATGGACCAGCCGTGACAGCCGGCGACCTGGCCCGGCTCGACCAGATCCTCGCGCGGCTGATTCCGGCGACCGCGGACCCGCCGGCTCGCCGCGATGACTGAGAGCCGACCGGGACTCACGCACGGGTGCCAGTCGCCGGCAGCACACCAGGGAGAAATACGCTCGATGCTTACCCCGCAGACCCAGACCAGTCCGGTGCGCCACTTCTATGGCCCGGATCCCTCCCAGTTCGCTGACCTCCACCTGCCGGCGGGGCGCCGCCGCCCAGGCACTGTCGTGCTCATCCACGGGGGCTGGTGGGGACCGAAGTTCGGCGCCGACCACCTGGACGCAGTCGCGGCTGACCTCGCCGGACGCGGCTGGGTGACGTGGAACATCGAGTACCGCCGGCTCGGCCTCGGTGGCGGCTATCCGTCAACCCTCGAGGACGCGGCCGCGGCGATCGACCACCTGGCCACCCTCGAAGACGTCAATACTGAGCGCGTGGTCTCCGTCGGTCACAGCGCCGGCGGGCACCTGGCCACCTGGGCCGCCGGCCGGGCCAGGCTGGCCGCCGGCGCCCCTGGTGCCGAGCCGGTGATCGAGATCGCCGGCACGATCAGCCTGGCCGGGGTCGTCGACCTAGGCGCCGCGGCCCGCGAGGAGCTCGGAAACGGGGCAGCGACCGAACTCATCGGCGGTGATCCCGACGAACTCCCCGGGCGGTACGCCGTGGCCGACCCCCTCTCCCAGGTGCCCATTCCCGCGGCCGTGCGCTGCGTGCACGCCCGGGCCGACGACCGGGTCCCGCTGGCGCAGAGCGTCACCTACGTCGAGGCCGCCCAGGCGGCCGGCCAGGACGCACGCCTGCTCGAGGTCGGCGGCGACCACTTCTCGGTGGCCGACGCCTCTGCACCGACGTGGCCGGCCGTCATCGAGGCACTCGAGGAGCTCATGGGCGCGGTATAGCCGCGGCCGGCGCCCCGGAACCGGCGGGAGCCGCGGGAGCCGGGCCGGGCCAGCCTGCCCGGCGGCGAAAAATTTGAAATATATGTTCGAAAGAAAATCGCGTGGCCTGCCGCGGCAGGACATCCTCGCGCCCTAGAGTGTCTGCGTGGCAGGCCGAGAGCTAGGCGAGATCGTCGAGGCGGGCTGGGCCGAGGCCCTGGCCCCGGTGGCAGACCAGATCAGCGCGATGGGTGACTTCCTGCGGGCGGAGGTGGCCGCGGGGCGGCGGTACCTGCCCGCGGGTGACCGGGTACTCCGCGCGTTCCAGCAGCCGTTCGCCGGGGTGCGGGTGCTGATCGTCGGCCAGGACCCGTACCCCACCCCGGGCAACCCGGTCGGGCTGAGCTTCTCGGTCGCGCCCGACGTCCGCCGGCTGCCGCCCAGCCTCATCAACATCTTCCGCGAGTACACCGCGGACCTCGGCTACCCCTCGCCGTCCAACGGTGATCTGACCCCGTGGACCGAGCGCGGCGTGCTCCTGCTGAACCGGGTCCTCACCGTCGAGCCCCGCAAGCCGGGCTCGCACCGCGGTCACGGCTGGGAGGAGGTCACCGAGCAGGCGATCAAGGCCCTGGCCGGGCGGCAGACGCCGCTGGTGGCGATCCTCTGGGGCCGCGACGCGCGGAACCTGGCGCCCCTGCTCGGCGGGGTGCCGCTGATCGAGTCGCCGCACCCCAGCCCGAACTCGGCCGACCGGGGCTTCTTCGGCTCGCGCCCGTTCAGCCGGGCCACCGCGCTGCTGGAGGAGCAGGGCGCCGGCGGCATCGACTGGAAACTCCCCTAGTCCCGGCCGTGGTGGCCGGCGCTGGGCCGGCCCATCCGCCTGCCTCCCCGGCCCTTCCCTCGCCGCGACAAATACCTGCCCCCGGCTCCCCTCTCGCTGGCGGGAATGTTGAGCGATCAACTATCGTTAGGCGTACTGCGTCCCGCGACGGGCTTGAAGGTCATCGACCGGGTGCGTGAACAGGCCGTTTAGTGTGGTCGAGAAGGCTTAACAGAGGAGATGTCATGCCAGCGGTGACCGAAGAGGACATTCTGGTCCTGCCCCGCGTCCCTGAGCCCGACGCCGCCACGGCGGCCGAGCGGCCGGTCGTGTCCGTGACTACCGCGCCGTCCGGGTTCGAGGGTGAGGGCTTTCCGGTCCGCCGGGCCTTCGCCGGCGTGGACCTGGGGCAGCTGGACCCGTTCATCCACATGGACCAGATGGGCGAGGTCGAGTACGCGCCCGGTGAGCCCAAGGGCACGCCATGGCACCCGCACCGCGGGTTCGAGACCGTCACCTACATCATCGACGGCGTATTCCGCCACCAGGACTCCAACGGCGGCGGCGGCCTGATCACCAACGGTGACACCCAGTGGATGACTGCGGGCGGCGGGATCCTGCACATCGAGGAGCCGCCCGAGGAGCTGGTCATGAGCGGCGGGCTGTTCCACGGCTTCCAGCTGTGGGTCAACCTGCCCCGCAGCCTCAAGATGACGGCCCCTCGCTACCAGGACATCCGCGCCCAGCAGGTGTCACTGCTGTCGTCGCCCGACGGCGGCGCGCTGATCCGGGTCATCGCGGGCGACCTGGCCGGGCACCCCGGCCCCGGCGTCACGCACACGCCCATTAGCCTGCTGCACGCGACCCTGCAGCCCGGCGCCCAGCTGCACCTGCCCTGGCGCAGTGACTTCAACGCGCTGGTCTACGTGCTCGGCGGCTCCGGCACGGTCGGCCCGGACCACCGCCCGGTCCGCACCGGGCAGCTCGCGGTGTTCGGCGCGGGTGACGCGCTGACCGTGGACGCCGCGCGGACCCAGGAGGGCCCCGGCCACGAGCTGGACATCCTGGTCCTCGGCGGGCAGCCGATCCGTGAGCCGGTGGCGGCATACGGGCCGTTCGTGATGAACACCCGGGATGAGCTGGTCCAGGCGTTCGAGGACTTCCAGGCGGGCCGGCTGGGCAGTATCCCCGCCCAGCGCACCGAGGTCCCGGCCGAGTCGCACCCCGGCCACGACGTCCTCTGACCTAGCTCAGCCATGAAGGGCCCCTCAGCGCGGTGCACAGGGTGCGTCACAGCACAATGCACCGCGCTGACGCGATTCGCAGGGAGCTCACGCCGAGTTGAATCGGTCCCCCGTGGGCGTGGTACGTACACAATGCCTACATGAGCGCGATGCGCGATGAACTCCACCACCTGGTGGATCAGCTTCCCGAGGCAGAACTGCGGCCAGCCCTGGAACTGATCCGCGGACATGTCGAGGAGTCGGGTGGCCCCGCCGGGGACCTCCCATTTTTCGCTTCGTTCGAGGCTGAGCCGGACCTGGCCGATCGCTCCGAGGAAATCCTGCAGGCCGAGCTCGGCCGTTGACATGCTGCGCCGTTGTGGCCATCGCTGAACGCCTCGGGCTCACGGAAATCGCGACACTGGATCATCGTCATTTCTCCGTGGTGCGGCCGCGCCACGTACCTGCGTTCTCGCTTCTGCCGGGCTCCAGGACCGCCTGAGCTTGCGGCAAAGCCGCTCGGCAGGGGCGGAGCCGTCTGGGGATGAAAGTTTCCTGTGCAGCGGGGCCATTTCACGTATCTGACCTGCACCGGGACCGTATCCGGGGCCTCCGCGTGCCTGGAATCTGTACCGTGCCGGGCACCCGTGCCAGTGTTCGCGGCAGAGCGGCCGGCCTGGCCCGTCCCGACCTGCTTCTTGCCCCAGGGCCTGGACTGCCACGAGGAGGATCCCGCATGAGACCAACGTTGCGCATCAGAGCTGGGCATGTGCGGCTGCGCCGGGTGCTCGCCGCCTTAACCGTGCTCGGGCTGGGCGGCGCCGGCCTGGCCGCGGCGGCCGCCATCCCGGCCAGTGCCGCCACGTCCTGCCAGGTTGCCTACTCGGCGAACTCCTGGAGCACCGGCTTCACGGCGTCAATCACGATCACCAACGAGGGGTCGGCCCTCACCTCGTGGACCCTGGCCTACACCTACAGCGGCAACCAGCAGCTCACCCAGGGCTGGTCGGGGAACTGGTCCCAGTCGGGCGAAACCGTCACCGTGACCAACGCCAGCTGGAACGGCGCGCTGGCCACCGGCGCCTCGACCTCGATCGGGGCCAACTTCAGCGTCAGCGGGACCAACACCGCGCCGGCGGCGTTCACCATCAACGGCACCGCCTGCAACGGCACGGGCGGGTCACCGTCGCCCAGCCCGTCCACCACACCGACCTCCTCACCGACCCCGACCGGGACGCCCACCCCGACCGGCACCCCCACCGCCTCCCCATCCCCGTCGCCGACTTCGACGGGCGGCGGCTCCTGCGGGTCGGGCGTCAACCTGCTGGCCAACCCGGGCTCGTTCTCCGTGGCCCAGGGAACGAGCGAGGTGTTCGGCGTCTCGCTGTCCGCCGCCCCGGCGGCCGGCATCACGGTCGGCGTGGCCAGCACCGGCAACAGCGGCCTGTCCGTGACGGCCGGCAGCTCGGTCACGCTGACGTCCAGCAACTGGAACCTGCCGCAACCGGTCACGGTGGCCGCGAACTCGTCCGGCACCGGCGCGGCCACGTTCACGGTCAGCGCGCCCGGCTGCACGTCGGTCACGGTGACCGGAACCGAGACCGCGGCCGGCTCCACGACTGCGCCGTCGCACGTGGTCAACCCGTTCACCGGCTCCACCTGGTACGTCAACCCCAATTACACCTCGGAAGTGGCCACGTCGGCCGCCGGGGCCAGCGGCACCCTGGCCGCGCAGATGACGCTGGTCGGCCAGCAGTCCACCGGCGTATGGCTGGATCACATCGGCGCGATCTACGGTGGCACCGCCAACAGCGACCGGATGAGCCTTCAGCAGCAGCTGGCCACGGCGGTCACCGACGAGTCAGGCACGACGCCGATCATCGTCCCGCTGGTGATCTACGACCTGCCCAACCGGGACTGCGCGGCCCTCGCCTCCAACGGGGAGCTGACCGTGGCCAACAACGGGCTGCAGTACTACGAGAAGGACTACATCGACCCCATCGCGCGGATCCTGACCGACTACGAGCACTCCGGCATCCGGGTGGTCGCGATCATTGAGCCCGACTCGCTGCCCAACCTGATCACGAACCTGGGCGACTCGAACTGCGCCCAGGCCAACTCCAGCGGGGCGTACGTGAGCGGCGTCCAGTATGCGCTGAACGCGCTGCACGCGATCCCGAACGTGTACAACTACGTCGACATCGCGCACTCCGCGTGGCTGGGCTGGCCCAGCAACATGGGCCCGGCGGTCAGCCTGTACAAGTCGGTGGCCTCGGGCACCACGGCCGGCGTGGCCAGCGTGGACGGGTTCATCAGCGACACCGCCAACTACACGCCCACCACCGAGCCGTTCATGACCGCGACCGAGTCGGTGGACGGCAACCCGGTGGATTCGGTCCCGTACTACTCCTACGACCCCTACATCGACGAGCTCAGCTACGACGAGCAGATGTACTCGCAGCTGGTCAGCGCCGGGTTCAGCAGCAACATCGGGATGCTGATCGACACCTCGCGCAACGGCTGGGGCGGCCCGAACCGGCCCACCGCAGCGTGCTCCACGAGCACGTGCACCACGACCGCTTCGTTCGTGAACGCGTCCAAGGTGGACCAGCGGCCGTTCCGCGGCGACTGGTGCAACCAGAACAACGCGGGCCTGGGCGCCTTCCCGCAGGCCAACCCGAACTCGTCGTTCACGCACCTGTACGCGTACGTGTGGATCAAGCCGCCGGGTGAGTCCGACGGCGACTACCCCAGCGGCACGCATACGCACGGTGACCCGCACTGTGACCCGAGCGGCACCAACACCGACGG
>Ga0182024_10023537_pt1 | contig 11018 bp, 15 predicted proteins | sample P32metaG_FD_120480 | JGI IMG/M metagenome (GOLD analysis project Ga0182024, IMG submission 120480) | Permafrost microbial communities from Stordalen Mire, Sweden - P3-2 metaG (Illumina Assembly) | ecosystem: Environmental > Terrestrial > Soil > Wetlands > Permafrost | place: Sweden: Stordalen... | reverse complement strand
TCGTTGCGGAATCGGCGAAGCTCTTCGATCGAAAGCTCGCCGCGGCGCAATCGCGCCAGGATGGCGCGGCCGCTTTCGGCGCCCAGGTCGAACCCCAGGATTTTTTTGGTTGCCTGCATGGGATCCTCGGGAATAAGGGGTCAAGCCCGCATGCGAGGTACTCCGAGCATGCGAGGTTACTAACCCCGCATGCTCGGAGTACCTCGCATGCGGGCTTGGTGAATAAATAGTTTAGTTTAGCCGCTCGCCTCTGGCGAGCGCGAGGGCCTCGTTCCCAGGCAGAAAGCGCCAAGTGGGGTCCCAGGAAGAGAGCCTGGGAACGAGTGGCACTTTTTCGCGCAAGTTACCGGATCTGTCGCGTCCTTAACGTGAGCAGTTAATTTCGCATCCGGAATCAGAACGCCTTCCCATGAAGATGCGGAAGTGGTAAACTGACCAGGTTGGGATTAGTTGGAAGAGGTTCAACGGGAGAAGTTTATGGCACGTGTGCATTGGCTGACTGGTTTCGTGGCTCTGGGCTTCTGGCTGGGACTCCCGGCCCTGGCGAACGCTCAGGGAGGCACGCCGCAGCCCAAGCTACCTGATCCGAAGTACAAGATCGATCCGAAGATCAAAGTTTTGGTGTTGCCGAAGATTCCGGTGCAGCCGACCGTCCCTCCCATGTTGCCGACGTATCTACCACCCAATCCAGCTCCGTTGTTTCCGACGACGCCGAGCATTCCGGTGACGCCCATCACGATCCAGCCGTCGTCGCCGACCATCATTCCGCCCACGCCGATCATCAGCGGCTTGCCTGGGTGGAATCCGAATCCTCCTGCCACGTACATGGGGCCTTATCCCGGACTGAACAACCCTGCCAATCCCTATTACATGGGCGGGCCATTCTATCCGGGAGTCTACTCGAATCCCTGGTCTGCCGCGGCGAATCCGAGCAATCCTTATATGTCGAATCCGTTCATGAGCAACCCCTACATGTCGAATCCGATGGTGAACAATCCGTTCATGTCGAATCCGTACATGAGCAACCCTTACATGTCGAATCCGATGGTGAGCAATCCGTACATGTCGAATCCGATGATGAGCAACCCGTACATGTCGAATCCGATGATGAACAATCCGTTCATGTCGAACCCGTACATGAGCAACCCTTACATGTCGAATCCGATGATGAGCAATCCGTTCATGTCGAACCCGTACATGAGCAACCCTTACATGTCGAATCCGATGGTGAGCAACCCGTTCATGTCGAACCCGTACATGTCGAATCCGATGATGAGCAATCCATTCATGTCGAATCCATACATGAGCAATCCGATGATGAATTCGGCGCCGCTGGCGTATCAGCTCGGTATGCGAGGGCTGCAGATGGCCTCGATGATGAGTTCCTCGCCGTACGGCAGTGCTCCAATCGGCGGGCTTTTCGGTCAGGGGCTGTTTGGCGGCACCGACTTCTTCGCTCCCGTCCGTCCTGCGGCCGCCGCCGATGGCGCTGCCGCGGCTCCGTGAGCGATCGATGATCCAGTTTTCGCCGTGGGTCAGGATTCCGATCCTGACGTGGCATACGTGGGTCAGGGTTCCGATCCTGACCGCGTCCGGTCAGGATCGGAATCCTGACCCACAGGCACAGACCAAGATCTCAAATTATCCAGCAAAACCCTTTCCATTCCGTTTGGTTGGTGTTAGACTAATAAACATGGCTTAAGGTCGAAGAGATTCAACGAGGGAGAAAGTCATGCCACGAGTGCACTTGCTGACAGGCTTTTTGGCCCTGGGCGTTTGGCTGGGAATCCCGGCCTTGGCGTCCGCTCAGGGAGGCGCCACGCAACCTAAACTGCCCGCGACGGGAGGCGGCACGCAACCCAAACTGCCTACCCTTCCGGGAAGCGGCTTCACGCAACCCAAACTGCCCACGACCGGAGGCGGCACGCAACCCAAAACCGATCCGAAGTCCTTCCTCGATCCGAAGAGCAAGGTTCTGGTGCAGCCGAAGACCACTCCTCCTGTGTACAATCCTAACAATGGCAAGCCGGTCGTGCCAGTAACTCCAGTAACAGTAACTCCGCTAACGCCGGTTGTCAGGGTCCAGCCAACCATCATTCCAGGCCAGCCCCCGCCGGTTGTGGTAAGCGGCGTCAGTTCGGTTCCCGCCTGGGCAACGTACCCCGGACTGAACAACCCGGCGAATTCCTGGTACAACGGGAACGTGACGACAACACAAACATACAATCCGTTGACCGGAACCTGGACAACTTCAACTACCTCTCCGGCCAACCCGTATCTGAACAATCCGTACCTGGCGAATCCCTATACCACCAACCCGTATCTGAACAATCCGTATGCGACCAATCCGTACGCGGCGAATCCGTACCTGTCCAACCAGTACATGTCCAATCCGTACCTGGCGAGCCAGTTCATGAACAATCCCTACAATCAGTTCAACCCGTATAATTCGATGGCCAATCCTTCTTCCGCCATGGCGGCGTTTCAGCTCGGCAGTATTCGTGGGATGACTCTGGCGATGATGAGTTCCATGCCATATGGCTCCTACGGGTACAACAGCATGCCGTCTTATGGGATGCCGTCGTATGGGATGATGCCCTACGGAATGCCGTATTATGGGATGATGGGATCGGGGACCGGCGGTCCTGCAACCGGGAGTTATGGCAGTCAGTCGTCCTCGTCGTCGGGTGGCGATTTCTTCGCCCCGGTCAATCCCGTCGTGCCCGGCCAGTGAGGAATCGTCCGGATTCAACTCCCCTTTTCTTCGTTTAGCGTTCGCAGGATGCGGCGAACGCTAAACGAAGATTGTCCATTACACATCTCGACGTGAAAATTTAATCATCCCGACGAACGCGATGAAAGCCGACAATCCGAGCGTGCCGGCGATGAGCCGCAGCATGCCTTGGCTGTCATAGAGCCCGCGCAGGATGTTGGGCAAGTTCTTGAGCACGCGATCCGGCGACGGAAAGCGCTCGGGCAGGAAGGAAAGCAGGAAGCCGCCGCCATAGAGCACGAGCCAAACGATGGCGATGCTGACGACGGTATTGTTGGCCAGGGCGCTGATGCTGACGCCGCAGCTGATGACCAGCACCAGGATCGCGGCGATCACGGCCAGGGCGACCAGGCAGCCGCCCAGTTGCAGATGTTCGCCATGCAGCAGCACTCCCGCGGCTGCGATCGTCACAGTACCCATCAAGAAGAACATTCCCAGCACCGCGAACAGTTTGGCGTGCCATTTTCCCAGGAAGTATTGATAGCGACTGATTCCGCGGCACAGCACCGAATCCGCCACGGTGCCGCGTTCAGAGCAGATGGTGCCCGCGGCCAGGACGATGATGAGCGTCACGCTGCCCCACAGCACCCAGCGCAGCAGTTCGCTGATCATGTTGTGGGCCGGCACCACCCAGCTGCCTTCCTGCTTGGCGCCGAGGTTGTAGAGCAGATAGCCCGCCGACGCCGCGATCATCAGGAACATCCACGCCTGGTAGATCCAGCTGCGGAACGTCTGCCGCAAATCCAGCTGGAACACCGCCCAGTACGGCAGCAGACGATTGTATTTGACCACCTTGGGAGCGGGTTGCGGTTCCATATCAAGATACCTTTTCGTTTAGCCGCTCGCCTCTGGCGAGCGCGCGGCTCCGGGTGGCACGCCCGAACCAGCGATTTGATTGAAAGTCCCCAAACGGTTACGCGGCTTCCTTGAACGCGCGCGAGAAGCCGCGGGATTCTTCGCGGTCGAGCAGGTCCAGGAACGCCTGTTCCGTCTGGGCGACGCTGCGCACGCTGATCAGCGACACCTTGCTGTCGGCCAGGGTCATGAACACGCTGGCCATCGCCTGCGTCGCGTTGGCGTCCTCGTTGAGCCTTAGCTCCAGCCGGCGCTGGCGCAGATTGACCAGCTTGAATTCCGTCATGCCCTTGATCGTCTGCATCACCTTGGTGATCGTCTTCTGATCGGCTTCCAGGTCCAGCTCGTAATGATTGCGCTTCATCCGGCCCTTCAGATCCTGCAGCGAACCATAATAGATGAGATGTCCACGCGACAGCACCGCCGCGTGATTGCAAACCTCATCGATGTCACCCAGGTTATGGCTGCAGACGATCAGCGTCTTTTCCTTCGCCAGCGTCTTGATCAATTCGAGAATGCTGCGGCGTGCTTCAACGTCCAGCCCATGCGTCGGCTCATCCCAGATGAGCAGGTCGGGTTCGTTGATCAAGCTGCTCGCCACGGCCAACCGGGCGGACATGCCGTTGGAGAAGCCGTCGATGACGTCGCCGGAGACGTTGAGCAGATCTACCGCCCGGATGAGCTGGGCCAGGCGCGGCTTGCGAGCCTCGGCGGGGATGCCGAAGAGCCGGGCGACGTATTCGAGATAGGTGATGGGGGTCATGCCGCGCGGAAACTGCGGATTGGTCGGGATGTAGCCGATGCGGCGTCGCAGGGCCGCGGCGTTGGGCGACATCACCTGGCCGAAGACCTTGGCCCAGCCGGCCGTGGCTCGATGCAGGCCGAGAATTAAACGAAGCAGCGTCGTCTTGCCGGCGCCGTTGGGCCCCAAAAGGCCGAGGACGCTGCCCGGTTCGAGCTTCAAGGTCACATCATTGAGAGCGATCTGGCGGTTCTGGTAAATCTTGGTTAGCTTGAACGTCTCAACCACCAGGTCGCTGGGATTGTCAGCCACAAGGCTCTCCTCGGCCAGACGACACGATGCGAAATCTCACTTTTCTTGTCGGCATTCCGCGGAGGGGTCCTGAAGTGGGCCTGAAAAATTGGTAAATATCGCATCGTCGGTGCAATCCGGCGAGTCAAACGGGGCAGTCTGGGAGGTAGCTGCGGGCTTTAGAGCATGTCACGTTTGCATCTTGACGAGCCCGTAGCGGAACTCGCAAGAGTTCCGGGGGACGCTCCCTGAAGTCTTGCGACTTCAGCTACACCTCTATGAAAGCGGCAACTTCGCTGTCCATCCCAGGCCCACTGGCAAACGAGCGCCGCTGCGAACAGGGCCACCACGACCTGATAAAATGTCAGCCCCGCCGCCCAGGCCGCCTCGGGCCGGATGAATTCACAGCCGAAGCGAAAGACGCAATACGCGATCAGATAAGCCTTCAAGCGCTGCTCGCCCCACATCCCGCGCCGCCAGAGCTGCCACAGAAAAACAGCCATGACGAGGTGAAAGAGGCTTTCGTAGATTTGCGTCGGATGTCGGCACACACCGTCGCCGAAATCGACTCCCCAGGGCAAGCAGGTTTCTCGGCCAAAGCAACAGTGGTTGCAGAAGCAGCCCCAGCGGCCGACCGCCAGCGCCAGAGCCAGCGGCAACGCAAAGCTGTCGCCCGTCTTGAGGCGAATGTCCAGAGCGAGCTTGGCCAGTTCGACGCCGAGGTAACCGCCGATCAGCCCGGTGGTCAGCGTCTTGCCGTCCCGAAACCAGATGCCCGTGAGCCAGCCGGCATCGGTATCGATGAATGGCAGCTTGGCGCCCAGAGCCCCACCGATGAATGCCGCCAGGCCGAGCGCCGTCCGCTGCCGCCAGGTCAATCGACTGAGCCCCGGCGTCTTCGGCAGCAATTGCCGGGCGATGACGAAGACCGCCAGCGAAAGCAGCATGAACGCACTGTAATAGGGACGTGGCGGCATGGCGGGCCTGCGTCGTTCGGGAGTACAGATCAGTCTTTCTTGGTGCCGACGCCTTGATTGGTCGTATCGGTCGGCATGGGCGCGGGTGTGACCGACGTCGGCGTGGGTCGAAGCGTCTGCCGTTCCGGAATGCACCAGCAGCCGAAAAGGACAAAGCTGCCCAGGGCTACCAGGGTTCCGTAGACGAAGACGCCCAGGACGCCGAGTTTCAGGACCAGCCGCGCAATGCGTGTGTTTTTCATGCTGCGATCGGTTGGAAAGATGAGAGGATCGCCGAGACTTCCATGTCTTCAGGCAAAAGATCCATCAATATGGGCTTATACTCGTGGCCCGATTTTCTCACAAGATCGGATTTTCCTCCGCGTCCGCGCTGTTTTCCGGGAGTGAGGGCATGAGCGGTCGAATTGAGGCACGCAGCCGAATATGATAGAATTGGGTTGGAGAAATGACATGAGCGATCCCCTTGGCGAACACGGTCCAGAATTGATAGAGTTGTGCCGCCACTACCACGTCAAGACGCTTGAGTTATTCGGCTCGGCCGCGGTGGGCCGCTTTGATCCGGAGCGAAGCGATCTTGATTTCCTGGTCGATTTCCTGCCCCTTGAGCCGGGAACCCACGCCAACGCCTACTTCGGGTTGTGGTTCGCACTTAAGGATCTCTTTCGCCGCGACGTGGATCTGGTCGAGACGCCGGCGATCAGCAATCCCTATTTCTTGAAGGCTATTAACCGCCAGCGGCAGGTACTCTATGCAGCCTGAGGCAGCCAAGTACTTGGAAGACGTTCGCCAGGCCTGTCGGCTGCTGCAAGACTTCACGGTCGGCAAGTCGTTCGCCGATTACCTGGCGGACCCTCTGTTGCGAGCCGGTGTCGAGCGTGAATTCATCCTCATTGGCGAAGCTCTGTTTCAAGCATCAAGAAAAGACGCGACGATTGGGCAATCCATTGCGATGTTGCCGCAGATAATCGGGTTTCGGAACATTTTGGTCCACGGTTATGCGACCATCCAACATCAAACGGTATGGGGAGTAGTACAAAATGATCTGACGCCGCTCAAGCAAGAGGTCGAGAAATTGCTCGCTCAAGCTGGGCCTCCCTGAGAAGGTTCTGGTGATAACGCATCCGACGGATCCACCACTTCCACCTAGACCCAAGCAAAGTTGAAAAGGCATTTTCGGGCCACACGCAGGCGCAGTGCGTGGTACAATCTGGATTGGAAGAACACGGGGGAGAGGCGTATTGTGCAAATGCTCAAAATTCACATCCCGGATCGAGCCGAGCGGGCGAAAGCATTGGTGGAGATGGCCCGGCGAGGCCGTGTCATTTGCCTTCCCGGCAATACGTTTGTTGTTCCCGAACCCGCGGCGGAACTTCTGAAATCGTTGGGTATCGGGCTCGAGAAACTTGGCCGTGGGGGCTTCGACTATGCGGAAAAAGCGCTACGAGATTCTCTTGCCGCTCAAGTAAAATGACATCCCATCGCCAGTTCGCAGGAGCCCTCGCTTCGCCGCCAAAAGACGACGCATTGTTTATCTTTCCTGGCCGGCCACGGAAATCACCGGCGGCATCAAGATGGTTTTCCGCCACGTCGAAGCTCTCATCGAGAACGGCTTCAAGGCGGTCGTCGCCACCACGGACGGCCAATCCCCGAACTGGTTCAAGACAACGGCGCCCGTGGTCCCGCTGTCCTCGCTCGCGCCTGGCCCCGATATCCTGGTCTTTCCCGAGAATAACGCGCCGCTGCTGCGCGCCTGTGCCGAGTGGGCCAACCCGAAGGTGGTTTTCTGCCAGAACGAGTTCATGACCCATCGCGGCCTGGACGGCAAGAAAAGCTATGCGGACTATGGAGTGAACGCCATCATTTCGGTCGGCTGGACCAGCGCCTGGAATTGTCGGCGGCGCTTCGCGGACCTGAGCGTGCACATCGTGCCGAATTTCGTCGATCCAGAGCTTTTCTCCACACCCGGGTCGAAGGGGTTCCAAATTGTTTACTCCCCGGCCAAGCGTTTGCAGGAGGCCCAATTCATCCGCGACCTGTTCCGCGCCAACCATCCGCAATTTCGCCAGGTGCCGTGGCTCGAGCTGGGCAAGTTGACGGAAGCCGAGGTGGCCAAGGCTCTCGGGCACTCCGCGGTTTTTCTCTCCTTGTGCCGCTTCGAAGCCTCGCCGCTGCTGATCCTGGAGGCCATGTCGTGCGGTTGCATCATCGCGGGATTCACCGGCCTGGGCGCCCGCGATTTCACCACGGTGCAGAACGGCTTCTGGGCCCAAGAGGACGATTGCCACGAATGCACCGCCCTGCTCGTCCGGGCCTGCCGCCTCGTGGGTGAAGGCGGCCCCTTCTTTCAGTGGATGGTCGATCAGGCCATGCAAACCGCCAGCACCTTTGCCAGACCTCGCTTCGTCAAGGCGCTGCTTGCTTTCTGGCAGGACTACATCAATCAACTTTAATTGCGGATTGCGTCTCAATTCGTGGGGCAGGTTGCCAACCTGCCGTTCGCCAGGCAGGTTGGCAACCTGCCCCACGAATTCGGACCCCCAATTTTGAAGTGCTGTACTTAGTTTTCGCTTCGCGTTTCCTCTGTACGCCGCAAAAACTCCTGCACCTGTCGCTGCAACTCCTCGCAATCTTGCGCCGACACGGCCACGCCTGCGAATTTGCCCAGGTCGCAGCGTTCCAGAAATCGGCCCAAGAATGCTTTCTCCGCGGCGGCGATCCGCTCCGCTTTCTCGAGCAATGTTGAGAACTCCTGGGTCGTGGTGCGCCGCGCGGGCAATTGATATCTCTTCTCCAGAAACCGGCGGACGACGTTGGCCAGGAGCGTGTGAAACTCTTCTACTTTACCCTTGCTGGGCAGGTCCAGCGCCTGGAGCCGCTCCAGTTCGTACAGGGCGATTTCCAGGGGCGGCCGCGCACGCAAGTTTCGCGTCGAACGGCGTCGGACGATAAGCCAGCTCAGCGCCGCCGCCAGCATCGCCAGCCCGGCCAGGCCGATGATCATCCAGGCGGCTGACGCGGGCGGTGGCGGCAGTTCCTCGATCGGCGTCGGTTCACGCAAATCCTTGAGGTCGCCCTGGGCCAGCTGCGGCACGATCTTCACAAGGAACAATTTGAATGCCAGCTTCTGCCAGGCCGCATCGGCGTTGTCGCGATACTGCAGTTCCTCGAGTTGCACGGGAAGAGCGCCCGGAGCCATGGGATCGAGCAGGAAAGTCTGTCGCCAACGTCGGCCCAGTTCCAGGTTCTTGCGTACGGCCCGCGTCACATCTTTAACTTTCCAGCCGGGCGAAAGCGTCCAGGTCGGCGGCGGCTTGACTTCCAGGGCGGGGCCGGCGTCCACTTCCACGATCACTTCGAGCATCTCGGAAAACCTTATCCCGACGACGCCGTCTGGCCGCGCCGCCTTGACCAGCAGTCGGGCGGGGCCAACCGATTCAACCAGCGTGGTCTCGGGCGGAGCACCCAGGGCGAGCAGCGTCAGCAGCAGGCAGCTTGTCATGATCGACCCAGCCGGCGTTCGCGGAGTTGGAAGAAGCGGACCAGGGCGTCAAGATGGCCGCCGTCGGTCGAAACTTCGATCAGATCGATGCGCGACGATAGGGCCAGTTGCCGCAGGCTTTGCAGCCGATCGCGCGTTCGCCGCATCAGCACGTTGCGGGCCGCGGGGTTGGACGTATCCACCAGAAGCGTCCGCCCCGTCTCGGCGTCGCTGACCTCGAGCAGCCCCACGGCCGGCAGGGCCCGTTCGAGCGGATCGGACAGGGCGACGCCGACCAGATCATGCCGTTTGCCGGTGCGCTGCAGGGCCCGGGCATAGCCGTCGTCGAGGAAATCGCTGAACAGAAAGACGATGGCCCGCCGCCTCAGCACGCGATTGAGAAAATCGAGCCCATGCCTGAGACAGGTGCCCGGATGCCGCGGCTGCAAAAAGAGAATGTCGCGCATGAGCCTGAGCACGTGCCGGGTACCCTTCCTCGGCGGCACATATTTTTCGACGCGATCGCTGCAGGCGATGAGCCCGACCTTGTCGTTATTGCTGATGGCGCTGAAGGCCAGCAGCGCCGCCAGCTCCGCCGCCACCTCGCGCTTCTGCTGCCGCTGCGTGCCGAACGCCTGGCTAGCGCTGCAATCGACCACCAGCATCACCGTCAGCTCGCGTTCCTCGATGTATCGTTTGATGAAGGGATGCCCCATCCGCGCCGTCACGTTCCAGTCGATGGAACGAATATCGTCGCCCGGCTGATACTCGCGCACCTCCTCGAACGAGATACCGCTGCCCTTGAAGACGCTGCGGTACTCCCCGCCAAGCAGATCTTCCACGGCCCGGCGAGCCCGGATCTGCAGGCGACGAATCTGGCGAACAAGGTCTCGTGATAGCATGGCGATTTCGGTTGGAGATCAAAACGTAGCTATTCACGCCCGGCTTTTCTTCACGCCAACTCGGTGCTTCTTGAGTTTCGTCGGCGCACCACGTTCAAGGACGTGTTTCACGGACTCGAGCACTTCAGTTCCCTCGCCCTTACGCTTGGCAGCGGCAATGCGTTTTTCCAGCCATCGAACCGGCTCGTCGCCCGTCGCAGCCAACACGGCCTCGAGTTCTTTGCGAATCGTACTCAGTTTCTTATTTCCCATCATAAAAGTACCTCGAATAGGTTTTTCAAGTTTTCAAGCTTCATGAATGCGGCGTCAGGCGATTCGCCGTGATCCGTCAATTCCGCGACAGCTTTGAACGTCAAATTTTCTATGTCCACCGTATTTTCGCACAAGATGGCTCCGAGGAGCGATGCTAGGATCTCTTCACTCGCTTCGGAGATTCGACCCTCGACTTGCTTGGCGATTCGCGGATGCCGAACCAGCAGCTGGTGGCCGCGCTCGTGAGCGATCATTGCCGTCAAAGAAAAATCATCGGGGTTTGCATCGCGAACAAACGCCCCTGCATCGACGACCAGCAAATCGTCTGCTTCCGTTTGCCCCCGGCCGAACTGCGCTCCGCCTGTTTTGCTCCAAATGTGGCGATATTCCACGTGTCCAACGAACCCGAGGTCCCGTGCGATCTTCTCGACACGCTTGAGACGGGCGCGCCGCTGTGCAGCCGTGAGAGGCGGTGGGAGCGAGGTCGCCATACGATCACTCTACTCTGCCCACGCGCGACGAGCAAGGCGGCCTGGTTGCGTGCTGGTCGTGAATGTCATACTGTTCTCGGCTGTGAATGGGCACGGCGGGCATCGCTGTCTCCTCCTATCGACACCTCGCCTGCGGGCGTTCGCGTTCTCAAGATCGTCATGTGATGCTGAACGGATTGGACGTCGCCGACGTCGCGCCCGCCGCCGAGAAGATCAGCGTGTATCCCGTTCCCTCCGCGGCCACCGAGAGCTTGTTG
>Ga0182024_10023536_pt1 | contig 11019 bp, 7 predicted proteins | sample P32metaG_FD_120480 | JGI IMG/M metagenome (GOLD analysis project Ga0182024, IMG submission 120480) | Permafrost microbial communities from Stordalen Mire, Sweden - P3-2 metaG (Illumina Assembly) | ecosystem: Environmental > Terrestrial > Soil > Wetlands > Permafrost | place: Sweden: Stordalen... | reverse complement strand
CGAGCGGCGCTGCGGCGCACCTTTTCAAAATCGGTCAGGCAGGCTGCCGACAGCCCGCTTCGTTCACCGGTGGCGCGTTCAGTACTTGACAGGGCCCAACCGTAGAACATCAGAGCATCTTGCAATTTGCCCTGGCAATAGCAAAGAAAAGCGAGCTCGTTGAGCCTGCGGGCAATCTCCAACCTCTCGGACTGAAGCGGTATGTGAACCAGGCTTAAGGCGACATGACCGGCAATACTACCTTCAGTCTCGTTCCCGTCTTTACTGACAAAAGCGAGAACAGCTCGCGTTTTTGTTACCAGTAAATTGTCCGCACCATAGACGGATTCGTATATTGCCAGGGCGCGCATGATCAACGGTTTGGCTTTGTCGTATTCGTGCTCTGATACATAAAGCCCGGCCAGAGCGTTAAGATCATCTGCTACAGCTGGATGATTCGGGCCGAGCGCCTTGATATCTATGGCAATCATGCGCTCGTAGAAATCTTTGCCACCTGCGTCCCGGTGCGGAGTTTGGAAGGCCGTATTGTTATCGCGTTTGATGGAGTCTGCGGGCTGGTCCACAGATTTTTTGAATCCTCGCAATGGAAGCTGTTCGGGCTTGTTTTCACTCTGCCTGGCCAATCGAGCTGAAACCTCCTTTTGCCAGGACGAGGCAGCCACCGCCATTGTCGGGTGCAAAGATGCAGACTGATCTTTCAACATTTCACTCTGAAAATCTGATCTCAGAATTTTCGTTGGAATGTCAAGTTTTTTCAGCAGATCTATGTAATCGCTGAGGAGACTTTCTAACTCCACACTCGATGACAAACTCGGTTGTTGCATCAGTATCGACAATGACGATCGATAATGATTTTCTGCTTCTAATCTTTGCCCGTCATTGAAATTGGCACGCCCCAGGCTGTGCAAGCTCTCAGCAACAGCCACGCTGGTAGGACCAAAGCTGTTTTCGTTTATTGCTAAAGCCTGGGCGTAGAGTCTAATTGCCGCCTGCGGATAACCCTCTGACTCAGCAATTGCGCCGAGCGCCAAAAGTATCGGCAGCAGTTTCGGCGTCTCCTTGCCGTACGTGTGCTCAATTATATGGCGTGCTTTCTTATACACGGGGACAGACTTGTCCGTTTTGTTTTCCAGTTGAAGAACGGCAGCAAGGCTTTCCATACACTGCACGGCGTCGTCGCCGGAGTGCGGCACGAATTTGACTTCTTTCAGCGCTTGCCGGTAACAATCTTCGGCAGGCAACAACTCCTGCCGAGCCAGTCTCCTGTCACCGTCTGCTAGTTGCCTTTGCCAGGCCGTTTGAGAAGAAGCGATTGCCGAAAGGCAGGCCAGTGCAAGCACAAAAATAATTGCGATAGACTTGTCGATGACGTTCAATTGGCTAGCTTTTTCAAAACTAGAGCGGAATTTTTAACTAGAGCGGAACTTTTTTAAGCGAAGACAGATCACCATAATACCCGATGGCACTTGACCCATGAGAATCAAGCTCCATCTGTGCGACATCGCACAGACGGAGTTCATAAAAGCCGATCATCGCGATCTGCTACTCTGATCAGGCCGAAGGATGTGACCAGCCAGTTTGTCATAAACTTTCTTAAAGCAAACAAGAAGTAAGTGGTACCACTCTTGCCCACAATAAATAGGCTGATTCGATTTCTACAGGGTGGTTTGAAAGTGATGCGCAAACGCGTTGATCTGGTTTGGAAGTAAAATGGTAGTAGTGCAGTCATTGGGTGTAGCCATTTTATGGAACGGGCTTTCAGTCGTCTGATTTTCTCTAAAGTTGTTAAAGGCGTTATTGTTGTGACGCTTGCCTGCTGCCCTCAAATTAGCCTGGCTAAGGCAAGCGCCTGGCAAAAAGATATTTCTGATGGTGAGACAAGCATCAGTCAGGGAAATTTGAAGAGAGCAGAACTCTGCTTCAGGCGAGCTCTGCAGACGACTGTGGCTGCTCATAGCACCAAAGATGAGGCGCAATGCCGCAATAAACTGGCCAACGCACTGGCACTCGAAGGAAAAACCGAAGAGGCACAAACCCTTTACAAACGTTCACTGATCACGCTCGAGCACACTTATGGCAAAAGCAGCGTCAAAATTGTTCCAACTCTTATCGCGCTTGGATCTTTCCTGGAGGCGGAAGGCGATCATAACTCTGCTATGGCACTTTACCAACGAGCAATAGCGATTAATGAAAAGTCTTACGGCAGGTATAGCCCGGCAATGACTGCCACAGTGCGCCATTCGGGTCTACAGTTACACTCTCTTGGAGCAACGACCTACAAGCCCGCTAACCGGCCACTTAACGAGCAGGCTGGATTAAAAGCCAGTGCACGGCTCAAACAATCGGTGCCTGCGCCTAACGATCTGTTGATCAAGGGGGACGATTCCAATCAAGAACTCCTTTCTGCCTTTCGCAGGGAGACTATGAAAACCGAGATCAGCGACAAATCGGTGAAACGGCGATCTGCATGGCAACCAAAGTTATTTGGTCCAGCAGCTATGCGCACTTATTAAAGAGAACCACAATCAAGCGCTGTCTCTATAATGATTAGTTTGCCGTGCAGCAATGTTTGAACAACCGTAGATGTCGATTTCTGGGAGCGAAATGCGTCAGTTTGAGCGAAGTTTATGTCGGCTTGTGATCAGCGTTCAGTCTGTAGCCCTTGCGTTTGCGCTTCCGTTTGCACTTGCGTTTGCGCTCCCCGCGATGGGGCTCAGTAACTGGAAAATGTCGATCGCTGCAGGTGAAAAATATCTAGCAGAACAGAACCTGCCTGAAGCCGAAGTATCTTTTAGACAAGCGGTGAAAGAGGTCGAACATGGATCTCACAGCCGAGATGAGGTAACAACCTGCTTAAGCAAGCTAGCCGACACGCTGGCTCTCAGAAACGAAACCGCCGAAGCCCAATCTCTCTATCAGCGTTGCCTGACACTGCTTGAGCGAGAATATGGAAAGGAAAGTGCGAAAGTGGTGCCTGCACTCTTTGCCTTGGGCTCCATTTACGAATCAGAAGGGGATCCAGGCAACGCCATGGCTCTTTACCAGCGCGCGCTGCACATCAATGAGAAGAGCTATGGTCCCTACAGCCCGGCAGTGGCAAACAGCTTGCACAGACTGGGACGAGCCAGTTATCGAGCTGGAGACCACGCGCAGGCTAAGCAACATTACAAACTGGCGCTCTCGATTCTATTGCAACAACCGGGACTGGATGCCAGCAATCATTTGCAAAGCCTCTTGCGTGACTATGCTGATCTTCTCAAACGTGACGACACATCCAACAAAGATCTGCTCTCGGATTTTCAGGCAGACGTGAAGCAGAGCAAGATGGGCGAGCAGGCAAGAGCGAACTCTCAACCGCAACTACGTGGCTCAGCCTGGCAACAGCAAAACACTTTGCAATCAGATGCGGCCAGTACTTCGGAAACAGACGAGGCTCCGCAGGTGCTGTTGCGAGGAATGACACAGCCGTTGACCAGTTCCGTGTTGGCTCCGGCATATAACACTGTCGATAACACTATCTACAAGCAAAATCACTATGAGAAAGGCGAGCAATACTACCAACGCATGATCGCCGTAGACAAAAAAGCACTTGGTCCAAATCATCCGGCACTGGCAAATGACCTCAACGAGCTGGGTTTATTTTACATTTCACAGAAGAGATACAAAGAAGCGGAACCGCTTCTGATGAGCGCTCTGTCCATTTATGAGAAAGTGTACGGCGCCGATAATATTCTCACTATTAAGACAGGAGCATCGCTGGCATTTGTCGTTTATCACCTGGGCAGGATAGAACAGGCAGCTGCTTTATATCGCACTGCTTTGAGTTACGGCCAAGATGCGCTGGGCCCCAATAATCTGGAGACTGCTCGAATTCTTAATGAACTGGCTTATCTCTATTTTCATCAGGGCAAGCTGCAAGAATCATGCACCTTCTACGAATGGGCTCTGGCCAGCACACAGGGAGCTTTGGGTGAGCAGGATCCACTGGTGGCCGCCTGCATGAAAGATTATGCTCAAGTTCTGCGTAGCCTGGGACGGGCAGCCGAAGCTGATGCTATGGAGGCGCGCGCCGATAATATTTTGGCTAAGCGCTGACACTCTGCACCAGATACGGTGTCGCAGTAGCGAGTGCAGGCTCTATAATCGTAGATCGGAACTTTACACCGCTGCCTCCCTCGCAAGCTACACGTCGAGGCGCGAAACTATTCCCGAGGATTATTATGCATTCTAGGTTGGAGGGGATAAGGGTGAATCTACCTACACGATTTAAACAAATTCGTTTAAATCGTTCACCGATCAAAAGGCAGGCGGCATTACACTGAAACACTTGCCCAGAAAGGCTTTCGAGGGCTCTGAACCTTTGCAATGGGCAAGAAAAACGTTCAAATCAATTCGTTTAAATCACGTAGGTAAGGATAGAAGGATAGATGGGACTTGGGCCGTTGTCGGTTCCATGTTAGGAACATTGTTTGGGGCAATACTCCTTCGGATGCTCAGGAACCCTTTTCTCCATCAGTTTCATTCGATCAAAATACTTCTGTACAACGTTGCTGCCGATTTGTTTGTTTCACAGATTAAAAATATGATTCTTGCAGAGGATTTACGGCAACGTGAACTCGATCAGCATGTCTCTTTACTCCCACCCATGCTCCCCTTACTATGTCGTTGCGAAGAGCGTCTTTCCTTTGCTCCGCCCAGGTTTTCAGGCTTGGATCTAAGTTTGCAGGCAGGTTTTCCAGAGCCGACAGTTCTTCGACTTGATCTTCATTCAATTGTGCAAGATAGGCAACATTGAAAATGTCTTTCGGTAGATCGGTTATCCGAGTCACTCTCCATTGATGAGCGGAGTCGAGCGCATAAGGCATGATTACACTCTTTGCGCCGGCGAGAGTTTGCAGAGAAGCAGTTGCCATATTGTTCTGATCAAGCATCTGGCTGGCAAGTCCTCTGACCTCATTTGATCTGCCTTTCCTTGCCGCTATTTCACTCAGTTTCGCTTGAGTTATGGTGTTTTGAGTGTTTTCTGCGACAAATTTGGCTTCGTTCGCCATTGGCCAGACGATGTTTCCTCTTAAAGTTTGGGCTTCGCTGCTGGCACTGATTGACTGCGCCCGTACGCTCTGTCCGCCCAGGAGAACTCCAACGATTGCTAAAGTTGTGATTAACTCCTCTTTCATTTTTAGTACCTCCAAAGACCAGGAGAGGACTTCGGAACTCTCTTTTCGTCTTGATTTTAAATACGCTAACTGCGACGCAGAGCCTGACAATTTGTTCCAAATATCAACGGAAATTCCGTGATAAACTGCATCGCACAACACTCTCGCCGCTAGATTGGGCACCGTATTTAGTGCAGCGGGATGGCTCACTGGTGAGATGGAGTATTCTGTGGTTTGAGATTGATTTGCTTTTACGGTGAAAACATCAGTAAAGTGATAGTGAAGTATGAAGGGAAGATTAGATATGCGGGACTGGCTGGTGATCCTTTTTTGTCTTTTTATCTGTGCCTCATGCACGACACGTACAGACAAGGCCGCCACCGCCGTCAGTAGACCTTCGCCTACTCAGCAACCACCTGATAGAACAGTCACTCCATCTTCGTCTGGCGAACACGGGGGCGCCATGGTGCACATAAACGAAGCGCAAAAGCTGGCCAGCAAAAAGGAGCCGAGCAGCAAAAAGGAATCGGACATCAAAACCGAACCGATCAAGAGACGCCGCGGCTCCTTGTCGTTGCACTTACCAGGACGCCTCGAGCCTGACTTTGGTAAAGAAGTCGATATCAGCACTCGGATCGCAGGACGGATCAAACAAGTCCTCGTCAACCCGGGAGACACTGTTGCTGCCAAACAGCGTCTTTTGATTGTCGATAGTCGCGAAATAAGTCAATTGCAAGCAGAACTGATAGAGTCGAAGGCAAAATGGCAAGACGCCCGCGATCACGAAGAAAGCGAACGTCAGATTTATCAGGAACGAATTAGCAGACCAAAGGCGCTTCTTGCGGCAAAGAATAATTTCAGCCAGGCTAAAATAAAGAAAGAGCTGGCTGAGGGTGAACTGAACCGAGTCAAAGGGCTACTGCAGGAGCACATCTCTTCCAGTAAAGATTACGTCGCTGCCAAAGCCACCCTGGCAACGGCTCAAGCCCAATTCGATCAGACCCAGGCTGACTTGCAGCGCGAAGAGCGCCTATACAAGAATCAGGCTCTGATGAAGATGGATTATAAGCTCGCCCAGGACAAATCAGCCCAGGAAAAGGAGCACATGGACACGCTGTATCAGCGCCTGGAATTTCTCGGAACCGACAAAGCAAGAATGGATCGAATTCTTGCCACGGGAAAAATTGACGGCGCCATTTGCGTTCTTTCACCAGTTGCCGGTGTGGTAAGTCATTACGATGTAGCCGTGGGGGAGGTGGTACAACCAGTGAAATCACTTATGAAGATAACCGATTTATCGACAGTTCTGGTGCAGGCGGAACTGCCCGTGCGTAAGCTCTCTCTGGCTAAAATAGACAGCCGGGCGACGATCAAAATTGACTGCTACCCAGACGAGCGTTTCCAGGCAACGATCAAATTTATAAGTGAGCATGTCAACTCCGAAACACGTACCGTGACAATTCGCGCTCGTCTGGCAAATCCACTCCGGAAGTTGAAGACCAATATGCTTGCTGAGATCGATCTGAATGAACCGAGACGTGAATACCTGGCTTGCCCCAAAGCTGCAATACAAGATTGCGATGGGCACAAGGTTGTCTTTGTTGCTGCTGCCCATGGATTTGAAGCTCGCAGAGTCACCGTTGGCAGTGCCGATGGCGATTATGTCGAGGTCTTCAGCGGTCTGGAGGAAGGCAAACGAGTGGCTACTAGTGGCTCTCTCAGGCTCAAGACAGACCTCAACTGCGGCCACCGCCCTTCAGACTCAAAACGTGGCGAGGGCTCACTCTGATAGATTGCTCAGCGCAGATCACAGAACACCAATATGAACTAAAATAGTGGCGGGCAACCCCAATGATGAGCATGGTCAACTGTCGATTAACACAGTTCAACAAGATGCATTTCGATTGGCAGCAAGTCAACGATGGCGGCGTGCACTGCACAAACATAACTGGCAATGGCAATTTGTTGCTGCTGCATTGTCTTTATTCTGTTTTCAGGCTGAAGCGTCTGCTAGTGCTCAAGCCGATGCACTATCAACAGAGGTGATTCGAGGTGAAATCGAGTTTCATCACCTGATCACCGAAATGCGATTGAAAAATTCCATAGGAACCATTTCTAAGCGTCGCCGCCAGTTCTTGTGGAGCATCGGTAATTCCATGCCCACTGAAGCCGGCCTCATTGATGCCATGCAGTTGTTCTTTTCACACTCTGACTATTTAAATGAGTTCTATCGAAACAAACAAGATGAGCTGCAAGTCCGGGGAGTGCCAAACCAGGTGTCAGGGAACGCCAACGCAGGACAGCTCTACCCGCAGATAATAGGGCAAGAGATAAACGGAGCGGGAGATGCATTTGAACTGACAAAAATCCAGCTGATGCGTGCGCGCTGTATCAGGACCAACATTGATCCAAAACGAGCTTTGCTTCGAGCAAAGAAGCTTCTATCTCGAATGGATAACGCCCTGCAGGCACGCTGCGCTTGCGTCAATCGCCTCGATGCGGGATCGGCAGAATATCAAGCTGAAGGTGCTGTGCTTCTTGATCTTCGCACTATGCTTCTGAAACATTTTCGAAACGCCTACATTGACGCAAGAAAGGAATATGCCTGGCAAAACTCGCTTGAGACTATTGGCGTGGCTAGAAATGCTATCGGAGCGCTGGGCAACCAAATCAGCGTCCACGCTGGCTATAGCCACAACAGCCGCCTGAACGGTCTCGGCAATCTTCTGTCTGAGTTAGCTGCCATTGGAATTATCATGCGGCCCTGGGTCTCACTTGAGCTATCGAAATTGGATGGATACTTCGCCAGAAAGCAGCTTAATCGCTTGCTACCTGATGATCTGATCGGATGGACGGTGGACACCGACCTTGTTCGACTAAGACAATTGCTTCAACAAAATAAAAGCACGGTGATGGGCAATCGGCTGGACAGCATTAATGTTGAAGCTCAGCTGATTACTGCTGATCTCCAGGACTTTGAGCAACAGCAAAGCCTGGACAAAGCCAGGGCGAGGATGGAGTTGCTGCGAAACACAGTTTATGGACCTACGAAAATGTCAAACAGTCTTCTCGGAATGATCGTCGGCTACGACACGCATTTGAACGCAACTGAAAAGAATCGCCTGTCTGCATCTGGAAGCCTAACCTACGTAGTCGGACAAGGAGCCAATCTCATGGAGATGTGGCGCGAAAGAGTTGTGGATGAGTTAGAAGAGCACAAATTGGAAAAACAGGGCAAGACCAGGGAGCAGATCTTGAGTTCCAGAATTGCAACCCTGGAAGCGCTTTCAAGGAAACTTTCGAACTAGGGAAACTTTCGAACTAGCCGGGTGACAGTTCAAAACGAATTGATCACCTCATTGAAACGGAGAGACCAATTGAAGAAAATTAGCGCTGGAGAAAAATCAGCAAATGAAAAAACCAATTACAAGTTTCTCTTTCAAAATCCATCTGCTGTGCCTGCGAACGCAAAAACTCCATCGCAAATATTGGTGATTGATGTCGGCGGAACCCATGTCAAAATCTTGAGCACCAACCAGAAGACTGCCCGGGAATTTGCATCAGGTTCGACGATGACCGCGAAAGAGATGGTTGCTGGGGTGCTTAAGTTAGCACAGGGCTGGCGATACGACGGTGTCTCCATTGGCTATCCCGGTGTGGTGCTTCACGGCAGACCGGTGGCGGAGCCATACGAACTCGGGGATGGCTGGGTGGGTTTTGACTTCACTGGTGCATTTGGATGTCCTGTTAAGTTAATCAATGATGCAGCCATGCAAGCGATGGGCAGCTATGAAGGCGGCAAGATGCTCTTTTTGGGATTGGGAACAGGTCTGGGATCAACGATGATCGCGGATGGTTTCGTTGAGCCTATGGAACTGGGACATTTGGCTTATAAGAAAAGTACCTACGAAGATTACTTGGGCAAGCGCGGCGTCAAGCGGTTAGGTAAGAAGCAGTGGCGAAAATCTGTCGAGAAGATCGTCTCCAGATTGATGAAAGCTCTTGAACCTGACTACGTGGTTATCGGTGGAGGCAATTCCAAAAAACTAAAAGAGTTGCCTCCAAATTGCCGATTGGGCGAAAACGCCAATGCTTTTAAGGGCGGGTTTCGTATGTGGGGTGATGAGCAGTCAGATCAAGCAATGCCGACATAGAACAGTTTCACAAAAATTCTTCTGCCGTGAGATCAGGAAGCCTTGTCTTTCAACCAGCCTGGCGCCTCAATGTGATTGGTTTTGTACCATTTGATAGGATCAGCCTTTAGACCTTCAATCATTTGTGGAATGACGTCGTGCAGGTGACGGTCAGGATGCCATCCGAGTACTTGTCGGGCTTTTTCGATGTTCAATTCATAATTATCGTCTGCGTGATCTACCATCCATGGTTTGACAAATGGTTTTTCAACAAAAGGAATACTATTCTCCATAAGGGCACCCAATTTTGCTATAGGCCTGGGCACTGAAAAAGTTTTCCAATTTTTTCCATGTATAAGCATGCCAATTTCCTGCTGCATTTCCTCATAACTCATCGCATCAGGCTCCCCTATCTCGAATGTAGACTCATCAGGCAGGCGGCCGGCATGTGACACCACACGATCGAAGGCCATGACCAAATCGTCGACATGCACGAAAGATTGCCTGACATCAGTGTCTCCGGAATATAGATGACCTTCAAGCTGAGCTTCGTAGATGCGCTGTATTTGGTGGGCGATGGGGATAGAATGACAGTCGTCGGCATAAACCCCCGCTATTCTCAAGATCACAGCTGGAATGTTACCGCGCTTCTCGTGGATTAGCTTCTCCGTCTCTACTTTTGATTCCGGATATTGCCAGGTTGGTTCAATCGGTGACTCTTCTGTAATTTTTTCACCAGGCTGATTGGGCTTGTGCACGAGCATCGAACTTGAGAAGATAAATTGCCCAACCTCGAAGTTTTGCAGCTCTCGCAGCATCCGTTCGGTGCCTTCCACTGTAATCTTTTTGTATAGAGGGCTATCTTTACCAGAAAAACTGTAATATGCGGCAAGATGGAAAACTGCTGTGATTTTATTTCCGTTCCTGCTTCGCAGCAGCTCAAAAGTCTTTTGCACGCTTTCATCTGAGGCCAAGTCACAAAACAAACATTCTTCCGTTGTGGGCGATGATGGACTTTCTCTATCAAATCCAACTATAACGCTATCCTTAGAAGTGAAATGCTGAGCCAGCGCGTGACCAATGAAACCGCTGCTGCCGGTGATCAAAAAAAGTTGTTTGTCATTATCCATTTACTAATTTACTCCTGTTTCTTAAGGCGACGCGGCAGGCTTGGATTGGTTCCGAATCGAGGCACGACATTCGCTATCCGATACTCATCGGCTCGATCGGTGCGGAGGAGCGAACAAGATTGCAAATTGAGATGCTCAGTTCCTCCGAACAGCCGAAGATGGCTGTTGAGTCACAAGTCTTCACAAAACCTTCCGGCGAAAATGATGGAACTGACCGCAGGGTCGGTCGTCTCTATACGATTACGTTGTGAGAAGATCTATCTTCTGACACATGGAATCGGTCACTGCTGCGGTAGTTATGAATTAAGGCGTTTGTGGGAGAATAACATGCAAATTGGAATGATTGGTCTTGGTCGGATGGGCTCCCACATGGTGAAGCGCCTCATGAAAGCAGGCCATCAGTGCGTTGTCTACGATCTCGAAGCGGCGCACGTCGATGCGCTGGTGGCAGAGGGGGCTCTGGGGGCAAAATCGATAGAAGAATTCGTCGGCAAACTGAGCAAGCCCCGAGCCGTCTGGATGATGGTGCCGGCGGCGGTGGTCGATAAAACTCTGGCCGGTCTTGTAGAACTTTTGCAGGCAGACGATGTTATTGTGGAT
>Ga0182024_10023535_pt1 | contig 11019 bp, 7 predicted proteins | sample P32metaG_FD_120480 | JGI IMG/M metagenome (GOLD analysis project Ga0182024, IMG submission 120480) | Permafrost microbial communities from Stordalen Mire, Sweden - P3-2 metaG (Illumina Assembly) | ecosystem: Environmental > Terrestrial > Soil > Wetlands > Permafrost | place: Sweden: Stordalen... | reverse complement strand
TAGCGAAATGAGAATGTCGCATTGCTCCCGTTGAAATCCTGCAAGGGCATAGCTGCCAATCCGAACGGATTCGTATTCCCGGTCTGGTTGAACCCGTAATAGTTCCAAGCGACTTTGTAACTGAAACCTCTGTATATATCAATTACGATTGAACCATAAGGCGTTAGGTAATTGTAATTGAGCGTGCCCGACGGGGTAAGCGGATTAAGGAAGATCGTATTGCCGCGGACAAAGCTGCCGCTGTATCCGAGTACCGCCGTAACGCGCTTGGCTGGTTTCCACATCAGGTCAGCATGCGCGAAGTGGTCGTTGCTGGCATATGTCGAAAGGGTACCCAATCCGGCGGCCCCGACCGACGCGCCTGAAATCGGGCACGGAGTCGTAGCCACTCCGGGGGGCGACGTGCCAAAAACAGTAGTACCGGTAGCAGGCGGAGGATTAGTGTAACTTATGGAATAGTTGAAGCAAATCTGTGACTGGGTGTAAACGTCCCAGTAGTTGTAACCGAAGCTGATTGCCAAGCGCGGGTTGGGTGCCAGCATCGTGGTGAAGCTGTACATGCGATCGTGTTCAAGGTTGGCGACCGTGGTCACATCATCTCGGTTTTCGTGAATCTCGACAGCGCCGTCCACGGTAGCCCACGGCTTGGGCGTGTACGTTGCGTGCATGTTGTAGCTTTGCACCTGCCGCGGATCGATCCGGGTGAAGGCAGCATTGTTGTAGCCGAAGGAAAAGTCTCCCGTGATCCTCAGTTGGTCGACGGGCCGGCCGGTGAATCCGAGCAGGAGCGCGTTTTCATTGATTGTAGTGAGTGTGCGGGCTGTGTCGTTACCTGCTTCCGGGGTCGGGTTCGTCGGTGAGCCTTCTGTGATCGAGCCATTCGAATTCAGGACGCATCCGGCGGGCAGCGCCGTTCCCACCAAAGCACAATCTCCGCGGGCCGCGAGATAATCATTCGCCGCACTCGCGCCGCTGCCGCCCGGGAAATAGGTTTCGCCCGAGTCGAACGTGGCGCTGAATTGCGCGATCACGCGGTTCGTGTAAAGGTATCCGATGCGGCCGCTCCATCGCTTATTGAAATCATACTGGAGTTGGAAAGTATTCGATTTGAGATCTTGCCCGAGGAACTGATAGCTGAGCTCATTGGTCACGTCCGCTCCTGAACTGGAGGTGTGAAGCGGACAACCCGCTTGATTATAAGGGGCTTGTGGGCACAGCGCTGTGAACGTAGCGCCTGTTGACGGTGAGACCTGATTGAACAACGATAGAGGCAGGGCGAGACCGACTTGACCCGTGCCTGCCGCGCCAAAAATGTTCGTTTCATTGGTCGCCCACATGCCCGGTATGCGCCAATTGTCGTAACGGAAGAAATCCTCAACGCGGAGCTTGTCGGTCACGGCATAGACGCCGGACCAATCCGCATTCACCGAAACGCGCGTGGCTGTGGCTGGTCCTGCGGTCGTGCTGACGCGCGTCGCGCTCCGCGTCACAAACCCGTTAAGAATCTCGTCGAAGTCAGGAATCTGATTGTCGGAGCTGCTGTAGCCGAATGAACCTGTCATCTCAAATTTTTGGAAATAGTTCGATTGGAAGCGCAGCCTTTCGGTAGGCATGGAGTTTCGCGGACGGCCTACTTGGCTATAGCTCAAAAATCCATTGCAGTTGGGAGTCACCGTCGGCTTCGTGGTGGTAGCGTTCGCGATCGGAGCGGCGCAAGGCAGCGCCTCCGCGGGAGTCAGCGTGCTCCACACGGTCCCAAGATCCACCGGCGTGCCGTTCGCCAGCTGGTAGCCGTAATTCTGGGGCGTGGCAGCCGGGCTTTCGAGCGCCGTGTTGTCCTGTTTGAAGTAGATGAGGAATTCGTCATAGGAGATCGTCGTGCGCGGGAGAACGCGAAAATCCACTCCCATTCGGTACGCATTCGTCGTGTAGCTGTAGTTTTGTGGGAAGTCCGGCACCGTCCCGCTGTCGGTAGTGAAAAAACCGGGACCTTCGTCGCGGTCGTGCGAAAAGCCCAGGCGGAACCGCACGCGAGACTGCGGCAGCAGCATCAGATCGTAATCCTGCATGCGACGCACCAGATCGAGCGCATGCGGCGAGTTTGTTGAGGCAATCGCAGGGCTCGAGCAGAAACCTGGCAGGCCCGGATGCGCCGCCGTCGATGGGCTCACGATGCAACCCGCGGTCTGCGATCCCACGGGATTCGGTGCCGCGGGATTGAGCGGGTTGGCGAAGAGATTGTAGTCCCAGAAATTCTTGTCCCGCCGGAAGAGCAGGTGGAAGTCGTACCACTTGTTCTTGTCGATGTGCAGCCGTGAAACGTCGTTGGGATCGCCGCCATAGCCGAAGTTGCTGAAATTCAGGTCGTCGAAGAACACTCCTTGATGATTTAAGGAGCGCATGTCGAGCGTGTAATCAAATAGGCGCACGCCGGATCCAAGATTCACGAACGAGTCGTAGGTGTCCACGTTCCCATTGATTTCGCTCGCGCGATATCCGAACTCGACGGTCTGCTGAATGTTGTAGTTGCCGGAATCCATGCCCTGGGTGTTATCGGTGTTGTCCTGCGCGACGCACCGAGGTGGTCCGAGTAATATTGCCGCGAGCAGTGCCAGTCGCAGCGCGACAATCGTTCGGCGATCGATCATGGCCATTCTCCCGCGGCTGTCGTGCACCACTCCAATTGCGTCGGATTGCACTTTCTCTTAGTGATGATGCTCCCCATATTCATTCTTCATTTGAAGTATGTGGCGCTGAAATTCGAGCCGTGGATGGCAAAATGACACAAAGTGCATGCCTGGAAAAAGCTCGCCTGATTGTGGAACGAAGGCGCGCCCGGCGCGCTGCTGAAGCTCGACGTCGTGTGGCACTGCAGGCACAATATGTTTACGTTGCTGACTTTGAGCATGTGAGGATTCGGGCCGCCATGAACCATGTGGCAGGATTCGCAGCCGTTCACCTTAATGGGAGCGTGCTCGTATACGAACGGGCCTTGCTTGTCGGTATGGCATTTAAAGCAGACTTCATCCTGGGTCGAGGACATTCGAACCTGCTTCGGTCCCACCGTGCCATGAGGATTATGGCAATCGGTACACTGGACAAGGCCCTCATTCACGCGATGGTGGAAGGGCATGGCGAATTCCGCCTTCTTCGCGAGATGGCAGGAGTAGCAAAGCTCGGTTTGCGGCTTGACCAGCAGGAATTCTTTTGTCTGCGCGTGGTGCGGTGAGTGGCAGGAAATGCAGCTCACGTTATTTTGCGTGTGAACGGAATTCAAGGCGTTCATATGCTGGTCGCCCCCGGCATGGCAGGTCATGCAACGGGCAGTTATTTCTTTTGTGGAAGCTTCCTTGAACGTGAAGATCTTCGTAATGTCGCCGCCGCCCGCGACATGCGCGGCACCGGGACCATGGCAGGATTCGCAACCCTGGTGAGACGGACCGCCTTTCGTGTCGAGCGTCGTCTTCCAATGCGGAGTCTTTTCCCATCCCTTGTAAATGTCCTCGTGGCAGGTCATGCAGACTTCCGAACCAATGTAGTCGGAAGCAGCCGCACTCTGCGCGCTCGATGATTTCTTTGCGGAGTCGTCAGCCTTGGCAGGTTTATGGGGGCGCGCAAGTGCGTTCGGCGGAACAAGAACGAATCCAAGCAATACAACAAGGGCCCAACGTGCCCAACGACCTTCCATACGCAATGCCCTCAGTTCATTGCCGTTGTTCGAGTGCCAATCTGCGGTCGTACAGAGTACGCTACGGTACAAAGACGAGACCACTATACATGCTTTCGTTAACTCCACTAATTTATTATTCGAATTACGCGTACTCAACTTCTGTGATCTGCGTCACATCTTGGAAATATCCCTCTCCGCGACTCCCCTGAGCCTCCAGCGGCAGCTACTTCAATCTCTCCAGTTATTCCGAAATTCCGAAACAACCAGTCTCGCTGCACTTGTCGGAAGCGGCCTTTGCCCTAATAAGTAGGCGTGAAATTCTATCCAAGCCTTCGAATCTTACGTCTAATTTCAATTCGGACCACGTAATCTCATGCTTTCCCGGAATGGTCCGGAGCCATCCGTTTTTCTGTTCTTCGGTGCGCACCGGTTCGCAAGCCCTCATGATTTGTGCGAGTTCTTCGTTCCTCGCTCGTCTTCAGGTTCAACTGCATATAGTGGCCACGCAATTTTGTTTCCAGGAGGTTGACGCAGGGTCACGGCGAAATGAAACCAGCGCGAGGCAGCACGCTCCTTCGCGCGTCTATCGGCTCTTTATCGGCAGAACTCGTGCGCGAATATAGCATCAGGTTCCGCTCTCCTTTTGATCGGACCAGCTCGATGCGAAGTGAGCGAAACGGAAGATCTTTATCCATGCAGATTCACAGCACGAGTAAACGGGCGGATTCGCCTAAATTGTCAGCAAGGGCATCACTCAATCGGGGCTTTTCAATATTCTGAAGACGCTTAGTTCGACGGGGACTGCGGCTGGGAATCACTCATGGTGTTGTAATAGTACAAGAGGGTTCCGGCGATGGCGGCGCCGCCAATCACGATAGCGTCGAAAATGAGTTGGCCATTATTGCCGCCCGATCCTCCTGCTTGCGGCGGCGGAACAGGAGACGGGGGCGTAGCGGGAGCCGGATCGGGCACGTAGGTCACATTGTATGCTTCGCCGGCCTTGATTGTTCGGGCCAAGCCGTTTCGTTCTACTATCAGGTCGCCTTTGTAGGCTGAAACCAGCACCTTCTGCGGCCCGGTTAGCGTGATCTGTCCAAACGCCCGCTGGCCGTCAGCTGCCCGAATTGTTGCTATTGGAGTTTCGACTTCGAACTGCTCGGCGGCTGCGGAGGAGAAGCCTGCGGTTCCCTGAATAATCCTCGCATGAACTTTATTTCCACTTTCGGAGAGCGAAGCATCGCTAGCGGATAAAATGTAGAACTGGGTTGAGCCCAGCTTCAAACGCAACGTGCCTCCAGGGTCCGTTTTCAGCGAATCCCCCGCGAATACGTCTGCTCCCAATCCTGCCGTTCCTTTGTCAACATACGCACCATTGGCCAGCACAATCATGCCGAGCGGCTTTTCGCTTGCGGATACGACGGCGAGATTCAGCAAGCTCGCTATCAGTGCCAGAACGACACACGAACGGGTAATTGGTTGCAAAAGCTCGCCTCCGAGAGGTACCACGTCAATGTAAGCGCACTGTTTGCAGGTGTCAAGACTCTGCGAAGCGGTGTAACGGGAGCGTTAATAGACTGCTCCACATGCCTCAATGTTGGGTGAATTCCTCGCTGTGGGTGAGAAATTCCGGGTAGGCCCCGGCTCCCAATTCGTGAAGGTCCATGCCCTGACGTTCTCCTTCGGGCGCTATCCGCTGCGGGTAATATCGGTTGAGGAGCCAGTTAAGACCATAAGTTAACGGCAGCACGAAACCTATAAGTGTTGCAATTCCTACCAACTGGGCAAGCAATTGACCCGGAATCGCGCTCGGGGAGTATACTATACGGTCGACAACATGTGCTGGGAAGCGCGCAAGAAACCCCGCCGCGAGTAATCCCCAGATGCCTCCCACTGCATGAGCGGAAATCGAGCCTCCAGGATCGTCCAGCGAGAGTCGCAACTCAAGGAATTCAACCGAAAAGATTACCAATGCCCCGGCGACGATTCCGATGGCCACGGCTTCCGCGGGCTCGATGTAGGCGCATCCGGCGCTGCTCGCCGCCAGTCCTCCTATCCATCCGTTCGCCGTGAGCGACGCGTCGGGTCTGCCGAAGCGGACCTTAGTTATTACCGCGCCTGTTAAACCTGCCGTTGCCGCCGCCAGCATTGTGTTTATTGCAATGGGCACTATGCGGTTCGGATTCGCTTCCGTGAAGAGAATGGCACCTGCCCCGTTCAGGCCGATCCATCCCAGCATCGCGAAGAAACAACCGACGATCACGAACACGCTGTTATGGCCAGGGATCGCGCTTGGCATACCGTCGCGCGTGTACTTTCCATGCCGGGGTCCTAGGATCCACGCAATGGACAACGCGGTCAGCCCACCCAGTGCTTGCACACTACCGGAGCCCCCCACGTCAAGAAACCCTTCGCCCAGACCATAGTTCACTCCAAGCTGCGCGAGCCACCCTCCTCCCCAGACCCAATGCGCAAATATCGGGAATGTTATGCCCGCCAATAATGCCGTAGAAGCGCATGCGGCACCTAGTCGCCACCGCTCGGCTCCGCTGCCCAAAGGAATCATCGCTGCCAGTCCAACGCTCAGCATTCCGAGCATTACTGTGAGCGAAACCGAAACGTGGTTGGACGAAAGTCTTCGCAAGAAAAACGGACCTGCTCCGATCCAGCTCCATTCCTTACCCGCGATCGCTATAAAATGCGAGGGGCCACCCGCGAAACCCTGCCACGCAAATCCACAGAGAAAATAGACCAGGGCAGCGACGGAGATGACGCACAGCGAGGACATCATTAAATGCGCAGCGCTTCGCGCCCGCCCAAGACCGGTGTTGATGAGCGAAATTCCTGCGAGAGCCAAAGGAATGAGGAGAATCAGCGCCGTACAGAGAACGGTCGATAGCTCGGAAAGTCCAGGCTGGGAGAGCGTCTTCAATCTGTGCTTTCCCGCGCCGTCGAGTAAGACCGACTTACGAAAACAAGCCCCATCAATTCCACCCCTACGCCGGCCAAGACGAAAACTCCCAGGAATGCTTTTCCGCTCAGCAGTACCACCGCAGTCAGAGTGATCACCCATCCCGCGAGCAACAACAAAAAGCCCAGAAGTCTCATGCAATGAACTCCAATTTCGTCCTCTGAACTGCTCTCCGATTACGCATCCATTGACCTTTATCCGGCGCAGGCGAGGCGGATGCCCTACAGAGCGGCCGACCCCACCTGGTAATTCGCAGAAAGCCTAGCATTCGAAATCTGATCCATCCAATCCATTATTTTTATGACTCCCATTCATGGCGCATCTGAAACATCTATCCCTGCCATCAAAAGGTTGCATTGTACTATTTCTTTATTCTTTCTTAATGTGCTCGGGTCAGTTCCAACTTTCCAAGAGGAGTCTAAATATGGCCGAGAAGACTACCGGTGAGATGCAGGCTACCTTAGGCTTGACCGGGCTAACGATGAACGCTATGGCGCTCATCGCACCTGGAGCATTCCTTTGGCTCACCTTCGCACCCCAGGCGACCGAAGGTGCCACATCGCCAGCGATGTGGATCGGGATCGTAGTCGCCCTTTTGCTTTGTTTAGCTACCGCTGTTTGTTACGCCGAAATGGCAAAGCTGTATCCGGGCACAGGGAGTTCCTATTACTTCGCAGAGCAGTCCTTTCTGAACCACGACAAGGCATGGCGCTTTGCACGCCTGTCCAAGTTCATTGTGGGCTGGGCATCGCATTTGTACTACTGGATTTACCCTGGAGTAATGGTAGCTGTCACGGGTATCTTCTGCGGTTTCATCGTGGGAACCCTGTGGCCAAATTTCATGAGCGCCGCGAATCCTGGTCCAGCGTTTATGATGCTTATAGCTGTCCTCTTCTCCTTTGCAGTCGCTTACATCGCTCATCGCGGCGTCACTGGCTCCACGGCGGTTAACATCGCAATCAATGTTGTCCAGATATCGGCCCTCATTGTCTTCGCCGTGATGGCTATTGGCTACCGGGTCAATCACGCTCCCGGCAGCGTAGCCTTCCAGTGGGATGCGACTTCAGGTGAAGCGTATACCTATGAGTTCGCAACGATGTCGCAGACCGTAAACGGTACGGCAACCGACGTGATCGTCCGCGATGCAAACATGGTGCCGCAGCCCAAGCTGGACGCCGCCGGGAAGCCGGTACCATACCACATCAGTTTTCCCGAAAAAGACTCGATGGGCAACTTCCTCAGCCACCCCAATGCTGGTTCGGTCATAGGAATCCATAACTGGGGCTGGGCATTCGTCCAAGCTACGGTCGCGATTTTGATTCTCGTGGGATTCGAATCGGTTACCGCAATGGGTGGCGAAGCCAAGAATGCAAAGAGGGACGTGCCCATTGCAGTTATCACTTCACTTTTGGTTCAGGGGGCGTTCTGTTATCTCTTCGAGTATTTCGCCGCAAACTACTTTTTAAATAGCGGCTACCCCATGACAACTGCGACCGCGTCGTCCGCTCCCATCGGCGACATGATGGTAATGGTGGGCGATGCCCTGTTTGGCCAGGGGCATGGCCGCATCTTCATGCTTTGCGAGGCCATCACGGTCTTCCTGGCGCTGATCGGGACTACTCTCTCCTGCATCAATACCGGCGCTCGCGTCACCTACGCTATGGGTAAAGATCAGGAAGTGCCGGAGCACTTCGGCATGCTGCATGACAAGAATCTGAGCCCCCACCGCGCAATCTGGACTTTGGCCGTGATTTCGGCGGTCGTCGGCTGTATTGCTCTTCTCAACCTGTTCGGCGACGGCGGTGCTCTTACGGACGCAACCATCCAAGCCTTACCGCACGGCTTCTGGTCAAGCTTCGGGTACCTAAGCCACGATAAGATGGCAGCCCTACCCAACAGCTTGCTTACAATAACGCTGGCTTCAAACTTCGGTACATTCTTGCTTTACGGGTTGAGCTGCGTCACATGTATTGTCTGCTACCACAACCACCCGAACTTCAAGTTCATCCGGCACTTGCTTATTCCCATGTTCGGGGTGCTCGCAAACTTGATCTGCATGGCGTTTTACCTCATCGGGCCATTTATGGGGTACGGCACGAAGATGGAGCCATTCTTCGCACTGGGAATTGCCGCTGTCTGGGCGATTTACGGTGGGATTTACTTCACGATGTCCAGCAAGAAATCGGGGCGCACTACGATGGTTACGACACGCTCTTCCACCGTCTGATGCCAGTTTGAAGGTGGATGACTGTACGAAGGGCGGGCGCAAGCCCGCCCTTTGTCTTTATGGAGGGATGAGGTCTAATGTATAGAGGCCTCCAGGTACGCGCTTCGGGAGCCGCCACTGCGGTCGCGCGAGCGTACAGCCCAATCTCGGAACATATGGACGTCGAGTTCACAGAGCTCTCTGATCTCGGCAAGGTGCGCGAGGGTAATGAGGACTATGTGGGGCACACGCTCCCCGCGACACCGGAGCGTGTGCGCTCGCATGGCTGGTTTTTTGCGCTTGCCGATGGCGTTGGCGGCCACGACCTTGGTGAGGTCGCTTCGCGTACCGCTATCGACACTGTCGTCTCCGGTTTTCGCGACTCCACCGGCGGCGAGATGCATTCCAATCTTTTGTCTCGCCTTGTTCAAACGGCGAACAGAAACGTCTTCGACGCGGGAGACGAGGCGAATTCAAGCGGTTCGTCCATGGCCACCACACTCGTTGCTTGTGCGCTGCGGTTCGATCGTGCCACCGTCGCGCACGTCGGCGACTCGCGCTGTTATTTGATCCGTCGAGGACAGGCCGCGCCGCTGACGCGCGATCACACAGTTGCCAATGAACAGGCGCGATTGGGCTTGCTTTCCGCTGAAGAAGCTTCCGATTCGGCCCACCGGCACCTTCTCAGCCGCTGTCTAGGCGGCGGATTGTTCGTAAACGTTGATGTCACCGAACACCAGGTATTTGTAGGGGACGTTCTCGTGCTTTGTTCCGACGGGTTGCACGGCTCCGTGGCCGGTTCGGAAATTGCGGCCCTCTGCGGCAATGGCGGTGATTTGATGCGCTCGGCGCAGAGATTGGTAGACCTTGCGAATCAGCGGGACGGCAGTGATAATATCAGCCTTCAGATCATCCGCGTTCGATCCGTCGAACGCGTGGGTATGTACCGCGGGCGACCCTACAGGCTTCCGTAGCGTGGAATTCTGAGTTCGCCGGCGGACTATAGCCAGACGCGCTTTCGAGGCTTCCAGTCCATCCCGGCGAAAAACTCGATCATTACCGCATAGACAGCGTCGTTGCCCGCAGCGGCATGGCCTCTATCTTCAAGGGTACGGATCTGCGCACGGGCCGTCAGGTCGCCATCAAAGTCCCTCATCCCGAGATGGAAAGCGACCCGGTTTTCTTTGACCGGTTCCATCGCGAAGCGGAAATCGGCACGCTCCTCGATCATCCCTCCGTCATGAAAGTTTTTACGGACGATCACCACAGCCAGATCTATATGGTGATGGAATGGGTCGAGGGCAAACTTTTGCGCCAGATTCTTAACGAACACAAAAAGCTTCCGCCCGAGCGTGCCGTAAGAATCGCCTTGGGCATTGCCGAGGCGCTTGCGTACATCCATAAAAACGGTGTGGTTCACCGCGATCTGAAACCGGAAAATATCATGGTTGATCCGGAAGATCGAATCAAGCTGATCGACTTCGGCATCGCCGGAAAAGAAGGCGCCCGCCGGCTCACCTTTGCCAAGCTTTCGCAAGTGATGGGCACCCCTGAATACATTTCTCCCGAGCAGGTGAAGGGAAAACGCGGTGATGGACGCAGCGACCTTTACGCGCTCGGGGTGATGTTGTACGAGATGCTCACCGGTCAAGCTGCCTTTCAAGGGCCCAATCCCTTCGCCATCATGAACGACAGGCTGCTCAACAATCCCATTCCCCCGCGCGAAATCGATCCCCAGATTTCCCCTCAATTGCAGGAAGTGATTTACAGGGCCCTCGAACGCGAGCCGAAAAATCGCTACGCGAATGCTCACGAATTGGCATCGGATCTGCGACATCTGGATCAGGTGGGCGTCGCCGATCGGCCCGAGCTGCGGGACTGGAAGAAACGCCGTACTCCCTGGCTCAGAAAAATCGCTTTTTATATTGCGATGGCACTGATCCCGGTTGTGGTCTTCGGCCTATTGCTTTACTTCGCCCGGCGTTAGCCGAATAATGCGCTGCTCAGTTTGCGCCGTGGGTATTCTGTCTCCCTCCTACACGAAGTCCGTGATACTTGGATCCGGCGTATTCCGACGTTCAAAGAGCAGCCCAGAGGCCCTTCGGATGCGGGTGAGAGGGCTCTTCTGATACTCTAAGCCTTACGTCACTTTCGGTTCGATGAGGCTTGGAGTGC
>Ga0182024_10023534_pt1 | contig 11019 bp, 6 predicted proteins | sample P32metaG_FD_120480 | JGI IMG/M metagenome (GOLD analysis project Ga0182024, IMG submission 120480) | Permafrost microbial communities from Stordalen Mire, Sweden - P3-2 metaG (Illumina Assembly) | ecosystem: Environmental > Terrestrial > Soil > Wetlands > Permafrost | place: Sweden: Stordalen... | reverse complement strand
CGCGGGTCACGTCGCGGTCGAAGGCCGCCCAGCCGCCGTCGCGGTTCTGCATCCCCAGCAGCCAGCGCAACGCCCGTTCGGCCGCCGGCCGCGCCGCCGGCGTGTTCGCCGCCCCGGTGCGGGCCAACGCCATGAGCACCATCGCCGTGTCGTCGGTGTCGGGGTAGAAGGCGTTGCGGTACTCGAAGAACCAGCCGCCCGGCTCCAGGTGCGGGTTGAGAACGCTCCAGTCGCCGCGCCGACGCACCTCGCGTTCCAGCAGCCAGTCCACGGCGGCCCGCGGCGAGGAGTCGGATTCCGCCGTCACGTCGGCGTCGGCCAGGGCGTTCAGCGCCAGTGCCGTATCCCATACGGGTGACAAGCAGGGTTGCAGGCGGATCGCCCCGTCTTCCTCGATCATCAGGTCTTCGAGTTGCTTCAAGGCCCAACACATCTCCGGGTCGTCGTCGGCAACGCCGAGGCAGCGCAGGGCGACGGCGGTGTAAATCATCGGCGGAAAGATGGCGCCGAGGCCGTCGCTGTCTTCCAGGCGTTCGCGCATCCAGGCGGCCGCCTTTTCGACGGCGGTCTTCCGGAACGGCCGCAGGAGGCCGAGTCGTTCGGCGATTTTGTAGGCGGCGTCGACGCCGCGGAAGAAGTTGCCCCAGCTCAGGAGGCGGCGGTCGGGCGGGGCCGGCGACAGCGGCGTTTCCGGCGGCCGTAGGAACAACTCGCGGACGCCGCGTTCCGGCGGCAGGCGGCGAACCGGCTTGAACGCCGAGAAGATGCTGAGCGGCACGACGATGGTCCGCGTCCAACTCGACATGGCGTAGAGGTTGACGTAGAACCACTTCGGCAGCAGCACCAGTTCCGGCGGCACCGACGGGCAGTTGGCGTAGGGGAACTGGCCGAGCAGGGCGAGGTAGAACTTGGTGAAGCTGTTGCAACGGGCGGCGCCGCCGCCGGCCCGAATGATTTCCCTGGCCCTCCGCATGTAGGGCGCTTCGGGGTCGTGGCCGGTGAGCTTGAGCGCGAAATACGCCTTGACGGAGCCGCTAAGTTCGGCGGGACCGCCGGGGTAGTGCGTCCACCCTCCGTCCGGTTGCTGTTGCCGCAGGACGTATTCGGCCGCCTTGCGGACCCGTTCCTCGTTCTCGCGGCCGAGGAAGGCCATCAAAAGAACGTATTCGGATTCGAGAATGGTGTCGCCCTGCAGCTCGCCGCACCAGTGGCCGTCGGGGCGTTGCAGTTCGAGGAGGCGCCGGCGCGCACGGTCGGCGGCGCGGCGCACCGGGGAAAAAGGGAGGGGCGTGCGCCGAAGGTGGGCGCCGGCGGCGCGCCGTCCGTGGATGGGTAGAGAGTGTGCGGCGTTCACGGAACTCCTTTCCCCGATATTGGGCGGCAGTCGTCGTTCGGCGTCCTTGCCGCGGCGCTTTCAATCTACTCGGAATGCGTAAACCGCCGCAAGATGAAATGGCGGAAGCGACTGCGGGCCGTCCGGACGCGCCGCGCGTCCGGTGATTTCCTCAAAGAAACCACGCGGATTCCTCTTTCCTCCCGCGCGCGCAGGTGTGATAACATATCTGCGACGGCCGGACGACGTTCCGACGCGATCCGGAGCGATCCTGTCCCCCGGGGTTTATCATGCGCAACGTCCTCAGCCTCATCCTCGGCGGCGGCCGCGGCACGCGCCTCTACCCGCTGACACAGTTGCGCAGCAAGCCGGCCGTCCCCGTCGCCGGCAAGTACCGTCTCATCGACCTCCCCATCAGCAACTGCATCAACAGCGGCTGTAACCGCATTTACGTCCTCACCCAGTTCCTCAGCGTCAGCCTCCACCGCCACATCGCCAACACCTACAAGTTCGACCCCTTCGACAAGGGCTTCGTCGAGGTGCTGGCCGCCCAGCAGACCAACGACTCCGCCGACTGGTATCAGGGGACCGCCGACGCCGTCCGTCAGCAGATCCGCTATGTCGCCGAAGACAACGCCGCCGACGTGCTGATCCTGTCCGGCGACCAGCTCTATCGCATGGATTTCCGTCAGCTGCTCCAGACGCACCGGGAAAATCAGGCCGACGTGACCATCGCCGTGCTGCCCGTGCCGCGCGATCAGGTGGGCGGCCTCGGCATCGTCCGCCTCGACGACGCCGGCCGCGTCGTCGGCTTCGTCGAGAAGCCGCAGACCGACGAGGCGGCCGACCCGCTGCGGACGCCGGAAGAATGGCTGCGCGGCCGCGGCATCCGCGGCGACGGCCGGCCCTTCATGGCCAGTATGGGCATCTACGTATTCGCGCGCAAGGCGCTGCTCGATCTGCTCAACGCCCGGCCGCTCTGCACTGATTTCGGCAAGGAAGTGTTCCCGCGCAGCATCCGTTCGCACCGCGTCTTCGCTCACCTCTTCGACGGCTACTGGGAAGACCTCGGCACCATCAAGGCTTACCACGAGGCCAACTTGGCCCTGGCCGGCGACGACCCGCCGTTCGACTTTCACAGCCCCGAAGGCATCATTTACACGCGGATGCGTTTCCTGCCGGCCTCACGGATGTGCGGCGCCCGCATGAAGCAGGCCATCGTCAGCGACGGCTGCCTCATCCTACCGGGTGCCAACCTGGAGCGCTGCGTCATCGGCGTGCGCAGCCGCATCGGCCAAAACGCCACCCTGCGCGACGTGGTGATGCTCGGCGCCGACCGCTACGAGACCGACGCCGAGCGCGCCGCCAACCGCACGCGCGTCGTCCCCGATCTGGTGATCGGCGACGACGTCGTGATCGAGCGGGCCATTCTCGACAAGGAATGCCGCATCGGCCGCGGCGCCCGCATCGTCAACCGACGCGGCGTTGAAAACGACGAAGGCGACAACTTCGTCATCCGCGACGGCATCGTGGTCATCCCACGCGGGGCCGTGGTGCCGGAGGGGACGGTTATTTAGGCGAGCGGGGGGCGTAAGCCCCCTGATTCGGAATCGCGTCGGGGATCGTGCGAAGAATCAGGGGGCTTACGCCCCCCGCTCGCCTTCTCGGATGGAACCCTTACTTGTCCTTGCTCTCCTTTTTCTCTTCCTTGGACGCCTTTTCGATCAGGTCGCCCGTCACCGTCAGGTTGACGTTGACGTTGTTCTTTTCCGTGGTGATTTTGAGGTTGTCCATGAGGTCGCCGACCAGCGGCCCGATGTGCTCGTCGCTGTTGGCCGCGAGGGTCAGGATCGGCTTGACCTGATTCAGCAGCTTCTTCACGTCGCCGGCCGCCTTGGCGTCCGACGTGTGGATGACGAAATTGGTCTGGACGTCGCTCGTCACGTTGACGGTCCCGGTCAGCGCTTCCAGCTTCGGGGCCAGCTCCTTGCCCTGCGGGTTGGACTCCATCACCTTGCGCATCTCCTCGGTGACGACCATCGCCATCCAGACGGCTTCCTTCCCGTCGATGGTGTCCAGGGCGTTTTGCAGCTCCTTGCTCGGGCCGGACGACCGGCCGTTGACGGCCTGAAGGAGGTAGTCCTTGTCGGTCGAGGCCAGCACCGTTTTGCCGTCGCCCTGGACGTGGGCGTAGAACGGCTGTTTGCCGTCGCCCTTGCCTTCGTAAATCGTCCGCTCGCCCTGCTTGGTGATCTTGAGGTCGTCGGGATGGTCCTTGGCGTATTTCTCGGCGGCGGCCTTGATCTTGTCCGCGTCGAATTGACCGCGAACCACCAGCAGCCTCCGGGGCTTGTCGATGCCGCTGCTGGTGAACAGAATGCCGTCCACGTCCTTGAGCGGGTTGAGGCCGATGGCGTCCAGCAGTTTCTTGGCCTTCTCGTCCAGCAGGGCCTTTTCGGCGTCGTCCTTGCCGTATTTCTTGAACAGCTCGGAGTCGAGGAGTTTGCGGACGTTGACGGACACCACCACGTCGGCGTCGGCCGGCGTCAGCTTGTCCGCCTCGACGGCGCGGGCCGACCCCGCCAGGCACAACGCGGCGAGGCCCACGACGACGACGGCCGGCCAGTTCTTGGCACTAAAGCGCATGGGAAATCTGTCCTTTCCGGTGAGGGACGGCGCGGACCCCCGGCCCGCGCCATTTCGGCGGTAGTGCTACCCGGCCGGCGGGGCGCGGGTTTCATCCGCGCCGCGCCGGCCGATTCTGCTAGGGTATGAAAGGCTTGGGGGGAAAGGAAGCGGGTTTGGCGGGGACCAGGGGCGAGGTCTCCTCGCCCCTACGGCGGTTCGTAGGGGCGAGGTCTCCTCGCCCCATCCTTCCGGGGTCGGAACCCGCCCTTACTTGTCCTTGTCCTTCTCCTTCTTGAACGCATCTTCAATCACGTCGGCGCTGACGGCCCCCTTGAGCAGGACCGTCTTGTCCTTGACCGACACCTTGACGCTGTTGGCCACGTCGAGAAGGGCTTCGACCTTCGGGTTGTCGGCGAAGGCCAGGGCCGCCAGCAGCAGCTTGGCCTGCTTCAGCCCCGCGCCAATGGAGTCCTTGACGTCCTTGGCGTCGTCGGCGTCCTTGGCCGAGACGGCGATTTCGATCTGGATCTCGTCGCCGACCGACACGCCGCCGCCAACCGCGTCCACCTTGGCGAACAGGTCTTTGACCTCCTGCGACGCCCCTTCGGTCAGAGCGCTGCCCAGCATGGCCACGGACACGCCTTGCTTGTCGTTCATGCGTTCCAACAGCCCCTGCATGTCGGCGTTTTTGAGCCGCGGCTTCTCGTTGGCGGCGTCGCGCTTCATGGCGTCCACGACGTAATCCTTGCCGGGCGAGACTAGCACCGTGGACTTGTTCGGCAGGGTGATGAACACGGGCGCGGACTGTTCGTTCGGCGTCACCTCATAGACCAGGAACTTGCCGCCGGCGCCGTCCGAAACCTTGAGGACCTTGACCACGTCGGGATGGTCCTTGGCGGCGCGTTCGGCCGTATCTTTGAACTTGTCCAGGTCGAAACGGCCGTGGACGATCACCAACCCGCGGTCCTTATCGACGCCGCTGGGCCGGGCCGCGATCACGCGCTCGACGTCCGTGAATGGGTCGATGCCGAGGTCCTTGAGGGCGTCCTGAAGCTCGTCGTTGTTCTTCAGCGCCTCGCGGGCCGATTCCTCGACGTACTTCTTGAACAGCTCGGACTCGACGATCTGCTTGACGTTGACCGAAACGACCATTTCGGTGTCGTCCGGCAGGTACCTGTCCACGTCGCCGGCGCGGGCCGATGAGGCGACCGCGAACAGGCCGACGGCGCACAAGCAGACGGAGCGGCGAAACATCATAGGCTCACATTCCTTCTCACGGGGTTTCAGCGCACCCGGGCGATGAGGCATTTCAGGTAATGCGATTCCAGGCACGACGCCGAAACTGGGTGGTCCGGGGCCGGCCCGCGGCGTTCCAGGATCTGGACGTCGCGCTTCTCCTCGGCGGCCAGTTGCGCAAGTAGTTCCTCCAGCATATCCATCGTAATGAGGCCGGAACAACAGCACGTCGCCAAAAAGCCTTCCGGCTCCAGCAGCCGCACGGCCAGCTTATGGAGCCGGCGGTAGCCGCGCAGCGCCTCGTCCACGGCCCGGCGGTCGCGGGCGAACTTCGGCGGGTCGAGCACCACCAGGCCGAAGCGGGCGCCGCGCTTCCGCAGAGCGTCCATCTCGTCGAACACGTCGCCGCGCGTGTATTCTACGTTATCCAGGCCGTTGAGGACGGCGTTCTCGCGCGCCAAGACGAGAGCCGGTTCCGACTGGTCAAGGCCAAGGACCGAACGGGCGCCGGCGCGGGCGGCGTGCAGGCCGAAGCCGCCGGTGTAGCAAAAGGCGTCCAGCACGGCCCGCCCCGACGCCAGCCGGGCCACGGCCTGCCGGTTGTCGCGCTGGTCGAGGTAAAAGCCGGTCTTCTGGCCCTCGGTCAGGTTGACGCGGAACCGCAGCCCGTTCTCGTCGATCACCACCGGCCCCTCCGGCGGCCGGCCCCATAGCAAACCGTCCTGTAATTCCAGCCCTTCCAGTTGGCCGATGCCGCGCTCGGTGCGCAAATAGACGCCTTCCGGCCGCAGCAGGTCCACCAGGATTTCCGTCAGCATTTCGCGCCGCCGGGCGAGACCCAGGGCGGTGAACTGCACCACCAGCCAGCGGTCGTAGCGGTCGATGGTCAGGCCGGAAAGGCCGTCGCCCTCGCTGAAAACCAGCCGACGGGCTTGGCCAACGCCGTCCATGCCGAGGGCCGTGCGCAGCCGCAGCGCGGAAGACAGGCGGTCGCGGAAAAAGGCGTCGTCCAGTTGGCGTTCCGCGTCCCAGGTGTAGAGGCGGACGCGGATCTTGCTGCGGCCGTTGTAGAGGCCGCGGGCCACGAAATCGCCGGCGTCCGAGACGAGGTCCACCACGTCGCCGTCGGCCGGTTCGCCCTCGACGGCGCCGATCGCCCCGGCGTAGACCCAGGGATGACGGCCGTAAAAGGGGCGGGCGCGCCTCGGCAGCAGAACGACACGCGGATTCACGTTTTCACTCCCCGCCGCGTTCGACCGCTTCGATGTAGGCGAGGGCGCGATCGAGTTGCCGCTTGTAGGTGCGGCTAAGGAGCAGCGAGCGCACGCGCAGGAGTAATTCGCTCTTTTTTATCGGCTTGGACAGGAACTCGTCGGCGCCGACATCGACGGCGCGGTCCATGTCGCTGGGCTGGTCCAGCGCGGTGATCATGAGGACGCCCACGTCTTGCGTGGCCGGGTCGGCGCGGAGGCGCTTGCACACCTCAAAGCCGCTGAGACGCGGCATCATGATGTCGAGCAGGATGAGGTCCGGCTGCCAGGCCGCGACTTCGCGCAGCGTCTGCTCGCCGTCGGCGGCGGTGCGCAGGTCGTAGCCGCAGCCGCTCAGGTAGGCTTCCAGAAGCTCCGCCCCCTGAACGTTGTCGTCGGCGATCAGGACGCGAGGCGGACGGGCGTCGCCGGCCGCGACGGTGGTAGGAACGGGGGTGGGAACCATATGCGCCTCTTGATGCCGGGTCGGACGGGCCGCCACACGGCCCATTATAGCGATGGCTAACGCCGGTTCGAGGGAGGACGCCTTGAAGCGGCCGCGGCAAAGCCGGAAGCTCGCGCGACGGGGAACGCGCGACACGGATCGGCGTTCATCATCAGCGGCGACACGCCATGTGGCGCGTCGTTTGGCGCATCATAAGTCGTTGCTTGGGCAGCCTTTACCCTTGATGCGCCGATGCGCCAAGGGCACCCTGTGTACCGCGGCGCGTTTCCGGCGTCGCATGGGCCGGCCGGCCGGACCCCGCGAGCCGTCGTCGGCCGTTTTCCGGTTTCCAGGGGCGGACGCTCCGGCATGACGCACCTCGACCTATCGTGAAGCGTCGAGTGTACCACGCGCGGGGGGCGTCTGGGCAGTGGAAGTGGACGGGGTTTTTCTGCATCTTCTAGAAAACTCGCTTGACATATTAGGGTGCATCCGCTATAGTATTCTTCGCCGCGAGAGCAACCTGCGGCGATGCGCACTGGTCGGCACGTTCGATCAGGCGGTGACGCGAGCAAGTTGACGGCGTTCGTTTGCTGTCCTCTGATTCGTAAACCTTGGGGCATCGCCAGCTGTGCTCTTTCGCTTCCTGCAACGCTGGGCTTGGCTCAGTACGTGGGAAGAGGCTTCGCAGCGTCACGCCTATCTTTTTAGGCTCCTGCGTTCCTCGGTCGCTTCTTGACGACGACCGGCGAACCTCCCGTGTGGGATGTGTCGGTCGTCTGACCGGTTCTCGCACAGGAGCCTATTGTGGCCACCAAGAGTTCTGCTTTCCCTCGTCGCGTCGTCGCGCCTCCTCAGCTTGCTGATGCCCGGGCGCGCAAGTCCTTCGCCGAGCGCCTTCAATGCTTCGGCTTCACCGAAGACGCCGCTCGTAGCATCGCCGACGCGACTGTCGATCCCTCGGCCGCCCGCAAGTTCATTGGCGAGCCTGAGACGCCCAACTTCGAGGTTCGCCGCACCCCCATTGGCATCGTCAAGGGCATTCCGGTCGAGGTCTGGGCCTCGCGGGTCATGCCCGATCCCCGTAACCCGAGGACGTCGCCCGAGAAGAAGCACCCGTTTGCCGTCGATCCGGGCACGGGCGATGCTTCGCGGCGCTACGCTCCTATCCCCGACCCGCGATCAGCCGATTCGCCCGGCGCGCCGGAACTGCTCGTCACCATCGACAACCGCGACCACCTCGCCAGCGCCCACAGCCTGGCGGCCGCCTACATCGCGAACCACAACGACTGGGAAGACTCCATCCGCAGCCAGGGCGTGATGGAGCCGATCTGGCTCGCTTCGACGACCTACCGACACGCCGATGGCTCGCCCGACGTGATCGCGCCGACCACGGTGGACGGATCGAGCCGCCTCACCGCAGTCCACAAGATCCTCCGCGACAAGTCGGCCGACTTCCTCAAGCTCAAGTCGGCGGACGTCCCGTACCGCGGCGACGACGACGCCAAGTTCCGCGCCGACCTGCGCCGGATGGCCGACTGGATCGAGAGCGACGGCTTGGACGAGTCGCGGTCAGCCGTGCTCCGCAACATCGTAGTGCCGGCGTTTATCATCGTCGGCTTCGAGTCCGAGCGACCCGGCACGACGTTCCACACGGCCGTCAAGTCGCTGGTCGCCCTTCGCCACGTCGATCCGCCGACGCCGTGGGGCACCGGCCCCGAGCACGAGTCGCTCGCCGACGAGGTGATCGACCAACTCGAGGCCGCCACGCTCATCACCGGGGACGAGGCCAAGTACCTCCGAGGCTCGCTCACTCGCGACGAAGCCGTGAAGGCCAAGCTCTCGCCTGACCCGGCGATCCGCGCCGCCCGCATCATCGACGTGTTCATGAAGCGCGATGGCCTGTTCAAGATCGCAATACGCAATGCGGTGACGGCTCAATCGACGCGAAAACAGAGTTCGCCCAAGCTCATGAAAGAACTGGCGGCGGTGCTGGTCCTTCGCAGCCTCGACCTCTCGCCGCGTGAGGCCGAGCTGAAGCGGAAGTACCTCATCAAGGCGATCCCGGCGGCCGCGGAGCGTCGCGGCACAACTGGTATGGAGTGGCAGGCCACCGGCAGGCCGCACCATCAGCTGATGCTCGAATCACTCGATGAAGTCCGCGAGGCGCAGGCGGCGAGGAAGGAGGAGCCCGGCCCCGCCACGATAGAACTCGCCGTGCGATCGATCCTCCCGCTCATCTCCAACAACGCGCTGACGGGGGACCGGGGCTCGCTGAACAACGACCAGCCCGATCGTCGCCAGCCGTGGCAGGTCATTGACGCGATGCGGCACACCAGCCGCGGGGTGCGCCAGCTTGGCGAAGTGCTGCGGGACCACACCGACGGCAAGAAGGCGTTCCGCGCCGTCGATGCCGCGGGCAACGATGTGGTCGGGCAAGACCCGGCGCAGCCGGTCCGTCTGACCGACGTCTACCTGCGCGAGGAGTACCCCGACCCCGACAAGATTCCCACGCCGCGTTCGTCGGGCGATCAGCCCCGCGACATCTACAACCAGCGGATTCACGACCTACAGACGGCCCTTGAGCGTCTGGAAGTCGCCCGCGACCAGATCAAGGCCTGCCGCGAGCACGACGGGACCCTGCTCGCCGAGAAGTACGGCATCGACTATCGCGCCTGCACGAAGTGGCTCGAAGTGATCCACTCGGTTGTGAATGACCTTGCCGTCTGGAAGCAGGCCGACATCAAGTACAACGGCCGGCGCCACGGCGATGAAGACGACGGTGACGAGCCCGACGTCGAGTCTCCTGACGACGCCGACGAGTCCGACGAGGACGAGTCGGACCAAGAGTCAGAGGGGACCCGGTCCAACTGACGTCGCCCAACGACTGTTCGGGAGCGTCGCATCAACAAAGCGGCCCCGGCATACACGCGTGCCGGGGCCGCTTTGTTTGAGAAAGAAAATGGGACAGCGTGGAATGCCATTAAGATAAGGCGCAAGCCTTTATGCGCTAGATACTTACGGTGCCAAGAAACCGCTCGCCTCGTGCCCGGCTCAAGTGACATCCCGATGTCAACTCTTTGAAAATAAGGGAGTGACATAAGGATGTCACATCGGAGCGCTTGAAACCGAGCGCCTCGTATGCGACGCAAGTTGCTACGCTGATGTATGTTACGCCTTATCTTAATGGCATTCGGGACAGCGTGAATTAGTCAACCATCCGGCGCGTGCGCCGTTCCCCAATCAAGTACAATTCGCACCGCCTTTCACCGATTAATCCGCAGGCCGCCGCCCTTGAGTATCGCCTCCACGAAGAGGCGGTATCGCTTGTAGCGCCCCTTGCCAGACTTCTTGCCCCATTCCAGCCAGTCTTTGAACACGTCGCGCGGAATCCCGGCCGCTTCGGCGGTGACGGGCGGGAAGCCGCCGGCCCTGATGAAGGCGCAGATTTCGGTTCAAAAAGGGGCTCGCGAGATGCTCCGCAAAATGCCCCGGAGCGCGGGGCGAGTCAACGCCCCGATTATCGCCGAGACATGGCGTTCACTTGCTCCCGCAGTGATCGAGCGCCCGTGACCTCCTGGACGCGGCGGCCGGCCGCCTGTCCTACGTGCGGGCGGACTGGTTCATTGCCACGGCCTCGCGCCCCCCGCTCTACCACGACCTGCTTCAACTCCCGGACGCCGAGCGCAAACTGGAGGGCCAGCTGCACATCGACGTGGCCGGAGACATCCGGCAAGAGCGCGTGGCGCGGGCCGGGTTCAACGGCTCGGGCGTGTCGCGGAACAACCGGCTCATCGAACGCCACGAATCGCCCTACGGGAGTTACTGGCGGAGTTACGTTTTTGCCAGCAATTCAGGCACGCATAATCTGTTTTCTTGCCCTTTGGGGTCCGGTTCAGGCGCCGCCGTCCCGGAGGCCGACGGGGGAGAAATCATCTTCAACCTCCCCAACGGGTTGCACGCCTTCATGCTGGTCGATGGCAAAGGGCGGCGGCTGGAAAAGGCGTCGCTGGCTATCGTCAGCGACGCGCGACGACCCGACCGCGCCGTGGAGGACGGCGTTTCCTGCATGAACTGTCACGCCCGCGGCCTGATCGCCAAGGGCGATCAAGTGCGGGCGAGTGTGG
>Ga0182024_10023531_pt1 | contig 11019 bp, 11 predicted proteins | sample P32metaG_FD_120480 | JGI IMG/M metagenome (GOLD analysis project Ga0182024, IMG submission 120480) | Permafrost microbial communities from Stordalen Mire, Sweden - P3-2 metaG (Illumina Assembly) | ecosystem: Environmental > Terrestrial > Soil > Wetlands > Permafrost | place: Sweden: Stordalen... | reverse complement strand
GGCATTTCCCGGTGTCTATGCGGTGGGCGATGTGAACGGAGTGGGCACTCCCAAGGCAGGTGTCTTCGCCGAAGGCGCGGCACGCGTGGTGGCGGCTGCAATCATCGCACAGGTTCGCGGAGGACCGCCGCCGGAGGGCTACAGGGGAGTGGGTGCGTGCTATCTGGAGTTCGGCAACGATCTCGTGGCACGTGTTGACGTGGAATTTTTGAAAGACCCAAAACCTTCGGGCACCTTTCAGGAGCCGTCGGAGGCACTGGCTGTCGAAAAAGCCCTATTCGGTTCGAGCCGGGTTCAGCGCTGGTTCGGGCGTCCATGACTTTTTGAGTCGCGGCATATCGGGTGATCGTTGAGGAGCCAAGTCCTTTCTGCAAATAAATAGTGAAGTATAGACTTGACCTTTGGAAGATTCTCGGCAATACTGAAGTCATCACTTCAGTATATGAAGTGACCAGAGAGGAAAAACCCATGCCAGAGCCATCTGTAGTTCACGATACGTTCGTAATCGAACGCAGCTTCCCGATTGCACCGGAAAAAGTATTCTCCGCTTTCTCTGATGCCGCCAAAAAGCGCCGTTGGTACGCTGAAGGAGAGGCCCATGAGATCGAAGAGTTCAAGTCTGACTTCAGAGTGGGGGGCACGGAGCAACATCGGTACCGGTTCAAGGAAGGCACTCCGTTTCCCGGAGTGTCTCTAACCAACGAAGGGCGTTACCAGGACATCGTGCCCAACCGTCGCATCGTAACGGCTTCTACGATGAGCCTGGGAGATAAGCGGATTTCTGTCTCCCTCGTGACGATAGAACTTTTGCAGACGGACAAGGGAACGGATCTGATCTGCACCCATCAGGGAACTTTCTTTGAGGGCTCTGGTGGTCCGAGGATGCGCGAAGCAGGATGGCGCAAGTTACTCAACAATCTTGTGGAAGAACTGACCCACCAGCCGGTGGGCGCCGATTGAAGAACCGGCGCCCACCGGCGGAAGGGGGTAGACCATGTCACAAGCAATTCTGATACCTGGCGTGAGCGCATTTCCATGCGGCGGCCGCCGGCAGCAAGGGCGTTTAGACCCAGGCCGGTTTGCCTGCGAAATGCAAAATACGCTTGTTCCTCCTGTCTCGTACAAGGATGCGGCGCTGGAAGTTCTCGGCAAGACTGTACCCAAGGATGAGGTGGGCGGGGATCTTGTAGACCTGGTCTCGGACGGCCGGAACCTTATCGCCTATGTGGCGGATGTTTCCGGCCACGGTCTTCGCGCAGGCGTCCTGATGGGAATGGCCAAGGCCGCTATGCGCTACGGACTGCTTCTTCGCCAGCCCTTGACCAGACTTCTTGCGGACATCAGCTCGGTGCTGGGAACCCTGAAAGAGCCGAACATGTATCTCACGCTTGCAGTTCTACGGTTCGATGGTTCAAAGGAAGTTGAGTATATCTCGGCCGGACACGTTCCCCTGCTGCATTACCAGCAACAGAAGCGAAGGGTCATCCGCCGCTCGATGTCTCAGTTTCCTCTGGGCCTGTTCGCGGCCGCTGATTACGTGAGTCAACGGATCCCGTTCAACACCGGCGACATCTTCGCGCTGGTCACGGACGGCGTTGTGGAAGTAGGGCAGGATCGGGACGCTGACTCGGGATTCGAATGCGTGGCCAGGATCCTGCAAGAGACTCCAGGACATCCTTTATGCGAGATCGCCGCAGCTGTGCTTGCGGAGGCCCAAGACCACGGAGTACAGCAGGACGACCAGACTGTGTTGTTGGTGCGCTCCGCTGCGGATGGGGATGGCGGTGACAGGGCTCAGCGGTTGGAGAAGGATGTTGATAATCCCCAGGTCCGCCAAGCAACATGGCGGAGATTGCTTGACGAACTGACGGTGGAGTTGAAAGGCGAGTGAGCAGGAGAAAAATTGACGCCAGCCAGGTATTTCACGCCCTTGGCGATCCTACGCGCCGAGCTATCGTTGAGCGCCTCAGCGAGCGGCCCTACTCCGTTTCCGGGCTGGCTACGCCCTTGAAGATTTCGCTGACGGCAGTGGCCCAACATCTACAGGTACTGGAGAAAAGCGGATTGACCCACACCGAAAAGACGGGACGGGTCCGCACCTGCCGCCTCAACGCGGACGGGCTTTCCATCCTGGAGAAATGGATTCAGGATCGCCGCTCGCTGTGGGATCGAAGACTGGATCGGCTGGGTGATCTCCTCGCTGAGTCCGGCGAAGAATAGGGCTGCGCACGAAACAGCCCAGGCGTAACAAGGGAGATACGCAGAACGTTTGCTAAAATTCCGACCCCTGTAATAGGCTGACGGAAATGCAAGCCGGGCTGCTTTTTCTACTTCTCATAGGGATGCTCGTCTTAATGCCCGGTGCTTTCGCGCAATCGAGTCCGTCTGCCGGACCCGCCCCACCGAGCTTTACTTCATCGTCGCCGTCCTCTGAGGACAGCGATGGCGATCGTGCAAAAAAGGACTTAGACAGTTGCAATATTCATGAAGTGAAAAACCTTCCCGGAAGTCATCAGTTCGGAAGTGATTTTATTGAAGCCATGGCCAGCGATCCGAATCCCAGGGCCAAAGATCGCAACGTGGTATGGGGTCTCACGGCGGACTTAAGCAGCAGGGTTCCCTCCCAGGATCAGGCTATGTACATATCGAAATCAACCAATGGAGGGAAAACATGGACGCAAATGGCGCGCGTGGATTCCAAATATTTCGATGCCGACATAGGGGAGGGCGAGCGAAATGGGTTAAGCGTGTCTCCCGGTGGAACTGAGTTTGTGATCACGACGCAAAGGGGAGCCTTCCAGGTTTTTCCTCAGTCCAGTGCGTCGGATGCGGTGGTGAAATCTATCGTGGGGCCGCGAGTTCCTCAACCAGATCCAATGGTGATCATTCCAAAAAGGAAGGGTGATCCTGTAACGGCGGGCGTGGTCAAAATAACGGCCGACGGAAAACATATGATGGTGGGTTATGGCTACTTTGACCTGGAGCCTCAAATCTTTACCTACCATAAAGGTCGCGATGGCTCATGGATCAACGATGGGACCCTCCCCCATCTTCCAACCCAGATGGATGTTCTCTCCATGCAATTTGGTGATCCGAGAAGTCCGGGCCCGAGCTCTCTCTATGTGGGAACCGGCGATCAAGCCTTCCGTCTCAAAGCCCACGCGATGGAATGGACCCGCATTGATGGAGTGGGTGACGATTCAGCGGTACAGGGCGTCAGTACGGTGGGAGGCCCTCATCTGGCGGCCTGTTGGGGAGTCTACAACCCCACCAGTGCGGATGCTGTGCAGAGAGTGACCCATGCGAGCTTTCTCCTGCATAGAGATGAAGATGAGGCGGGCCCCAACATTCGGGCCTTCAGTATCGAGGTCGACCCAGCAAGGCCAAATCGAGAGATTGTGACCTCTCTTACAGGGGTGTACACAAGCAACGATCGTGGGCAAAGCTGGAGAAGGCTCAATGAGCTTCCCGACGGAGAATTCCGTTCTGCCCATTTCAATTCTGATGATGGAACAGTCATTGTCTCGGGATTCCCAGGAACATTCTTAGCCAATCCATTTTCAAAGGCGTGTTCGGCTCACCTTAAAACTCGCGATCAATAGCTCTGTCGAAAGGCATGCATGTTAGCGGCACAGATCTCTACCGTGCCCCCCGCATTCCCAGCTTCTATCCCGGAGTGCAATGGTAAAGTGAGGGGGGGTAGGTGGAGGCGTTTCGGTGCCAGCAAATAGAATGCCAGCGCATCCAGAGATGGTGATTCACCACGGTGCCCGAGGAAGGATTGACTGGCCGCTCGTTTTCCTGCTGCTGGGAGCTGCGACCTACCTCTACTTCAACCTCTTTTCTCCTTCCCACACACCTATTCTGCTGGGCGGGGATCAAGTGTACTTCTGGACTTACGCCGAACGCATGATGGATGGCGAACGGATCTATCGCGACTTTTTTCAGTTCACCCCTCCGGGCACAGACTTACTTTACCTCGGCTTGTTCAAGTTGTTCGGACCCAGCGTGTGGGTGACCAATGCAATGGTACTTGCCCTCGGCGTGGCACTCTGCTGGTTGTGCTTCGCCCTCGCGGGCGAGATCATGGGACGCCGGTCTGCCATGCTGGCGACGATCTTCTTTCTCGTGATCGTTTATGGCAAATTGCTGAATGGTACCCACCATTGGTTCAGTGTCCTCGCGATCATGGGCGCAATGAAGATTCATATCGGAAAAGCGAGCGCTGCGAGAACTCTGGGTGCAGGCGCACTGTTAGGCTTAGCTTCATTTTTCACCCAAACCCACGGAGCGGTTGCACTGCTTGCATTTATTTTGTTCCTGGCCCTGACGTGGTGGCGAAAGAAGGAGCCCTGGGTTGACTTGCTACGGAATGAGGGACTGTTGTTGCTTGGTTTCACCGTCGCACTGCTGCTGCTGAGTGCACATTTCATTGCGGCGATCGGGTTCAGACAGCTTTGCTATTATCAGGTCACCTTCGTAAGACAGTATATTGTCCACGCGTCGCAGGGTGTATATCTGGGTCTGCCGGAGCGTCTCTCCTGGCATTCCCTTCCCAGGCTCTGCCAATACCTTGTTGTCTATATCCTGCTTTTGATTATCTATCCGCTAACGCTTTGGCGATGCTGGTGGGAAGGCCACAATACCTCGTTTCCCTGGGAGCGCATCACCCTTCTGAGCATGGTCGGAGTTCTCCTGCTTGTGGAAGTGGCATTCAGCATGAATTGGCTGCGAGTCTTTGCCATATCGTTTGTAGGCATCCTCCTGCTCTTTTGGAATGCCGATCAGGTGGGGATGATGCGACGTTATACCGTCGTTTTGCTGTGGGTCGGATTTGCTTGTATTGCCTTTCGGCAGACAAGAGCTGTTTACGCTCACGAGCGTTTGATCATGCGTCTACCGGGAGGCGATGTCGCCATCACCCCGCAAGCATACGAAAAGCTGCATTGGCTCACACTGCATACGACCCCGGGGCAGTTTTTCTTTCAGGCAGACTGGCCGGGGATGTATCTGCCGCTGAAACTGCGCAATCCGACGTTTGTAGACGCGATATCCCCGGGAGAGGAAACTCGCCCGGAGGATATTGCTGCGGTAATTCAGCAATTAGAGGGGAAGCGAGTGCAGTACGTACTCTGGCGCGCAAGATTGGATTCTGCTGGATCTTCGAAAGACCATCTCCTGCCCCTTCGCACCTATCTCCACCTCAAATACACCCAGGTTCATGCTTTTGCCGACGGCGATACGGTCTGGGAAAGGAATGAGTTCAGCGCCACCGTGAGGACCCCAGTCTTGATAGCCATGTTGCGTCATGCGGTCACGGAAACGAAAAACCCGCGAAAGGAATGAAACGATCTTATTCTGGCCGGCACCATAGAGAAGACGGGCCACTGTTCATTTCTGCAGGATCTCTTGACTCTGTCGTTTTGGCAAGGTATAGGTGGTATCGTCAGCGCAACCCCCATGCGCGCATCGGAGGATTGGTATGCGTTCCTGGAGCGTTCGTGCAATGTTCTGTACAGGGCTGCAGTTTGCCTTGATCTGTTTCTCACCTTTCCCTCTCTTTTCACAAAGCACAGCCCCAGCCTCTTCCCCGGTGCCGCCGCAAGGCCCTTATGGCAACTGCGCAGCCCCTGCACAGCCAGGGTTCAACATATGCAACCCAGGCGAACCGAACTCGTTTGCCTGGGAGACCAGTTCGCCGATTCAGTTGATTGCAGCGGCGACCAGCGGTACAGCCCAGGTGCGGCTCATGGAGTTATGGGCCGACGGGAAAAAAGTGGCTCAGACGGATGGGACTCCTTTCGATGAGCCTGTAAGCCTGGAAGCCGGAAATCATACACTCATTCTCGTCGAGCAAGATGCGACAGGTACTGAGATTAAGTCGGCGCCGTTCCAGGTAGCGGTGGTGGGTAATGACCATCCGCTTTGTTCGGCTCCGTCCAAGCCAGGGGTGAATGTGTGTTCACCGTTTCCGGGCGGTTGTAACTCCCAATCCTGGGTTAATTTTGACGCAGTCGGAAAGGGAAAAAGCGGAAGTGTAAACCGGATGGAGTTGTGGGTCGGCGGGACGAAGATAGCGAACTTTCCTGGAGACCGGATCAGCACGAGTCTGATCATGGTTTTTGCTGAAGTTTCGATTGTCGAGGTGGATAGCAAGGGTGACTCCATATCGTCGTCGTTCTTTTTCAACGGACCTTGCTAGTATCGCGTTCGGGCAATTGGAGGCAGCGACAAAACGTATCCGGCTCACCCTTCGCGACTGGTTCTAATTCTCCGTATTGCACACTGACAAGCGGCGCGTATGTGTTTGCTTGGAGCGCTCCAGGTCAAACCATTACCACTTACTCCGAGGCGTCAAGCGGAGTCCTAAAAAAGACACATTCTATCGATTTTTCCTACGGTAACACGCTGCATAACTCGTCATTGTTAATGAACAAGGCGGGAACGATTCTCTACGCACAGTTCGATTATTTCGGTCCGGGGCCTGAGTTCTGGGTGTCTTTCAAGGTAGAGTCTGGTGGCGAACTAAGCGTGCTTGATACCTACAGTGCCAAGCAGCCAACTGGATTACGCAACACTCCCGGCGAGGAGAATGATTTTGTTGTTGTTGCGCCTTGACTCTCCTTTGCAATCGCCTGAATCCAGGTCTCAAGCTCGAGACCTGGGCCACCCGCCATGACCGTTGCATTCCACCACGAGGATGAACGGCGGAGTTACCCCTTGGGCTTTTGGCCGCGCAGCAGGGCGGCGCACCCGGCAACAATCGCGAAGGCGCCAAGGATCCACAACACGTCACTCACCGCCGCCAGCAGAGTTTGCGTCGGAACACCCAGCGTCCTACTGCCGTTGCCAGTCAGGGCTTGCAGTCTCAACGACAGCGCTGTGGACGCGATCGCAACCCCAACCGTGCCGCCCAGAACGCGCATAAGGTTCAACAGGCCGCCTGCCTCGCCGCTTCGATCATCCGGAGCCGCGGCCATGGTTGCGCTATTGTTCGGTGCAATGAACAAGCCGAGTCCGCTGCCGAACAGAGCCAGCGCACCCAGCAGGGCGATACCGCGACCCATCACGCCGGCCAGGATCGAGGACAAAAGGACAATTGCCCCGGTGCAGAGTGCCATCCCGGCAGTAGTCAGGGTCCGCACGCCCACCCGCTCATAGAGCGCACCGCTGATCGGCGCCACCAAACCAAGAGCGATAGGGATAATGGCCAGGCGCATACCGGATATGAGCGGCGACTCATGAAAACCGCGCACAAATGCGAACGACATCAGGAAGAACATGGAATACAGGAGCGCATAGGACAGATTGACTGCGATCACGCCTCCGGAGAATGCCGGGATGCGAAAAAGCTGAAGGTCGAGCAGCGGCGCCGCCGCCCGGCGTTCCCGCCAAACGAACAATGGTAGCAGGATGATGGCTGCAGACGCGGTACTGATCAGCGCGGATGACCCCGGGCCCCACGCCTGCAGTTTGCTGAGCACGAGGATGACCGATGTCAGCGCAGTGGTCAACAGAAGCGCGCCCAACCAATCGATGCGCTTGTCGTGAGCGAGCTCTGTTGTTTGCGGGAACACAAACCAGCTGACGACGGCGCCCAAAAATCCGAAGGGGACCGCGACCCAAAACACCCATCGCCAGCCGAGCATGGCCAGCAGTAAGCCGCCGATTACGGGGCCGGTGCTGATGCCCACGGCCTGTGCGGCGGCTAATATCCCCATGGCGCGGCCTCGCCTGGCTGCGCCCGCCGCCTTAACTAAAATTGTGATGCTATTAGCCCCGACCAACGCGCCGCCGACGCCTTGGATGACACGGAATACGACCAGAAGTCTCAGGTCCGATACCATTCCACATAAGGCGGAAGCGCCGGCGAACACGGCGTAACCGAAAACGGAAGGCAGTTTCCGCCCGAATATCTCAGATAGGCGAGCGAATACGGGCAGAATCGATGCGAAGGCGAGCGAATAGGCGATCGCAACCCAGCTTACCGCGTTCAGGCTGACATTGAACTCACGCTCCAGAGTGGGAAGTGCAAGCTGTACGATACTTGCGTCGAGCTGGCCGATGAAGCCGCCGATACAGGTGGTGCCCACGACGAGCCACGGATACCAGGATAGCCGCGCAACCAATTTCAAAGGTGGGGGCTCATAGTTCATGGCTTCACCTGTTGGTGGATCATAGCAGGCTGCCGACCCTCAGAATCTACCCCATCCATAACTCCGGGTGAGACCTCCTCGAGGCGCACCATCGCCGCAGCGCAGCTTCGGTTTTCAAGCTTTCTGTGGCTTCAGCGTTGATAAATGAGTTGACCGTCGAAGACGTCGTCCACGTAACCGGCGCTGATCGCCGCACTAAGGGGTCTCCGCGAGAGCTTGATGCTCTTGATCTGCTCACGAGGAAAGACAAGGACAGGAGAGCCAATCGCTTCGGAACGAGCGCACGTGAGCTGTTGCTCATCTACGGAATGAACAAAGCAAATAGCGTTCTCTTTGTCGCTTTTGATATGGATCCTGGTGTGAGGACCCAGCCCTTGCACCTGCTGCCAGCCGCGTGGCACCGAATCCGGCGCAGCGGCGGCACAAAGGGCAAGCAGAGCGAAGGGCATGAACGCAAGCAGGAAGCAGTTTCGCATCTAAAAAGCGTAAGCCACCAAACAGTTGTAGCGACATGGCTATTTTGTGGAGGCCCGTGTCCTTCCTAAGCATTTCACTTTTACCCTGCACGGGCAAGTGCAACGAAGTGCAGCTTTTCTTGAGGAAGAGCCGCGCTGGGACTGGTTGCTTTGTAGTCGCATAGAGGCGTCGTAACTGCAACTTTTTCGGTGTGGGGTGAAATCGGTCTGTCCCCCGGGAACTGCGGAAGGCGGGGGCCGCTGCCTTCCCCTTGATCTCCCTGATTGTCAGGCACCCCAGCTTGGGACGGTCCGGACCATGTTCCACATCACTTGATCGAGGGCGGTGTCGATTTCGTTGGAGGGTTGGGTTCGGGTGTTGGTGAGGGCGGCCCAACACATGCCCGTCGCCGTGCGGACCATGATGGTGGTGGAGCCGGGGAGGCTGCCGTTGTGCCACCAGGTTCCGGCTCCGTTGCCGCGAACCATCCAGCCGCGGGCGTAGCGCGCCGGGCCTTGCGGGTAGGCGGGCGCGGGGGTGGTCATGGCCTGGATGGTTGCGGGCTTGAGGAGGGCGGGGATGCCGGGTGCGCCGGCAACGTGGTTGAGAAACTGGACGAGCTGGGTGGAGGAGGCGATCCATCCGCCCTCCGAGTCCATGCGGGTGATGTTGATCTTGTAGGGGTCTTCGCTGTACTGGCCGTAGTAGACGACCTCGTTGGCGGCGCGCTGGCTCTCTTTGTTGGCGGCGATCTGCATGGTGGAGATGCCGCAGGGCGCGAGGATGTTGGCCTGGACGTAGGAGGCGTAGGGCTGGCCGGTGACCTGCTCGATGACGCGGCCGAGGACGCAGTAGCCGAAGTTGGAGTAGGCCCAATGGGTGCCGGGTGGGTTGGTGAGGGGCAGGTTGGCGAGGGTCTCGGTGATGAGTTTGGCCTGGTCCCAGGAGAGGTTGTGCATCATGGGGTCGGTGGCATCATCGGGCCAGCCGCCGGCGGTGTGGGTGAGGAGATGATCGACGGTGATGTCGCTGACGTACTGTTTGTAGGGCGGCTTGCCGTATTTTGTGCCGAGGATGCCGGAGGGCCCGAAGACTTTGTCGGTGAGGTTGAGCTTGCCTTGTTCCATGAGGGAGAAGATGGCGACGGAGGTGATGGGCTTGGTGACGGAGGCGATACGGAAGAGGCTGGACTGCTGGACCTGCATGAGATGCTGGCGGTCGCCCATGCCGGCGGCCTGGTCGTAGACGAATTGGCCGTTGCGGGAGATGGCGATGGAACTGGCGGGGACGGAGAATTGTTGGCGGAAGGCCGCGGCAATGCGGCCCATCTCGCCGCGCTGCTGGCCGTTGGAACCGCCGTATTGGGGTTGCGCGAGCGCTTCGAGGGTGGGGAGTGGGATGGTGGCTGCAGCGGCGGAGGTGAGAAGGTTCTTGAGGAGCGAGCGGCGTGTGAGAGAGCGGTCTAGCATAGGCGCGGGCTGTTTCCTTTGGGCGGTCGCGAGGAGTTTGCCTTGAGATTGTGAATTTTACCTTGTCGCCAGGAGAGGTGAAAGAGTCTGAAGATTGCTGTAGATTTTCTGCAACGGAGTGTGTGGATCGGAGGATGTTGTGAAGAGGTATTCTTATGGAGTTTTTTTCATTTGTTTCGGGTTGATCGTCTCGCTGGGAAGTGCGGCGTTCGCGCAGCAACCGCCTGCACAACAGATGCCTGCAAACGTTGCCGGCAAGTGGACTTTGTACTGCAAGGATCCGAACGGAAGCACCTCCGCGAAGTACCTGGAGCTTCAGCAGAAGGGGGCTGTGATCACAGGCCATTTCAAGGGGCCGAATCAGTCGGGTGGTGTGGAAGGCACGATTGATGAGCAACACCTCGTGGTGCGAACGAAGACCCGGAACGTACTGACGTTTCGAGGGCGGGTCGAGGGACCCCGCGTTCAGGGCGTGGTTCAGGGCAACACGTTCAATGGCACCTTCCACGATCGGGGTGGGACGGGATCGTTCCAAGGGCAGCGATCGAATTGAGGGCAGACGGGGGTGGAATGTTATTGCCTGCCTACGCACGGGATGATCCACCTATCGTGAAACCGCTTTAGCGCAATGCTTCCCGCAGGTGCGGCTCATCCAGTTAAGACGGGTGACGGGGATACCTATTCCCCAGGCTTTGGTTCGTGTTACGTTGGTCGCCTCAATTTCCGGGATTCCATCAGCAGTTGCCGCAAATGGCGGCAGCGCGGCTGAAGTCAGCGGCTGGCACCATGAGCCAAGGCTCCGTCGCGGTTGCTTTCCAGGGCCTGTGCGACCCTATGGCGTGGCGTATATCATTCGCGTCCAGCTGTAGCGTGAGGCGCATTAGCCGGTCTGCATCTTGAGCGATAAGCAATCGTTTCCAGCGGACCTTTTCCATTCG
>Ga0182024_10023530_pt1 | contig 11020 bp, 11 predicted proteins | sample P32metaG_FD_120480 | JGI IMG/M metagenome (GOLD analysis project Ga0182024, IMG submission 120480) | Permafrost microbial communities from Stordalen Mire, Sweden - P3-2 metaG (Illumina Assembly) | ecosystem: Environmental > Terrestrial > Soil > Wetlands > Permafrost | place: Sweden: Stordalen... | reverse complement strand
GTGCCTCGAAGCCTGGCGTAATCGGGGTTGCCAGCTCCAGGCTCAAAACCTGGGCGCGCGCGATCACTTCCTGCGGATCGGAGATGTCCGCGGGGGTGATCCTGTCCACCACCTCGATGGCCGTGTAGCCCAGCATGCGCTCGGCGCCGACATTGAATACCTGGATGACGCCTTTCTCGTCGGTGGCGATGCTCGAGAAGTTAGCGCTGTTGAAAATCGCGGCCTGCAGCGCACCTGCCTTCAGCAGCTCCTCTTCCGCCTGTTTGCGCGCGGTGTTATCGGTGCCGATCAGCAAATAGCCGATGATTCCGCCGACATCGTCCCGCAACGCCGTAACCGAAACCACCGCCGGAAAGCGGCTGCCGTCTTTACGTATGTAAGTCAGTTCATAAATGTCTTCGATGCCCCGCGAGGCTTTGAAGACCAGCGCTTCGAAACCTGGCGTAATCGGAGTCGACAGCTCGACGCTCAATGCTTTGGCGCGCGCGATCACTTCCTGCGGATCGGAAATATCGGCGGGCGTGATCTTGTCGACTACCTCGAGCGCCGTGTAGCCCAGCATGCGCTCGGCCCCGACGTTGAAGAGTTGAATGACGCCCTTTTCGTCGGTGGCGATGCTCGAAAAGTTGGCGCTGTTCAGGATCGCATTCTGCAGTGCCCCGGTCTTGAGCAGGGCGGCTGCGCGCCGGACCTCTGTAACAACATCGGTTGTAACCACATCGCTGCCTTCGAGCAATGCGGGTACCTGGTATTGCAGAGGCATTCAACGTTACATGCACGAAGATGGCCCAACCGCATATTTGCCCGTAAAGGTCTAAAAACCGTCAAATCATCGCCTTGGCGCATATCTCTGGATTCTGCGGTGATACCCTCGTGTTACAACTTGGAGCTTCTTCTTATGACGCGATTTATTGCCCTTGGCGTTCTAACGGGATCCCTCGCCTTCGCCGCGACTGCGGCTTCGTCCGATGTCACTTTCAACCGCGACATCCTCCCGCTACTCCAGAAAAACTGCCAGACTTGCCACCGTCCCGGCGAGATCGGCCCGATGCCGCTCCTCACTTACGACGGAACGCGCCCATGGGCGAAGGCGATCAAAACTGCCGTGGCGACCCGCAAAATGCCGCCATGGTTCGCAGATCCTAAATACGGGCATTTCGCCAACGATCGGCGGCTGAGCGACGCCGATGTCGGGAAGATCGTCGCATGGGTAGATGCCGGCGCTCCCGAAGGCGATGCCAAAGACAAGCCCGCTCCCGTCGCATGGATGGATGGCTGGAACATCAAGCCCGACGCCGTGTTTACCATGCCGAAGGCCTACACAGTTCCGAAGACCGGCACCATCGAATACACGTACTTCGTCATTCCCAGCGGTTTCACGCAGGACACGTGGGTTGAGGACGCCGAAATCCGGCCCGGCAACCGCTCGGTGGTCCATCACGTGAGCGTTTATATCCGGCCTCCGGGATCGCAGTGGCTCAAAGACGCGCCACGCGACGGCTCCGCATACGTTCCGCCGAGACGCGGGCCTCAGGGTGTGTCTCTGCCGAAACAAGATGCCGCCCCGCCGAGCGGCCCTGCGCAGAACGAATGGTTCGTCGGATACGTGCCTGGAATTCAGCCTCAACGTTACTTCGTGCCCGAAATGAATTCCGCGAAACTGATTCCCGCCGGCAGCGACATCGTATTCGAGTTGCACTACACGGCCAACGGCAAAGAGGCGGGCGACGATCAGTCGAAGGTAGGCTTCATCTTTGCGAAACAGCCGCCCAAATACCGGCTGCTCACAATTGGCGTGGCGGACGCCGCCTTTGCCATTCCGCCGGGCGATCCGAATTACGAAGCGCAGGCCAACGCCACGTTCGCCCAGCCTGTTACTGTGATTTACCTGCAGCCGCACATGCACCTTCGCGGCAAGGATATGGAAATCAAATTCCAATATCCGACCGGCGAGTCCGAGACCATGTTGAGCGTCCCGCACTACAGCTATCTGTGGCAGACCATCTACTACGAACAAAATCCGCTGGTTGTCCCCAAGGGAACCCGCGTCAACGTGGTTGCGCACTGGGACAATTCCCCGAATAATCCGCTGAATCCCGACCCGTCCGCGACCATCCGTTGGGGCGATCAAAGCTGGGATGAGATGCTGGTTCCGTTTGTTGGCGTGCTTGTGGATCGTGACACCGATCCCGGGAAGGTGATGGCGCGCGCGACGCCTCCGGCGCCTGTCAACCCAGCCCCATAGTCCGGCAAACGTGGCGCGCGCACTCGTGCGAGCCGCGTCGACACTCGTGTCGACGCTTGTCTCCGAGGACGAACAAACGTCAACGGACTTGCAGGCTCAGAATTCGCCCACCGCTATACGTCTTTGCCGTATACTTGGGTGAGTGATTGCCGAAATCGTAAGCCTGTCGGGATACGAGGCTCAGGTATCGGCGCTCCTGAGCGAAGAAGAGCGAACGGCAATGGAATTCTTTGTCGCCTGCGCGCCCGAAGATCACCCAGTCATTTCTGGGACCGGTGGCTTTCGTAAGGCCCGCTGGCCTCGAGGCGGCCGGGGAAAGAGCGGTGGCCTTCGGGTGATCTATTTCTTTCTGGCCAATCCGGGGCGGATTTACATGGCCGGGGTTTACGCCAAGTCAAGGAAAGAAAATCTCTCGGCCGCCGATCAGCACGTACTTGAAAAACTCGCGGCACAGATAGGGTGCAAAAGAAAGTCAATGAGTAATGAGGTTGGACAAATGAAAACTGGAACCGGGAAGCGAACCAGGCTCGGGTTAGTGCTGGAGGAGAGCGCGAAAGAGATCCTGGCGCACGTAAAGGGTGAGAAGAAACTTCCAACAAAGCGCATTGTGCTGCCGGATGAGGTCGACGTGAAGCGCATCCGCAGCGAGGCGCGGATGTCGCAGGCGGAGTTCTCTCGCGCTTTTTGCATCAACCCAAGGACGCTTCAGGAATGGGAGCAGGGACGCCGGAAGCCGGACGCAACGACCCGTGCGTACCTCGCGGTAATTGCCAGGAATCGCAAGGCAGTCCTGGATGCGCTCACGGCCTGACCTCAATGATCCGGCGCGGCTCTAAACCATTTGGCGATTCCTCCAGAACTTTGGTGAACACGAAATGATACGGCAAGCCAGGACAGGGTGGATATAGAATATTCAGGACTGCTTCGTTCCACGGAGCAACCAGGCTGTGAAGAGGAGAAACTGTGTCTAAAAAATTTGCTGTCGCCGCCATCTGCCTTGCGTTCGGGTGTGGAAGCGCCTTCGCTCAGGATGCAAAGACTGTAATTGCCAATGCGCAAAAGGCTATGGGCGATCTGAAGTCCATAACGTATTCCGGTTCGGCTAAGGATGTGGCATTCCAGCAGTGTGGATCCAACGCCGCCGATCTGACCTGCAGGGGAACGCATGATCCGATGCGGCCGATAAACAACTACGTCCGCGTGATCGATCTGGCGGCTCCGGCGTCGCGTCAGACAGGAGCGACAAACAATCCGGCGGGCGGCGGCGCAACGACGCCGATACCCGGAACATTTTTCCAGCAGGTCACGCCCCAACAAGCGGATGTCGCGCAACCTTGGGGCAACGCCCTGGAGCTTTACATCACGCCGTGGGGTTTCCTGAAGGGCGCGGCTGAGAACGACGCGACCGTGAGCCGTAAGAAGGTGGATGGCAAGAACTACACGGTCCTGACCTGGAGCCCGAAGGTCAAGGCGCCTTCCGGCAAGAGCTACGTCATCAACGGCTTTGTGGATGAAAAGAATATGGTCGACCGGGTGGAAACATGGCTCGGTGACAACATTATGGGCGACATGCACATCCTCGCCACTTACACGGGTTGGAAGGACTTTGGCGGAGTGATGGCTCCTGCGAAGATCGTGCAGACGCGCGGCGGATGGCCCTTCTTTGAAGTCGATGTGGCCGTGGCGAAGGCGAATCCTCCGGATGTTGCAACGTTGGTTCCGGCGCCGCCTGGACGCGGCGGCCGCGGTGGCGGCGGAGGGCCTGGCGGCGCGCCCGCAATGACAGTCACTTCCGAGAAGCTCGGCGACGGCCTCTACAGGCTCACCACCGGAGCCGGCAGTTACGATTCGGTGATTGTGGAGTTCAAGGACTACATCATGATGCTGGAGGCCGGACAGTCCATAGCGCGCGCTACGGCTTACGTCGCCAAGACAAAGGAACTCATTCCCAACAAACCGATCCGCTACGTCATGAACACCCATCCCCATTCCGATCACACTGGAGGACTGCCGGTGCTGGTGGAGGAAGGCGCGACAATCATCACGCAGAAGAACAATGAGGAGTTTCTCTCCAAAGCGCTCAACACGCCGAGAACCCTGCTGGACGATCCGCTCGCCAAAAACCCGAAGAAAGCCAAGTTCGAAACGGTTCTGGAGAAAAAGGTCTATTCGGATGGGACGCGAACGGTGGAGATGTATCACGTCTTTCCCGCTCCTCACTCCAACGGATTGATCATCGCGTATATCCCGAAGGAGAAAGTCCTGTTCCAGGGCGATTTCTCCGTGAACCCCGGCGAACCCGCGAACGATCATGTCAAAGCCCTGTATCCGGTTCTGGTGAAGCTCAATCTGGACTTTGACCGCTACATCAACGTGCACGCGTCGGCAGCTCCGCAGACCAAGGCCGATGTGTGGAAGGCCCTGGGAAAATAAGTGCCAGTACACGCTCCCTTTGGTCACGGCTCAGAAAACCCTTCAGAGCCGTGACCAAAGGGAGCGGTATTCCGGGAAAGCGACAAATCACGCCAGGCCCGCGATACGATATACTACGTCCTTGCCTGGGGCTTCTTGAATCCAGTCGCCAAGAAACTCCAGGCCAATGAACGGGAGATTACAGAATGAAACGCATGATACCGGTTGTACTAAGTTTGCTGACGGTTTCGGCCGGCGCGTTCGCGCAAGACCAGGCCGCCATTGACAAGGCCCTGGTAGCCGCCCCCAGTGCCCAATTGAAAACCGCCGCCACTGTAATCAAGTGGAAGGCCGATTTCACCTACGACACGCTGAAGAAAGGCACCAACAATATGGTCTGCTACGACAAGTCGGGAATGCCGGGCGCGAACCAGCCTTTCTACGTTGAGTGCACCAGCCTTGGCAACCTGCCTCGGGTAGCTCAGAACCTGAAGTTCGAGGCGATGCCCGACAAAGGTAAGGCCGCATTCGATGCCGCCGAGAAGGATGGAACCCGCGCCAAGCCCGAGTTCGGATCGGTTTGGTATCACGCGATGGGCGCCGACCCGGAACACCTTCGGACGCACATGACAATTGCCGTTCCCGGCGCCACCGGACAGTCCCTCGGATTGCCCACCGATGGCAAGTCGGGTGGAGTTTGGATCATGAACGCGGGCACCACCACCGCCCACCTCATGACGCCTGGCGAATAAGGGCTGAACAGAGAAATTGCAGACCCGGGCGCCGGCCGTTAAGGTCGTTTGCGCCCGGGTCTGTTTTCGCGTCATTGAGATCGGGTGAAAAGGAACGGTTTTGAGAATTCTTCCAGCCGTTATTCTTCTCGCAATCGCTGTGCTGTCCGCGGCGCCGGGGAAGCAAACGTTTGCCGGCACCATCACAGACAGCATGTGCGCCAACGCCGATCATTCCCAAATGAAAATGGGGCCGACCGATGCCGAGTGTACCCTCGCCTGCGTCGACGTTCACGGCGCCGCATATGTTCTGTACGACGGCAAGAAAACCTGGACGCTGAGCGATCAGAAGACGCCGGAAAAGTTCGCCGGGAAAAAGGTCAACGTAACAGGCACTCCGGACCCCAAAACCATGAAGATCCAGGTGGTTTCGATTACCGCAGTGAAATAGGCGGCGCGTTACTCCGGCCTCTTCTCGGTTCTTATCAGCGCTGCCGCGCTCAGGGAACTGGCGAGCGCCAGCCCCATCGCTACCCAGGATACCGCGCGATATCCGGCCACAAAGGCTTCCTGAATAGCTTGCCGCCCCCGCGCGTCACTTGTTTCGGCGGCGGCCAGCCTCGATTGCTGGGCCTCGATTTGCGCCCGTACCTGCGGCGTCACATTGAGACTGTCCAATCGCCGTTCCAGAGCGCCCTGGAAGACTCCGCTGAGGAGCGCTCCGAAAACTGCCACAGCCAGTAAACCCGCCACGCGCGAGACAGCGTTGTTAATACCCGATGCCGCACCCGCGTAGCTGGTCTCCACCGCGTTCATCACTGTCGTCGTGAGCGGAGCGACACTGATCGTCATGCCCAGCCCCAACACCAGCACCGGGGGGAGGAACGTGGTCCAGTAGCTTCCGCCAATACCCGGCCTCGCAAACAGCGCGAATCCGGCCGCTGCGATCAGCGGGCCGACCACCAACGGAAGTTTTGCGCCGTATCGATCGAGGAGTCCGCCGGACCAGCGTGACAGCATAAACATCAACAGAATGAGAGGCAGCAGCGCGGCCCCCGCTTCCGTTGCCGAATAACCCTGCACTTGTATCAAATCGAGCGGGAAAAAGAAGAGTATGCCGCTCAACGCGAAGTAGAGAAAAAGCGTGAGCAGATTCGCTCCCGTGAAGTTGCGGGACCGGAATAAGCCGAGCGGAACCATCGGCGACGATGTGTGCGCCTCCCAATAAAACATCGCCATGAGCGCGACCACCCCCACTGCGCCTGCCACCGGCATGGATTCGATCAGCGCCAGGACGATTCCACCGAAGCCAACCACGGCCAACAGGCCGCCCGGCCAGTCGAACCGCTGTCCCCGATTGCCGGACCTGCTTTCCGGAACCTTCCAAAGCGTTAGCGACACAACGGCGAGTCCGAGCGGCACATTAATAAAGAACACCCATCTCCATGACCCGTGCTCGACCAACCACCCGCCCAGCACGGGGCCGACGGCGGTGGTGATCGCCGTGAACCCGGACCAGGTCCCGATAGCCTTCCCGCGCTCCTTTTCTGCGAACCCGGCGCTGATCAACGCCAGGCTGCCGGGAACCAGCAACGCTCCCCCGATTCCCTGGATCGCCCTCGCCACAATAAGCTGCCTGATGTTCGGCGCTAATCCGCACCAGGCCGAGGCGACCGAGAAGATCGCCACGCCTACCGCGAAGATCCTGCGGCGGCCGTACAGATCCCCCAGAGACCCGCCGATGAGCAGCAGCGCTGCCAGAAAAAGGGCGTACGACTCCATAACCCACTGAACGTCGGCCAGCCCCGCGTGCAGGGCCGATTGCAGCGCGGGCAACGCCACGTTTACGACCGTTCCGTCGATGAACGCCAGGCTCGAACCGAGGATGGTCGCAGCCAGAATCCAGCGGCCGTTCGAAGCCGGCTGGCCATCGCACGAACCGGCCAGCATTGCCCCTTCATCGCAGGGAGGTCGAGCGATTGTACCCATAGTCGATAATCCCTCTTGACAGTAATCACAAATTGCAATAATATCTATTGCAGATAGCAATATGAAACTGGGCGAGAAAATCCGCTATCTCCGCGAGGTCGAGGGCGCATTACGCGGACTCGATCGCGCGATGACCCAGCAGGAAGTCGTCCGGGCCATCAAGAAGGACATGAAGAAGGCGATCTCGCAGTCGTACCTTTCGCAAATTGAGAGCGGCGCCCGTCCGCACCTCACCAACACCAGCCGCATGCTACTGGCGAAGTTCTTCAAGGTGCATCCGGGGTATCTGGTGGACGATCCGGAAGGCTATTCGACCGAACTGATCTCTGACTTTGGCGCGCTCGAAGACAAGCTCGATCTCTGGCTCGTCGACGGGGCCGAGCGTTTTCGCAACGACCCGGACCTGCGGGAATCGCTGCTCACTCTCGCCAAACATCCCGATTCCCGGCGCTGCCTTCGGTTATTGGAATTGATTTTGGAAAACCCGGGCCTTGCGGACCGGCTCTTCGACGTGCTGACTCCCCAGTCTCGCTCAATGGAAAAACAGGTCAAGCCATGACTTTGGAACAATTTTTTCTCGCGTGTTTCGCGTTTGGATTCATTCTGAGCCTGGTCGGATTTCTCGCCGGCTCCGCGCATCTGCACTTCCACATCCACCACGGCCATATGCAGGGTGGAAGCGGAGGCGGAATCTCCAAATTCAATTTCGGAACCCTCGCCGCATTTCTGACGTGGTTTGGGGGCGCGGGCTACATGCTTTCGAACTGGGGCAGGATCGGACTGGCGCTGATCGTGACGGTCGCTGTCGCTGTCGGGCTTGTCGGCGCCGTAATTATCTTTCTGTTCGCCGCGAAATTACTTGCTCCTGGCGATCGACCGCTCGATCCGGCCGACTACCGGATGGTGGGCGCTCTCGGAACGGTTTCCAGTCCCGTGATGCCTCAGGGAACCGGCGAAATGATTTTTGTGCAGCAGGGCCGGCGTTCGGCCGTTCCCATTCGCAGTGAGAGTGGAAACCCGATCCCGACCGGCAAAGAAGTGGTAGTGACGCGCTACGAAAACGGCATTGCTTATGTGCGCGAGTGGGAAGAGTTAACGGCCTGAGGGCCCTAAGGAGTTTGTATGAGTTCGCTTCAAATTGTCGCCGGCGCGGCCCTGATGGTGTTCGCGCTGGTTTTCCTGATCGGAATGATTGCGCGGCTTTTCCGCAAGGCTGGCCCGCATCAGGCGCTGATCGTCTATGGTTTTCGTGGCCCGCGTGTAATCAAGGGGCACGGCACTTTCGTCGTTCCCATGCTGGAAAACGCGCGCGAACTGTCGCTTGAGCTCATGTCGTTCGACGTCGCGCCGCAGCAGGATCTGTATACGATGCAGGGCGTTGCGGTCACTGTCGAAGCGGTCGCGCAGATCAAAGTGAAGTCCGACCCCGAATCTATCCAGACCGCGGCCGAGCAGTTCCTCACCAAGAGCGATCAAAACCGCGAAGCTCTGATCCGGCTCGTGATGGAAGGCCATCTGCGCGGCATTATCGGCCAGTTGACCGTCGAACAGATCGTGAAACAGCCGGAGATGGTAGGCGACCGCATGCGTACCACCTGCGCCGCCGACATCAACAAGATGGGGCTCGAAGTAATCTCATTCACCATCAAGGAAGTTCGCGACAAGAACGACTACATCTCGAACATGGGCCGGCCCGACGTTGCCCGCATTCAGCGCGACGCGGACGTGGCTACCGCCGAAGCCGAGCGTGACACCGCGATCCGCCGCGCCCAAGCGCAGCGCGAAGCCGCCATCGCCAAAGCGCAGGCCGATCAGGAACGCGTTCTCGCCGAGACCCTCTCCATGGCGAAGCAATCGGAAGCGCAGCGCGATCTCGAAATCAAGAAGGCCGAATACCTCGAAACCGTGAAACGCCAGCAAGCCCAGGCCGATAAGGCCTATGAGATCCAGACCAACGTGATGCAGCAGCAAGTGGTCGCGGAGCAGGTCAAGATCCACCAGGTCGAGAAAGAGCACGAGATCCTGGTTCAGGACGCGGAGATTCAGCGCCGCGAGCGGGAGCTGATCGCCACTGTGTTGAAGGGCGCGGAGGTCGAGCGGCGCCGCATTGAAACATTGGCGTCGGCGGAAAGGCAGAAGCTGATTACCGAGGCGGAAGGCCACGCATCCGCCATCCGGGCGCAGGGCGAAGCCGAAGCCGAGATCACGTTCAAGAAGGGTGAGGCCGAAGCGAAGGCCATGAACGTCAAAGCGGAAGCATATCAGGAATACAACCAGGCTGCAGTCATCGACAAACTGATCTCCAGCATGCCGGAGATCGTGAAGGCGCTCGCCGCTCCGCTGGAACACGTCGACAAGATCACCATCGTCTCGACCGGCGGCGATACGGCGGGAATGAATAAGGTAACGGGCGACCTGACGAAGATGGCCGCGCAGATCCCGGCGCTCTTCGAAACGCTCTCGGGCATGCAGATGTCCGAACTGTTCTCGAAAGTCAGATCGATAGGCGACAAACCAACCGGCGATAAACCACAGCCCCAAGCGTAAGCGCGGGGAAGATAGGAGAAACTCATATGGCACTTTTAGAACGAGTCGGCACGCTACTACGCGCCAATCTGAACGACCTCATCGACCGGGCCGAAGACCCGGACAAGATGGTCAAACAAATCATCCTCGACATGGAAAACCAGCTCATGCAGGTTAAGACGCAGGTGGCGATCAGCATCGCCGACCTGCACCTGCTGCAGAAGAAGCGCGACGAATGCATTCAGGAACGCGACGATTACGTTCGCAAGGCGGAGTTGGCCGTCTCGAAGCAGAACGACGCCCTCGCGCGGGCTGCCATCGAGCGGTCGCTCGACGCGAAACGGCGCTTGGAAAGTTTCGAACAGCAGCTGAGCGATCAAAAAGTGCAGGTCGAAAATCTGAAGAGCGCGCTGCACAAACTCGACGGCAAGCTGGCCGACGCGCGCGCGAAGAGCGACGTGCTGATCGCCAAGCATCATCGCGCTCAGGCGGCCGGAAAAGCGGCGGAAGCCCGCCTCAACCTCGACGCGAATTCAGCCTCCACCGCGTGGGACCGGATGAAGCAAAAGGTCAATCACGCCGAAGCCGTCAGTCGCGCGCACGCGGAGCTGCTTGGCGATAACGTGGACGACCAGTTCGCGGCTCTCGAAAAGCAGGATGAGATCGATCGCCTCCTGGCCGAACTCAAACGGGGGAAAGCGTGATCTCTATGCGCCGTCTTGCGATTGTCTTTGCCATACTCGCGGCAATCAGCAGTATCGAGCACATCGTGCTCTCCGGAACAGCCGCCCGTATCATCCAGGTGCCACGCCGAATCTGCCGCGCATTGATCAACCTGCGCGATTGGCGCGCCTTCCTGATCGGGCCGATCCGCTTGTTCCAACGAACAACCTCGCGCGGCGCCGGACCGTGGCTGGGCCAGGGCAACTAAAAACGAGCGTGGCGCGCGCACTCTTGCGAGCCGCGTCGACACTCATGTCGACGCTTGTCGCCGGATTAGGGCGTGTTCACACTACGCGCAGCGCTTCGACGATAAGTGCGAATGAGAGGAATCCCAGGAAGAGGACGTCGAGTTTTTCAAAGCGCGAGAAGATGCGGCGGAAGCCTTTGAGTCTGC
>Ga0182024_10023529_pt1 | contig 11021 bp, 8 predicted proteins | sample P32metaG_FD_120480 | JGI IMG/M metagenome (GOLD analysis project Ga0182024, IMG submission 120480) | Permafrost microbial communities from Stordalen Mire, Sweden - P3-2 metaG (Illumina Assembly) | ecosystem: Environmental > Terrestrial > Soil > Wetlands > Permafrost | place: Sweden: Stordalen... | reverse complement strand
GGCTTCGCAGAACTGTTCCGCCTGGGCGCGGACGGCTCGGCGGTCGGCACAGGCACGATCATGAGGCGGATCGAAGAGGAATCTGCGCGGATGAAGGGGCTCGTGGAGGACCTTCTGCTCCTGGCGCGTCTCGACCAGGTGCGCCAGAGCGAACGCTACCCGGTCGACTTGTCGGTCCTCGCCGCCGATGCCTGCAGCGATGCAACAGCGGCTGCCCCGGGCCGGCCAGTTACCTTGAGCGCCCCCCAGCCCGTCGTCGTCCTTGGCGACGAGGCCCACCTCCGCCAGGCGTTCGCAAACCTGCTGACCAACGCCCTGTCTCACACCCCCGCCGGCAGCTCAATCGCCGTGGCGGCCCGCCTCGAAGCTGGTGGGGCCGTTGTCGAAGTGCGGGACAATGGGCCAGGTCTGGATGACGATGCCCTGCTGCACGTCTTCGACCGCTTCTGGCAGAAGGACCCAGCGCGCTCAGGCACCGGGGCTGGGCTCGGGCTGGCCATCGTGGCTGCTGTGGCCGATGAACACAATGGCTCTGTGACAGCCGCCAACGCCCCCGGAGGTGGCGCGGTCTTTACAATCCGCTTGCCTTTGGTGCCCAAGGCCCGGTGAGGCCCCGGGTGTGGCCGGCGCTCACTAGGTCAGGCGATCACCTGGCCTGCGTGCCTGCGGCCAACCGGAGGCTGTAGCCGACACCGCGCACCGTATGAATGAGAGGCGCGCCTTCCGGGTCGACCTTCTGGCGCAGGTAGCTGATGTAAGTCTCCAGCACGCTGGCATTGCCAGAAAATGTGTACTGCCACACGTGGTCGAGGATTTGGTCCCGGGTCAGCACTCTCCTTGCGTTCGCTAGCAAATAGTGGAGAAGTTTGTACTCGGTCGGGGTCAGCTCTATGAGCCGACCGGCACGCCAAACCTCGCGCGTGTCGAGGTCCATTTCCAGGTCTTCGAAAGACAGGCGGTTGGAGCCCGGCCCGATGCCCGACGACCGGCGGAGCACGGCCTTGACGCGCTCGACCAGCTCCTCGATGCTGAACGGCTTGGTCACGTAGTCGTCGCTACCCAGGCGCAGGCCTTCGATCTTGTCTGCGGTCGTATCCCGGGCCGTTAGGAAAATGACAGGGATCCTCGTCCCAGACCTTTCCGTCTGGCGAAGCCGTTTGGTGACGTCGAAGCCGTTGAGATCTGGCAGCATTACGTCGAGAACGACAAGGTCAGGATGGTTGTTTTCGATCGCCTCGAGGGCCGCCCGTCCAGACGATGCCCGTTCGACCTCAAAACCGTTCATGGACAGGCCCATGAACAGGAGCTCGGTTATGTGCTCCTCATCGTCGACCACCAGCACCCGAGGAGCGCCCTCTGCCATCGGTACCTCCCGGCCCAATCCTACGCCGGGACCGGTTCCAAGCCGGTGCTGCCGCAATTCGGAGGGAACGCCAAGGCTTGATGATCAGCATCGAGTACATGGCTATCACCACGCTCCAGCGGGGGACCGAACACCAAACCCCTGTTGACTTAGGTACCGCACCCATCGGGACCGACCTCGAGCCGCGCCGTCATCGCCGGCGCCCGTCAGAGGCGCTCCGTTCCCTCGCCCGCGGCCGGGCCAGCGACCCCGCGTGGGTAAGGCCGGCGTTGCTCGGCCTGCTGGCGGTGACAGCAACCCTGTACCTGTGGGACCTCGGCGCGTCCGGATGGGCCAATAGCTTTTATTCGGCGGCCGTACAGGCCGGCACCAAAAGCTGGAAAGCGTTCTTTTTCGGCTCGTCTGACTCTTCCAACTTCATAACGGTGGACAAACCGCCCGCGGCGCTCTGGGTCATGGAGATATCCGCCCGTATTTTCGGGCTTTCTTCGTGGAGCCTCCTGGTCCCTCAGGCCCTCGAGGGAGTAGCCGCCGTCGCGCTCGTGTACGCCACTGTGCGTCGTTGGTCTTCTGCCGGAGCCGGCCTCCTGGCTGGGGCCGTAATGGCGCTCACCCCTGTGGCGGCCCTGATGTTCCGCTACAACAACCCGGACGCTTTGCTCGTCTTGCTCCTCTGCGGGGCCGCCTACGCCACGACCCGTGCCATCGACAAGGCGTCCACCCGTTGGCTCGTCTTGGCTTTTTCCCTTGTCGGGCTTGGATTTATCACCAAGATGATGCAAGCGTTCCTGATAGTGCCGGCGTTGGCCGGAGCCTACTTCCTGGCCTCACCTACCACGCTGTGGGCGCGGCTGCGCCAGCTCGTTGCCGCGGGCGCCGCAATGTTGGTATCGGCGGGATGGTGGGTGGTCGTCGTCATGGCCGTGCCTGCCGCGGACCGCCCCTACATCGGCGGGTCGCAGGACAACAGCCTGTGGAACCTAATCTTCGGGTACAACGGGTTCGGCCGGCTCACGGGCAACGAGTCCGGCAGCGTCGGTGGCGCTGGCACGAGCGGCCGTTGGGGCCCGACCGGCCTGACCCGTCTCTTCGGCTCAGAGATGGGCACCCAGATCTCCTGGCTTTTGCCGGCGGCACTGATCCTGCTGGCCGTTGGCTTGGTGATGACCCTGCGGCGGGCCCGAACCGACCGCACACGCGCCGCGCTGGTCCTTTGGGGCGGGTGGCTCCTGGTTACCGGCCTGGTTTTCAGCCTCGCTCAAGGCATTATCCACCCCTACTACACCGTTGCCCTGGCCCCTGCGATAGCCGCCATCGTCGGGATAGGTACCTGCGTGCTCTGGTCCCGCCGCTCGGCCCTTTGGGCCAGGCTGGCAATGGCTGGGACCGTCCTGGCGACCTCGGTGTGGTCGGTGGTCCTCCTCGACCGCGTACCGACATGGCACCCTGAGCTGCGCCCGGCCATCCTGGCCGCGGGCTCTATAGCGGCGGTACTGCTCGTTTTCTCTTCGCACATCGGGCACGCACCACGAGCCCGGGTTGCCCAGGCTCTCGCCCTCGGGGCCGCAGGTGTTGCGGTCCTAGCCGCACCGGCCGCTTACACCCTGGCGACCGTGGCAACCCCCCACTCGGGCGCGATCCCTTCAGCTGGGCCGGCTTCCGCCGCTGTAGCCGGTTCGTTCGGCAATGGCGGCGGGGGCTTCGGGCCCGGCCGGAGCGGCAGTGCCGGGGCTCGTGGTGGCCTACCTCGGGGTGGTCAGTTCCCATCCGGCGGGCCCGGCGGAGGGAACGCCTTTGCAGCGCCGTCCTTAGGTGCCGGGGTTCCTTCAGGCTTCCCGGCTGGCGGCCAGCCGGCAGGTGCAAGCGGTCGGGGCGGTCCGGGCGGCAACGTCGGTGGGCTGCTCAATTCGAGCACACCGAGCAAGGCGATCACTTCAGCGCTGAAGGCGGACGCCGCGGCGTACACCTGGGTCGCCGCGGCTGTCGGGTCTAACGTGTCGGCGGGGTACCAGCTGGCCTCCGGAGAGCCCGTGATGGCCATCGGGGGCTTCAACGGGACAGACCCGGCGCCCTCTCTGGCCCAGTTCGAAAAGTACGTGAGCGAAGACAAGATCCACTATTTCATCGCCTCTGGTGGCTCGTTCGGCGCAGGGCCCGCGGGCTCCAGCGGACCGAGTGACGATGCGTCCCTCATCACCTCGTGGGTCGAAAGTCATTTCACAGCCACGACTATTGGCGGTGTAACGGTCTACAACCTGGCCACCGGTGGGAGGTAGCCCGCCATGACCCTCACAGTGGGACCGTCGCTCATCCAGCTCACCGTCGACGTCGAGATCGTCGTGCCGGTGTACAACGAACAAGAAGCCTTAGCAGCCTCCGTCCACCGGCTTCACCGCTATCTCACAGAGAAGTTCCCGCTTTCGTGGACCATAACGGTGGCCGATAACGCCAGTAGCGACAACACGTGGGGCATAGCGTGCGAGCTGGCCAAAGAGCTCGACTGCGTGCGTGCCCTGCACCTCGAGCAGAAAGGCCGGGGCCGCGCGCTGCGAGAGGCATGGCTCCAAAGCAGCGCTTCGGTGGTCGCATATATGGATGTCGACCTCTCGACCGATCTCGACGCCTTCTTGCCGCTCGTGGCCCCGCTCCTCACAGGCCACAGCGACGTGGCTATCGGTTCGAGGCTTGCGCTAGGTGCGAGAGTGGTACGGGGGCCAAAGCGCGAGCTCATTTCACGGATGTACAACGTCGTCCTGAGAGCCGCCTTGCGCAACCACTTTTCTGACGCGCAATGCGGCTTCAAAGCTCTGAGAACCGAGGCTGCGCGCGAGTTGGTCCCACTCGTCCAAGACAACGGATGGTTCTTCGACACGGAGCTGCTCGTGGTGGCAGAACGCAGTGGCTTGCGGATCCACGAAGTTGCCGTTGACTGGGTCGACGACCCTGGTTCCACCGTGAACATCGTGAGGACCGCCAGGGACGACCTGAAAGGCATCGCCAGGATGCTGTTCGAGCCGCCCCGCGCCAAGGCGGCACCGCAGCTGTCCGGTCATCGGGCCCGGACCGCGCGACCGCAACCGAGCCCTGCTGGGCAACTAGTGCATTTCGCGGGCGTGGGGCTCGTTAGCACGATCAGCTTTGCTTTGCTGTTCGCTCTCCTTTACGGTCCCCTCGGACCGGTGGGCGCAGACCTCATTGCCCTCGGTTTGTGTGCTCTCGGGAACGTGGCCGCCAACCGTCGCTTTACGTTCTCGGGAAGCAGCCCAGAGGGACGCAGGCACTACTATTCGGTTGGCTTGTTCTTGGCATTACTGCCAATGGCGAGCACCCTCCTAGCTTTGGCAGGTACGTCTGCCGCTGGCATTTCGAGCCTGTTCGCCAACGTGTTGGTATTGACGACAGCCAATCTTTGCTCGACCATCGCGCGTTTCCGCTTTCTCAGCGGCTCCGTTGCTGGCCCCCTATAGGGTGGCCGCCTATGGCACCGACCGACCTATACGGTTTCACGGTTGCCGTCACAGCCGACCGGCGCCGCGACGAGCAAACAGTCCTGCTCGAGCGCCTGGGAGCCCAGGTCCTGATGTTCCCGCTCCTTCGCACCGAGCCTGCCGACCTGGGTGCCCTGAGGGCTCTCACCGAGACGATCGCCAACGATCCACCCGACTACTTCGTTGCCAACACCGGCTATGGGATGCGCACCTGGCTCCAACTATCTGCAGAGTGGGGCCTGCAGGAAGCTGTTGTCGAAGCGTTGAGCGCGGGCTCGACCATTGTCGTTAGAGGTGCCAAGGCTCTCGGCGAGATCCGCAAGGTCGGGCTGGACGCTGTTTACAAGGCCCCGGGTGAAACCCTCGAAGAAGTGGTCGACCGTCTCGGCGAGGAGGACTTGACCGACGCGTCAATCGTCGTTCAACTGCACGGAGAACCCGCTGGCCCGGTGCTCGCGAAGCTCGAGGAGACGGCGGCCAAGGTGGGCTACTTGCCGGTCTACAGGATGGGCGGAGGTGGCACCGACGCAGCCGGGGCCCTCATTGACGCTCTCGTCGAGGGCCGGGTCGATGTCGTGACTTTTACGGCCGCCCCTCAGGTCCAAGTGCTCGCCAGCGTGGCCGAAGCACAAGGTCGCCTCGACGCCGTGCTCGACGCCTTCAATGTTGGCGGGGTAGTAGCCGCCTGCATCGGGCCAGTGTGTGCCCAAGGGGCACGCCTCGCCGGGATCAAGCAGCCGCTGGTGCCGGAACATTCACGCCTCGGCTCGTTGGCAAGCGCGCTCGGCGGCTACCTCGCGGGGCACAGCCGAAAGGGCGGTTATGTCTAGGCGGTTGCCATTCCCACGATCGGGCTCGTGAGGGCACCGAGGGCGTTACCTGCTATCGGGGCATCACCAAATGACAACACAGCTCCGTCGCCTTGAAGGAGGTAATAACCCGGCGCGTCAACCGGAGCGGCGATGCCAATGGTGGCGCCCGGTGCTGCACCAGCTGCCGGGGCGTAGGACTTGGCGTCACCGAAACACAGCACGGTCCCGTTTGCGGTCACGAGCCAATAACCGTTCCCGTCGTCTGTCCGTGCCATGCCCACCACCGGCTGTGTGAGGCGCGGCTGAACGGTAGGGCCATAGAACTTGGCGCTCCCATAGGAGAACACATTGCCGTCTGCAGTCACCAACCAGTACCCGTTCCCGGACCGCGCGGCGACGATGCCCGCGACCGGTCGATTGACGTGGCTAGCAGCCGTTGGGCCGGAGAACCTGGCGTCCCCAAAGGAGAAAACGTTACCGTTGCGTGCTACCAACCAGTAGCCCTTCCCATCGGGGGTGACGGCCATGCCGACTATCGGGCCCTGGAAGCGGTAATTGGCGGCCGAACCGTAGAACTTTGCATCGCCGAAGCTGAACACGCCACCGTCAGCAGCCACTTCCCAGTACCCGCCTCCGTCCGGGGTCGCCGACATCCCGACCACGGGCTTGGCCAGCTTGACTCCGACTGCTGAGCCGCGGAGCCCTCCACCGGCGTAGGCGAAAACCTCGCCCTGCTTGGTCGCCTCCCAGTAGCCGTGACCGGCGTAGGCGTTCACGCCTACCTCGTCAGAACGGTCCGCGAGGTTGACTGTGACCGTGGCCGCGGCAGGGCCTGCTTGGCGCGGCAAGAAGGTGACAACCAGATGGCATAACGTTCCACGTGACACGTTGCACGATGGCGTAACCGACCAATCCCCACCATCCCCGCTCACAGAGGCGCTCGCCTCGAAGGCGCCGCCACCGTTCCTAACGGTCAGCATGGCGCTGTTCGGCACTCCAGGGGTGGTGCCGATCTCGACGGCTCCGGGGACGACAAGTTGCCTGTTCGCAGTGGTCCGCATGGTGTAGTCGAGCTGTCCCGGAGGCCCCGACGTAAAGAGCTCCGTCATCGAGGTGACGCCCTTCACCATCGTGACGGCCGCACCCATGGCCGGACGCGACCCGTAGTTGCCGAGAACGTTGCGACGATGGTCCCAGCAGCCGTTGGCAAGGGCGCGCGTGCAGTCCATATTGGGCGAGTCCGGCCCGTCGTCGTACATCCAGTCGTAGTCCGCGAGAAGCGCCGACGCTTCGCCGCCGGCCCAGTTCGAACCCCACGTCTTGCCAGACGGACCGTTAGGGTCAGAGTCCGTCGATGCAGCGCCCTGGGCGAGAGCGTCGAGCTTCGAAGACAAGCCTATGAACCCAGGCAGACCGCGGTCGGTTCGTTCCAGGTTGGCCAGGACGAGCAGCTGATCGGCAGTGGTGACGCTGTTGTAGTTGGAAGGGAGCTCGAGAGGCCCGATCCCCTCGGCCGCGCGAGCCTGGTCGATGGCCTGCACTACTGCTTCTTGACAGGGCTCCGGGCCGTTGCTGCAGGCCAGGGCCATCGCCGGAGTGCGGGGCACGTTTGCGGGCGGGTCGGTCAGAGCCGCGCGGCTAACCTGCGCCTGGGCTATCGGCGCTAACCACGGCACCGCGCTAGCGGCCACCAACATCACTAGGGCGGCCCCAACCGCGCGGCTTGCCCGGCGTTTGGGGGCGCGCCTTGCTAAGGAAAAGCCCATCGTTTGTTTGCCCCTCCAACTCAGGGAGTTAGGACTCCTGTGGTGTCGGGCCGGCGGGGAGGGACCTTTAGTTCAGCTATCCTTCGCGGTGGTTAAGCTGGTCGAACCCAGAAAAACGGGACTAAGAAGCGCCGCCAGAAGGTTTAATACTTCAGGAGGAGGACTATGCGACGGGCGCGTCGGGGGCGGCATGCGGCAGACAGGGCACCCCAGCCATGGAGAGCCCGCAACACGGGCGCGCTCATCGGGACAGCCTGCGTTGTCCTGGTCGCGACCGGGGGGGTCGTGTCAAGCGGGGACGGTAAGCAGGCCCACCACCTGATGGCGCTCGGGCCGCACAACATCGACCCTGGGGACGGCCCGGTCACCACGACCTTGCCGCCGGCCACGACCTTGCCGCCGGCCACGATCACGACCACGATCACGACCACGACCACGACCACTACCCTGCCTCCGCTCGAGGTCTTGTCCATATCGCCTACTCAGGGGGCAGAAGGCGTCGCGTCCGGCATGCCGGTGACGGTGGTCCTGTCAGGCCCGCCGCGCGCCGGCGCCCCGATGCCGGCCCTGGTGCCGGCCGCTAAGGGGCAATGGACGGTGAACGGCTCGACCCTGACCTTCACGCCTTCGTTCGGTTACGCCCCCTGGTCCACGGAGCACATCGTGGTCCCGGAGCCGCTTGCGGGCCCCGAGAGCTCCAGCTTTCATGTCGCCGGGATCCCTCTGCTCCGCGTCCAGCAGTTGCTGGCCGAGCTAAGGTACCTCCCGCTCGACTACGGCCCGACGCCAGGCGTCTCCGGCCTCGCCACGGCCGCCCCGATAGCGGCCCTGGTCTCCCCGAGGACGCTGCCTGGCACGTTCACCTGGCGCTTCTCGACGACTCCTGCCTCACTCAGGGCGCTGTGGACGCCAGGTAAGGAGAGCGTCGTGACGACCGGCGCGCTCATGCACTTCGAAGCGGTCGAGAACCTGCCCGAAGGCAGCCCCATTGACCCCCAGCTCTGGAGGGCGCTGAAAGAAGCCGTCGCTTCGCGCGCAACCGACCCCGTCGCTTACGACTATCTAACGGTGAGCGAGGCGCTCCCAGAACAGCTCGTCGTATGGCGGAACGGAGCCGACCTGTATAAAACCCCCGTGAATACGGGCGTCCCGGGCGCATTGACGGAAACCGGCACCTACCCCGTTTACGCCCGGTTCTGGACGACCACGATGGTCGGGACAGATGTTGACGGATATCACTACGACGTAACGAATGTCCCCTGGGTCGCGTATTTCAACGGCGGCGACGCCGTCCACGGTTATTGGCGATCGAGCTACGGCTACCCCCAGAGCAATGGCTGCGTCGAGCTCCCGATCGACAATGCGCAAGTCGTTTGGTCGATGGACCCGATAGGTACCCTCGTCAACGTCAGCGCCTGAGCATTGGTGCCCCCGGGGGAGGCTCGGCGGGCCAACCGGCTGGCGCTGCTTCTGATCAGCGGCGTATACCTGGCGCTCGCACTCCCCTACTCTTTGCTAACCAGGGCTTGGGAAGCTAACGACGAGCTCGACCACGCCACTTATATCGAGTACATAGTCCGCCACGGTGCACTCCCGCGGATCAGTGCCCTCAATGGCTACGAATCGCACCAACCTCCCCTGTACTACCTCCTCGCTGCCGGGTGGCAGAAACTTCTCGGGATCCCTGCCTTCAAGCCGTCGGTAGTGCCCAACCCGAACGTGGCTGCGGAGTCCAACGCGGGACAACGGTTCCTGGAGATGCTGCATAACTACACTCCCGTGCAACACCAAGATGCTGTGTACCTCCACGAGCTTCGCCTGCTATCGGTCCTTTTCGGGCTGGCGACGGTGCTCCTCAGCTACGGCTGCGCACGCCTCGTTTTCGCCCGGGCCGAGACAGCCCTCTCCGCGGGCCTGCTGGTGGCGCTCCTTCCAAAACAGCTCGTCGTCGATTCGGTCGTTACCAACGACACCCTCGTCATTACCCTTTGCGCTCTGGCGCTGTTCATATTCCTCCTGTCCGAAAAAGCCCGCCAGGAAAGCGAGGAGCCGCGCCGGCGTTGGCTCATGTTCGCTTTGGGGGTAACCCTGGGGTTGGCCGCAATTACAAAATTGAACAGCCTCCCCCTCGCGGGGCTTCTACTGTCCCTGACCGCCGTGCCTGCCTTACGACGTCGCCGCTTGCTCGCGGACAGCGCTCTCGCCGTTGCCGGGGCTCTCGCGGCCTCGCTGTGGTGGTTCGTGCGCAACAAGGTCATGTACGGCCAGTTCCTGGCGTCGCGGGCAACCCTGGCGTACCTAAAGGCGTGGCTCCCGCCCCTCATCGTCCCGGTCTCGTGGACAAACACGGGCCGCTTCCTCCACTTCGTACCGTCGCAGCTCTTCAGGAGCGTTTGGTACGACGGCGGCTGGAACCAGTTCGACCTTCCCAAATGGATGAACCTTGCCCTTTGGATCCTCGCAGCACTATCGATGATCTCCGCGGCGATGGCGCTGCGGACAAGGGGGTGGGGTGGGGCGCTAAGTCCTTCAGTGAGCCGTCTTGCCCTTTGGGGTATAGCGGGGGCCGTCCTGGCAGGCATCGCCGCGGTGCTCGTAATCGCTCAGACGACAACTCAAGCCGAGGGCCGTGTCGCGTTCGTCGGCTTGGTCGGCTTCGCCATACTGCTCGTGCTGGGCACCGCTCCCAACGCGACGCGAAACCGTCTTGCGCAGGCTGCGGTCTTCGCCTGGCCCGCCATCCTCGTCGCTGTCAATATCTACGTCTTTTCTAACTATTTGGTCCCCCTTGGTGGCTTGTGACAGGATGCCGGCGATGGGAACGTTCGCTCTTGGCGCGCTCTCCGGCGCCCCGGCGTCCGAGCGCCTCGATCTGCTCGCCACCCCGACACAGGTGGCGCTGGCAAACCTGGGCCTGCTCGATTTGGTCGGGGTCGTCGAAATAGACCCGGCGGTCTCGGACACCGCAGCGACGCAACAAACGTACGGCCTCGATCCCGACATGCTCGCCAACTGCGTGGTGGTGGGCGGCAAGCGGGAAGGCACCGAGCGCCTCGCAGCATGCGTGGTGCTCGCGTCGACCCGTGCCGATGTGAACGGCGTGGTGCGGCGCTACCTGGACGTCCGCAAAGCGTCGTTCCTGCCAATGGAACGCGCCGTCACTTTGACAGGCATGGAGTACGGGGGGATCACGCCAATCGGGTTGCCGGCCGACTGGCCACTCTTGGTCGACCGGCGCACATCGGCCCAAGCCATGGTCGTCATCGGCTCAGGGGTACGCCGCTCTAAAATCCTCCTCCCCGGTGAGCTGCTGGGACGGCTCCCGGCCGCCAACGTGATCGACGGGCTCGGCTTGTAGCTTGCCCGCCGGCTGTTTACGGCTTGGTGGAGCTGATGATGTCGTCGTCTCCTGTGGCAACGCAGAGGTTCACGCCGGCACAGGAAAGGCCGATGCCGAGGCTGTTCCTGGGAGAATCAGGGGGGACATAGCTGGAGGTCCATGTAACGGCGCCCCCGGCCGGGTTGGACGAGGTGGCCAAGTCAAGGGCGACGTCGGAGGCCACGCACACCGTTGAGCTCGCGCAAGCCACCG
>Ga0182024_10023528_pt1 | contig 11021 bp, 10 predicted proteins | sample P32metaG_FD_120480 | JGI IMG/M metagenome (GOLD analysis project Ga0182024, IMG submission 120480) | Permafrost microbial communities from Stordalen Mire, Sweden - P3-2 metaG (Illumina Assembly) | ecosystem: Environmental > Terrestrial > Soil > Wetlands > Permafrost | place: Sweden: Stordalen... | reverse complement strand
CGACGCCGATCACCCGTTGAGGAGCCCCATGCGTAAGCTTGGGGCTATCTCGAGGCCCGCACAAGCCCCAAGCTGACGCATGGGGCTCGACCGCCGCAGAGCGGTGGAACCGCCATGCGTCACGCATAGGGCTGGATTGCACGGGATAATGACATGAGTATTGCCTTTTGCACACGTGTGCAGTAAAATCAAGCGGTATGCAAGCACAAGGTCCGCTTCAGAGTCTCGAGCAGTGGGACGATTTCGTCGGCGAGCGTTACGACCCGAATAAGAAAACCGAAGAGTTTCGCGATTATTCGAAAACCACTCCGGGAGTGGTCGAGTTTTATCGCCAGAATCACGCCCACCAGACTCGAGCGTTCGTGCTGGAGAAAAAACGCCAGTACACGGGGCTGAAGCGGGCGAAGATGAGCATTTGGGAGGCGCTGGATTACCTGAACACGTTGGTGGACGAGAGCGATCCGGATACGGACCTGAGCCAGATCGACCATAATCTGCAAGCGGCTGAAGCGATCCGGCGGGACGGGCATCCGGAATGGTTCCAGCTGACCGGGCTGCTGCACGATATCGGCAAGGTGCTGTGCCTGTATGGGGAAGAGCAGTGGGCGGTCGTGGGCGATACGTTCCCTGTGGGGTGCGCGTACTCCAACAAGATTGTGTTTCCTGAGTTTTTCGAGGCGAATCCGGATTCGAAGAACCCGGTTTATCAGACGCGGCTGGGAGTTCACGAAGAAGGCTGCGGGCTGGATAAAGTGGACCTGTCGTGGGGGCACGACGAGTACTTTTATCACATCGCCAAGCCTTATCTGCCGGAACCGGCGCTGTACATGATCCGCTATCATTCCTTCTACGCGGCGCATCGCGAGGGGGCGTACGATTACCTGATGAACGATCATGATCGGGAAATGTTCGAATGGGTGAGGAAGTTCAACCCGTACGATCTTTATTCGAAGAGCGATTCGAAGCCGAGCGTCAAGGAGCTGAAGCCGTATTATCAGGGGTTGATTGAGAAGTATTTCCCGAGTCAGGTGGATTTTTAGGCGGGTTGGTGCGTTACATGAAGAGCGTCTTGGTCGGGGCGGTCGCCGTCGTGTTGACAGTGGCCTTGTTAACCTACGGTCTCGCGGCGACGATGCATATTGATGCCAGATGGCTGATGGGTCAGTACCTCTGGTTTTCAGTCCCTTCGATACTTATTGTATTCGCACTCGCATTCCGATGGCAGTTTCGGAGAGGACTGATCTAGTACCCCAGCGCTTGATGTGGCGTGAGCTTCAGCTTGCAGCATCGGCTTTAGCCGATCTACAGCTTTTCCCGTCGGCTGAAGCCGACGCTGCAAACTAAAGTTCGCGCCACCAAAGCTGGCGGCTAGGGGTTTTGTTTTTCCGGCTTCGGCAGGACAATCTCGCGAGGCCCATCGTCCAGGCCGAAAATCCGGATTACTTGTGGTTTTTCCACTGGTTTTTCGACAGGCTTTTCCACAGATTTTTCAACGGCGCCGGCGACGGGCTTGGGCGGGTCCGGTTTCTCGATGGCTATCTGCTCTACACCCTTCGGCGTTTCGATCCTAATGGTTTCCACCGGCGCCGGAACCGGGTCTGGTCCGCGGAGGGCGGCGATGACCTGTTCGCGCGAGGCGGCCAGGTTGAGAAAGATCGCATCGGCTTCTGAGGTCACCTGCAAACCTCGCGCGATGACGGGTAGCGTGGGCACTGACTGACGCAGTTTTTCGGCGGATGCGGTGGCCTTCTGCTCTGAGGCGGCGGACAGGACGGCTTCCATTTCCAGTCCGTTGCGCACGGTGATGGATCCGGCGAAACTTTTCGCTTCCGTATCGAGAGGGACGAAGCGGTTGGCCAGGTCGTCGGGCAGTTGGGAAGAAACCACCCACAGATCTTTTTGAGCGAACTGGGCGGCGCGGGCGAGCAGCGGGGAATAGTTTTTTGAATCGCTCATGGTGCGGTCGACGGCGGCCTGCAACGTTTTTGGATCGCCGATCATGGCGAGCTGGTCGCTAAGCCGGGCGATGCTCAGCGCTCCTTTTTCCGTGGCGAACCACATATCGATGTTGCGGTACGTCATCGCTCGGAGGCCCTTTTTCGCCGCCTGGTCGCGCAGGAGTGAGAAGTTTCCGTTGGCCAGGGCCAGCAGATCGGGCGAAGAAATCAGGATTTGCCGGGCGTTATGGAGGCAGGGAAGGTCGGGGAATCCGAGATCGCTAAAGAGTTCGGCTTCGATGGGATCGGCGAAGGGAGATGTCCGCACGGTTTGCCAGTCGATTCCGACCAGCGCTGTCGCCTCGGGGGAGGCGTAGGTCCACCAACTGGGATGGGACTGCGCGGCGGCGAATGCCGATACGGCCAGAAACGCTAGACGAATTCGCACTCTCTATTCATCGGGAGGAATCGACGCGTATATTAGACTGACTATCGGAAGAAATTACGCGCGCGGACGGGGATCAATCGGGTAAAGCATTGATTGCTCTACCTCTGTTTGGTGGAAGCACGATTGCTATAAGCCCGGGGTGATGTTACGCAACGACTACGCACAAGCGTTCGAGACGGGATACGGCGCCACTCGGCGGTTTTTGCTCGCGCGGGGAGCACCGATGGAAGAAGCCGAGGAGATTGCGCAGGCGGCCTGGGCTCGCGGCTGGGAATATCGCGACCAGTTACGGGATCCCGGCCTCGTGAGCTACTGGGTGAACTCCATCGCGCGGAATTTGTTTAGAGCGCGGTTTCGGGCTCCAATTCAGACGGAGATTGACGATAGCAACGCGGCGTACACGCTGGATCTGGACGCGATCGAGGTGCTGAGGCTGCTGGACCGTTGCCCTCGGCGGGATCGCGAGCTGCTGGAACAGAGTTTGCAGGGATACTCGGCGGAGGAGATCGCGCAAACGGAAGGCATCACGCCGACGGGGATTCGCGTGCGGCTGCTGCGGGTAAGGCAGGCGCTGCGGGGGAAGCTGAATCTGCTGAAGAAGGAGCCCCTTAGAAGTAGCCAGGAGCCAGGAGCCAGTAGCCAGAATTCAGTTGTGGTTAATCAGTGGGGGGAGTCCAATCCTTGAGGAGTTCGCCCTTGTCTTCGAACGGCCAGCCTGGGTGGTCGGCCAAGTGGAATTTCATTCCTTCTGGGGTGATATAGAAGTATGCCCCCCACGGGTGTTTGACGTCTTCGGGTGGAGGCATCCCCTCATATTCTTCTGGTGGCTTGCCCCAACAAGAGAGGCGCCAGGCCTTCGCATATCCCATTTCGATCAGTTCGCGTAGAGACTGGAGGATCTCAGCATGAGAGATCGTCATCCCACAGTCGAGGGAATCTCGGCTAATGCTCAGCGTGATCTGTTCGATATCCACATAGTCATCGCAGAATGAATTGAGAGCGAACAAGCGGATGAGCTCGGCACGATTCATTCTGGCTACTGGCTCCTGGCTTCTGGCTACTTCTTCCAACTCGCTTTTATAAAGTCGCCATTCATTCGATTGATTACTTCCAGCGGAATTCCTTTGGGACACGCTGCTGTGCATTCGCCTATGTTGGTGCATTGGCCGAAGGATTCCAGGTTCATCTGGCGGACCATGCGCAGGGCTCGGGAATCTCTTTCTGGTTGGCCTTGGGGAAGCAAGCCCAGGTGCGAGATTTTTGCGCCGGTGAACAGGCTTGCCGATGCATTCGGACACGCGGCTACGCAGGCTCCGCAGCCGATGCAGGCGGCGGCGTCCATCGACGCCTCGGCGTCGTCCTTGGGAACGGAAATCGAATTGCCGTCCGGGGCGCTGCCGGCGGGGACGGAAATGTATCCGCCCGCGGCTACGATGCGGTCGAAGGGGCTGCGGTCTACCATCAGGTCGCGCAGCACGGGGAAGGCTCGGGCGCGCCATGGTTCTAAATAAAGATCCTCGCCGTCTTTGAAGTGGCGGAGGGTTAGCTGGCAGACCGTTGTCTCGTTCTGCGGGCCGTGGGCGACGCCGTTGATCATGAAGCCGCAGGAGCCGCAGATTCCTTCCCGGCAATCGTGCTCGAAGGTTACCGGCTCGTCGCCGCGCAGGATCAGTTCTTCGTTTAATACGTCGAGCGCTTCGAGCATCGACATATCGGGATTCATGTTGTCCGACTGGTAGCGCTCCATGCGGCCGGGAGTGTTGCGGTCCTTCTGGCGCCAGATATGGAAGGTCAGTTTCATCGCGAAACCTCGGGCCCGGGCGTCGAGAGGAGTCTCGACGCGGCACGCATGAGTGCGTACGCCACGTTGCGGCCGGGAGTGTTGGGAACAAATGGAAAAAATGGCGCTCCTTGGGACACGTTCACTTGTAGCTCCTCTGGCTGGGGTGGACGTACTCGAAGGTGAGAGGCTCTTTGTTGAGCTTGGGCTCGGCGCCGGTGTATTCCCAGGCGGCTACGTAGCTGTAGTTTTCGTCGTCGCGAAGGGCTTCGCCGTCCGGCGTCTGATACTCCTCGCGGAAATGGCCGCCGCAGGATTCGTTGCGGTCGCGGGCGTCCAGGCACATCAGCTCGGCCAATTCGAAGAAATCCGCCACGCGGCCGGCTTTTTCGAGCGACTGGTTGATCTCCTCCCCGCCGCCGAGCACGCGCACGTCGCGCCAGTATTGTTCGCGCAGCTCGCGTATTTTATCGATCGCCGATTCGAGGCCGGCGGCGGTGCGCGACATGCCGCAGTCGTCCCACATGATTTTTCCCAGTTCGCGATGGAACGAGTCGACTGTTCGAGTGCCTCGGGCGTCGAGGAGGGTGCGCGTCTTTTGGGCCACGGATTCCTGCGCGGCGGCGAACTCCGGATGGCTGGCGTCGACTTTATCGAGTTTATTGCTGGCCAAGTAATTTCCCAGGGTGTAGGGAATCACGAAGTAGCCGTCTGCCAAGCCTTGCATCAGCGCGCTGGCGCCCAGGCGGTTGGCGCCATGATCGGAAAAATTCGCTTCGCCGATGACGAACAGGCCGGGGATGGTGGACATCAAATGGTAGTCCACCCACAGGCCGCCCATTGTGTAATGGATAGCTGGGTAGATGCGCATCGGAACTTTGTACGGATCTTCGTCGGTGATGCGCTGGTACATTTCGAAGAGGTTGCCGTAACGCTCGCGGATCTTGTCCGCGCCAAGGCGCTTGATGGCGTCGGCAAAATCCAGATAGACGCCGAGGCCGTGTTCGCCGACGCCTCGTCCTTCATCGCAGACCGCTTTGGCGTTGCGGGAGGCGACGTCGCGGGGGACAAGGTTGCCGAAGCTGGGGTAGCGGCGTTCGAGGTAGTAATCGCGCTCGGGTTCGGGGATCTGGCCGGGCGACCGCTTGTCTCCTTTTTCGAGAGGCACCCAGATGCGGCCGTCGTTGCGAAGGGATTCGCTCATCAGCGTCAGCTTGGATTGATAGTGGCCGGAGACAGGGATGCAGGTGGGATGAATTTGCGTGAAGCAGGGGTTGCCGAACATCGCGCCGCGCTTGTAGGCGCGCCAGATGGCGGTGCAGTTCGAGCCCTTGGCGTTGGTCGACAAATAATAGACGTTGCCGTAGCCGCCGGTGCCCAGGACCACGGCGTCGGCTACGTGGCATTCGACTGCGCCGGTGACCAGATTGCGCGTGACGATGCCGCGGGCGCGTCCGTCGATCACGACCAGATCGAGCATTTCGGTGCGAGGGAACATTTTCACCGTTCCGGCGTCGACCTGGCGTTCGACGGCCTGGTACGCGCCCAGCAGCAGCTGCTGGCCGGTCTGGCCGCGGGCGTAAAACGTTCGCGAGACCTGCGCGCCGCCGAAGCTGCGATTGGAGAGCGTGCCTCCGTACTCGCGCGCGAAGGGGACGCCTTGGGCGACGCACTGGTCGATGATTTTCACGCTATTTTCGGCGAGACGGTAAACGTTGCCTTCGCGGGCGCGGAAATCGCCGCCTTTGACGGTGTCGTAAAACAGGCGGTGGATGCTGTCGCCGTCGTTCTGATAGTTTTTCGCGGCGTTGATGCCGCCCTGCGCGGCGATAGAGTGGGCGCGGCGGGGCGAATCCTGGAAGCAGAAGCACTTCACGTTGTAGCCCAGTTCGCCCAGAGTGGCGGCAGCGGAGCCACCGGCCAGGCCCGAGCCGACCACGATGATCTCGTATTTCCGCTTGTTCGCGGGGTTGACCAGCTTCATCTCGAAGCGGCATTTTTCCCAGGCCTTTTCGATGGGCCCGCTGGGGATCTTTGCGTCTAGCATTTTATAGGATGGTGGGGATCAGACCGGCGAGCACAGCCACCGGGATGGAAACGAATCCAAGAAAAATCAGGGTCGCGACGATCACGGCCATCGTTTTGAGCCTTGGCGTGTAGCGGGGATGATGCAAGCCCAGCGACTGCACGATGCTGGCCAAGCCGTGCCGCAGGTGCAGGCAGAGCAGGCCCATCGCGACGATGTAGAACAGCGATACGGCGGGGACCCGAAATCCGTTGATGACGTTGCCGTAGGCATCGGTCTCCATGTACGGCGTGCCGCCCACGCCGAAAGTAAACTGCATCAGATGATAAACGATGAACGCGGCCAGGATGGGGCCGCTCATATACATGGTGCGCGATGCATAGGTCGACGAGATCGATTTCGTGCGCACGTAGCCGACCGGACGAGCTTCGCTTTTGACTACCGCAAGCTGCACCGAGCTCCAGATGTGGAGGATCACGCTCGCGAGCAGCGTAATTCGCACGGGCCACAGCAGCTCCGGCAGCGACTTCAGCGCGCGTGCGTAGCTGTTGAAACGGTCGGGGCCGAGAAAAATTTGTAAATTGCCGAGCAGATGGCCGGCGACGAATCCCGCCAGAACCACGCCGGTGGCGGCCATGACCGCTTTTTTGCCATTCGTTGTGTTCCAGAATCGCAGCGTGCGCGCAGGCGCCGCGGCAATGCCGGTTGTTGTGGATGCCATTGCTCTTCTTTGATGATAGCAAGCAGGGTAAAGTATTAAGTCATGTCGTACACGGCGGTGATCGCGGGCGCGAGCGGATTGGTGGGGCAGGAATGCCTGCGCCTGCTGCTGAAGCGCTACGACTCGGTGACGTCCCTGGTGCGCAAACCCACCAGCTTCCAGCATCTGCGGCTGGTCCAGCGGCGGATTGATTTCGAGCGGATCGACACGATTGAAATCCCGCGCGGCGCGCACGTCTACTGCGCGCTGGGGAGCACGATTAAGAAAGCGGGTTCCGAGGCGGCGTTCCGGCGCGTGGATTTCGATTATCCGAAAATGCTCGCGGCACGGGCCGCGGCGGCGGGAGGGGCGAGATTTGTACTGGTATCCTCGGTGGGCGCGGACAAAGCATCGGGTAATTTTTATTTGCGGGTGAAGGGGGAGCTGGAGGAGGCGGTCGCGGCGATGCCGCTTGAGGCCGCTTTATTTTTTCGGCCTAGCGTTCTGATTGGGGAACGCGAGGAGAGAAGACGGGGAGAAGCGATCGGGATTGTCATTGCGAGGGCGCTTTCGTTTGCGCTTCTTGGTCCGCTGCGAAAATACCGGGCGATTCCCGCGGGAACGGTCGCGGAGGCGATGGTCGCGGCGGCGACCGACGGGCTGGGCGGGGTTCACGTGTATCAGTACGATGAGATTTTGCGGCTGGCGCGGTAAGGCCGGGCATCGAGACGAGTCTCGACGCGGCACGCACGAGTGCGTGCGCCACAACGGCAGCCAAGGTTTTCACCATTTTTTTCTTGCATTGAGCTACTACATCGTAGTAGACTCGGCTACGAGATGAGACTCAGCAGGCTTGAACTGCAAATCCTGGAGGCCCTCTGGAGTCACGGAAAGGCGTCGATCCGGGAGATTCAAGAGGCGTTTCCGGAGCCTCGTCCGGCTTACACGACGATTCAGACCACCGTCTATCGCCTGGAGGGAAAGAAGGCTCTGCGGCGAGTTAAGAAGATCAGCAACGCTCACATTTTTGAACCGATAGTCGCGAGGGACGTGACGCGGCACAGAATGCTGGACGAGATTCTGAGCCTGTTCGGAGGGCGGGCGCAGCCAATGATGGCGCAACTGGCCGAGGCGGGGAAGCTGACGCTCAAAGATGTCCGGGAGCTGGAGAAGATCATAAGAAGGAAACGGGAATGATCAATCATCTGTGGCAATCGACAGTGTTCGCGATGGTCGCCGCGCTGCTGACGCTGGTGTTCCGCAGGAACCGGGCGCAGGTCCGGTATTGGCTGTGGTTCAGTGCGTCGTTGAAGTTCTTTGTGCCGTTTTCGTTGCTGATCGGGTTGGGAGGTCACTGGACGGCGCCCGCCACGAAAGTAGTCGCGCCGGCGGTCTCGATTGCGATCGAGCAAGTCGCGGAGCCGTTTCAGGACGTCGCAGTGCCGACGGCGTCGCATCGAGGAGAATGGTTGCCCGACGCGATTCTTGCGGTGTGGGCAAGCGGATGGGCGGCGATCGCGACGATCCGGTTACGGGGCTGGCTGCGAATTCGCGCCGCTTTGAGGGCGAGCGCGCCGGTGGAGATTCCTGCGCCGGTCGAAATCCGGTCCGCGCCGGGTCTGCTGGAGCCTGGGGTGGTGGGATTGTTCCGCTCCGTGCTGCTGGTTCCCGAAGGGATCGCGGAAAGGCTGACGCCATCGCAATTGAAGGCGGTGGTCGCGCACGAAATATGCCACATCCGGAGGCGCGACAACCTGACGTCGGCGATCCAGATGATGGTAGAGGCTCTGTTCTGGTTTCATCCGGTGGTGTGGTGGATCGGCGCGAGGTTGGTAGAGGAGAGGGAGCGCGCCTGCGACGAAGCGGTGCTGAGCCAGGGCGGCGAGCCGCAGGTATACGCCGAAGCAATCCTGAACGTCTGCAAGCTATACGTGGAATCGCCGCTGGCGTGCGTATCGGGAGTGACGGGGGCGGATCTGAAGAAGAGAATCGAGGCGATTATGACGAATCGTATGGGGCTGCGGTTGAACGTCGCGAAGAAGGTCGCGCTGGGGGTTGTGGGGATGGCGGTGGTTGCGATGCCGGTCTTCATCGGCGTGGTGAAGCTGCGCGCACAGGCGACGCCGAGGTTCGAAGTGGCGTCGATCAGGCTGTGCGATGGCGGCGATTCGGGCGGCAGAGGGAAGGGCGGCGGCAGAAGCGGCGGAGGGGGCCCTGCACTCTCACCAGACAGACTAACGCTGGGATGCCAGCCGGTGAGGAGTTTCATTCGCGCTGCGTACGTTGATTTTGCGGATGGTCATTTCAATCCGATGAGGCGCGTGCCGGTCGAAGGAGGTCCGGGGTGGATCGACTCCGAACGTTACCAGATCACGGCGAAGGCGGAGGGCACTCCGGGCCAGAACATGATGCGGGGGCCGATGCTGGTAGCGCTGCTGGAAGAGAGGTTTCAGTTGAAGGTCCGGCGCGAGAGCCGGGACGTCCCGGTGTATGCGCTCACCGTAGGAAAGAATGGCTCGAAACTTCATCCGTTCCAGGAAGGGGGTTGCGTCCCGTTCGAATTTGGCAGGATCCCCGAGCCTTCGGGACCTGGGCAGAAAAGGCCTGTTTTCTGCGGGGTGCGCATGCTGTTCGCCCCGATACGCGAAGGGCCTGTGCAATGGGACGTACACGGGGCGAGCGTCGATGAGCTGGCGACGGCGCTGGGAATCGATTTGGACCGGATCGTGATTAACAAGACGGGCATCACGGGGAGATTCGAGTTCCACATGGAATTTTCTCCCGACGAGGCCACCGCCGGCATCAACTCCATGAGGGGACCGGACGGGCCGGTGGTTACGCCGGGGTCGGCTTCCGACCCTCCGGGCGGAGCGTCAATTTTTACCGCGATCCAGGAACAGCTTGGGTTGAAACTCGAATCGGCGAAGGGGCCGAGGGAGTTTCTGGCTGTCGATCGGGTGGAGCGGCCGACGGAGAATTAGAACCTCTAAAATAGAGCGATGATTCTTTCCGCGATTCGCGCGGTGTTCCGGAACCGGAGCGCTTACGTCGCCAGTATTGCGATTCTTGCGCTGGGGATCGGCATGAGCGTGGCCATGTTTTCGCTGGTGGACGCGGTGTTGGTGAGGCCTCTGCCGTTTCCTCGGCAGGACGCGATTCAACTGATATGGAAAGTCGATCCATTGGCTGGGAATCATGTGGAAGAACTGGCGTATCCGGAGCTTGGCGATTTGCAGACGGGCGTCGCGGAGTTTGAATCTGTCGCGGTGATGCCGACTTCACTCTACGGGTATGCGAAGGTTTTGCAAATCGGGAACGGCGATCCGGTGCAGATAGAGGGCGCGCCCGTATCGCACGATTTTTTCCGGGTGCTGGGCGTTGTTCCGCGGGTGGGGCGCGATTTCGCGGCTTCCGATGAGCGCGTGGACGCGCCGCCGGTGGTGATCTGCTCGGATCGTGTGTGGCGCGAACACCTTGGTGCAGATCCTGGCGTCGTCGGGCGCATGATTCGGCTCAATGGCGCGGGATATACCGTGATCGGCATCATGGCGGCCGGGGTCGAGTTTCCGCGCGGGGCGGGCTTGTGGGTGCCGCTGGGTGTGGAGCAACGGATTGTCGAGCGGCGCGGCGCTACTTTCTTGCAGGCGATTGCGCGGCTGAAACCGGGCGCGCGACGGGAGCAGGCGGCGGGGAAGGTGGATGCGCTGTTCATGAGACTGGCGGTCGATCATCCGGAGGTGTACACGCGCTCGCAGCGGGGAGTGGTCACGCCTCTGGTGGAATACTGGACGGGGTCGGCGCGCGCGCACTTGTGGATCATGTTGAGTGCGGCGCTGCTGTTGTTGATCGCGTCCATGATGAGCGCCAGCAACCTGGTGCTCTCGCGGATGATGTCGCGGGGATCGGAAATCGCGACGCGGATGGCGCTGGGAGCGCGGCGAGTGGACGTGCTCGCGCAGTTGGCGGCGGAAGGCGCGGTGATCGCTGTGGTGGCGGCGGTGACGGGCCTGGCTGTCGCGGAGGCGATGATTCGATTCCTGGTTCGATGGGCGCCGGCGGATATTCCCCGATTGCCGGAGGCCTCCTTAAGCGTGAACGCGTTCTGCTTTGGCGCGGGCGCGGCGGCGTTG
>Ga0182024_10023527_pt1 | contig 11021 bp, 7 predicted proteins | sample P32metaG_FD_120480 | JGI IMG/M metagenome (GOLD analysis project Ga0182024, IMG submission 120480) | Permafrost microbial communities from Stordalen Mire, Sweden - P3-2 metaG (Illumina Assembly) | ecosystem: Environmental > Terrestrial > Soil > Wetlands > Permafrost | place: Sweden: Stordalen... | reverse complement strand
GTCGAGTGTTGGACCGAGTCGTCGAGGGTGTCCCGCCTGGCGGCGTCGTTCTCGACGTCGGTTGTGGGCCCGGACAGATCGGTCAATATCTGATCGACGCTGGTGCTTCCGTTGTGGGCATCGACTTCACGACCGAGATGCTCGTCGCAGCAAGGCGACGGCTCGGAACCTTCTGCTGTGTGACGGCTGACCTCGGCGCGCTGCCGCTGCGCGGCGAATCGATGGGCGGTGCCGTGGCGTTCTACGTGTTGCAACACCAGCCGCGCGCAGCATTGCAGGGCGCGCTGCGGGAGCTTCGCCGTGTTGTCATGCCGGGCGGCGTGCTCGTCGCCGCGGTGCACGCGGGCTACGGCGAGATCGCGGTCGGTGATGTCGCTTGCACCCTCTACAACGAACGGGAACTGGCCGACCACCTCCTCGAGGCTCGCTTTCGTGTCGAGTCGTTCGAGCAGCGCGGGCCGCTGCCGCACGAACATCAAGGGCCGAGGCTGTACCTCGTCGCTCGTGCTGAGTAACCAAGATGGACAGTTGTTGACGCAGGGGAGCCGTAGCGCCATCGCTCCCGCGCGGACATCACGCGTGCGGACCTGGGCTCCATGGGCTCGAAAGCGCGAGCCGTATCGCCGTGATTGGGCAAGAATCGTTTCGTGAGACGCGTCGCTCGTGGCTGCACAAAATTCGCAAACAGATTCGACTTGTCCGGCCGATGAGTTGCAGTCGCGTTGATGCAGGTCAGAGCCCTTACGTCGTCTTCGCAGTGACGCTGTGTCTGGACAATCGCAGGCGTTTGATTCCCAAGGGATTCCCAAGCGCAGCCTCGGCGTCGTGGGCTGAGCGACGACCTGCCGGGCGAGAGCGCACTGGGGTGTGTGAAAGGGCTGTCGCACGATTGGCGCACCGCGCACAAGATAAAGCGGCACGGCAATATCTGCCTTCAGTGGCACCGTCGGCACGTAAGGGCCCGCCGCGGGATTAGTTGCACGATCGCGACCCTGTGACCAGCGCGGATGTCGCTCAGACCGTTCAACTTATTCGTCGGCGGACCCTAAGCGCCACAATCGCTCCCGATGCACCGCCTATCGAGGGCGATCATCGGCGGCCTGGCATTGATGGGCGCGTCGTGTTCGGGGGCGAACTCGCCGCCTCTGAAAGTGGGGATCTATGGCGAGTTGCGACGGCTCGATCGGCCGATCGCCGGCAGTGTCGTTGCGCTGCTGCCGAAGGGAACTCAGGTGGCGTTAGCGCATACCCGCCCGCTAGGACCAGGCTTCGAGTTGGTCGTTCCGAGCGGTAGCACGTACACAATTCGCGGTACGGCGAGTAACGGCGCAGCTTGCGCACCTGTCACCATCTCCATACCGCGGTTGAAGAGTGGTGGCGGACGGGAACCGCCTTGGACAATGCGTCACATATCTTGCGGCCGCTCAAGTGTTTAGGAGCACTGGGTTGTTATCGGCGCTCTCTCTTGGTTCGTCTTGGCGAAAGCGTGTAGGCATCGGATCGAGGCGCTACCCCCGGCGCACGCCCGACGGAGAACCGCGTCGCCACGCGCGAGGTCGTGACCTCGCGGACCTGCTACGAGAGGCGCGCGAAGCGGCCTCCGACGAATCTGGCACGTCGACCATTGATCATCCCGATATTTGGGTTTTGTGCGTACTGAACTGAACGAATGGGAAGGCTGCGGCGTGTTGTAGGTGTGGAAGCTGTCCCGACGGAGCTGACGGAGGCCCACCCGGGTTCGGCGTTCGAGGAGTTCTTCCGTTCGGAGTACCGACGCGTCGTGGGTCTGGCGTTGGTGCTGTGCGGGCGTGCGGCGATCGCGGAGGACCTGGCCCAGGACGCGTTTGTATCGGCGTATCGGCATTGGGATCGGGTGGGCGGCTACGACGATCCGGGCGCTTGGGTCCGCCGCGTCGTGGTCAACCTCGCGACGTCAGCGCTGCGCCGTCGCAGTAGGGAGGTCCGTGCGTTGACGCGTCTCGCCTCGCGACGCGAGCCGGAGCAGGCGGCGCTCGTCGGCGACGATGACGAGTTTTGGAGAGCTGTCCGCGCGTTGCCACGCCGCCAGGCGCAGTGTGTCGCGCTGCGGTATCTCGATGACCGATCCACGGAGGAGGTCGCGGTGATCCTCGGTATCGCGGTGCCGACCGTTCGTGTCCATCTTCATGCCGCGCGCACGGCGTTGGCGTCGCGTTTTGGAGAACAACTCGACGAGGAGACGTCATGACCGTCGACCAGCGTGCACGTGACGCTGCGGCAACCATGCGCGAGAAGTTGGACGCGATTGCGATCCCGGAGCCGGCTGCGGTGCTTCGGCGTGCACGACATCGCCGCCTCGGCGGGGGAGCGCTTGCGATCGTTGCCGTCGTAGCGGCAGTTGCCGTCATCGTCGGCGTGGCAGGGAGCGGTTCGGTGAATCGGATCGACGTCGCCGGCCAGAAGGGACGGCCGTCACCCGCTCCGACGACCGTCGCGAGGGTTCCGCCTCGAACGTTGATCCCTGAGATAGCGCTTCGGCAGCTGCAAGCGGCCCTCGAAGCGTGGTCGACATTTCCGGTCCATGCTTCACCCAGGCCAGTGGTCCTCACGTCGGATCCCGTCTCGGCGCCTCCCGGCGGGTTCCGCACCGACGACAGCAAGCTCGCGTTCATCTCGGGCGCGTTCGTCGCGCCCGCCACGCTGCCATCAGGACCTCAACGCGCCGACGGGTATCCAGTGATAACTGCGGCACAGGCACTCGCAGTGATGCGCGCCGAGGGCAGAGCTGGCGGAACCGTTCACCCGCCCGCACCGCTGATGATCACGACGATCCGCTTGGGCGCATCGCCGTTCGAGACCGACCGCGGCACCCGGATGCTCCCGGCATGGTTGTTCTCGTTCCAGGGCGTGGAACACCCGGCCGCCGTGCTCGCGGTCGCGCCGTCCGCTCGCTTTTCCCCGCCGTTCCTGTATGCGAGCTCGGGGGCCCGACTCGGCCCGAATGGTCGAACCGCAACCATCACGTTCGTTGGTGCCGCTCCGGGCCGCGGACCTTGCACGTCGGATTACACCGTCGACCAGCTCGCCTCCGACACCGCCGTCGCTATCAGGGTCCGTGAAACCAGTAGCCGGGGAGGTAGCCGGGGAGGCGGGTGCAGCCTCGTCGGCTACGCGCGACACGTTGACATCGTGCTCGCGTCCCCGCTTGGCGGCCGCGTACTTGTCGATGCCACGACGAAAGCCGCCGTTGCGACCGCTCCATGACTCACACCCACGAGTCCATGAGGGGCCATCGAAACATCGGACAGGAGCGACCATCACTGCCAGGAGTGGACACTCGGATGTGCTCTGGCTGGTCTGTTAGGTTGCGACACCTGCGACGACGGGCGCGTTCACATGGCCGTTGGTGCCGCCGTGTTGTTGGGCGTCACCGAATGCTTTGACGACGCCGTTGTCGGTGATGAGCCAGTAACCGTTGCCGGTGGGGCTCGGCGCGATCGCCACGATCGGTTGTGGTCCGGTGAACGCACCGAAAGATGAGGCTTTCCCGAATGCGAAGACCTGTCCGTCCCGGCTGACGAGCCGGTAGCCGTCGCCGGTCGGGGTCGACGCGATCGCCACGATCGGCTGATCCAACTGCATGCCGCCCGTGCTGCCGTCGAAGCGGGCATCACCGAAGGTGAAGATCCCGCCGTCGGCGGCGACGAGCCAATAACCGTCGCCGGATGGGGTGGATGCCATCGCAACGATGGGCTCGTTGAGATGCATGCCAACCGCGCTACCGTCGAAGCGGGCGTCACCGAAGGTGAAGACGCCGCCGTCGGAAGCGACGAGCCAGTAGCCGTCTCCGGTGGGCGTGGCAACGATCCCGACGATCGGCCGGTTGAGACGTATGTCACCGGCGCTGCCGTAAAAGTGGGCGTCGCCAAACGCCAACACACGGCCGTCAGACGCCGCAAGCCAGTAGCCGTTGTGGGTCGCGGTGCGAGCGATCCCGACAATGGCCCGGTTGAGATGCGTGCGGGTGGTGCCGCGGTAGGAGTGAGCGTCGCCGAAGGTGAGCACGCCGCCGTCGCGGGTGGCTAAGAAGTAGCCGCCGCCCGCCCGAACCGTGCTGAGCAGCCAGGTTCCGCCGCCGCCGTATAGGACACCGACGTGATGGGCGGTGTCGTACACGAACGACGCGCCGTACATCGTGTGCGGGCTGGTCTCGGTGCCCATTTGGACCCAGTGGTTTCCAGCCCACCGCCACGTGTCGTTCAGATTGACGAGGTGGTACCGAACAAAAGTGTCCGTCGCTCCACCGAACAGTACGAGTGCGTGCACGACAGGATCGAAGGTCATCGTCGCAAGGGTCCGCGGTGGCGGATCATTCGGGCCGCCACCGGCCGAGAGCTGCACCCAACGTTTCCCGTTCCACGCCGATGTCTCGTTGTGGTAACTGAAAGACGCGGCCCCGGTATCAGCGACCCGCCAGTCGATACCGCCAAATGCGAGCACGCGCCGCGACAGCGGGTCATACGCGACGGTCGCGTTCGCGAGCGGTCCTCGACCGCGGTGGGTCCAGTTCGTGCCGTCCCACACCCAGGTGTTCTGGAAGGTGACCTTGGCGCCGCCGTAATCCGTCGTCGCCATGATGATCCGGTGCGTCGCGTCGTCGTAGGCCATCGACGCGTCGAGCGCGCTGCACTGGCCTGGTGACGTCTTGGGGTGCAGTCGCGTCCAGGTCGTGCCGTTCCACGTCCACGTCTGCGCGGGCATGCTGTCAAGGCAGGTGCCGCCGTCGGCGGGACTGCCGATCAACACCACGACGCCCTCGCGGGCGTCGAACGCGACCTGACCGCCGAAGAGGGGAGGCGTCAACGCGGGAGACTGTGACCAACGCCGCGCGGCGCCGTCGAACAGCCAGGTCTGGCTCGGGGCATACGGGTGATAGATCTCGTTCTCTGCGTGGACAAACAACACGCTCTGTTCGCGTTTGGCGTCATACGCCAACACACCGTCATAGCCGGCATAACTGACCGCGAAGCGCTGGGTCGGCCGCTGAACGCCCTCGCGCACCTGAACCCACGAACTCTCGATCACCCCGTTTCCGACCGCGTGCGCGCCAGCCGCCACCGGACCGCGGGTTGACGCGGCCGACGCAGTCGCTGTCGATGCAATCAGCAGCGGAGCGACGAACCAACCCAGCCGCCGCCCACCCCGAAACGAAACCCGCTTCACACACCCATCCTGACCCGTCGCGAAGCGAGAAACCACCAATGTTCTCGGTCCCGACCCGCCCACGAACGACAAAGAGGAACGTTCCGCAAGCTCAGGAACATCCGAAGACCGCGTGGCCGGCGCCTTCGGCTGCCGGGTCGCACGTTGGTCTCGTCGGCTCGACGCGATGGTGGATGACGACAACGAGCTTGCCAGCGGGTTCTGGTCTGCGGTCGGGTTCACCACTGATGAATCGACGGACCGCCGGTGGGCTTCGGCCGGTCTGACGATTTACGTGGTCTCACGACGGAAAGTGCAAATCGCGAGCAGCGGGGTGTGCTCGGCATTCTCGATTCGGCTGCATGAGCGGGTCTGAACGGGCAGGATGTCCGCAAAAACGGGGGAAGCTCGAAGGTCTGCACGCAAGGTCTGCGCAGGTTGTCTGCGCAGGCACCTTAACGATCGTCTGTACCGAAGGTCTGTAGCGAAGGTCGGTACCGCACCTCTGCGCAGATGTCTGCGCAGAACGTCTGTGCCGAATTCTGCGCACAGCCTTCGACGACGTGCCGTGCAAGAAATTTCGACGTTTTTTGTGGAACCGGTCCGCGTCGAGCTGAGAGTGTGCGACTCATGTCATGTGCGCGGCTGCGGGTGCCACGGGGGAACCGGGCGGGGTCTGTCGGAGTCATACTGAGCAAATGACGTTTGCGCGACAACTGGCCGTCGCTTCGGCTGCCACGATGTTGGTGCTGCTCGCCGTCGGCTGTTCCAGCGGCGGCAATCAGTCGGTACCGGCCACATCGACTACCGCTTCACACCGATTGCTTCGGGGCCCGGGCGGTAGCAATAGCGAATCCTTGAACGGGTTCCACGGTTCGCTCGTTAATCGAGTGCCTAACGTCCTTGGGATGAGTGGCGCCCAGGCGGCGGCGACCCTGTCCGATAGACGATTTCTGGTTTCAACCAAGGGCGCGCGGTGTTGCACTGGAGTGATTGTCATCCGCCAGACTCCGAACGCTGGCTCGCTTGCCGCGCCTCGCACCACCGTCGCCCTGACAGTCACGCCGGTGTCGACGGGCTATGAATCCGGCGTACCCACTGGCCCGCACGGCTGATCTAGGACGCTCGAAGCCTCGGGTGCGGACTTGAGGGTCTGCAGGCGCTGTCGCCGTCGGCACTGCCTTCGCGAGCGACCACGCGTTTCTACGGCGGGAACCGAACGTCGTCGCGCGGCGTCATACTTCGTGTGGTGACTTCGATGAGGCGCGCACGCGGTGCGTGTCTGACGGCCTTTGTTTTTTGTGTGGGCGGCTGCTCGGTGGGGCACGCCAAACCGGCGGTTATGACGACCACGACGGAGGCGACGGCGCAGGTCGTCAGGAGCGCGACGATCGCGCAGATTGTGGCTGGCCGTTGGTCGACCATGCCGGCCTCACCGCTCGACGCTCGGCTCGACCCGTCCGTTGTGTGGGCGGGGACGGAACTCGTCGTGTGGGGCGGCGACGCAACACCTTCGGGGAAGGCTGAGCGCAACGGCGCGGCGTATGACCCGACAACGCGTCGGTGGCAGATGTTGGCGCCGTCGCCGTTTACCCCGCGTGAGGGCGCGGTGGCGGTGTGGACGGGATCTGAAGTTGTCTTCTGGGGCGGCGTCTACCCCGAACCGGCCGGCCGAGTGACTCCCGGGTCGGTCGCGGCGGTGGCGTACCGGCCAACCACCAATACGTGGAGAACGATCGGCGCGGCGCCGCTTCCACCAACGTCGGAGCCGATCGGCGTATGGACTGGGGACCGGGTCGTGCTGTTCTCCGGCGCTCACGCTGCTTCATACAACCCGGAGACGAACGTGTGGCAGCAACTCCCGACGCCGAGCACGCCGCACCGACCGCTCGATTGGACATACGCAGCCGCCGCAGGTCCGGGCCGCGTCGTCGCCTGGTCGGTGTGGTATCCGCCCGAAACCAGCAACACGAGCGGGCCTCAATCGTTCGTGCAAATCGGAGGAGCGGATCTGTTCCGCTACGACGAATCATCGAACCGCTGGACGACGCTCGCACCCGGGCCCGACGCGATCTCTGTACCGTCGAACGCGTTCTGGACCGGCCACCGGCTCCTCGTTCTCGGTCACAACGGCTACTGCTGCTATCCGACGGGCGACGGGCCGCCGTTCGTCGGCGCGCTGTACGACCCCGAGACCGGCAGAGCCACGACCATCCGGCACGGCGCGTTGAACCCGAACTCCTCGTCAGTCTGGACCGGCGCCGCGGTCTGGTCTTTCGTACCCATCGACTACGACCACTCGCCGGGTATGGGCCACACGCGTCTCTACGACCCGACGAGCAATACAACCCAGCCTCTCAAGCCAGCCCCGTTCGGTGCGTACTACCCGCCCACTCCCATCTGGACCGGCACGAGCGTCCTGTTGTATTCACCAGAGACGCGAATTGAACCCGCTCAGCCACAACCGGTCGGCGGCCTCGAATACATCGCCGGATAGCGAACGCCGCTCCGCACGACGCTCTGCACGCAAGGTCTGCACGCAAGGTCTGCACGCAAGGTCTGTACGCAAAGTCCGCAGTAGGTCTGCGCAGATTGTCTGAGCAGGGCACCTCAACGATCGTCTGTCCCGGAGGTCTGCGCAGGTTGTCTGCGCAGGGGGGCACCTCAACGATCGTCTGTACCGGATGTCTGTCCCGCACCTCTGCGCAGATGTCTGCGCAGGAACTCTGTGCCGGATGTCTGCGCAGAGCCTTCGACCTGCGCCGAGCAAGAAATTCCCATCTTTTTTGTCGCGTCGGGGGGAGTCCACGCGCTTATCCCCTATAGGCGTGAATACGCGCTCCCCGGTTACCAACCCATGGAGGTCGTCGTGAACGAAGGACTAGCAGTGCAGCCAGAGGCGGAGCGGCTCGTGTGGACGGTTGAGGAGGCGGGCCGGATGCTCGGCGTCTCGCGTGCGCATGCGTACGAGCTCGTGGCACGTGGTGAGCTGCCACATCTACGCCTCGGTCGGAGAGTCGTGGTCCCGAAGCACGCGATCGAGCTGCTCCTGGCCCGCGCGGTGTCCGGCTCGTGAACCCGTTCGGCTCTACGGCCCGCGTTGACCTATTCACCAACGCTCCCAGACCGGCACTGCGACATCGGCGCTCAGTAACGAGTCCTGATGCGCGCAACAACGACACCAACCCCGATGCCGCTCATCGCGATGCCTACGACAACCGCACGTTCCTCGTTCTCGACTGCACGAAATTCCAGCACGCACTTGCATCTGCCATGCGCGGCGAGGTCGTCATCGGGGTGGCGTCGTGTTGAGTATCGGGAAGCTGGGTCACGGGCAGGAGAGCTACTACCTCGAGACGGTCGCCAGCGGCGCCGAGGATTATTACGTCGGTCGGGGCGAAGCGCCGGGCCGTTGGCTGGGCACGATGACCGCCGAACTCGGTCTTGACGGCCGGGTCAGCGCCGACGATCTCCGTCAGGTGTTGGCTGGTGTCGATCCGATCTCCGGGAACCGGTTCGCCCGGGGTGGGGAACGCCGGGTCCCGGGATTCGACCTGACGTTCTGTGCGCCGAAGTCCGTGTCCGTGCTGTGGGGACTCGGCGACCGCGAGGTCAGCGCGGTCGTACGCGCCGCACATGATGCCAGCGTCGACGCGGCGTTGGCGTATGTGGAGGAGCAGGCGTGTTGGTCGAGACGGGGCAGGAACGGGTTCGTGCACGTGCGCGGTGATGGGTTCGTCGCGGCCGCGTTCCGGCACCGTACGAGCCGAGCAGGCGATCCGCATCTGCACAGTCATGTCGTGGTTGCGAACGCGACCCGCAGCGACGACGGCCGGTGGGGTGCGCTCGACGCCCGCCATCTCTACCTGCATGCCAAGACGGCCGGCTACCTCTACGAAGCCCATCTGCGTGCGGAGCTGACGGGCCGGCTCGGGGTCGAGTGGAAGCCGGTCGTCAACGGCATCGCGGACATCGTCGGGATCCCGGCCACGGTGTTGGATCGGTTCTCGACCAGACGGCACGAGATCGAAACCGAGCTGGCCGAACGGGGCGAAAGTTCCGCCCGCGCCGCGCAGTATGCGGTGCTCGAGACCCGCCAAGCGAAGGACTACAACGTCGACCCGTTAGGACTGCATGGACTGTGGGCCGAACAGGTCGCCGAGCTCGGGTGGGACCGCGACCAACTCGACACCGTGCTCGGCAAGTCGTCCGTCGCACTGACCGACGAACATGTCCAGACGATCAGCAGCCGGCTGCTCGGACCCGACGGACTCACCAAGCAGGCCAGCACGTTCGATCGCCGCGCCGTCCTACGCGCCTGGTGCGCAGAACTCACCGCCGGCGCGGACATCAACATCGTCGAACGGCTCGCCGACCAGACGCTGGGCGACCCGTACGTCGTCCCGCTCCAACCCGCACAGCACGGTCCGGTCGGGACGATGCGCCGCCGTGCGAACGGACGAGCGATCGACACACCGTCGACCGGACCGCGTTATTCGACCCAAGACCTCCTCGACCTCGAACGCCGTCTCGTGGACCGCGCCGCCGCCGATAGCGACACACCCCGCGGTGTCGCCGACGAAGACTCGGCCGTCGCGGCGCTGAGTGTGCGGCCGACACTGTCGGAGGAACAGCTGCAGATGGTCGCCGCGTTGACGACGTCGGGACGGTCGGTTGATGTCGTCATCGCCGCGGCCGGGACCGGCAAGACGTTCAGTCTCGACGCCGCCCGCGACGCCTGGCAACGTTCCGGACATCTCGTCCTCGGCGCCGCGCTCGCCGCCCGGGCCGCGGCCGAACTCGAAGCCAGCGCCGGGATTCCGAGCCATACCATCGCGAGTCTGCTCGCCGACCTCGACCGCGGCGGACGTGGATCGTTCCCGGCCGGCACGGTGCTTGTCGTTGACGAAGCAGGCATGGTCGGCACCCGTCAGCTGGCACGCGTCCTCGACCACGCGGCCGCTGCGCAGACCAAGGTGGTGCTCGTCGGTGATCCGCGTCAGCTGCCCGAGATCGACGCCGGCGGACTGCTGCGCGGTCTCGGCGCGCGGATGCCGACGATCCGACTCACCGAAAATCGACGCCAACAAGAGGCGTGGGAACGCGACGCCCTTGCGCAACTGCGCGACGGACACGTCAACGAAGCGGTCGCTGCCTACGAACAGCATGGACGGATACGAACCGACCAGACCGCACCCGCGGCCAGGAATGCAATGACCGCCGACTGGTGGGCCGCGACCGTCGCCGGTGACCGGGTGCTGATGCTCGCGTCCCGTTGGTCAGACGTCGACGACCTCAACGCCCGCGCCCGCGCCCGCCTCCGAGAAGCCGGCACGCTCACCGGACCAGTCCTCACCGTCGACGAACGCCCCTACCAGACCGGCGATCGCATCATGACGTTGCGGAACGACCGCCGGCTCGGGGTCCGGAACGGTACCTGCGCGGCCGTCACCGCCGTCGATCCCGCACGACGTGAGATGACGGTCCGGACCGCTACCGGAACCGAGCTGGTTCTGCCGGCCCGTTACCTCGACGCGGGTCACGTCCGTCACGCGTATGCGACCACGATCCACAAAGCCCAAGGGAGCACTGTCGACCGGGCGTTCGTGCTCGGCTCCGACACGCTCTACCAAGAAGCCGGCTACGTCGCCCTCTCACGCGGCCGGACCGAGAACCGCATCTATCTCGTCGGCCGCGATCCACGCCCCGAAGCCCACGCGCAAGAAGCCGCACCGCCCGAACCCGTCCAAGCGTTGACGCAAGTGCTCGGCGTCAGTCACGCACAAGGCCTCGCGGTGGACGCCGGCATCGATCGGCACGCGATCCGACACGAGATTGCG
>Ga0182024_10023526_pt1 | contig 11021 bp, 10 predicted proteins | sample P32metaG_FD_120480 | JGI IMG/M metagenome (GOLD analysis project Ga0182024, IMG submission 120480) | Permafrost microbial communities from Stordalen Mire, Sweden - P3-2 metaG (Illumina Assembly) | ecosystem: Environmental > Terrestrial > Soil > Wetlands > Permafrost | place: Sweden: Stordalen... | reverse complement strand
GTCGCAGCCTTGAAGCGCGGCATCCGACAGGTGAACGGCCGTCGAGCGAGGATGGGCTTTATGTTCGACCATGATGACGTACAGACGAAAGTTGCATGAATCTTTAAGCGGACTTACTTAGTCCGGATCCGACAGCATCCCCAGCGCCACTCGCCACTCCACATACGCGTAGGGAACGGCCAGTTCCTCGTGAAGCTGCTTGAGCTTCGCGTGATACCGTTCATACGCCGCTTGCTGCCAGTCGGCGGCCGTCGCGTCGCAGAAGAACATCCGGCAGCCGAAGGGTCGGATCGCGTGGACGCCGCACAGCTTGTTGGATTGAAACGGGCAGGAACCGGGATCGGTGAATTCGGGAACGGGGGTGCCTGCGCGTCGACGCATGAACGTCGCCAGTTCCAGCGTGGTGACATACAGGCGATGCCCGTATTCGTCGAATTTGCAGCAGCGGCCGGAGATGACGCAGAGCGGCCGTCGGGCATCGATCTCCAGTTGCAACTCGGCGTACAGGCGCTCGATCGCCTCGGCCACTTCAGGGCGCTGCGATGCCGCGTTCACGTTTTCCCGAAGCGTTTGCGACATAACCTCACTTGCAAAGCCAACTGGTCTTCCCACAATACCCGCCGACGTTCGGGACATCGCGCCCGGTCATTCTACTTTAGAATTTTCAGGGTGCACGGATCAATCGTATGCGTAAGCTGCTTGTTGCCAATCGCAGTGAAATTGCTATTCGAATCTTTCGCTCGGCCACCGAGCTGGGCCTGCGAACCGTCGCGGTTTACACCTACGAAGACCGCTTTTCGCTCCATCGTTTCAAAGCCGATGAAGCGTATATTGTCGGCCCACCCCTCGGCGGCGCGCCCGTCAAAGGATACCTCGATATCCCGGGTTTGATGGCGATCGCCCGCGAACATGAAGTCGATGCGATCCATCCCGGCTACGGATTCCTGGCGGAAAACGCCGACCTGGCCCGCGCGTGCGTTGAGAACGGAATCACCTTCGTCGGCCCCACCGCCGAGCATTTGGAAACCTTCGGCGACAAAACCGCCGCCAAGCGACTGGCCAAGCTGACCAACGTCCCGACGCTTCCCGGCACCGAACACGGCCTCATCGACCCGGCGAAAATAAAAGCCGCCGCCAAATCCATCGGCTACCCGATCATCATCAAAGCCAGCTTCGGCGGCGGTGGACGCGGGATGCGCGTCGTCAAAACCGCCGAGGAACTTATGCCGCGCCTGGAAGAAGCCCAGCGCGAAGCCGGCGCGGCTTTCGGACGCGGCGAGGTGTTCGTCGAGCGCTATATCGGCCGGGCCAAGCACATCGAAGTGCAGATCCTCGGCGACAAGCACGGCAACCTCGTTCACCTGTGGGAGCGTGACTGCTCGGTGCAACGCCGGCATCAGAAAGTCGTCGAAATCGCACCGAGCATCGATCTGCCAATCGAACTGCGCCGCGATATCTGCGACGCGGCGGTGAGACTTTGCAAAGCCGCCAATTATTCGAACGCCGGAACTGTTGAATTCCTTCTCGATCACGACACGCGCGAATTCTTCTTCATCGAAGTCAACCCGCGTATCCAGGTCGAGCACACCGTGACGGAAGTTGTCACCGGAATCGACCTGGTGAAGAGCCAGATTCTCGTCGCGCAGGGAAACAAACTGCACGAGAAGCCGCTGGCGATTCCCGAGCAGGACAAGATCGACACGCGCGGCTATGCGATCCAGTGCCGCATCACCACCGAAGACCCCGAAAATCACTTCATCCCCGACTATGGACGCATCACGACGTATCGCTCGCCGGGCGGGTTCGCGGTGCGACTCGACGGCGGCAACGGATTCGGCGGCGCGGTCATCACGCCTTACTTCGATTCGCTGCTGGTGAAGCTCACAACTTCTGGTACCACGTTCAAGGAATCAATCGTCCGCATGGATCGCGCGCTGCGCGAATTCCGCATTCGCGGCGTGAAGACGAACGTGCCGTTCCTGGAAAACTTGCTCCGCCACAAGGCATTCCAGAGCGGCGAAGCGACGACGACGTTCATCGACAACACGCCGGAGCTATTCCACTTCAAGCCGCGACGCGATCGCGCGACGAAGATTCTCAGCTACCTCGGCGATGTCATTGTCAATGGCCGACCCGATGTGAAGGGCAAAATCGATCCGAAGAAAGAACTGCTCGATCCGCGCATCCCACGCGTTGCGACCGATTCGCGCATCCCGCCCGGCATGCGCGACAAGCTGCTGGAGATGGGCCCCGAGAAATTCTGCGAATGGGTGCGTAAGCAGAAGCCGCTGCTGCTGACCGACACGACGTTCCGCGATGCCCATCAATCGCTGCTGGCGACGCGCGTTCGTACACACGATCTGCTTGCCGTGGCCGACGCGGTGGCGCATCGCTGCGCCGGACTCTTCAGCCTGGAGATGTGGGGCGGCGCGACGTTCGACACCGCGATGCGCTTCCTGCAGGAAGACCCATGGGATCGGCTTGATCAGCTTCGCGTTCGCATCCCGAACATCCCGTTCCAGATGCTGCTGCGCGCCAGCAACGCGGTCGGCTACACGAATTATCCCGATAACGTCGTGACGGAATTCGTCAAAGCCAGCGCGAAGCATGGGATCGATGTCTTCCGCATCTTCGATTCGCTGAACTGGATGGAGAACATGAAGGTGGCGGTTGCCGCGGTGCGCGAGCACACCAACTCCATCTGCGAAGCCGCGATTTGCTACACCGGCGACATCCTCAATCCGAAGCGAACCAAGTACAGCCTGCAATATTACGTGAAGCTGGCCAAGGAGCTGGTTTCGATGGGCACCCATGTTCTGGGCATCAAGGACATGGCCGGTCTGTGCAAACCTTACGCGGCTTCGGCACTCGTCAAAGCGCTTCGTGACGAAGTGGATGTGCCGATTCATTTCCATACGCACGACACCAGCGGCATCAACGCCGCCAGCCTGCTTCGCGCTTCGGACGCGGGAATCGATATCGTCGACGCGGCGCTGGCGGCGATGAGCGGAACCACCAGCCAGCCGAACCTCAATTCAATCGTGGCTGCTTTGCAAAACACGCCGCGTGATACGAAGCTCGATCTCGATTCGCTCAATGAGCTCAGCGATTACTGGGAAGACGTTCGCGAGTTTTATTATCCGTTCGAAGAGCAGATTAAATCGGGAACCGCCGAGGTCTATCACCACGAAATGCCCGGCGGGCAATACACCAACCTGCGCCAGCAGGCCAAGAGCCTGGGCCTGGCCGACCGCTGGCGCGAGATCGCCGACACCTATGCGCAGGTGAACCAGCTCATGGGCGACATCGTGAAGGTGACGCCGTCGAGCAAAGTCGTCGGCGACCTGGCGCTGTTCATGGTCACCAACAACCTGACGGCGATGGATGTGCTCGACCCGAGCAAGAAGCTGAACTTCCCGCGCAGCGTCGTTGAGATGATGCAGGGCATGCTGGGCCAACCCGACGGCGGCTGGCCGAAGGTCTTCCAGAAGATCGTCCTCGACACCGCCGGCGCAAAACCAATCAAAGGCCGGCCCGGCGCGAAGATGCCGAAGGTGGATTTCAAGGCCGTCAAGACAGAGCTGCACGGCAAGATTCACCGCGAGCCCAGCGACTCGGATATCCAATCGTATTTGATGTACCCACAGGTCTTCCTCGATTACGAGAAGCATCTGAAGACATTCGACAACACCAGCGTGATCCCCACGCCGGCGTTTTTCTACGGCATGCAAAGCGGCGAGGAAATCGCCGTCGAAATCGAACCGGGAAAAACGCTGATCATCCGCTATCTCACCACCGGCGAGGCCCGCGACGACGGCATGCGCACCATCTTCTTCGAACTGAACGGCCAGCCGCGTGAAGTGCTCGTGCCCGATCGCTCGCTCGAAGGAAACCTGCACAAGCAGCCCAAAGCCGACACCGATGACCCCGATCAAGTGGCCGCTCCCATGCCCGGCAAGGTGTCGACGGTCGCCGTGAGCAAGGGCCAGGCGGTGAAGCAGGGAGAACGCCTGCTTTCCATCGAAGCGATGAAGATGGAAACCGCGGTCTACAGCCCGCGCGCCGCGAAAGTGAAAGACGTTCAAGTGAAGCCCGGATCGGCCGTCGCCGCCGGCGACCTTCTCGTCGTGTTAGAGGACTCCGGCGAATGACGCCCCTGTGACATGGGCATCTCCGGCCTGAGCGAAGTCGAAGGCCTGCCCATGCCGAGCGATCCGCAAACCAATGAAGGCGTTCCAACTCAACTCTTCGAAAAACAAATCAGGATTCGCTGATATTCGGTTGGCACGATTCTCTTATGCATCGCATCGCTAGCACGGGCAGGATGCCCGTGTCACAACCGGCTCGCTCGAATTCCTTCCGACTGACGGAACTTCGCCAACGGATCAAGCCCTATCGGCTTCACTGGTTCCCCACCCTCCGCAGCACCAACGATCATGCGGCGGCCCTGCGAAAACGGAAGAAACTTTTCGCGCCCGCAGTGGTACTCACCGGCCTGCAAACCGCTGGTCGAGGACGTGGCGCCAACACATGGTGGTCCCGCGCCGGGTCACTGACGGTGACATTCGTCATCCCCACGGATGATCGAATCGAGCCGCATCAGCTTCCGCTGATCGCCGGCCTGGCAGCGCGCAACGCGACCGCGGAGCTGTCCGGCAGCGACGCCATTCAACTCAAATGGCCGAATGATCTGCAGTTCGAAGGCCGCAAGCTCGCCGGGTTGCTCTGCGAGCGCGTGCTGAATGTCGACCTCGTTGGCATCGGCCTGAACGTCAACCTGAATCCGCACGACTCACCGAAGGAACTTGGCCGAAGCATCGCCTCCCTCGCACAAATCCGCGGCGAGCCGATCGACATGACCAACGTGCTCGCCACGCTCGCATTGCATTTGCAGCTCACGCTCAAGCGCGCCACGAGCAGTTCGTTCGCCGCGATCCTGCGAGAATACGACACGCATCATGCGCTCATCGGAAGGCAAGTTTGCGTCACACACGCGCCGACTGAGCCAGCAACCTGCGGCCGCTGCGAAGGACTGGATTCGATCGGCAGATTGCTCCTGCAACAACGCGGCAAGCTGCATCATGTCATCTCGGGTCAGGTGCAAATACGCAACCCGAATCGCTGATACATCCATTGATGAGTCGTGATACAATTTGAGTTGCAGGAGAATGGCGTATGGCAGAAGCGAACCGGCATTGAGGTAAGAGACGACACTATCCCCCCGGGAATCGCTGCATTGTAATCACGGCCCCACTTTGGTTGATTCGGAAACCTTTCCTCAAAGCTGCCACGCCGCCCCATTCGGGAAGCTATACGCCAATTGCGATTCGGCCTTGATCTCCGCGCTATACCCCGGCATCGTCGGCGGCATGTACTTTCCCTTTCGAATCGTCACCAGGTCCACAAAATGCTCATGCAGGTGATCGACGTACTCGACGATTCTGCCGTCGAGCGACGCCGCACAAGAAATGTAATCCCACATCGACAGGTGCTGAACGTATTCGCATAAACCGACGCCGCCGGCGTGGGGGCAGACGGGGACGCCGAATTTTTTGGCCATCAGGTAGACCGCCAGCACTTCGTTAACGCCGCCGAGTCGGCAAGAATCGATCTGGCAATATTGCATCGCGCCGGCTTGCAGGAATTGCTTGAAGAGAATCCGATTCTGGCAGTGCTCGCCGGTGGCGACGCCGATGCCGAGCGGATTCAGCGCTCGCGCGATCGCGGCATGGCCCAGCACGTCATCCGGGCTCGTCGGCTCCTCGATCCACATCGGCTTAAACTCGGCCAGCTGCTTCATGTGAGCGATCGCCTGGCCGACGTCCCACCACTGATTGGCATCGACCATGATGTGATTCGATTCGCCGATCGCTTCGCGGGCGATCTTGCAGCGCCGGCGGTCATCCTGCACGTCGCGCCCCACCTTCAGCTTGAAGTGCGTGAAACCCTGATCGAGCCCCACGCGACAAAGCCGCCGAAGCTTCGCGTCGTCGTACCCCAGCCAGCCGGCGGATGTCGTGTAAGCCGGCATTCCCTCGCGAAGCATCTGCTCGACGCGCGCGGGCTTCGTCGCGTGATTGGCGCGCAGAATCTCGATCGCTTCGGCGGGCGTGATCGCATCGGTGATGTATCGAAACGGCACGCACCCCACGAGCTGCTCCGGCGTCATATCCGCCAGCAGCTTCCACAGCGGCTTCCCCTCCCGCCGGGCCCAAAGATCCCACACCGCGTTCACGATCGCCGCAGTCGCCAGGTGAATCACGCCCTTGTCCGGCCCAAGCCAGCGGAACTGGCTGTCGCCGGTGATGTGTGCCCAGAACCCCGCCATGTCGGCGGTGATCGCTTCCAGCGTCAGCCCCTTCACCAACGGCGTCAGCGCCCCAATCGCCGCCACGCACAGATCGTTGCCGCGCCCGCTGGTGAAGGTCAACCCATGCCCCACATCCGCCGCCGACCCATCCGTCTGCAAAACGGCATACGCCGCCGAGTAGTCCGGGTCGCGGTTCATGGCATCCGAGCCGTCGAGCTCTCGAGAGGTCGGGAAACGAATGTCGCGCGCGATGATGTTGGTGATGGTGAGCGGCATGTTGGACAATTGATAGAATTGCTATCTCCCGCCGACGCAAATATTCGGGCAACGCGATCGCGAAAGGAAAGACCCAGTCCAGCGATTCGATGGGCGATAAGAGCCTGGTTTCCTCAACATCACCGATCACCGTCCCATCAGGCAGCCCGAATCGCCGGAATTTACCCGGATCCGCGATCATTTAAACGATCCGGCCCCGCGAACATCGTCATCGGAAGGCAGAGCAAAAGGGTTTGCCGAGCCGGCTTCACAAATTCGCGCGATTACACAAACAGCCGCGACAGCCAGCGGAATGAGGCGCCTGATCATTTGCGAGCTCCTCGAAAGTATTCTGTGGTTCCGCAATTATCCTAACCTCGAAGAACTTTCCTTCGAAAGCCCTATTTCGTGAATCGGTGATTGGATAATTGCAAACGACGCGGACACCCCCAAGCCAGAGGACGGGGTTGTCTTAATTTGTCGAAGGCTGGCTCGTTGACGCGGGTTGGGTTGACGCGGGTTGGGTTGCCGCGGGTTGAGTTTGTGCGAGGGCACTGGGCTGGGTCGAAGCGGCAATAGCGTCGGGTTGCACGACAATCACGACATCGACTGGAGCGTCGGCTGACGGCGTCATTGCGGCGAGCTCGGCCGCCCCGTCGGCCCCTGATTGGGTTGTCGGCTGCCCGAACCCCATTGCACCTCCGAACGCTCCGTAGGCCGGCCGTGTCGTCGGGCCAGTCGCTGGAACGAGCAGTGGGTACGACGCGCCCGGCACAATCCCCGCGGGGGCGGTCGTCGGGGGCATCGCCATGCGATTCAGCCACTCGGGGTTACCCGTTGCCAGGCCAAGCTCTTTCAGCTCGGCTTTCTGCGAAACGCCCTGCTGCACGGAGTTGCTCAGGTCGATCGCCTGCTGACGCGACATGCGGGCGACGTAGAAATTAGAATTCTGCGACGAGTTACCTTCGACAGCCATTGACGATCTGGCCAGCATCGCAGTCCGCGTCGTCGGCGCCGTTGAATAGATCTGGCCGGCATCGCGATTGCTCACCCGTTCTCGAAGCGAACCCGAATCCCCCTTTAGATCGGCGACCGCTCCAGCAGGCTGTGTCGTATTTTGATCGAGGCCGGCAGAAAACGGCGCATTCTTCCACTGGATTTTCTGCGATTCCAGATACGTGGTCACATCGCGCGTCGCCAGCTCGGTCGAGTTGGCATGCACGAGCATCACGATCGCGTTCGAAGGTATGGGCGGCCCCGCGTTCTGCGCCGGGCCGACACCATTGGCGACAGCCACAATCGCCGCCTGGTTCTGTGAAACGTTGCTGGCCAGGCGATCCAGCTCGGGATTCGGCGTCTTATCCGCGGCAATTTTCGCCGCCAGCACCCTCGCGTTCGCTGCTTTGGGCATCGAAGCCGCGGCGACCAGCGTGTCGTCGGACTTGGTCACATCCGCCGCCGGCTCTGGAACCGTCGCCTCGGGCATCGGCGACTGCGACTCGTTGGACCGCATCGCATACGGCGTCGCGTTTTTCTGACCCTTCGGCAGCGTGAAATAAACCGCGGCGCCCAAGCCCGCCGTCAAAAGCACAATCGCGGCAGCCGTCAGGAAACGCGGCCAGATGTTTCGATTCAGCGAGCGCTCGTCAAAATCAAGCAGAACCGATCGCTCAAGCTGACCGTTCAGCGTCTCGGCCAGTTCCGGCGGCGCGGGCTCGCGCGGAAGCCACTTGATCAGATCGCGCGTGGCCTTCAGCGATTCCAGCAAGCGGCGATGCTGCGGATTGGCATCCAGGTGCTTTTCGATCTCGGTGCGACCCTCGGCGTCCAATTCGCCGTCGATGTACGCACAAAGTTTCGATTCAATGATTTCCTGGTTCTGAGACATGGGCAGTGTTGATCACCTGATGCGGATACGCGCTATTTTCGATCCGACAGATAGCTCCTTAGTTCATCGCGCAACGCCAGTCGCGCTCGAAACAGCCGGCTCTTCAGCGTCCCCAGCGGCAGGCTGAGAATGTCGGCCATTGCCTGGTATTCGAAACCCTCAATGTCGCGCATCACGAGCACGGCGCGATACTCGGCATCCAGCCGGCCCAGCGCCGCCAGCACGGCTTCGTCACGCTCGTGACGTTCAGCTCGATTCGGCGGAGAATCCGATTCGTCGGCGGCCATTCGATTCATCAGTTCGGCCGCCTGATCGTCGTTGGCCCGAGTCGGCGCGCGATTCAGCGAAAAGACGCGCACGCGCTGCACTTTTCGAAGCTGGCTGATCGCCAGGTTCACCGCGATACGGAACAGCCATGTGTAAGGCGCCGCGTCGCCGCGGAACGTTTCGAGTTTCATCAGACCGCGGGTGAACGCTTCCTGCGTCAATTCGCGCGCTTCTTCGCGGTCGCCGACGAGGCGGAGCACCGCGTTAAACAATCGATCCTGATACAGCAGGATGATTTGCCCGTACGCGCCGCGATCACCCTTCTGCGCCTTGAGCAGCAGCGCGACGTCGGGCCGAACGTTGCGCGGGACCGCATCGGCGGGCGCATCGTCGGCGACGGGAAGGCCATCCGCCTCATCGTGAGCTTGACTCAGGCTCGACATGGTGTTTGACGCAAAAGGATCGGAAAAGTTCCCTCAGATGCCCGTGGCGGGTCCAACAACTTTCTGAGACTGCCGGCGAGATTCGGCCTCACCATCCGTGGTCAGGCTCACCGAAAACACTATGACACTCTCACGATCGAAAATCAATGTTATCGGACCAGGAGAAAACGCAATCTCAACGCTCCGGAATCGGCCCCAGCCGACGTGTCATTCGATAGTGCGGGCCGGCGGTCGGAATCTCAAATTGCTCGGAGACGATTTGCCAGCCCAGCTTCTCATAAAAGCCGGATGCCGGAACGCGCGCATTGCACCAGAGTTGGCGAATGGGTGAGTCGTCAAGATCGCGCTCCATCATCTCGATCATCGATCGTCCGACACCGAGCGAGCGCGCATCGGCGGCCACAGCCATGCCGCGAAGATGCCAGGCGGGGTTGCGCTCCCATTCGCTGACGTGAAGCGTCACGCAACCAATCAGGCGACTGTTTTCAAATGCGCCGTAGTGCCGGGCGCTCGGACTCTCGTCGCCGGGAAAGATGGCTTCGCTGCGCGGCAATCCGTCGCGCAACACGACGTGACGAAGGTCTACAACTTCATCGAGGCCCACGCGCCTGACCTGCGGCATAGCTATTCCCGCCAGCCATGTTGGTCGCGCACGGCGATCATTGACGCAAGAATGTCATTCCAGGTTTGCGGCTTCATCATCGTGTCGTTGGAGAACATGCAGCCATCCCAGCAGATGTGACGGAACTTTTTAGTCAGCTCGCCCTTCTCGTCGCGCAGCCAATAGCCGGCTTCGCGCGGGATGTTGAGCTTGCCGTTCGGATCGTTCGGCAGGCAGTGCCGACCGGTTTTGTCGTGCGAGCCGGAACCTTTCACGGTCGCATCGTTTTGAGCGACGTGGAAGTCGATCGTCCAGGGTCGAAGCGCGGCAGTCAGTTTCTTGTAAGCGGCCTCAAATTGACTCGCGTTCTTCCAATCGAAGTTCTGCGGCAGCAGCGCATCCTGCTCGGCGTTATAACCCATCAGATAGAGCAGCGTGTGTGCCATGTCGGCCTGGAAGCCGATGTTCGGGCGGTCGGTCATCTCAAGGAGCTGCACCATGCGTTTCCACGAATGCATGCCACCCCAGCAGATTTCCCCCTCGGCGGCGAGCTTTTCGCCGAAATCTTTCGCGATGTCGCAACTCTGGCGGAAGGTCTCGGCGATCTTTTTCTGATTGCCCTCCGGATCTTTGTCCCAATCTGTCGGGCCGGCGGCGGAGTCGATGCGAATGACGCCATACGGGCGGACGCCGAGCGATTTGAGCTTGCCGGCGATGCGACAGGCTTTCTTCACGGAATCGGTGTACTTCTTGCGATCCTCCGCCGAGCCCATCGCAGACCCGCCACCCGTCGGCGGCCAAACTGGCGCGACAACCGAGCCCACTACAAGATTCCTGGCGCGAACCTTGTCGGCCAGCCGCTTGAGATCATCGTCGCTCGCGTCGATGCTGATATGCGGGTCGAAAAGGAACAAATCGATGCCGTCGAACTTCACGCCGTTGACTGATGCATCGGCGGTGAGCTTCAGCATCGTATCGAGATCGATCGGCGGCTCGGAATCCGGGCCTTTGCCGACGAGCCCGGGCCAGGCGGCGTTGTGAAGTTTCGGGTAATTGTTGCCTTGTGCCATCGTTTCCTCCGGTTCCGTGTCCCGTCCTCTATTTTGCGTGCCGCCGCCGGAGAATCCAGTCTCAACTAGTCCTTAAACAAGCGAATGTTTCGCGCGAAATTGCCGTATGAATTGCAGGTCGGGTGGTGCGTACCACAAGCGCCCTGCCTGTTCTGTCTCTCGGCCGGTAGCTTTGTTTTCATCTTGT
>Ga0182024_10023525_pt1 | contig 11021 bp, 11 predicted proteins | sample P32metaG_FD_120480 | JGI IMG/M metagenome (GOLD analysis project Ga0182024, IMG submission 120480) | Permafrost microbial communities from Stordalen Mire, Sweden - P3-2 metaG (Illumina Assembly) | ecosystem: Environmental > Terrestrial > Soil > Wetlands > Permafrost | place: Sweden: Stordalen... | reverse complement strand
CGAGGGGCAAGGGACTCAAACGCCGTCCCTTGCCCCTCGCGCTCCCCCATCCCGGCTCAAACCGGGGAGGGCACCGAACTAAGTTGTCGTATTCTTACGTGAGCGGAACTTGGGGGCAGGTCACTATCATTGCATGTCATAAAGCAGGTTCGCCCAGAGGTCGGGCTTGGTTATCACGATTAGCCCCGATAGCGAAAGAGGCTGGAGACTTCACGGATGGCGATGAAACCCGCAACGTCATTTTGGATGTCGTCGAAGCTTGTGAGGTCGTGTGCCCTGACGTTTTACACTCCATATACGTCGGAATGTGCCGACAAGAAGAACTTTACTGGGCTGAACAAGTGTTCCCCATGCTGATCCGCGTCGCCGATCTGAGGGACCCAATTCAGGCAGCTCTTGCATCCACTTGCGTTGACGACAAATCCCTAGCAGCCCTTGAGAACCGGGCCGCGAGTGGCGATCAAGAAGCCGCGATAATATTGGACCTCGTTAGGCTCCATCCTTCGCCAGTCCCGATGGAACAGCCGGAGATCGCTTCAGGCTACTCTCCACCCGAGGAAGCTGCCGCGATCAAAGAACCGAGCGTGATGCCGGAGGGATTGGCAGAGTACCTTGCGACATTGAGCCCGCCCTATCAACAGTGGCAATTCTTGAAAGCGTGGTTCGCAAAACAGGTCACGCAAGGGAATGTTGAGGCTTCGTTTTTTGCGTTGCGAGATTGGATGCGGAAGCGTGACTACTACTTGGTTGACGGTGACCTGCTTATTGAAATGCTACCTTTTGCCGAGGAGTTCGGTGGCGGGGATGAAGGTTTTGAGTTTCTTTGCATGGCAGCGATTCGCTCTTATGCTTGGTCGAGATGGGGAATGAGTCAGACGGTGCGGGAGAAGCTGTGGGCTGAACTGCAAAAACGTTATCCGGATAGATGGTTGGAGTACATCTTCCGTACGTGTAAAACATCGACGTATGGGTCGCCTCTTCGCAAGATGACGCCCCTGCCCGTTTCACTTGGCACAGAATTTCTGATTCAATTCGACGAGATTCAAAGCGCGGAGACATTGGTGGAAGCTGATCTTATGCTGATAGAAGGACTCATGGCAAATCTATTAATCCCCCGTGTGAACTGGTTTGACGAATCTTACAACGCCCTGGATTCCATCATCGCTAGGGCTTTTTGGCTGGGGCCTCAGGTTCGTCGGCGCGCTTCAGAGCAACTTGCTGGATTATTGCTGCAAACCGCGACTGAGGGGGCAACGACAAAACGTCTACTGGAGGGGCTGGCAAGCGAAAAGCTGGAGAGCAGAACATTGATTTGGCTTTTGCCGATTGTGAAGGCGGCTCGCAGAGGGTGGAACGCGCCACGCCAAGCGATCAGGAAAGCTGTTAAAACTTCCTCAGCCGCTTCCGAAGCGCTTCTGGCAGAGCTTTAAGTCGTGCCTATACAGTTTGACACCTATTCCGATCTGGCAGTGTTGGCGAATTGTCCGTTGCACTATGTGCCACGATTTTTTTTCGCGCGATCTTGTCGCTCATTTGTGCCACCGTACTTTGCCGCTACCGCTGAAGAGATCTCGGATAAGACTGGGGTCGACTTCATGCAACTGTGGGGGTGGGAAAGCGAACGGCTGATGACTCTTCTGGGCATTCCAGAAGAGTTAGGTGAGGTTTCCACTTATATCCATAGACCGGGGTCGAAGGGAAATCTACCGGGAGCCTCTTCCAACGTGTCTGAGGTCTTCAAGTCCGCTTTTTTGAGATGTCTCGCCTGGTTTCATTTTCAACAACTGTTGCCAGAAGCCTACTTTCTCGACTATTCCTTGAAGGTATGCCCGATTGACTTATCACTGTGGGATATTGCGAGCGGGACCGTTCCCGACTGGTGGCCACGTGCGATTTCGGGGCCGAGCGAGATCTCTACTCTCCCTGAATGGGATGAGTGTAGTCGACTCTCTGAGCTCAGAATCTGCGGACGTCAGCTTTTGGCTGCTGAAGGCGCTGTGATCCCCGCAAGACTGTTGACGAGAAGTCATTTTTCGCTGCTGCCCTTTGCCTACCGGATTCGCGGACCTGTAGACAATGTTTGCGAAAAGCTCCACCACAGATTAGGCCGGTGCGCGTGGGTTCAATCTCCCTTAGAACACCATTTGCTTGCTGCAGTCGATGGCCCAAGCTACCGAGGTTGGATTCCATTGCACGAATCGAGCACAACGATCAGTGGAGTCGAACTGCAACCGCTCGTGGCCGGCATGAGATTGTTGAATATCAACAGCTGGCAATACTGGAGGATCTTGCACGAGCCGTTCTTTCCAACTCCTTACCTATGGGCCAACGACAGTTCCGTCGGTCATGATGAAAATTCATGGTTCTATGAGACTGGCGGTAAGAGGGTCTTCGAAGGCCGAGATTGGCAGATCGGCAGTTTGGAACGAACCGATGATCGTGAGTACGCGCTGACGGGTCAGTATGCTGTCTGCGATCCTGACTGGCTCAAAGGCTTTCTAGACGAAAAGGGTTTTCGGCTAGCTCACGTATTGCGCGTTACTGTTCGGCAGCGGAAGTACGAACATGAAGATCCGAAAGAGTTCGATGGCTGCCGACTTCTAAATCTCAGTTCCGTGGTCATCTAGCATTCAATTCTTTAGGCCAGAGAGACGTGTTTACATGTGAGAGCATCTAAGTTGAATTTTCGATCAGTTCTGCTAAAGGCATGTGGATTGTCCTCAGGGCGAAGCGAGCCCAGCGCCTCGCGGACGGGCCCGGCCAAGGTCAAGATCAGGATATGGGCGGGGGGTGGAGGGAACGACGACGTACTCGCCCCGAAACCCTCGGTGGCGTACCCTTCTCTTTGCGTATCTCGTCTTCGAGCTCTCTGTGCACTTTGACGAATTCAGCGCTAGCAAAGTCCGACAATCCCTTTAGAGCAAAGACCATCGCCGACAAGCTTACCCGATGCTCAAGATGTTCAAGAGAATCGGATTGGGACTCGTAAGTCAGGAGAGCAGCGGTGGCATGGGCCAATGAATTGAGCGCACCTTGCCCAGGGTCGGCTAGGTCAGCATTGCTTGGGCCTGCCAACATTACGGGAATATCTTCTCGGCTCCCGAGGCTAAATCGAATAAAGGTTGCACTGGGATGAACGGCATGACTTGCCATCCTATAATCCGGCGTCCAATGTTGAACGTTGACGGCGGCTTGAAGGTGGTCAAAACCAATCTTGTTTCCCTTCAGCTTAGGATCGTGACGCAAAAGAGCAGGGCGTGCCCATGCGTAGCTCTGGCGAAAATCAGCCCCATACCGAGCAAGCACCGCGTCATAATCCTTTTTGATCCGCTGCATTTCCCTTTGAGTGAAAGGTTTGGTTTTCAATTTGCCAGCGTGCTTTTGATAATGAAGAGCATCTTCATACGATTTTACGAACCGATGATGCACATACCGCTCAGCTGTTTCCTTGTCTGCTTGTGCGATGAACAAAGCTGTCACCGCGATCTCGTGCAAGGTCCGCCAGCGCGCGTGCGCACCACTGGCATAACCCGAAAGGAGGAGGGCATAAATTTCTCCCGCGACCCGCGCTGCTCCGGCGTGCAACCGAATAAGAGCTTCAAACTGAAAGTCATTCTGGACTGCCGCTTTGGGTCGGAACTGGCGGTTGAAGTAGTCTCCACAGTTCTGAGCGACGTACAAGCACAGTTCGTACAAGTCGAGGGGATGTGCCCATCGGCTGTACAAGCGTTCCTGAAAGCCTTGAGCACGAACACGCCTACCGCGCAAAATCTTCGCTCCTTGGCGAACTATGCGAGCACTAAACATCTTCGTCGAGTCGCTTAACCCGGTGCGAAGCTTCACGACGAACTCATCCACTATCCTCTTTTCCTCTGCTGTTAATTCGTCAGACTCGCTTAGGTCCATAGCTCGTTACTCCTGAGCTTATCCTTTGATAGCCCTGGTACGCCAGGTACACTCCTGAAACGAATCATCTCCAGCAGAGAGTTTTCTCGCGCTTCGGTTCTCAGCGGTCGGGGCTGCAAGCGCGCGGGCGGGCCCGGCCAAAGTCAAAATCGGGGTACGGGCGGGGGAGGGAGCATTTTGCCGTCTGTATACACCACCCCGTCAAACCGGGACCGGAAACTTTCTGGAACAGATGCGCGGCACTTTGGGCACCCGCTAGCAGTTATGCACAGGACGTTTGATAGTCCTTTTGCTAAACTTCAAAACACATGCAGAGACGATCCAACAATAACAGCACCCCTTTCTTGGTCGGTCTTGGAATAGAGCCCCAGGATCCATGGATGACCGGCACCCTCCGTCGTCGGCTAAAAGGAAAGAGCGGGCTGTCCACGCTGGAACTATGCGCTGGAGCTGGCGGACAGGCAATTGGTTTAGAGCGGGCGGGCATCGACCATGTCGGCCTTGTTGAGATTAACGAGAAGGCGTGTGCGACGCTGCGCCAAAACCGTCCCAAATGGAATGTAATCGAGGACGACCTGAACACCTTTGACGCGGCTGCTTTTGCCGGTATAGACATTGTTTCCGCAGGGCTGCCCTGCCCGCCATTCTCGGTGGCCGGGAAACAGCTTGGCACTTTGGACGAACGCAATCTTTTTCCCTCGCTGATCCGAGTGGTAGATCAGGTACGGCCCCGCGCGGTCATGGTCGAGAATGTCCGCGGGATTCTGGATGCGGTCTTTGAGGACTATAGGGAACACGTCGCACAGCAACTAAGAAAGCTCGGGTACCAGCCCGGATGGCACCTGATGAGCGCGTCGGAATTCGGAGTGCCACAACTGCGCCCGCGGGTCGTCTTTGTTGCTGTTCGCAAAGCGTACTCGGAACATTTCTCCTGGCCAGACCCAAGGACGAAACGGTTCTCTCATCTAGGCTCCGTGCTCCGTTGTGTCCGGCTGCTCCGGGCTGGCCTCCACAGCTTCGGCCCCGAGTCGCATCGCTTCAAATCGCTCCGAGAGACACTTGATCTCTGTCTCCGCGAAGGTTTGGCAGTCGGAGTATAGCTTCGCCAACAACGCTGGCAGCATCCCGGCGAGCGAAGGCAGCGCTCGCTCAAATTCAGGGAACGTGCTACGGAACGAGCGAATTCTCTGCAAGCTGTCCGTCAATCGCTGTCTCCGCTCTACGTCGTCCTCCCAGATGCTCTTCCAATACGTGCAAGTGGGGCAGGATGCTGCGCAGCGGCTTCCGTCATGGGAGAGGAACGACTCCCAACCGGTCACCGCAAGCGAAAGGATCCCCAGTTGATCGTCTCGGCGCTTCTCGCCATTGCATCTTCTGCATGCAACTAACACGTTGCCCGCTACGTGCAGGCCTGCTCGGTATCGATTCATACCGTCCAGATGCTCAACCACAGGCAGGGTGTTATTGAGATCGCAGGAGCAGTACGGACATCGGTTGTCAAACCAATCGCGGACGAGCCTTTCGTATTCCTCGCCATCAACCTTAAATGGCCATTTCCGGCTGATCCGGCGACTCACTTCGTGGAGGAACATGCCCACTAGCTTGTTCGCGACATCGGACTTGAACCGCCGCGTTGCAGTGCGTAGCTGAGAGGTGGCATCCTTCATCCCTTCCCCTCACCAAGAAGCCAACCGGCCTCCACGCCCAACACCGCCGCCAGCGCCTTGACCTCATAATCGAGCACGCGACGGTGGTTGTTCTCGATCTTGGCGATAGCGGCGCGGTCGAGCTGAATGCCGACCCGAGCCAGCCTGCCTGAGAGGCCATCCTGCGTTAGTGGCGGCGTGCATGCCTTTCGCGCTTGGGCCACTCGCCTGGAAACGATATTCTTCCGGCCAGCCTTGCGAATCACACCGAAAGAGTACCTTCCCTATGAACCGAAAATGTTCTAAACTAGAACATTTATGGAGGAGGGCATTGAGGAGAGAATTCGACTTTGTGTGGCATGGGGAGAGGAACCGACGGCTTGGCGCCTACCGACCGTGTCCGTGCGGAACCTGCTCGAGAAGTTGCAGGGGCGTCGGCTACCTGTCCTCCTCAGACCGCGACGGTCGCGGGTTCACCGTCTGGATCGAGAACGAGGAGGTCTTCCAAAGGTTGAGCAGGGCGCTGGGACGGCGATCTCGGGGCTAGGAGCATTATGGGGCAGGGCGCGGGCAGCCACATGCGTGCAAGCGATCCTGCCGAACTGCCTGCACCCAGGGATAAAGAATGAGTCTTCTTATTCGCGCTAGATTCTTCGCAGATCGCCCACAGATTTTCACGGTCATTCGTTCCGCCCCAATCCCGTGGCTTCTTATGGTCCACAACGAGCGTGATCCCATGCTTCTCAACCGATTTGCCGCACATCTGGCAACGGCTGTGGGCGCTGTGGATAACTTCGGCCCGGTCCGTTAGGCTGGGCTGTCTCTCGTCAACGACCGTCCGCCTCACGCCTGCATACTTGTAAAGAGTGACCTTTCTGTTCTTGCCGTTGACAATCGTCGCCGCCACTTCTTTCTTGATGACGAACCACTTCTTGAGATCTCTCTTTCGCCGATCCAAATGGGTCTGCTCACTGGGCTCCAAGCCCTCCTTTTCGAGTTCGTGCCTTATCTGCCCGCCCGAAATGCCAGCTGGGAATCTTTTCATCACTTCGACAATTCGAAGGTGAATCTTGCCGGGCTTGCTTTTGCCAGCCATAGCGATGAGAGCCTTTGGAGGGGCTGAGGAACCTGACGTAACGTCCCCGACACGATATCAGACGAAGGGAAAAAGTCGCCCTGAAAGATGCGGACCAGATTTCCACAGGCCCATTGTGACATCTGACCTTGCGCCGCACATCGAACTTGCGCAATGATGATCGAGGCCGCGACAGTCGGGCAAACACCCAGCCGTCCAGCCATTAAGTCCTTTGCTGTCTAGATTTTAGGCTCTAAGTCCTTTAGGCCCTAGATTTTGCGGGCCAAAACATGTCTAACTCGATGATTCCAGATATCGAGGGGGGTGGGGAGGGGTACCCAAAGGGTGGGTACAGACCGGGAGCATCCCTGACGAAACAGATCGATCAGATACCCCGATGTAAATAAATCGCGCAATAAATATTAGCGCGCAAAACAAAACGCCCCAGACTCGTTAGAGTCGTGGGACGTATGCTGATCAGCCCTCCCCCAAGTGCTGCTCAATTAGGAGACTAAACCGAACCCGCTGTTTGGTAAATGGCTCATCGGGGCTATTACCATCCACGAAGGTAACCGGCAGCCGATGACTGTCAGGGTTCCATTTTTTAGCGCGAGAGAAAGACGCGAGGAAAGAAAGAGAAGAGGAACTCCATACGAACTTGCGCTCGCGCTAAGCGCCCGGAAGCTCGATAGGCGGGTCGAACTCGAACACGTCCTGTTCAACCGGACTGCTCCAAACCGGAGCGAACGACTGACGATGCAGCGGCGTTGGACCGTATTTCTCTAAAGCCGCCAGATGTTGCGGCGTGCTGTAACCCTTGTGCGAAGCCAGACCGTATTCGGGAAAGACCGCATCCCATTCGCACATCATGCGGTCGCGCTCAACTTTGGCCAGAATCGAAGCTGCCGCAATCGACGCAGAAAGCGCGTCGCCATGAATAATGGCTTTCTGTGGCACCTCGCAGTCAAGCCGCACAGCGTCGATCAGGAGATGATCGGCAGCAGGCGCAAGCCGCATAACCGCTTCGCGCATTGCCAGTCGCGAAGCCTGGTAGATGTTGATCTGGTCAATGCGCGCCGCATCAACGGCCGCAACCGCCCAGGCAACGGCATGTGCGCGAATGCGCGGAGCAAGCAGTTCGCGGCGTTCCGGCAACAGCAGCTTGGAATCGCGCAATCCGCGAACGCGATACCCGCGCTCAAGGATCACAGCCGCTGCCACCACCGGCCCGAACAGCGAGCCGCGGCCAACTTCATCCACGCCGGCGACCAGCACAGCGCCGCTCGCCCAGGCATTTTTTTCGTAACGCAGCGTGCAGCGCAGCTTTTTCAGCAAGCGCAGTTTCGCTGCCGACGGAGAAAGTACGAACTTGGGCGAAACCTTCGCAGCGCTCGACATTGAAATCGAAAGTGTGTTCGACCATCTTCACCTGCAAGAAGCCACTTCCGCAAGCGAGAAAAATCCATAGCCAGAATTTCTCGAGGCTCGCGCATTCTTGTCAGACTCATCTTTGGCCTCGAAGCAACGACGTTCGGTAACCATTACTCCGATTACGAACGTACATTGTCCGTTAGGACATGTACTGCTATGTTGACGACATCAAGGTTAGTCGCAAGCAGATTCATGAGGAGCAGTTGTGATCGCTGAAGAAATGCAGCCCCAGCAAAGTGCTTCGACGGCTAATGTGAGACCGCCAATTGCCGGACGAATCGAGAAGCTAATCCATCTCGCGCTTCCGGTTCGCCTGATTCACATGCAGAACGGTGAACGCGGCGGAATGGAATTTGCGTGTACCTACGACATTCATCCGCGCGGCGCGCGGCTGCGCAGCTCGCGCGATGTGCAGGTAGGAGATTTGATCACCATCGAACGCGGACGAAGCAAATCGGTTTGCCGCGTAGTTTGGACTGCCGATCCAGATTCAGCGCTGCACGGGCAGTTCACGGTGGAATGTGTCGAGAGCGGCAGAACTCCTTGGGAAGAAGAGCTGCGGCAAATGGAGGAGCAGTATTTGCCAGTCACCGCATCTGGACCGAACCGAACTCCTTCGACGAATGCCTTCCGTAGAGGTGAGCAGAACCGGCGCAGAGGACCGCGCTTTCAAGTGGAAGGCGAGGCCAATCTGGCGGAAATCGGCGGACGATCTTGCGGCGAGGGCCGCTTGGAACAGCTTTCCGAACATGGCTGCCTTATCAGTGGCAGCGAGGCTCTGGCGGATGGAACTGGCTTACGGCTGATTTTGAATATGTGCGATGTCAGCATCGCGCTGCGTGGGCATGTTAGATACACCGCGGGAATCGCGATGGGCGTGGAGTTTCAGGAGATTCGGCAAGGCGATCGTCCTCTGCTCGATTATGTTTTGGCGCGCTTGAAAAAACCGCGCAGCGAGGACTTTGCCGATCTCGAAGTCATCACCGAGCATATTGTTTAGCGGTTGTGAACCCCAGATTGCTTCGGCCACATCGCGCCGTGCAATTCGAACACGCGCGCGACGCAACGGATAGGTTCCAACGACCAAGCGCTAACAGTAATGCTTAGCTCGGCCGCTCGACGTCACGCAGGCGAGCCGCTTTGCCTTTGAGTCCGCGCAGATAATACAGCTTGGCGCGGCGAACTTTGGATGAGCGCAGCAGATCGACTTTATCGATCACCTTTGAGTGAACAGGGAAAATGCGTTCTACGCCCTGGCCAAAGCTGATCTTGCGCACGGTGAAGCTGGCCTGTGGGCCGTTGTCGCGCTTGATGACCACGCCTTCAAATGCCTGCAAGCGCTCCTTGTCGCCTTCTTTGATCTTTACGTGAACGCGAACGGTGTCGCCGGGGTGAAAGGCGGGAATGTCAGTGCGCTGAGTTTTTGCCAGCAGTCTTTCGATGATTAAGTTCGACATGATTTTTAGTCCTTCTGAATTCTGAAATCCTGACCTCTTGTTTGTGAAACCTGTTTCGTGAAATCCGGTTGTGAAACTCAGCTGCGATTTTTAATCGCAGCTAGAAATTTATTGTCTTCCTCGCTCAGCGTCGCGCCCTCGAGTAAATCCGGACGGTTACGAAACGTCTTCTCTAGCGCGCGCTGCCGGCGCCACTTGCGAATCTCTTCGTGGTTGCCGGACATTAACGCTTCCGGTACTGCCATCCCGCGAAACTCTGCTGGCCGCGTGTAGTGCGGATAATCGAGCAATCCATTCGACCCGCAGGTCGAGTCCGCACCGCCTGCGCTTTTCGCCTTCGCATCGACCACAAACGATTCCTGCTGAGTCGATGCTTCATTCCCAACCGCGCCCGGAAGCAAGCGCATGACCGCTTCTACGATTACTGCGGCTGCAATCTCGCCGCCGCTCAAGACATAATCGCCGATAGAGATTTCCCGGTCGGCGAGAAAGTCTGTTACACGTTCATCGACGCCTTCGTAGCGCCCGCAGACTAAAACGATGCGGTTGAGCAAGGCCAACTCCGCCGCAACTTTCTGCGTAAACCTTCGACCCTGCGCCGAGAGCAGGATTACCGATTGCTTCTCGCGTCCTGCGACGCGAGCTTCCCGCGACGCAACGCCCATCGATTCCAAACATTCAAACAGCGGTTCCGGCTTCAGCACCATGCCTTCGCCGCCGCCGAATGGCCGGTCGTCCACGGTGCGGTGACGATCATGGGTAAAGGCCCGCAGATCGTGGACTTGAATTTCCGCCAGCCCCATTTCCTGAGCGCGGCGGGTGATGCCGTAATCGATCGGTCCGCGAAAGAAGTCCGGAAAAATCGTTACTAGGTCGGCCTTCATCGCGAGATCAAAACCTTAAACACAGAGGACACAGGGTTACACAGAGGATTTTTTCATGTGACTTAACGCTTTTTTCTCGCACCCTGCGCCTGCTCTTGTTTCTCTTCTTTCGTTATCGGGGCGTTCACTTCGAGCAGGCCTTCGGGCAACTTCATTCTTACCTGCTTTGCTTTCACGTCTGCGCTTTCTAGATACGCTTCGGCGAACGGAATTTCTACTCGCTTCGCTCCATCACGCACAATCAACAGCGGCGCTTCGCCTGCTCCGAACTGAACATCTTCAATACGGCCGATCTCGCGGTTGTGGTCGAATACCGTACAACCCACCAGATCGCTGACGTAATTCCAGCCCGGCTCTAGTTCTGAACGCTGGATGCCTGGCACTTGTAGTTCGCATCCTACCAGCGCTTCCGCTTCGGAGATCGAATCTACTCCGGCGAACTTGAGTACCAGAAGACCTTTGTGCGGCCAGAGGTCTTCAACTTCCAGATCGCGCCGGCGACTCGCTTCCTTCGGCAGCGCCAGCAATTTCATTCCTACAGAGAACCGGCCGGGTACATCGCTTAGAATCTCGCTCGCAACTTCGCCGCGGCGGCCCTGCGTTTTCACCACGCGCGCCAGGG
>Ga0182024_10023524_pt1 | contig 11022 bp, 7 predicted proteins | sample P32metaG_FD_120480 | JGI IMG/M metagenome (GOLD analysis project Ga0182024, IMG submission 120480) | Permafrost microbial communities from Stordalen Mire, Sweden - P3-2 metaG (Illumina Assembly) | ecosystem: Environmental > Terrestrial > Soil > Wetlands > Permafrost | place: Sweden: Stordalen... | reverse complement strand
CTCGCCATCGTAGAAGAGTTGATAGATCGGCACTTCCAATGCACGGGCGAACTTTTCGACTGTCTCAATTGCTGGGACAGTGTGACCGTTCTCAACACGGGAGACATAACACCGAAGGAGGCCAGTGCGCTTTTCGATATCCCCTTGAGACATCTTCTTTGCTTCCCGGAGTTCGCGCAATCTGTCGCCAATTATCATAGTGCGGGATTCTATCAGACGGTCGTCACTGGCCCAAGCGCCCGCGCTAGCAGGTTCTCTTGCCTAGGATTTAGGCGCGGTCGTCGGGGGTGAAGATCGCAGCGACGCGTTATCTCTTCGCGTAGCGCTGTTTTCCTTTCCTCGGTCATCAGCAGAGCTGAATCCGTCAGAGTTCGAAGCATTTCTTATCTCAATTTGCCTTTCTGCCGTCGTGCCGTGTCACAATCCACAGTTACAAGCATTCCTGCTGTAGCTTGGAGAAATTGATCGAGCTTTGTGAAGCGCTAGCGCAAGCCCACAGTCCCGCGAATTGAGTCGAGCAGTTTCTGTGAGTCGTAGCCTTTTCCGTCCTTAAAAACAACCTCCACGTTCTCAATGTCATTTATGTTCTTACTGGGGTCACCTTTAACCACAACGATATCTGCCTGCTTGCCTACGCGTAGCGTTCCCACGTGCTGATCTTCGCCAAGAAATGCCGCTCCGTTTTCAGTTGCGATGTGGATCGCTTCGATCGGCGTAAATCCGGCTTCGACAAGCAGTTCGACTTCACGCTGATCTCCAAAGCCGGCCATGGCGCCGCCGTTCCCGGTGGGGTCAAGTCCCGCCAGTAATACGCCACCAGCTTTTACAAACGCATGCTCAAAATCCATCTCTCGTTTCAAGTGCGCACCACCGCTATCGCCGCTCTCATTTGCTCTAGCGCGCGCCAGGAGGTAGTCGGTACGCGAGGGGGCGGAAAGGGCATCCAGAAAGCGTTGCTGCAGCGGAGGACGGTTGGGAACGCCTGCCTCCCCCACTGGGAGTGTGGAAGTAACTGCGACGTGATGTTGGATCAGGTATTGGATTGTGGCGCTGATTTCAGGGCCATTGATGTCGGGATCGACGGCACGCGATCCGGGCTGCGAAAGCGAGGGACAGAGGTCCGGCTGTTTGTCTTTGTAGAATTCGGTGTCCGTCCCGAGACCGTGCTCAAGATTATCGATTCCGAGATCGGCGGCCTCGCGAAAAGTCACTGAACAGAGGTGGCCGGTGATTTTCAGTCCGCGTGCATGGGCTGCCTTGATTGCTGCCCCGAGTTCGGCGCGCGTAATCAACTGGTACGCTTTGAACGACGTAAAACCCTCGTCGGCCCAGTAATTGACGAGCCGGACTGCGTCTTCCGGCCCTGTGAGCGTGTGCAGTTGAGGCAGATAGAAACCGGGCCCTTGAAGATACGGCGCCGTCAGATGCATCTTCGGTCCCGGAATGCGGCCTTGATCAATATAATTCTTGATCTCGAGGTCGGCGTAAGGTTCCATGCTTCCAGCGGTACGCATTGAGGTCACTCCCGCCGCGAGATAAAGCCGTGGAAAGCTGAAGGCCATCTCCGGATACATTTCCGGTGCGCCCGGAATGCGCCCTACTCCTGTTGCTCCCGGATAAAACATGTGTTCGTGCATGCCGACAAGCCCGGGAATTACGGTACTTCCCGTGAAGTCCAGCACTTTGGCTCCGGCAGGAGCCGCCGCCGATGATCCAATCGCGCTGATCCTGCCGTTTTCGATCACGACGGTTTGATCCTCTACGGGCGCTGCACCGGTGCCGTCAATTACGCGCACGTGCTGGAGGACGACCACAGGAGCATCTACGCTGATGAACTCCTGTGTTAGCTCCGGCAGCGCGCGTCGAGGCGGGGCTGGCCGCCGATCCTGCGCCTGAGCACACGTGGCAACTAGGACCAAGGCTACGCCACACAGAAACTTGATCTTCATTTGTCCTCCTCGCGACAAGGCGAGACCTTCCTTTTATCTTGGCTTCAGAATATGAACTTCAAGCCCAGCTGAATCAGGCGTGGCGACACCGACGTCGCTGTGATCTCTCCGAAGTTAAGGGATCCAACTGCCGTCGGAGCCGTAGCGCCTTGCACCGTAGTCGTGCTGGCGAATTGCGGTGTGTTGAAAGTATTGTAGAACTCCGCCCGGAATTCCAGGTGCGTCTGCTCGGTAAAACCCCTCATGGGGATCTCTTTGATTACGGCCAAATCGAGATTGTGTTGGCCAGGGCCATAGACTATGCCTCTGCCTGAGTCACCGAAGTCAAATCCATTGCCGATCGTGTTTGGCGCGCAGAATGCACTCGCGTTGAAGAAATCGTCTAGCCGCGACTCGACGGAGCCCGATGTCATGATACTGGCAGCCGTAGCGCCTGGACACAGTTGGGCGCGCTGGTTAGAAAATCCGTAGATGCTGCCTGACCGCGTATCAGTGAAGGTAAGAGGAGGCCCTGTCTGAATCACGACTACCCCGCTCAGCGACCAGTCGCTCAGGGTCTTGCCCACAAATCCCTTATCGTGCGAGACAGACGGCAGATTCCAGAGAAAATTGGTAACAAAACGCTGGCGTGTATCGAAGTCAGCCGGGCCCCAATCATCCGCGTGGAAATCGCGGTTGTCATTCAGCAGGCTACCGCCATTGGGGAATGTTCCGTTGCCGGTTACGTCGGTCAATGCCTTGCCATAGGTGTACGAAGACTGTAACTGAATGCCATGTCCCAATTTCTTGATCAACATGGCCTGTAGCGCGTTGTAATCGGAGTCACCACTTTCGGTCCAGTTGCTCAGCCCAGTGGGAGAAAAGCCGAGGTACGGAACGCGTTTCGCCGCATTCTGGATCGTGTTTGTAGTGAGTCCATTCACGGGAGCAGCAGCACTGGCGAGATATGGCTCGTTGAGTGACTGAGTCAACTGAATGTGATAGCCGTGGGTTCCCACGTATCCGACCTGCAGCATCGTGCCCCTCGCGAGAGCGTATTGCACGTTCAACGAGTATTGGTCCGCAGTGGGCGCACGGAAATGTGGGTCGACAACCGTCATGCTCAGAGAAGTGCTGGACGAATAGGGTAACCAAACCGGGAACGAGCTGTAGCTCGGCGGTGCTGGATTGAACGGATTCTGGAATGTTGCATTTGCATTCAGCACGCTGGAATTGCTGCGGCTCTGGTAAAACGGCGGATTGGAGAACAAGTGAAACGCGTCATTCACCGATGTACGCGAATTGTACATTCCGAATCCGCCGCGAATGACGAACTTGTCGAGATGAGGGGGTTGCCAGCTAAATCCGATCCTTGGCCCCACATTGCCCCACGAACGAGGATTATTCGCATACGTGGGATTGCCATTCACGGTCACTCCTGCCGGGACGGCGAGCGGGAAATTACTCGCCACTACCGCACCCTGCAAAGTTGGCGTAGTTCCTGGGTTCATCAGGGCCAGATTGGGATAGAAATTCACTAACCGGCCAAAAGCATCCGAAACCGCTCCGAGTACGTCCCAGCGTACACCGAGGTTCAAGGTGAGGCGCGAAGTTACCTTGTAATCGTCTTGAAAATAGCTGTCTTCGTCCGTAACTCGATACGAGTGAGAGGTGTTGCCGCAGGCGCCGCTTGATGAGAACAGATTACTGTACGGGCTGCCATTCTGCGCTGCACTCATACCGAGCAGAAAATCGGGGAAACTCTGGAAGGTCAGCGATCCGCGAGTGACGCCCGGATCCGCGGTCGGATCGGAAACGCGCTCCCAGCCAAAGCCAGCGCGAATTGTGTGGCTGCCATGTACCCACGAAATCTGGTCCTGAGCGGCGAAGGTTTGGCTTACCGTGTCCTGCTGGTCGTTTCCGCTGCCACCTAATTCATATGATCCCTGAACCGTGATCGTCGGCATTACGGGATCATTGCAGGGAGCCGTAAGGCCTAGGTCCGCGTCAGTGACGGGCGTATTGGTGCTGATAATGCCGTAGGTCCGGTGATATCCGGCACTAGCCTCATTGATAAAATTTGAAGTCACCGTGTAGGTGTCCTTGAGAGCCGCGTTGGCGTTGCGAAAGAGTCCGTCAATTCCAGACCCGGGCACATTGCCTGTGGTGAAGCTTTGTACCTCGGGTGTTTTCGCCCAAAATACCCTTTCGGAGAGCTGCTGTTTATCGCTTATCACATAATCCGTGTTCACCATGTACTGGTTTTCGCTGTACCGCGAAGGAACGCTGAATACTGACAGGCCGGTACCATTCGCTTCGAGAACCTGTGGAGGGGGGATGAAGTACTGGCCATTTGGCAACTTGTAGTTGAGCAGCGTGAGCGCGATGGGATTGATGTTCGAGCCGTCGCAGGCAACGCCCACGCCGCCGTTCTTGCCTTTCTGTCCGCAGAATTCCTGGCCGAGAGTTGCCGCGCTCCGGTTACTCGTGAGCGGCGGCAAGACGACGCTTTCAAGCGACCCTGAGCCCTCACCATCTATTTGCCGTGTTCCCTGGTAAGAACCGAAATAGAAGAGTTTGTGCTTGATGATCGCACCGCCGATGGTCCCGCCAAACTGGTTTTGTTTCATTTCAGCGCGAGGCTGCCTAGTGGCGTTGAGGAAGAAATCGTTGGCGTTGAAGATGTTGTTGCGGTTGAACTCGAAAACATCGCCGTGGATCGAATCAGTACCGGATTTAGTGACAACGTCAACGTTGGCGCCCGAGCCGCGCCCGTATGCAGCGTCATACAAACTGGTCTGGACGTTGAACTCCATTATCGCGTCCGGGCTCGGCACAGAGATGCCGCCGATCGAAACAGTATTCGTAGTTCCCTGCGTCTCCAAATTGGAAAGATCCTGGCCGTCCATCTGATAGCTGTTGTCCATCACGCGGCCGCCGTTGACGTTGACATCCACATTGTTCTTTCCCAGCGCTGCTGCATTGGCCACTGGGCTCGCGACACCCGGATTGAGCCCGAGGATCTGAGTGTAATTGCGATTGGTAAGCGGAAGACCTATGACGGTTGTCCCCGTCGTTGTGCCGCCATTAGTCGACTCCTGCGTCTGAAGCACCTCGACATTTGCCTCGACGGTTACCTGTTGTGTCGACTGCCCAATTTCCAGGGTGAAGTTAAGCGTAGTGGTGGTCGCAACCTGAACCGTGGCGTTCTGGTCGTTCGCAGTTTTGAAACCAGCAACTGCAACTGTTACCGTGTAAGTCCCCGGGGGCAGCAGCGTGACCGAGTAAGTCCCAGCCGAATTGGTAGTGACCTCTCTCGCCAATCCGGTTCCGCTGTTTGTAACCGTCACCGTTGCCTGCGGCACTACAGCCTTGGATGGATCCAAAACGGTGCCCGCAATCTCTCCGGTCTCTGCTGTTTGACCCCAAAGGGCGACCGGGCCGGTGATGAGCAAAAATGCGGCAGTCACAAACAAAGAGCATCGATAGGCGCGCATGAAGCCTCCTTGTGATGAAGTCACCCCGGTAATAAACTTCGACCGCTTCTATTGCCTACGTACAATCTTGCGTCTTGCGAATTGGTGATTCTTGGTCTACTTTACCAAGCGCTTGCTTGGTTAGATTTAACGGAACATAACCTACTCACTGCAGTCGTGGCCTGTCAAGATAAAGTTTTGGAATAGAATGCCTGAGAACCGCTGAGGAGCCCCGCGTACCCACCTTCGGCCAGAGGGGTGAGCTGGAAAGCAAGGAGAATTGGATGCGGCCTTTGGACGGCATTGTGATTCTCGACCTTACCCGTTTCCTTCCGGGCGCGGTCGCCACGATGTCGCTCGCGAGTTTTGGCGCCGAAGTAATCAAGATCGAGAGGCCAGGATCGGGCGATCCCGCCCGCCATGTCGAAGGAGCCGCCTGGCTATTCGAGGAAACCAATCGGGGGAAGAAGAGCATTGCGCTGAACCTAAAGGATGAGCGCGGAAAGCAACTCTTCTCGAAGCTGGCATCAACCGCAGACATCGTGATCGAGAGCTTTCGTCCGAATGTGATGACGAGGCTCGGCATCGGCTACGAGCATCTCTCGAGCCTCAATGAGAGGTTAATTTACGCGGCTCTCAGCGGTTATGGGCAAAGTGGGCCATATGCAGAACTGGCCGGCCACGACATCAATTACATCGCCATGAGCGGGCTTCTCCAATTGATCTCCCCTGCTGATGGCATCCCTGTAATCCCTGAGATACAGCTCGCGGATGTAGCGGCCGGTTCGTTACAGATTGTCATCGGCATCCTGCTGGGACTGCAGGAGCGCGAAAAGACCGGGCGAGGTCAGCGTGTGGATGTTTCCATGGTCGGAGGAATGACCGATCTACTTGCATTGCCGCTGGCGGCGTTGCGCGCCCGTGGGTGTGTATTGAAACGCGGAAAGGAGCTTCTTTCGGGCGCGTATGCCTGCTACAACGTCTATCGTGCAAAGGATGACCGCTGGCTCGCGGTTGGCGCTCTTGAACCCAAGTTCTGGGCAAACCTCTGCCGCCATTTGCAGTGTGAGGAACTGATTGCCGATCAGTTCTCGTCAGAGCCGCGCCAATGCCACATGAAGCAGAAGCTTGCCTGTATATTTATGGCGCGTACTGCGGAAGAATGGTTCACGCTGCTGCGGGATCAGGACTGCTGCGTCACGCCCCTTCGCACGCTACGGGAAGCCGTGGCGGATGGACAGTTCAAGAAAGAAGTGCCCAGTATTGGCCTGGCACGAACTGCGGGAGTGGTAGCGCAAGGCCCCGCCCCATTGATTGGCGAGCATTCTTGGGAGGTTCTTGAGCGCTACGGCGTGTCCAGACCAGAGCTGCAGGCCCTGCAAGATAGTGAGGTAATTCAGGCAAGTAAGAAGAGGTCGCCGCCTGAGAAAGCCTAAATTCCGTGAGCTAGAATATGGAAGCTCCGTAGTAAGATTACTTGTAATTGAACTGTTCCTAGTAAATCTTGTTCTACATCAAATCGCACCTCGTTTTCTTGTAGACCGAAAACCATTGATCGATTCTCGCCTGCATGGTGAGCCTCGCTCAACAAGAGAGGGCCAACCAAGTGTCCGGCAACAAGAAGAGATCGAGGCTGGCAAACCGTCGGGAGATCATCATCAAGGTGGCCGGCCGGCTGTTTCGAAAGAGAGGCTATGAAGGTACCAGTGTGCGCGACATCGCCGACGCCGTGGGCCTTCAGTCCGGAAGCCTCTTCTTCCATTTCAGCAGCAAGGAAGAAATACTGGTTTCACTTCTTCAAGGCGGGCTGCGCCGCGCGGTGGCGATTCTGGACAGCCATTTGGCCGAAGCAAGTTCACCCAAGGAGAAACTGTCTGCAATCCTCCACGGACATTTGCAGGCGATTCTCGAGGAAGAACGCGACGCTTTTTATGTGGTGCTGCGCGACTGGCGCACGCTGTCTTCTCCGTCGCGCAGAAAAGTCATCGCTTTGCGGGACGAATACGAAAACCACATCGCGCGCGCCCTCGACGGAATTGCGCAGACGGGCCTCATTCCTGAAAACACCAGGCTTTTTCGATTATTCCTTCTCGGCGCGTTGAACTGGACCGTGCAGTGGTACCGACCCGATGGTGGACTCACCATCAACCAGCTTGCGGACGGCTTTCTCGAACTGATGTTGCCGCAGCAGGCGCAGACGGTCGTGCGAAAACGCTAGATCGCGACTTCTGTTTTTGAATTTCTCTCTACCTTGTTCTTCTCCAAGATGTCACTCGCGATCTGTCCCACGAAACGAGCCGTTGTGAGGAAAACCGCTGCGATGGTTTCGCATTCCAAAAGCGGAAATCAATCCTGAGCGTCTCAATCCGCCTTGGACCGAACACCTCGACCCTATGCATTCGGGCACGACTCAACGGGTGATCGTCGAGGTGACGCCGCGCTGGAGATCCGTTGAAGCAAGCCAAGGTGTGGATTGGTCAACAAGCGCCCTACGGACGCAGTTGCTCGGCCGCTGGGTCAAAGTTCGAGGCTGAATGCTGTTCGACGTTGAACCTGCCAACGCGTCTGAGAACACCGCGCCGTCAAACCCCCGCGACTGGCGAGCGACAGCATGGGAGATACACCCTAGTACCTCCATTCAGGTGTTGCCGACGAAACCTAAATAAGGAGATCGGCACTCGCTGTTCTCCGTTCGGTGTCTACTGGATTTTGAGCAGCGGCTCCGCATAGCGAATCGGCACGCCGAAATTGGAACCACCAAAGCCTTTAACCACCGCGAATGTGACACCGATCACTTTTCCGTCTCGGTTGATCAGCGGTCCTCCTGACCCTCCCGACGTTGTCTGGGCGTCGTAGACAATCTTGTCATCGAGTACGTCGCCTATATGTCCTTGGGTTACCAGCGGCCGGATCAGTTTGCGCCGCAGAAGCTCGGCAGCGATCGTTGCGGGATCGCCCCCGGACACTTTTACAATGTCATTCACAGTGTCCTCTCCTGCTCGGGCCAGAATGGCGCTGATTCCGGTGGCGTAGCCAACAGAAATCACCGGCTGTCCGCTGATTGCCGCCTCCTTTCGGCTGTCAATCTTCAAAATCGGACGATTGAGACCGGAAAGATCGCCGTGAAGGAGCGAAAGATCCGCCTCCTCGGAAATTTGCGTAATTCCCACGGGGACGCCCGAAGGCGCATCGGGGAAGTACGCCGTCATCTCTGCGATCACCGGCACTAGTCCCTGCTGGACGGCTGAACTGAGCTCGTCATTCTTCCACCAGGGTTGTACCACGTGATGATTCGTCAGGATTTTGCCTTCCCCGACAAGGAATCCCGTGCCGAAGAAATCCGCCCGCACCTCTGGCGCCCGTCCCTCAAATGTAAGACGGGATTGCCATCGCTGTCTTTCACCGGCCCGCCATCCGGATTCACCCCTGCGTAGCGCAGGCGCCGTCCCGAGCTCTTATCGTTGAACCCCACGGATACATGCAGCAGGCAAACGCTCGGCGCATAAGATCGAATCACCTGTTCCGCGGCGTCGGACTCGCTCACGACACGCTTCAACCGGCCCGTTGCTTCTTCCAGTTGCTTTCTCAAACCGGAGATGTCTCCGCCATCCCCGTTCGAAATCTTCTGCCGCAGCTCCTCGGTCTGCTTCTGGAGCAAGTCCTTTTGCAGCACGGTGTCCGTTTCCTGCAAATCCGCGCGCATCTTTCGGGCTTCCGATACGAGTTCCTCTTGCCGGTTGACGCCGTGTTCAAGCTGCGCGATGACCGAATACGCGCGTTTCGTCTCCTTGTCCGCGCGCCGCGAGTACAGCAGAAAAACGCCCGCGATAACGACAGCGACGGAAATAAGGGAACCAACACCGATCTTCAGAGCTCGATTCAGCGTGATGGCGTCGCGCGTCATCTTCTCCGTTACAGCCAACGCTTGAAACGCCGTTTGCGCGATCTCCTGCCCTTCCTCCGCCAAGCGCGCCTTTTCTCGCAATTCGTCGTAGGCGCGCTTCACGCGGAGTTGCACGCGCACGCGCGCCAGCAATTCCGCGGCGTCCCATTGGGCGGAAAGAACATCGTCGGCGCCGAGATCGAGTCCGCGAGCGCGTTCCACGCCCTCGCCATGCGTGAGCAAGATCACGCGTGTGCTGGCCGTGGTTGCCAGCCCTTTGACCTCCGCCAGAGCGTTGCAGCATTGCAAATCCGAAAGGTCGGCCGAAAGAAGAAACAGGTCCACGCCGCCGTTCTGCACGATCGCGAAGCCCTCCTCTTGCGTGGCGGCAGACGCAACGTCATAGCCCGCCGACTGCAACAGTTCCAGCAACCGTTGCAGCGACTGCGCATCCGGCTCCTGAATCAAAATGGTTTCGCGCTTTGTAAGCAAACTCCTGCCTTTCAGGTTGGGCAGTTCTTGTGCTGCCCTTCGCTCGCCACACCTTATTCTGGCGAGCGTCGCTACACCAGAGGATTCTCATGGTAGCCGGGACTTGACGCTTGAGGCGAGTCTTTTGACTTGTGGCAAACTCGGCCCGCTTCGTCCTGACGCCAAACACTCACGAACACCCACAGGCAAATTAGAACGAGTATGACGGTTGTTCGATGACCGACGATGCCAGGTCACAAGGAGTTGAGGCGTTGAATCGCCTGAAGAATCGTTACACTGCTCCGACCGATGCCCAGATCAATCCTGCCGTAACATTGGCTGCGATGCTCGCACCGAGACGCGAATACAAGTCGCTGGAAGACCAGCTATGGGGCCGAAATCAGCTGATACGTCGAAGACGTGAAACCGGGCGAGTTGAATCAGTCAATTGTCACGCGCACGATCTGCCTCATCGCGACACGCATATCGAGCTTGTGCTGGATCCGATGCATTCCCACTTGGCCGAATTCGATCCAAAGACGAGAAGCGCGTTTATCGGTACTAATCTCGCGGAGGAACGATAGGGGTCGCCAAGGGACAGAATGTCCCCGTAGCGTGCGCATTAGACGGCATATGTCTGGTGGTTGAGACGGCTGTGCTGGCGTGCCTGATTTTGAATCTGACATTGTGATTTTCTTTCGTGCTTGGATGGATCGTGCTGTTGGTACTATTCATTATTTCGACGCCTACACTCGAGCGCGACTCAAAAAAAGAAACCTATTAGTTTGGCCGTATGTGTGGACCCAGGGGGCTGCGCCCGGTGCTGAATCGGACTGAGTTTATTTGCGGCACCTTGAACGAATGTGGGGTCTGGAGGCCGCGGTTTATAAGGCCTCGCAGCATGACCTGTGGAATTTGGCCGGACAGACGCGTGTCTCGCCGAGCTGGGGCTGGCCAGACAGGGCTAGTGTACTCAATCCCGGTGGATGCCCCAGCTAGATTCGGCCGTTTAGGCCGCCTCACCGAACACATTGCGTGCTGACGCTCTTTGGTACGCGCCCTGCGGTCCTTTCCTCGTTCTCTTTGCTACTTGCCGACCTCCTTCGCCTTCAGGCTCGTGCACATTTCGATCGCGCTATTCGGATCCACGGCGCTGCCGCCTTCGACGATGTGCTGGATCTTGCCTTCCTTATCCACCACAAACGTGGTGCGATTCGCGAACTGCGATTGATCGTTCAGGATGCCATATTCCTTTGACACTTCG
>Ga0182024_10023523_pt1 | contig 11022 bp, 8 predicted proteins | sample P32metaG_FD_120480 | JGI IMG/M metagenome (GOLD analysis project Ga0182024, IMG submission 120480) | Permafrost microbial communities from Stordalen Mire, Sweden - P3-2 metaG (Illumina Assembly) | ecosystem: Environmental > Terrestrial > Soil > Wetlands > Permafrost | place: Sweden: Stordalen... | reverse complement strand
GGCTCACCCGACGCGTTCATTTTCAACCAGTGTTTCTTTCATTGACTTGCTGCTGCGCATGATTGCGTCAAAGACCTGGAGAGTTTGCATCTCCTCTTGGATTGTCGCGATCGCATATGGATGCTTGCCGCCGGCTGCTTCGACAAAATGGCGCATCTCGCGCAGATAATTCGACTCGTAACTGTAATTGGCGCCCGATGCGGAAGGGATTTTTTCTGACTCAGCTGATTGCCGGGCAAGTATCTGGGCCATTTCGCGGCTGGCACTTATCGCCTCGTCCCAATCGGGCGCCTGATCAAATGCAATTTCCCGGTTGCCCTGTTCAGTAAGAAATAATCGTATCGCGGGCTGGTTTTGGTGCCATTCGATTGTGCCGCGCTCGCCGACGATTCTGATGTGCCGCCCGATGGTTCCCTGTTCCAGGATGTCATGGTGAAAAAATCCCCTGCAACCGCTTTTGAAGGTCAAAAGCACGTCGTGACTGTCGGGCCCCTTGATCTGCAGGGGGCTGATTTTGCTCAGCCGAGCCGCCACTGAAGCGATATCGCCCAGCCACCACTGAATCGGGGCCAATTCGTGGAGCAGCATATCCATTCCCGCGCCTCCCAGCGCGGCATCGGCAGCATAGAACTTGCGGTAATCTTCATAGGGATGCCAATCGGCGATATGGTTGCCCAGACTGTATTCCAGGTAAAACGGATCGCCGATGCGAGACTCCCGCAGCAATTTACGGATTGCCGCGTAAGGCGGGTAAAAGCGAATCGTTGCGCTGATGCCCAGCACAATCTTCTTTTGCCTGACCTGCGCGACGATCTCAACCAGGGATAGGCGGTTGAACACGAATGGCAATTCGCAAAACACGTGAATGCCGTTGCGGATGGCTTCCTGCACATATGACTCGTGCAAAGCGGGCGGCGTGGAGACCACCATGGCGGCAGGTTTTTGCCGGAGGGCATCGGATAGCTGCGTAAAGCCTTCGACGCCGAATTGGGCGGCGACGTCTTGGCACCGCTTGGAATCAGGTTCCAGGAGCGTGACTTCACCGGGACACAGATAAAGGAGATCGCGCAGCCGCCGCCTGCCCATCGATCCGCCGCCGACAACCAAAACTTTCATCGAGAAGCCCTTTTATTATTTTGGGAAAACCATTATCGCGATTGGCTGGCGACGATATTCCCAGGAATATAGCCATGCTCAATGAACGACTGTTCGACCAATCGCGTGTAGCCGTACTGCCAGATGATCAGGTCCTGATCGCCGTCATGGTTCCAATCAACGACCGAGACATACGGATCGCCGTAACATCCCGGAACATTGATCTGTATGGGGGCGGAGAATTTGCGGGTGCCGTTGGGTCCGGGCTGATTCAGAAGGATGTAGTAAAGATCATTCGCATACACGTAGAGCAGATCGTCCCATCCGTCGTGGTTCCAGTCGATTTGGCGAACCATAAGCCTGACATTGGGTTCCGGGGTCGGCAATTCGATGGCAGGCTCAAAGCGCGGGGTTTCGCCGGGCTTCTGCGTGGGATCGTGCAGGAACAGCCGAACCTTGCCGAAGGTGTCGGAAATCGCAAGATCGGCCAGGCCCTTGTGATTCATGTCCAACACCGCAATCCAAGCGCGCGAGCCCTGGAGTTTATCAAATGCCGCGGCGTCGGGGGGCGGGATGGCGACCTTGAGCGGCTGCCCGTCGATCAGGCAGAGTCGATGTCCCGCTGGATCAAATTTCGGCTCCGTTTTCGTGCCGACGTTGCGGTGGAACCAGACATATCCCTCGTTATCAGCGGCAAGGATGTCAGGCTTGCCGTCGCCGTCGATATCGGCGAATTCTCGCTCAAACCACGCGTCACCCTGGGTCGCGGGATGATTGATCTGGTCAGCGCCAGGGAGAGGAATCTGCCGGTCAAAAACTCCCGGAGAGCCGCGGCCGCTGTTAACCAAAATGTAATCCTGCTGGAACAGGTCCGCGTCATCGCCATCGAACTTCACAAACGTGGAGGGGCCCCAGGGCAAAGGCGCGTTGCCCCAGGGAACCCGCAGAGATTTCGTGGCGGCGTCAAACAAGGGTTCGGTCTTGGTGCCTATGTTGGGCAGCAGCAAGAGATCTCCATCAATACTCACGACCAAATCCAGCAATCCATTATTGTTAAAATCGATTGCCCGAGGCGTTCCCAGCGCGCCGTAGGAAAAACGACCGCGCGCGGGAAACGGGACCTTATGGAGTACCGGCCGCTGGCGTGTGCCGATGTTTTCGAAATACCAAAGAAACTTGTCCGGATCGGATAGATCTCCGCCGCCCGCCGTCTGCTGCATTGCGCCGGTGATCAAATCGAGCTTTCCGCAATTGCGAAAATCTCCGGTGCACGGCGCGGCGCACCACGTAACGTCCAGGTCTTTTCCATCGGCCTGAAGGGGGCCTCGATACGTCAACCTGGGCATTTCGTGCGGCGAGTTGGCGATATTCTCATAATAGAAAATCCTGCCGGTAATATATCCACCGGCCAACAAATCGAGTTTCCCATTGCCCGTCCAATCAACTACATGCGGCACCGGCTCATAATCGACAGGATAAATTTTGTTTTGCGGGTCTTCATCGCAGTAATTGCGCGGAACTCGCAATGGTTTGCCGTCGGCTTGCAATGGCCCCATCAATCTGAAGACTGGATGGTGCTTATCACCCACGTTTTTGTAGAAGAGAATTGATTCTTTTTCCGCGCCGACGATCAGGTCGAGCAGACCGTCGCCGTCCCAGTCCACGATTTCAGGAGCGGCCGACCACCCTACATCGATCGGCGTTCCTTCCTCACTGCAAAGGAACCTGGCGGTGTCGAACTTGGGATGTCCCAGAGCGCCGTGGTTCTGATACCACAACAAGTGGCCCGTTCCATCTCCCAACACGACATCAAACAGGCCGTTGCCGCTAAGGTCGCTGACGCCTACACGGCCATGAATGATCGGTGCGAAGGAAACGCCGCCGGTGGGCAGGCAGCGATTGACGCCGTCGCCAAGAAATCCTGCCGGCGGGGGGCGCTGGCCCGCGCCGGGAGGCAGCTCGCTGAAGGACAATTCGTAATAAGTTGGACGGTTGCCGGTTTGCGCGTGCGCCCAGGTGATTCGTCCGCGCCGGCCGTCGCCGATCGTATTGAAAAACCTTCCGCCGCCGGGAATCACTTTAATCGGTAGGGCGAGTCCTGTTTTCGGGTCGGAATACCCCTGATAATCTGGAAAATCCCACGGGATTTGCTGGTCGTAAAACCGCAACGGAAGCTCGCCTGGCACTGTGGCCAGGGCGTTGGCATGGTGATCTATCACGCTACCGTTCGTCGGATCATATTCGCGGATTACAAGGCTGGATAGATCACACTGTTTAATACCGTATTGGGTGAAATCGATATCGAAGGTGGCAACCATTCCTTCGCTGGCGCGATTGCCGATGTCGATGGGATTAACGCGGAAGAGCAGCCGATGCGTGTGGTTCGTAAGCCAGTCGGGCACAGCCCCGGCCTGATTGTCTGCCCAGCCAGTCGTCCCAGCACAGAACAGCAGAACGAAACAGGAAGGTATCCATGGATTCTTCTGGGATATCCGAGCGACGATCCGAACAAATGGGCGATTCAAAATTAACTCCGATGGCAGGAACAAATCAGAGGAATTTACTCGTCCGCGGATTTTGCGAAGAGGGAACCGAACGACTTCATCGTGGCGGCGTTAGCGGTGACTCCGCCCAATAGATTTCCCGAGCCATCATAAAGATTGGCCGTAAGATTGTTGGTTGCGCTGTTAAAACCAAAAGCGAGTTGCAAGGTTTCGGTGGGCAGCGAATTCCCAAGATAGATATCGGGGCTGGCGAACGTGTAACCGAAGTTCGTGATGCCGACCGATCCGTAAGCCACGGCAAGCTGAACGTAATAACCGACCGGCGCGCCCATGGTATTACCTGAATTTAGGTAGTAATGATCCATCAAAGCCCCGATAAACTGCCGCGTTTGGGGTGTGGAGGCGGGGGCCGCGTTGGCGCCCATGAATCCAGCCTCCTCATAGGTTGGACTGGTCGAATCATATTGGTTTTGCAAGGCGGACCAATCATAATTGTACAACGCGCTGAAAGAGTTGGCGCCCGAGAGAGTGGTTCCGAGCGGCGCGCCCTCGCGATCCACCGTGTAGCTGCCGTCATCAATGGAGGTGACTGGCAATTGGTTATTCGTCACCGTCCCCGCCTCGGGGTTGTATCAGTGGTATCCTGATGGAGGAACTGCACGACACCGTTGGGGCCAGAGGTAAAGGCTAGATTGAAAACCTGACTGGCATGGGCGGCGACACAGTCGGTGACAACTAGCGCGGCGACACAAAGTGGGACGATACGCGAGGACATTTTCTACTTCCAATGAATTGTTAGGCCGACCGACGCAGAGGGTGACGCTTACGACATCCGAGCCATCCAAAGAGCTTTTTGCCAAAAGTGCGAAAAGCGCCAAGCAAACGACGAGAATCGTTCTTCCCTGGTAACCGCAGAAGGTTTCTCAATGCGGCATCCATCTTCGCTTCTCGCAGGCGGCGGCGTACCGATCCCTTTTACGTCGGTGTAGCGCAGTTGAATTGTCCGTATAATGATATCTTTGCCGCCAAAGCCGTCAAGGAAAATCTTATTGGACCGCCACCGGCGTTCGCGCCGTTTTGGTGGCTGAAGAAATCTGGCGCTCTTCCTATTGGCTCTTAGGCGAGAGATTGGCGCGGAACATAAGATATTGGAAAATAATATATTATAGAAAATGGCATCCATGACAAAATGGGTTTCAAAAAGCGCTTTTACTTACAAAGTGCATGGACTGGTAATTTGGAAGAATTTTGAAGCAAAAAACAGAACAAAATGAGTCTGCTTGCCATACAAAGCTGGATATGGTACTTAATCTTGGAGGGCTCGTCATTGATTTGACGGACTTGGGGCGCGCCGGGCGGAGTCAGCTATGGAACAAGTAAAAAGTGATGCCGGGCTCTCTCTTTTGCGCCTGGACGACCGACAGTTTACTCCGAAATACCTTGATTTAGCCCAACGCCTGTTGCGAGACATTTCCGATCGAGGACTCAAACCCGGCGACCGCCTGGGGACCGAAACGGAATTGGTTTCGCGTCACCATTTGAGCCGGGCCACGGTTCGACAGGCACTATCAGTATTGGAGCGTGATGGGTATGTCTCGCGCCGCCGCGCCCAGGGCACATTTGTAGGTCGCACTGTGGAGCCCGCCGACGAAATGCGCCTTGCCCGAGGAACTGTGTTGGTGGTGTGCTCCAACGAGCAGACGGCACATCTAAGCGAGGACTTCGCGTTTGCCACCGTTTTGCGACTTATCGAACGAGCGCTGGCCAAGCAGGGTTTTGCCGTGCAAATTCTGGGCGTGGGGGAAAATTTTCATGAAGATCAGACGCGCTTGCGCCGCCTGCTGCACCAGGGGCGCATCAACGGTATTTGCGCCATCGGCAATTGCTTTGAGCCGTACCGATCGCTGGTTCCTGAAGGATTTCTGGTAGCCAGCTCCTGCACCTTTTCGCCGCTAGTCTCGCCTTGGGTGGGGCAGGACGTTCGTGCCGTCAGTCGCGAATCTGTCAAGTATCTATTAGAACGCGGCCATCGCCACATCGCGATGGTTTGCAGCGCGGGGATCGATCAAGAGGCGTTCGGTGTTTTTGCCGCTGGCTATCGCGAGGCTTTTGCCGAGCGATCATTGCCGGTGAATCGGCAGCTTCTATGTTATGCGTACGGGGGTGAGCCGTTGATGCAGTTGCTTGTTGAGGTATTGAGCGCCCCCTTAAAGCCGACGGCAATTTTCGCGGAAAACTGGCGAGTATGCCAGGCGGCGCTCGCGGCGGCAAACCATATGGGGCTGGAGATTGGCCGTGACATCTCGCTTGTGGGATATGGTCAAAACGTGCAACAGCTTTCGGCGCCGGTGGCGATTACCAGCTATGTTCCTGATGCGGAGCGAATTGGACAGGAAATCGCTGGCATTCTGACGAATTTCGCCGAGGATCGCCCCATTCCCCACGATCCAATTTTCGTGCCTGGCCGCCTGGTCGAGGGAAAATCGGTTTGTACTTTGGATCCGGTGGTCGCTTCGGAGCCATGAATCTACCGCTGATCCGATGCAAGGGAGCCATTGATGACTACAGCTACGTTTAATTCTCCCACCAAAGCGAATCAGACCCACAGCGGTTGGACGTTATACGAGCGAGCCAAGCAATTGATCCCCGGAGGTACGCAGCTCCTGAGCAAACGGCCGGAGTTGTTTCTTCCCGGCGGTTGGCCTTCCTATTACACGCGGGCAAAGGGGTGCCACGTGTGGGATCTGGACGGCCGAAAGCTCGTGGACATGACGACTACCGGTATCGGCGCATGCCTGCTCGGGTATGCCGATGAGGATGTGAACGAAGCGGCGAAGCGCGCGATCGATGCCGGGGGCATGACGACTCTCAATCCGCCCGCCGAGGTCGAGTTGGCTGAGGTTCTGTGTCAACTCCATCCCTGGGCGAACATGGCGCGGTTTACCCGAACCGGCGGCGAAGCCATGGCCGTGGCGGTCCGCATTGCTCGAGCCCATACCGGCCGTTCACATATCGCATGTTGTGGATATCACGGCTGGGCGGATTGGTATATCGCCGCAAATCTTTCCACGGATCGAGCGCTGGATGGTCACCTGCTTCCGGGGCTACAGCCCAGCGGCGTCCCGCGCGAGCTGACCGGGACGGCGCTGACTTTCCGATACAACCACGCCGAAGAATTGGAAGAGCTGGTCGCCCGCCCGGATATATCGCTGGCGGCGATCGTGATGGAGCCGATGCGGTTTACCGAGCCGACGGCGGATTTTCTGCCGCGCATCCGTGCCGTCGCAAAGCGCAGCGGCGCTGTGCTGATCTTTGACGAGATCACGGCCGGCTGGCGCCATTGCCTGGGCGGGATGCACTTGCGACTGGGCGTGGAGCCGGATATCGCGGTCTACGCCAAGTCCCTTTCCAACGGGTTTCCCATGGCCGCGGTGCTGGGGCGTGCTGCGGTGATGCAGGCGGCGCAGGAATCGTTTATCAGCAGCAGCTTCTGGACCGAGGCGATCGGCCCGGCCGCCGCCATCGCCGCGATCCGCAAGATGCGGGCCATTGATGCCTGCCGGCGCGTCGCCGAGGCAGGGACAATGGTCCAGGATGCCTGGCGAAAGCTGGGTCAGCGCCACAGCTTGGATATCACCGTTTCCGGATGGCCGGCGCTGAGCTCGTTCACGTTGAATTACGGCGATGAGACGGCGGCCCTGCGGACGCTTCTGACGCAGGAAATGCTCGATCGCGGCTTCCTTGCGAACACTGTCTTTTATCCCACGGTTGCCCATGAAGAGGGTGTACTGCACCAATATATCGCCGCGCTGGAAGAAACTTTTGCCATTCTTAAGCAAGCTGCGACTGCACATGATGCGCAAAAACGGCTGCGAGGGCCGGAGGCTCACAGTGGTTTTAGCCGTCTCACCTGAATTTCAATAGCTCGGTATGCAAAGCCAGCCCCTAAGGGTTTTACAGATCGGCGCGGGATCGATGGGAACGCGCCGCCTTCGCGATCTGTCGGATTGCGCACCGGTGAAGCTTGCGCTTTACGACTCCCGCGCGGATCGGCGGGAACGCGCATTGGCTGCGCATCCCCATCTTGCCACGTTCGCAGATTTGGACGAGGCGCTGGCATGGCAGCCGGCCGTGTTGTCGATCTCCACGCCGCCGGATCAGCACGACAAATATATTGATCTGGCCCTTGAACGCGGACTTCACCATTTCTGCGAGGCGAACATCTGGACAATGTCGCCGAAGTTGGTTGAAGAGGCATCGGCCAGGCCGGGTTTGGTTAGCGCGCCATCGTGTTCCTTGTATTTTCTGCCGGCCGTGCAGGAGCTTTTGCGGATCGTTCGAGACGAGCTGGGCGGCCTGCATGGGTATCAAATGGCGCTGAATACGTACATGCCCGATTGGCATCCTGGCGAGGGGGCCGAGTATTACGCGCGCCGTCGCAACACCGCCGCCGGACGCGAAATGGTGCCGTTTGAGCTGCTCTGGCTAAACCAAGTTTTCGGAACGGCCCGGCAAGTCCAGGGAATAGTCACACGTGTCGGGACCTTGCCGGGAGTTGTCGAAGATATGTGGACTTTACAGATGGAATTGGCCGGCGGCGGAACGGGCCAGATCATGGTTCTGATGGCCTCCCCGGGTGCATTGCGCCAGGGGTGGTGTTTCGGCGAGAGGGGACAGGTGTTTTTCGATTTATTTGCCGGCGTGATTCATCGAGATTATCGCAACGGTGTCCACGATCGCCGAGAGTTCGGTCAGATAAAAGATGTTCTGGAAGAGACGTACCGTCGAGAGACCACGACGTTCATCGACGTCATTCGCGGCAACGCGAATTGGCCGCAATCCTATCGCGCAACCGCATTGGCCACGGCAACTCTAGCTGCCGCCGAAACCAGCGCAGCTTCCGGGCAGCGCTGTCCGGTGAATGTGGACGTTCAACCCCGAATTCATCAGGATTAACGTCCTAGAGCATTTTTCATTCGCCTATAGCGCGATTTAAATCCATCGGTTACGCTTTGGCCTCTTCGGCAAGGAGGTCAGCGGCATGGCATATTCGATGGAATTCCGCCGGGTGGTGGCCAAGGCGTACGACGAATGCGGCTCGTCAATTGAAGTCGCAGAGCAATTGGAATGCAGCGAGTCCTGCAGGGCGATCAGAAGTCCAATGAAGCCGATGACAACCAGTAGTTCGACGAGCGTAAAACCCTCATGCGCACAAGCGACCTGGGCGATCAGTGATTGGTAGCATGTTCACCTCACCCTTATGTCGGAAGCGCGGAACCGCCAATCCGCATCGCGTTTCACAAGCCGCCTACCCATAGGCGACTTCTGTTTCCTCCACAGGCGTCAACGTGTTATGCAATTCAACAGGAATAACAACCTGTTTCTTCTCCAAGGGCTGACGACTCCGTCTCAGTTGGTCGAGCATCCCTGCCACCGTTTGAGCCACCTCAGTGGTTGAGGGTTTGGGCCTGACGTATGGAAACCGCAGCAATGCCGGCCCCGGCGTCGACTGGCTTTGAAACGTCAACTCAATATCCCCAGGTATGGCCAATCCCACTTCCTCTATGAAAGAGGCGATCATGCTCACCAGCCGATCGCTGGCGCAAATAATGCCCGTCGGCCGATCGTCGTGTCGCAACAACTCCTTAACCTGCGCCCGGAAGGCGTCGAGATCCTGCGGGAAAATCCGCATCACCAGGACGTTGGGCAGGAGGTTGGCGGCTGTCAGGGCGTCGCTGACGCCATCGTAAAAAGCATGATCCCCCGGGCGTCCGCCCCCCGTGGCAAAAAGCGCAATGCGCCGATGACCGCGCCCAACCAAATGTTCGGCGAGCAACCGCCCCGAGGTTCGATAGTCCAGATCGACCGAAGCGAGTTGCCATTGATCGGGATAAAGCGATCCCAACACCACCACCGGTGCGCCAGTGCCGGCAAGAAACCGGTAGATTTCGCGCGAGCAACTGATCGGCACGGCGCCGGCGAAATGCCCAGCGCGTTGCGCGGTCTCCACCAGTTGGCGCACATACTCGACACCGGCGCCGGACGGAATAAAACTGAATTGCACGTTCGTATGCGGAAGCTTCCCACAGATGGCGCCCAGGACGGCATCCAAGGGGACACTCGTTAAGTCGCGCTGATGTTCCTCGATGAAAATATAAATGGTGCGCACTTCAACCTGTTGCTCGGGACCGATTGCCGCGCCTACGAATGTGCCCCGTCCATGCTCCCTACTGAGCAGATTCCGGTTGACGAGAATATTCATGGCCCGGTGCGCTGTAGCAGTGCTGACACCAAGCATTAAGCCAACTTCAGCCGATGTGTAATACCGTTCCAACGGCCGCAGACGACGGGCGCGGATGTCGCCCTCAATGCGCTGCGCCAGGATGCTAAGCTGCGAACGATTTCTCTTTGCGGCCTTCGCAAGCATGATTTTATCTTGACAAACTTAGAATGATTTGTCAATTTAATATTTCAAAGTCGTTCAAATGAATATCTGGCCGCTTGTTAGCTAAACTGAGGATTGCCACCAAACATGAGAACCACTTCATTAATCGCCGCCGTTGGAACCCCGTTGACGGGGGATGAGTCTCTTCATGTGGACGGACTGGAAGCACATTTGGCAGATCAATGGCGCAGCGGAATGACTGGAATTCTGGTTGGTGGCACCATGGGGGCCATGCAGTTGCTGACTGATGCCACTTACCGACGGTTAGTCGATGCCGCCATCCGAATCAGCAAGGGACAGGGCGAAGTGATGGTTGGGGTTGGCGATTGCGGTTTGGCACGCACCCGACAACGTATCGAACTTCTCAACCAATACTCGGTGGACGGCGTGGTTATTTTGACGCCCTATTTTTTCCGGTTCAGCCAGCCCGAGTTGGTTGCCTATTTTAATGCACTGGCCGACGAATCGCGCAATCCGGTTTTCCTATATGATCTGCCAACATTGACGGGAACGAAGCTTGAACTTGCGACGGTGCAACAACTTGCCAGAAACAGCAAGATCCGTGGTATCAAGTGTTCGGGAGATTTGGGAGCGGCGCGTCAACTGATCGATTTGGTTCCCAAACAATTCCGGGTGATATTGGCGCAGGCGGATTTGGTGGATGTTCTGTTGCGTCACGGAATTACCGAACACCTCGATGGAGTTTTTGCTCTTGCACCGGCGTGGGTAAGCGCCATTGCAAAGGCCGCCGCTGCTGACGATTGGAATGCCGCCGGACGATTGCAGCGACGCGTGTCAGCGCTGCTTCGCGTGCTGAAGCAGTATGGTGTGTTTCAGACATTTACGCTGCTGCTAAATGCGCGCGGGATCGGTGGCAGTTTCATGCCCGCGCCTTTGCGGCCCCTGACCAGGGACGAGCTGGCCGATATTATGAACGAGTCGATCGTGCAGGATCTGCTGAGCGAGAACAAGAACCTT
>Ga0182024_10023522_pt1 | contig 11022 bp, 6 predicted proteins | sample P32metaG_FD_120480 | JGI IMG/M metagenome (GOLD analysis project Ga0182024, IMG submission 120480) | Permafrost microbial communities from Stordalen Mire, Sweden - P3-2 metaG (Illumina Assembly) | ecosystem: Environmental > Terrestrial > Soil > Wetlands > Permafrost | place: Sweden: Stordalen... | reverse complement strand
CTGATCGTAAAAGTCTGCGGATTGTAAAACGGCCGCAGAAAATATGCCTCGGGATACTGCGGCAGATCAAAAATGTAGCGCACCGTATACCAGAAGAAAACCAGAATCACCGCGCCCATAATCGCGCACAGAGTCTTATTAATGCGGGCGGAAGTCTGCACCCCGCGCAGGTTCAGCGCCGTAAAGAGTCCAGCAAAAATCAGCGGCCACAACAGCCCAGGGTAAGGGATCTGATATCGCGTTCCGGCGAGTAGATCGGCCATCGCCTTCGCGCACCAGATCGTGCAGATCAATGGATTGAGAATGTAATCCATGGTCATGCTCCATCCGGTGACGTAGCCGAGCGAGGGATGCAGCTCGCGCCCCACATAGGTATAAGCCGAACCGGCACTCGGATAGACGCGCGCCATTCGTCCATAACTCATCGCGGTAAAAACCATGGCAACCATCGCGATCAGGATCGACGTGACAACATGCCCCTGGCCGGCATTGCTGAACACTCCGTAGGCGGGCATGGGCGCGGTGGGCTGGATGACGATGATGCCGTAAAGGATGAGATCCCAAAGCGTGAGCGTGCGGCGAAGCCGGGGCGCGGACACAGAGACAGCCGGGGTGGTTTCCATGAGTCCGCCTATTGGATTATGCGGAGGGCGAAAATGTCAATATTAAAACGTTTCTATAGACGTGTAATTCATGAGCAATCTCACTTCGCATAATCGAACCAATACCCACGCTGTTCATTCCCCGACATATGCCGTGTTGTATTCGAGAAGATAGTTCAGGTGCGCGTCGTCGAGCGGGAACGACTTGCCCGGCGCGTATGGATAATCGCCCATCTTGAGAAATGGCAGTGGCGCCACGAAGTCGCCTTCGGCGGCGTAGAAGTCCATGTCTTTCTCGTAACCATCGGCCGCGAAGAAATAATCGCGCACCCAGCCTTCGGGTAGCGCAGGCAACTTCGAGGGATCGAAATCGAGGCGAACCTCATCGCCTGAGCCAAAGACTACAAGTTGATCGTCGAGTGCCGTCAGTAGCGGCAACACGTCGCCGTATCGCGTGTAGGTTCCCGCGGGTCGCGTGTACGGCCCGGTCGCGCTAACTTTTTCATAGATGTAATTCACATTGCCCGGCGGCGTGCCTTCGATCTTAAGCGGAAATCCGTGTAAACCGAGATCGGCGCGGACAAGCGGAACTGCCGCCACGCAAAAGTAGCGCCGGCATCCTGCCGGCTGTCCCGAGAGCGTCTCGCTCTCGGCGCGGCGGGCGAGACGCCCGCCGGACTGCCGCCGAGACGGCGGCGTTACGTCTTGCTCCGTACGGTCAATCAGAATGCTGTCCCAATAAATCTGCAGGTTGGTTGTGATGCGAATCTTCTGCGTTCCGTTCGGCAGCTTGCCTGTGAGATCGGCTGTCATAGTGCGCGGCCCGCCGGCAGGAAAACCCATGTCGTCGACTACGCGCGTCCACCTGCCATCCCCGCTCAACGCTTCCACATAAGGAGAGATCGCCTGCACTCCAGCTTGCGACGCGGCATACATACTGTTCGCCGAAAAATATTCAACCTCGCCATGCAGCAGCAACCACAACGGGCCACCGCGATAAGGCTCGCCCAGATCGAGCACAAGACTATGCGGCTGCGCAAAGCCCTGAAACTGCGTCAACGCAAAGTCGCCGAAGTAGCGATGCGCCAGCAGATCGGGCAACACATCGTGACCGTGTTCGTCCCACGCGCCCGCAGGGGGACGAGCATCTGTGCTTTCGCTCACCACCACTTTGAACTCAGGATACGGCGGGTTCGAGGCGAAATACTCGTTGGGATAAACCTCGAGCCCAGCCGGATGATCGACCGCCAGCACGCGCACCTGATCGAGGTAGACAGCTTCCTCCAGCGGCTCCATGAAGCGGAAGCTGAGAGTCGTCGTCGGTCGTTGGTCGTTGGCCGTTGGCGAAATCTTTTCTCGAATCATGTTGCGATCGATCTTGGCATATTCGACCGGCCGCGGAACGTCGCGCTGGCCGGGACCAACCCAGTGCCCCACCACGCCCGCGCCGAGCATATCGGCAACGAATTCATAGCGCTCGCCATTCCACACAAACAACGTGGGGCACGAACTGCCGCGGCGGTCGATCTCGGTGATGTTCTGCTGCCTGTCTCCCGCAACGTTGATTTCATCTTGCAGCACGCCGGTAGGCCACAGCATGCGCACGACGTCTGCCTCTTTCGCATCGCCAAGGCCGACGACGATGTCAGTCGAATTCTGTCCCAGGTATCCGTTCGAACCGGCGATTTCAAACTTCTGCCGGTTCCCGCCCGCAAACACTTCAACCTTTGTTCCGATCGCGCTCTTGTTGTCGTTCAATCCCTTGAGCGAAAGGCGCAGCCAGTGATTCTGATTGCCGCCTTCATTGCGCAGCAACACGGCGGGACCGTGGTTCTGCGTGATCAGCAAGTCAGTCGCGCCGTCGCCATCGTAATCGCCGGTGATGATCGCACGCGGCTCTTTCAGCTGAATCTTGTCGAGCCCAACATCGGCGGTGACGTCTTTGAAACCATCAGCCCCAAGATTGCGGAACAGCCGCACTTCGCCCTTGCCGTCTTTGGTTTCGCCGACCGCGACCAGATCGACCCAGCCGTCGTTGTCATAGTCGATAGCGGCGACGCCGTACGCGCGAACCCAGTTGGTTTCGGGAAGCTTCACTTGGTCGAATTTCTTGCCCCCGTCGTTGCGCCAAAGGCTAATAGCCGGAACGCCAAAATAAGTGAAAGCAACATCCATCCAGCCGTCGTGGTTGAAATCCAGAACCGAGACACCAACTGTAGAAATAGCTTTGGCGTCTTGAGTTCCCACGGGAGCAAATGGATGTACTGCTAAGAACGGCCCTTCACGCCGGTTCTGGAAAATCGTTCCACCGTCTTGATCGGGTACAAGCAGGTCCACTGCTCTATCGTTGTTGTAGTCGGTGCCAATTGCTCCAAATGCCGAGACTGTGTTTACAATACCGATGTCGACAACTGTAAAAGATCCATCACCGTTATTCCGCCAAACGGTACCGGCACCTTTGCAGATGCCAACGCACTCGGTCATTCCGCTCGCGCCGTAAAGGTCTAAGTCGCCGTCGTGATCATAGTCAATAAATGTAAGACCATTGATGCCGATACTCTTAGTTCCGGCGGCTGCAGCCACGTCTTTGAATGTTCCGTTTTTTTCATTGTGAAGGAGCAGCATTCGTTCAACGTCGCTAACGGCCACGTCAGAGAAACCATCGTTGTCATAATCTCCAACGGTGCAACTGTATGCATGAACGTTCGGATCCAACCCGGCTCGTTTCGTTACATCTTCGAATTTGCCATTGCCCAAGTTGTGATAGAGGGTCATACCTCCCTTTGAACCATTGTCTGGCAGAAAAAGATCCGACTTGCCGTCGGCATCGTAGTCAATGAAACATGCGCCGCTTCCTGGTCCTTGATCCTCTACGTCGCTTGTAACGGGCTGCGGTTTCGAAACCAGTCCAGCTTCCTTCGTCACATCCACGAACTGCACCTTGATCTGCGCGGGCGCTTTCAACACTGCCGACGGCGATTCGACTGCGCGCGAGTACTGGCCCTGCTCGCCGTAGGCGAGGCTCATGGGCGCGCCGATTTTTTTCTCTGTGATGTATTGGAATTTCTTCAAGTGCTCGCGGGCGTGGTCGAGGTCAGTCGATTGCTGGTAGGCGCGCGACAATCCGAACTCGGCGGAAGCATGCAGCGGATTGAGTTGCAGCGCATGCTGAAAAGCTTCGATAGCTTGTGGGAACTGTTTGGCTTGCACATACGACGCTCCCAGGAAATACCAGGCGTCGGCATCGTTCGCATCGAGTTCGATCACGTGAAGAAAAGCGTCAATCGCCGCTTGCGCGTCGCCGGTGTTCTTCGCGAGCAGGCCAATGTTGTACCACGCATACGGGCTCTTCAGATCCTGCTTGAGAGCGGCTTCCAGCGCAGCTTTGGCTTCGTCGATCTTCTGCAGGTTCAAGAAGGCGATGCCCTCATTCAGGCGCGCTATCGTCAGCTTGGGATCGAGTTCCGCTGCCTGCTGAAAGGACTTGAGTCCTTTTTCGAAAAGCTGCTGGTTCATGTATGCTGCGCCAAGATTGTTCAGGCGCGCGGCCTCGGCAGGGTTCGCCTTCGGTTGAGTTTGCGGCGCGGTCGCGAACAGGCCGAACGTGGCCAGGAGTATTCCCGCTAGAGCTGCTGAAATTCGGGGAGTCATTTATGCAAAGATTTAAACACAGAGGACACGGGGGAACACAGGGTAAATCATTGCTTGGGGGATTTCAGTGACGCACCGTATGCCCGGGCGTTGACGATTCCCTTTCCCTCTTCGACGGTTACGGTTTGTGATGCGTTCACGTTGGAGAGCTTATCGACCGCGCCGCTGGGCCATTGAATCTCTACGATGTCGGCTTTCGTTTCCGCTCCCAAGCCGAAGGTTAGTATCAGTTCGCTCTGCGAAAGGTAGCTCGATCCGGAGCGCAGCATCTTCCACTGTTTATCTTTACTATTGTTCCCCGAGGTCACGCGAACTACCGCGCCGATGCCATCGCGGTTTGACTTTGTTCCGACCAACTTCAGCCGCAGGCTATGATTACTTCCGCCCTCGTTGTGAAATAAGTACGCGGGGCCGGCATTGGTGGTGACGAGAACATCGAGAAAGCCGTCGTTGTCGATATCGGCGTAAGCCGCGCCCCGCGCCACTCTTGGCGCCGAGAAGGCCTGCCCCATTTGCGCGGTCACTTCCTGGAACTTGCCTCCGCCAAGGTTGTGAAAAAGATGCGCAGGCTCGGCATAGCTCACGCGCTTTTGCACGTGCTCGATCTGATCTTCGATGTGGCCGTCGGCGACGAAAATATCTGGCCAGCCGTCGTTATCGTAGTCGAAAAAGAAACAGCCGAATCCGAGCGTGACCAGCGTGGCGCGTCCTACTTCAGATTGCGGAGCCTCATCGACGAACAAGCCGTTGCCCTCGTTGTGATAGAGCGAGACCATCTGATTGGCGAAGTTACTGATGATAACGCTGGGCTGCCCGCTGCGATCATAGTCCGCGGCGTCGACGCCCATGCCGGCACGAGCGATTCCGTCTTCGCTGAACGCAATACCAGACGTTACGCCGCGCTCTTCAAACGTTCCGTCTTTCTTGTTCAAGTAAAGTTTGTTGGGCTGGGTATCGTTTGCGATCAGGATGTCGGGCCAGCCGTCCGCGTTGTAATCGAGAATCGCGATGCCGAGACTTTTCGATGTTGGATCGCCGAGCCCGGCCTTCTGCGTGGCATCCTCAAACTTCCCTCCGCCGAGGTTGTGCCACAAACGCACTGCCGTTCCCTTGTACGACTCCGGCGTGCAATAAGACTTGTGCGCACCGTCGAGCGTGCAATAGAGATCACCCGGTTCGCTCCACTGCACGTAGTTCGCGACGACGAGATCGACTTTGCCGTCGCGGTCATAGTCCACCCAGGCAGCGCTGGTGGAGAACTCATTCGGGCCCCACATTCCCGCGGCCTTGGTGACTTCAGTAAACGTGCCGTTGCCGTTGTTGTGGAAGAGATGGCTTTGGCCTAACGCCGTAATGAAAATATCGTCGAAGCCGTCGTTGTCATAATCTGCGACCGCGGCTCCCAGTCCGAACATGGGCACGGCCAAGCCGGCCTTGCGGGTTACATCAGTGAAGGTTCCGTCATGATTGTTGTGGTATAGCTTTGGAGTTGTCGGTCCGGCGTGATTTTGGCCGGGCCAGTCTTCGCCGTTCACCAGAAGAATGTCGGGATAGCCGTCGTTGTCGTAATCGATGAAAGCGCAACCAGGACCCATCGTCTCCGGGAGCCACTTTTTTCCGAACGCGCCGTTGTTGTGGGTGAAATGAATTCCCGCTTGCGTGGTGATGTCGCGGAAGTGAATCTGCTGCGCGTAGGCAGACATCGCGAAGAAAAAAATCCACCACAGAGACACCGAGGCACGGAGAAAACTTAGAAGGAGCTTCATCTTGATCCACCGGTCGCGGCGGCGCTGGATGCCAGCCGGGCTTTGCCGGGCTGGACAGCCGCGTCGGCCGTCACTGCATACTTGGTGGCGCGGGCGGCGCTCCGACTGAGATTTGGCGCCAGCCCCGGCAGCGGCACCGACACATGCTCGTGAATCGACTGCCTTTCATTGTTGTCTTCCGGATGCGCCTGGCGATACGGTCCGGTAATCGCCTGCGAAGATTCATCGGCTTTGAATCGCAGGTACCGCGCCTGGTGTTCTTTCGCCAGCTTTTCATTTCCCAGTCCGCTGTAACATAGCATCAAGTTATAGTGCGCCTGCAGATCTTCGGGGTCGATGGCGAACACGGATTGCAGAACATTCACCGCGTCCGCATACTTGCGTTGCAGGAAAAGAACGCGCCCCAGATCGTTGAGCGTAACGCGGTCGCGCGGATACTGCGCTAGAACACTGCGCAAGCGTGCGGCAGCGCCATCATAGTTGCCATCGGCACGCAGCACGCGGGCATAGAAAAAGTTGGCGCGCGCGAGATTCGGAGAAAGGGCCAACGCTTTTTCGAGCACGGTGCGGGCACGCTCCATATCGCCTTCCTGCACGGCACAGCGGCCGATATTCACCCAGCCGTCAGGATTGTTTGGATCGGCCTCGGTCACTTTTTGGAACGCTGCCGCCGCGGCCTTGAGGTCGCCTTGAAGGAACAGGCCGATACCGTAATCGTTCCAGCGTTGCCACTCTTCTTTTTTCACAATGGTCTTCGGCTCAGGCGCAGGCGCGTTGTGAGCGATAACCGGCAACGTCACTTCATTCTCGGCCACGGTCTCGATAGGCACGTCAGGAATTTTTTCCTGCTTCGCCGAAACGCCGCTCAGCGATGCCGTGAACACCGTGGGGCGGTCGTCGTAGTCAGGCGCAACTGTGCCCTCCGATACCGGGTCAGGCTGTCCAGCGAAAGCTTCATGTGTGCCGTACCACGAAAACTTGCGATAGCACAGGCGCGCATGCAGCGTGATCTTGTCGCCGGCGTTTTCAGGAATTGACATGCGGTAATGCACCGTGTCGGCCGCGCCCGGCGGAATCAGCCGCACATACACCACCGCGCGCGTCGCCCAGGCGTTGCGCTTGTTGATGGGATTGCCATGGGCATCGATCTGCAACGAGCGGTAGAAGTGTGCGCCTTTTTCGACCGGACCCTTGCCCCCATCCTCGGCCATTCCGCTCCAGAAGATAGTCTGGCCTTTGTCGTCAGTGCCCTTCAGTTCGAGCCACGTGTCGTAGGCGTCGACAGTGCCGCCGGGGAAAAAGTGTCCTACCTTCTTTGTTCGCACGACGACATCCACGCGCACAGTATCGCCGCGTCGCAATGCTGGCTGCACACGGTTCAGCGGAGCCGTAATCGGTGCAACTTCCCCACCCGCGTTAGCAGTAATTTTGGTTTCGGCTTCCTCGCCCACTGCGAACGTAGTTGCCAGATCCGATTGACCGGTGGCACCCGACTTCACCAAGGCCTGTGCTGGAGATACAGCAAAAATATCCACCGTAAGTGCGCCGCTCTTTAAGAATCCTTCGGTCAGTTTCAGTTGCGCCGCATCTTCATTCGCCGTCGGCACAGCAGTGTTCGCGCCGGGGAAGCGATGCGAGTGCACGACTCCGTTGATGTTGCCCGCATCTTGCGAAGACTCTGCCGGCATGTGGCAATCGGCGCACTGCTGCGGTTTGGGCGGGTAGTAGAACGAGCGCGCGCCTTGCCCGGAGACTCCGCTGGCCTGCCAGTTGTCGTACTCGTTGAAGCCGCGGAACCATCGGTAATGATTCACCGGAACGTCGAGATGAACCTTGTGACAAGTGGAGCAAAACTCCGCCGTCTGCGTTTTCATGAACGGCTTGAGAAAAACGCGGCGGTGCGGCTCGGGGTTCAGGCGGATCAGGAAATCATGCAGAGCGCGCGCCACAGGATTCTGCGTGGCAGCCAATTCATGCAGCTTGGGATACTCAAGATAAAAGTCGGCCTGTCCCATCGTGCTTTTCACATCGGCGATGGAGTGGCACATCATGCAGCCCAGGCCTGCCTGCGACTCCGGGCGATGCACGATCTGTTTGATCGGCGTATCCATCAAGCCGCTATAGAGCACGGCCGGATCGTGGCATCCGCCGCACCATTTCGAAGGCTTGGTGCCGACCGTATCCTGCATGTACTCGATCGACTTGCGATACCACTGATTGTTGAACGACGAAAAATGGTGCGCCGAACTGAACCACTGATTGTAGATATCTTCGTGACAACGCTTGCAGGAGTCGGATTCCATGAAGAACTTGCTGGGAATCTTTTGCTTGCCGTAAACCTGCGCGGAACTGGGAAAGAACGAGCCTTCGGGGCCATCGCCTTCGCCGTTCATGTTGTCGGGAGGCATGATGGGATTCTGAATGCGGCTGCGCGTCTGCCAACTTTCACGTATGTAGCGCGCGCCGCAGCCGACTCCGGCTAGCACGGCCACGCAGATTGCTACGCGAAGCATGGACGCTCCGGCATTCGCGGCTAACCATCCACGTTCGCCCAATTTGTTTGCGATCAGAAATCCGACGCCGAGGAGCGAAATCAAAATGTGGAAATAAAGCCACTTCCACTCGGTGCGCGGCGTGCCGGTCTTAATCAGAATAATTCCCAGCACCGCTCCTGCCGCGACGAGCAACCAGCCCGCCCGCGCCAGAAAGTTTCCGCTGCGCAGGCGGCGAACGAGTGCGGGGACGAGCAGGATCGCAGTAACCACGCCACCGAGCGCGTGCAACAGCACCACACCAGCGTAGAAAATGTTTGGCTGCGGGAACGTGTAGAGATACGCGGCGGAAATGACGAGAAATGGCAGCAGCCAGGACAAAGCTCGGCCGACTGAATCCCTGGATGATGTGTCTGCTTGCATTGGAAACGGTTAGGCGCTTACGGCATCAGATCTCAGTTCCACAATGACTGAAATCGTGTGCGAACCAAGGTACTCAGGCTGGCAAGTCTGGGGAATAGTGTAAACATACTATTCTGCGAATGTTTGCAGGAAGCGGTCGAGCATTCGCTTCTCGTCCGCGGTCAGGGCACGGTGTGCGCCCTTCGGCAGATTGCCCAATCGCAGTGGACCAACGGCGACGCGAATCAAACGCAACACTTCGACGCCCATGGCTTCGATCATGCGGCGGATCTGGCGATTCTTGCCTTCGGCGAGAATAATTTCCAGCCAGCAATTTTTCTGCCCGGCACGCAGGCGGCGAGCATGCTTCGCGCGCAAAACCTCTCCTTGCGTTTTCACTCCTCGAATCAGGGTCTGGACGAACTCATCATCGGCAACAGTTCCCACTTGCACGTGGTAAGTCTTGTCCAAGTGGGTTTTCGGCTCGGCGATGCGCGCGCCCCATTCCGAATCGTTGGTCAGCAAGAGCAATCCCTCGCTAGCTCTGTCGAGACGGCCGACCGGCGCCAACCATGGCAGGGATTTTTCTTTCTCCTCATTTAGCAATGCGTACACTGTGTCACGGCCTTTTTCATCCGCGGCAGTTGTCACCACGCCACGAGGCTTGTTCATCATGACGTAGATTCTGCTTTGCGCCTCGATTGCTTTGCCGTCGACAGCAATCCGATCACGATCGCCGGAAACGGGCGTCTCCGGATTGCGCCGGATTTTCCCGTTCAAGCTGACGCGCCCGCCGCGAATTAGTTCTGCAGCGCGGGACCGCGAACAGTATCCCGCCTTCGACAGGGCGCGGGCCAGGCCGATGCGCCGGATTTGTCCTGGCTTCATCACCTGTTCATGCTAACCGAGACTCGGGCTTCCGGCTTCCGGCTTCGGGCTTCAGGCTGCGGGTTTCTCGTTTCTGGCTTCGGGCTTCGATTGGAACAACGAACTCAGCTTCGCACGGTATGAGCCGAAGCCCGAAAGCCGAAGCCCGAAGCCGGCTTCACCGAAGCCCGCTTCGTGTAGGATGTTGATCGTTGCGACTGACCTGCTTGAAGGAGTCTTAATGGCCCAGCAACATCCTCCGCGCTTTTTGAAGATTGTGGACGACGCCAAGAAGCGAGTGCGCGAAACCAACGTCGAGGAAGTGAAGAAGAAGATGGATCACGGCTCGAAGTTCATCCTGGTGGACGTGCGCGAAGAGAGCGAATTCGCTAAGGATCATCTGCCGGGCGCGATGCACCTGGGCAAAGGCATTATTGAGCGTGACATCGAGGCGCGCGTGCCGGATCTCAATGCGGAGATAGTGCTTTACTGCGGCGGCGGATTTCGTTCGGCACTGGCCGCCGACAATCTGCAGAAGATGGGCTACACGAATGTGATTTCGATGGACGGCGGCATTCGCGACTGGCGAGAGAAGGGATACCCGCTGACGAAAGGCAGTGCCTAGGACCCAGTACCGAGTAGCCAGCGATCGGTTCCAAGCAATATCATTGTCATTCCGACCCCCGAGCGAAAGCGAGGGGCGGGGGAATCTTGGTATTGCCTGGCGAGCGCCGACTTCTCGTCTCCGAACTATTTCCCAATCGTCATCGTGCAGAAGGTCAGACACTTGGCAGCTTCACGCACTGGATCTTTGCTGCCCTGCTCACAACTTTCTTTCCGGCGATGGTCACCAAGTTCCCGACCGGTTACGTCTTCTTGTTCTTTACCGGCATGATGGTTCTGCAACTCATCTGGGTGAAGACCATGGTTCCAGAGACGAAGGGTGTGCCTCTGGAGGAGATTCAAAAGCAGCTCGGAATCGCGTAGGACGGCAAGTTTATCTTTTAGTTACCCTACCCCCCCTCCCCCCTCGATTTGTCAAAATATCTAGAATCAGCAACTTACAGACTTCGACCCGCGAAATTCCTTGCAAAATATTCATAACAAAGACTTTATAAGAATGATTATGTACTTGACGTAGGATGCCATTTCCGCTATAGTTTTCATAGCGGAGGACATCGTGAACCTGCTGACCGTAACCCAAACCTTCCAAACTGAGGACGCTGCGCTGGATTATCTTGT
>Ga0182024_10023521_pt1 | contig 11022 bp, 8 predicted proteins | sample P32metaG_FD_120480 | JGI IMG/M metagenome (GOLD analysis project Ga0182024, IMG submission 120480) | Permafrost microbial communities from Stordalen Mire, Sweden - P3-2 metaG (Illumina Assembly) | ecosystem: Environmental > Terrestrial > Soil > Wetlands > Permafrost | place: Sweden: Stordalen... | reverse complement strand
GGCCCGGGCGGCATCTGACGGCCGTTGCGAGCGCTGCAGGAGGGTTGGGATGGCGTATTGCCCGGAATGCAGAGCGCAGGTGATGGAGGTAAAGGAGCGAGCCAGAGCAGAAGCTTTGGCTGAATCACGTCGCGAACCAGCAGGAGCTTCGGACCGCCGCTGTGAGCGGTGCAAGCAAGTAGGAAAGAGCTATTGTCCAAACTGCATCGAAGCGGTGAGGGGGAGAAATGTCACGGGCGAACGAAGGACCGCAGGAACCCCAGGCCTTGGATTGCGCCAGGACAGCGCTGGAGAACCCGCCGCAGGAGCACGACCTGGAGCCGAACAAGGCCCTCCTTTCGTTGAAGCGAGAGAAGCTGATCGCTCTGGAGAAGGAATGCCAACGGCGAATGGCTGCGTGGCAGAAAAGGCAGACTCGCTTGAAGTAGAAGAGCCCAGGCACCAAATTGGCCCGGACGACGAACCATCTGAGACTGATTGAGACTTTAGGCCTCTGGAGCCTCTACGATTGCCTCCAACGCGTTCAGGCCACGCGCGCTTTCAACACCCCTTACGGGCCTGCTTCGGACGCCCCCAGCGAGGCTAGGAGCGATCTGTACGGCGTTTCTCATCTGCGAGCCGAGTCGATCATGGCGAGGATGCCTGTCTTGAGCGCTTCGGGCAGTGACGGCCAGGCGTCAACGAGTTTGGCCAAATCGGGGTCGAAAGAGGGCGAATTCGGGGTTACGCGCAAACCGGGCGCAAACGGAATTTGAACATTTCCTAAACTATTGTCGCTATGCATCTTGCGTCGAGGCTGTAAAACCTTTTGGCTCTCTTTGTCCAGGTTCGAATCCTGGCCGGGTAGTTTCTTCGCATGCCTTCTCATTGTTTCCTATCGGTTCGCAAACGTCAGCAATATCAAATGGTTGCGTCAAGCCTTCCGAAGTGGTTTCAGGATCGCTGCCATTCGCGCCTGTTAGCGCCGATTCGCATGAATTCGCATTAGTTATCTCAAGGCGCACTCGAGGCGCAATTGCTTCTCGGCGGCCATCGGTCCCAGTTGCAGCCAGTTTTTCGCTCCGGCCCGGCAGTAGATTGGGCAGGTTCTCCACTGCGGCCGACTTGATGAACGGGCTGGCATGAGTGTATTTCTCGGTGAGCTTGTACGTCGAATGCCGGCCAGCTCTTGGTGCGCCTTCTTCGTGATGCCGGGTTGATCCAGAAGAGTGATGTACGAATGGCGCAAGGCGTGGAAGTCGGCCACGCGGCCGTCGGCATCGCGGTAAGGGATGCCGGCAGCGTCCAGGTCGAGCCGGAGCATTTCAGCGGCGTTCTTGCGCCACTCTCCGGGCCACACGGGCAGATTCTCGGGCTTGCCGGCCAGATAGTTCCGGAGGGCCTCGACGATGCTGCTGGGCAACGGCTGTTCGGCGTCCTTGCGGTTCTTGGTGTTGGTCGCCTTGCCGATGATCGCCACTGCCCACGCTCATGGCTTGCCCACACGATGCGTTCACTTGCAGATCCACGCGGCGGAGGCCCAGGTGAACATCGTGCGGCGCATGCTGGAGCAGCATGGCCGGCTGCTTGAACCGGAAGAACAGAATTCTGGCCGCAAGTCGGCATCGCCAGCTTCTCTTGAGCGGTGGCTTTCCAGGCTCGAAACGCCGACCATTGACGAAGGCTTTTCGAAAAGCCGGGGCATCCATCCGCGCGATCCTGATGATGTTGAGCTTCTGCCAGGTCGATCCGACCCGCACCAGGCCCACCCGATCGTTTGCTGGTGCCGCAAGCTCACGCGGAGCACTTCTTCATGATGAATTTGGCCGTTGCTGGACTACCCCGCTGACGCGCCACATGTTCGCCAGCAGCCCCGGAAGGGGGCGCCCCTTGCGGCCGCCGCCCTTCGTTCGCCCAGGATGCCCGTTCTTGAACTGCGTTTTGCCATTTGCTGAACTTCTTGACCGCCTCGGGGATTCTGCGATAATCACACTACCTTTTCTTGGCCGCGATCTCATCCGCCTAGGTTCTCAATCGGTGGTGAATTCCATGATCATTTTTGAATGTCCGGCCTGCACGAAGGCGCTCAGGGTGAAACCCGACCTGACCGGCAAGAAGGTGAAGTGCCCGAAGTGCGCCCAGGCGGTGGTCGTGCCGGCGCCGAGTCCTGCGGGCATCGCCTCAACGGAAGAAGACGTGGCGACTCTTGCGCCCAAGGAAACTGGACCGGTCGGCGTCATGGAAGCATGCACGGTGCCGCCGTCCGGGCCCCGCTCCCTGGGAACCGAGACTCGCTCGGACGTCGCACCGAAGAGCGACGCGGCCAAGGTTCCCGAGGGGAGGGTCCTGGACGACGATGGACCGCTGCCGAGCATTCCCGGTTTCGAAGTGCTGAGCACCCTCGGTCGCGGCGGCATGGGGGTAGTCTACAAGGCCAAGCAAGCCCGGCTCAATCGACTGGTCGCGCTCAAGATGATCCTGAGCGGACCCTACGCCAGTGCCGGCGAACGCAGTCGTTTCCTCGGCGAGGCGCAGGCCGTCGCCCGCTTGCAGCATCCCAACATCGTGCAAATCCACGAGATCGGCGAGCATGACGGCAATCCGTATTTTTCGCTGGAATACTGCGACGGCGGCAGCCTGGCCGGCATGCTCAACGGCACGCCGCTGCCGGCTTTGGACGCCGCCCACATCGTGCACGTCCTGGCACAGGCGATGCAGAAGGCCCACGACGAAAACATCATCCATCGCGATCTGAAACCGGGCAACATCCTGCTGGCCAGGCGAGCCGAGATGCGCAAGCGTCCGGGCACAGCTCGGTTCGCGGATCTCGTTCCCAAGATCACCGACTTCGGCCTGGCCAAAAAACTGGATGAAGTCGGCCAGACCGCCTCAGGCGCCGTCATGGGCACGCCGAGCTACATGGCCCCGGAACAGGCCGGTGGCGAATCGAAGACGCACGGCCCCGCCGCGGACATCTACGCCCTGGGCGCTATTCTCTACGAATGCCTGACCGGCCGGCCGCCGTTCAAGGCCGCCAGCAGCGTGGAGACGATCATGATGGTTGTCAGCGCCGAGCCGGTGCCGCCGAGCCAGCTCAATGCGAAGACGCCGCGCGATCTGGAGACGATCTGTCTGAAATGTCTGCAAAAGGAGCCCAGGAAACGCTACGCGTCGGCCGCCGACCTGGCCGACGACCTGGACCGGTTCGAAAAAGGTGAACCGATCGCCGCCCGGCCCATCGGCAGCCTGGAGTGCTCGTGGCGCTGGTGCCGGCGCAATCCGAAGTGGGCCGGCGTGTGGAGCCTGGTCGTGTTCCTGGCCGTCACGGGTAGCGCCGCGGTCATTTATCAGCTCAACCGAGCCGTCGCCGCCGAAGGGGAAGCGACCGACAAGGCCGGGAAACTGGAGATCGCCCTGGGTGACCTCGCCGGCAAAAAAAAGGTCGTGGAGCAAGCTCTTGACGAGGTAACGCTCGCGCAGACCAAAACGGCGGCGGCCAACGAGAAGTTGGCGGCGGAAAAGATCGAGACCGCCAGGCAGCGCGATAAAGCCGAGAAAGCCGTCGCCGACCTCACCATGACCCTGGCCCGCAATCACTGGACCCAGGGGCATGCGCGCATCGCCAACGATTTGCTGGCCGACGTCGAGCCGCGCTTTCGCCTGGGCGGCTGGCATTTTCTCAAACGGCAATTCGAAGGCAGCCTGTTTACGCTGTATACGGGCGCCGTGAATGCCGTCTGTTTCAGCCCCGATGGGCAGCGGCTGGCGATGGTCGGCCCCGCCCTGGTGAAGCTGCTCGACGCCCGCAGCGGCCAGGATCTCTTGACCCTCAAGGGCACTGCTGGAACCGGCACGATCGCGAGCATCTCCTTCAGCGCCGACGGCCAGCGCGTGGCCGCGGCCGTGGCGCCGAGTTCCGTGAAGGTATGGGATGCCAGGACCGGCGAGGTGCTCCTGAGCTATGGCCGACACAAAGACTCTGTGAATAGCGTTTGCTTCAGCCCCGACGGACAGTGGTTGGCCTCCGCCGGCCGGGACCGGACCCTGCACCTATGGGACTCCCGCACCGGCCAGCAGCGTTGGACGATCCCCGCCCACGCAGGTCCTGTGCGCAGCCTCTCTTTCAGCCCCGATGGGCAGCGCCTGGCCACGGCCAGCGAAGACCGGACCGCGAAAGTGTGGGACGCCCGCACCGGCAAACAAATCCTGGACCTCGGACCCATGGCCGTGCCAACGTCCATCTGCTTCAGTCCCGATGGGCAGCATCTGGCGACGGCCCACACCGACAACCTCGTCAAGATCTGGGACGCCGCCGGCCAGCCACGCTTGACCCTCAAAGGTCATACGCATGCCGTCGAGAGCATTTGCTTCAGCCCCGATGGGCAGCGCCTGGCGTCGGCAAGCCATGACCACACGGTGAAATTGTGGAGTGTAAGCGACGGCCAGGAATTCGTGGGGCAGGTTGCCAACCTGCCTGTCGAACGGCAGGTTGGCAACCTGCCCCACGAATTGCTGACCCTTCATGGACATACCGAACCCGTCCGCAGCATTTCCTTCAGCGCAGATGGACAGCGCCTGGCTTCCACCGGCGACTATCGGTCGATCAAGATGTGGGATGTCCGCGGCCGGCCGGACCTCCTGGCCCTCACGGGGAACGAACGGGGAGCGCTGAGCGTCGCTTTCAGCCCCGATGGGCAACGGCTGGCTGCCAGGGGCTTCGATGGCTCGCTGCGCGTGTGGGACGCCCTTAGCGGCCGGCAGCTCACGAGTCGCCGCGTCGGCGGCTTGATGGTTTGCTTTAGCCCCGATGGGCAGCGTCTCGCTTCAACAGGCCCGAACAAGACCGCGAAAGTGTGGGACGCCGAGAGCGGCGAAGAACTCGTGACGCTGACGGGACACGCCGATTTTGTGCAATGGGTTTGTTTCCGTCCCGATGGGAAACAGCTGGCCACGGCGGCCGGCGACAAGGACAAGACGGTGAAAATCTGGGACGCCGATTCCGGCCAGGAACTCTTGACGCTGGCCGGCCACAAAAGCGGCGTCCAGTGCGTCTGCTTCAGTCCTGACGGCAAGCGTCTCGCTTCAACCAGCTTCGACAATACGGCGAAGGTGTGGGACGCCCAGAACGGCAAGGAACTCATGACCCTGAGCGGCCACGTCGATGCGGTCTGGCACGTCTGCTTCAGCAAGGACGGGCAGCGCATCGCCACGGCCAGCCGGGACAAGACGGTGAAAATCTGGGACGCCAACTCCGGCCTGGAACTGCGAACCCTGAGCGGCCACGCCGATTTGCCCGGCTGCGTCGCTTTCAGCCCCGATGGCCAGCTGCTGGCCAGCGCTGGCCGCGATTGGACACTGCGCGTGTGGGACGCCCACGGCGGCCAGGAACTCGTGAACATCAGGCACGGCGAACCAGTCATGAGCGTCTGCTTCAGCCCCGATGGCCAACGTTTGGCATCGGCGAGTCTGGACAAGACCGTGAGAATTTGGGACGTCCGCGGTCGTGAAGAAGGCGTGGTCCTCACGGGACATCGATTTGACATCCGCAATGCTTACTTCAGCGCCGATGGCGCGACCATCTTCGCCCGCGACATTCGGCATGGCGTGCTCGCCTGGGATGCCACAAGCGGCACCATCCTCCCTGGGGCGAAGGAGCCGGCCAAGTTGCCCTTCCGCGGCGGGCTGTCTCCCGATGGCAAGACCCTGGCCTTGCCCATGGCGAACAGAATCCACCTCATCGCCGTGGGCCCGCCAGCCGTGGAGGAATTGGCTTATCGCGAAACCGCCACGCGCGTGCGTGCCGACTGGCATGAGGAGCAGGCGCTTCGGCACGCGCAGCACAAGGCCTGGTTCGCCGCCGCCTTTCACCATGGCTGGGCGGCGACCGGCGAACCCGATGGCGCCAGGCACTGGCAGCAATTGGACCTGGCCTGCCGGCAGCAGGACAGCTGGCGGCACGCGGTGGACGCCCTGATTCGCGTCCTGCAAGCGCAGCCCCTGATCGATGTCAAGCTGCCGCAGCAGGCTTTCGGTCTCGAACTCAGTGTGGCCATCGCTTACCAGCGGCTGGGAAACCAGGCCAAGGCCAGGGAATGGTTTGATCGCGTACAGCTTCCCGGCAGCGCCGGCCCCGGCCTCAGGCAACTTCGCGAGAATGCGGCGGCCCTGCTCGGGCGGTAGATAGCGTCCGGTAGTGTTTCTCTCCGGTAACGGCCCACTGCGTTCGCAGTTTTCGGGCGCAAGCCATCGCCAACGGGGTCAACGCAGTAATTGAGGGGAATACTGAAGCTGTGGCTTGAAAGAAGTTTCGAGACGATTGCCTCCATCGCCTCCAGTGCGCGCGTTGAACAGCAACGTCTCGCATCGACATGGACTACTTCCGTTTTTGCAGCCAAAACCACTGAACAAACGAGCGCATCGAATTCCCTGGACCAGCACAGCCTCCCTTGGAGAACGTGAGAGTGCCGTCGCCGATCCTGCCGAAGTGCAGACTGAACAGGTCGCGGATGTAATTCTGGTGCAGAACCCAGGGCGCTTGCGAGCCCTGCTTGGGAAACAGGTCGGACCCACGCTGCACATAGCCCGAGGTCAGGTCCAGCAGTGGTCGGGGCTCAGCGTCGTCAGGATCGCAGCGCGGGACGCACGTGGAGTAGCCATGGCGGCCCATGTAATTGAGCAGCCGGCAGACATATTCGCATGCCAGCTCGGTGCGCAGCGTCCAGGAGGCGTTGGTATAACCGACGCAAATCGCAAGATTGGGAACGTTGCTGAGCATCAACCCCTTGTAGCTGAGGCATTTGCCGGGCTCGACGTCCGTGCCATCCACGGAGAGACGAATGCCGCCGCAAGCCAGCAGCTTCAGCCCCGTCGCCGTCACGATAATGTCCGCCGGCAGTTCCTGGCCGGACTGGAGCAGAACCCCATTCTTGGTGAATTTCACGATCTGATCGGTGACGACCGATGCCCGCCCATCTCGCATGGCGCGGAACAGATCGGCGTCGGGCACGAAGCAGACGCGCTGATCCCAGGGCTGATACCTGGGCGTGAAATGCACGTCGATATCCACGCCGGGCGGCAGCTCTTTTTTGATGAGGTGGCGAAGAAACTTCTTGACCTTTTCCGGCGAGCGCTTGCACATGTGATAGAAGTACATGCCTATCAGAACATTCTTCCAGCGGAGGATCCGATGCGCGGCCCACTCCGGTAGGAACCTGTGAATCATCCGGGCGAGGCGGTCTTCCCCTGGAATGGACACGATGTACGAAGGGGAGCGCTGTAGCATGGTGACATGCGCCGCTTGCTCGGCCATGGCCGGGACCAGCGTTACCGCCGTGGCGCCGCTGCCGATCACCACGACCCGGCGGCCGCGGTAATCGAGGTCCGGGGGCCAATGTTGCGGATGGATCAGCTTGCCCTGGAAGTCGTCGCTGCCGGGAAAAGCCGGCGTGTGTCCCTTGTCGTAGTCGTAGTAGCCGCTGCACAGAAACAGGAAATTACAGGTGAGGCGGACCGGTTGCCGATCCGGGCCCGCTTCCGCCTCGATGGTCCAGTGGCATGGCTCCGAGGACCACGCCGCGGATCGCACCCGGTGTTGGAAACGGATGTGCCGGCCGATGCCAAACTGCTGGGCGGTGTCGCGCAGATATTGCAGAATGGCCGGCCCCTCCGCAATGGCCTTCGCTTCTTTCCAGGGCCTGAAGGAAAAGCCGAGCGTGAACATGTCGGAGTCGGAGCGAACTCCAGGATAGCGGAACAGATCCCAGGTCCCGCCCAGGTCATCGCGTCCTTCCAGAATCGCGTAGGACTTGGCGGGACAGTGTTTCTGAAGGTAATAACCGGCGCTGACGCCGGAGATGCCGGCGCCGACAACGAGGACATCGAAATGTTCGATGGACATGATTTATCCTCGGCGATGCCCAGCCTGGCTTAGGGCAGCAGCAGCGTTTTGGTACCCTCATAGTCAAAATCTACAGAAACTCTGGTGCTGTTTCCGGTCCTCTCGACTTGATTCACCGTGCCCGCTCCGAAGGCACGATGAACAACGCGCTGCCCCGATTTGAGCAGTTGAGGCCGAACTTCGCGCTGCGGATTTTCGAGATCGGCCAACATCGGCAGCGACATGTCAACCGCCGTCAGCTCTCGTCCATCAGCGAGGTTCTGCCAATCCCGACGCATATCCGGTAACCCCCACCGAGAAAAAGAACTATAGAAAATGCGCCGTTCTCCGCTCAGGGCGCTGGCCAGCGCACGAACGGCGCGAAGCTGGAGTGGCGAAAGCTCGCTAGCCTTAACCGGAGACGGTTCAGCCGATGGAAAAAGCAAATCAAGAAGAGCGGCAACCTTATTATGTGTGCCCGTGCCAGATTCGATCTCCGCGATCAAGATATCCGCGGCCTCCTGTCGAGCCGATCCATCAAGACATGCGCGCAAATCGTCACGATGGATTTCGCCCGTCTGTTGCCATGGTAATAATCCCTCGAACCTTTCTTCCAGGTGGTCCAAAGTCATTGCATGCACCATGGCTTGTTGAGCGCCAGGCGGCAAAGGGCGCGGGTGCAGTTTCGCGATTGATATCGTGGCAGCCAGGCGCTCGACATCTTCTCCACTGTTGAGAGCCGAGCCCAGCAAGGAGATGGATTCCGGTGAACGATCCCCCGCCTGTCCCAACAAAAGCAAAAGGCCAGCCCGCCACATACTGGAGGTCTCGACGGGCAGGAAACCCCGCAATAGAGGCCCAACGGCATTCACGTGCTCAAGCAACTGCGCGAGCACGTGCGCAGCCGCCAGGCGAATTGCCGAGTTCTCTTTTGTAATTGCGACCAGCGCGTCGAAGCCTGCTGCCACGGCAGCATGAGCTTGCGCGGCCCAGTTTGAGTCCCCCCTCGCGATGGCAGCCAACAGGTCGAGAATTCCGGTGCGATCTGGGGTCAGTGGGTTCGCAGCCAGTTCGATCAGGAACGGCACTGCGTAAGACGTCGCTTCGTATACGGTCCCTTGATGCCAAATGGTTCCGAACAAGCACCACAAGGGAGAGTTTTCATCGTGTCCGCCCCTGGGCGACGTTCTCAGTGCTCGCAGCAAATCCGGAACGTCTCGAGCTGAGCCATAAGCGTGCGTTAGCTTCGTCCATGGGATTGAGTCTAGGCGATCGAGCATGACTGACTCCATCGTCCCGATTTGAGCAGCCGTTTGAAATATGCAAAGCAGGTCAATCATGGGACATGCAATCGACCCGTGCCGCGCAACGATTCGATCCGCATAAGATAGTCGAAGATCTTGTCAATGATCCTCTCAGCATACGCGCGACTCTTCCGCAGGTGTGGCACGTTGGCGATGGTAAACACCGGCAGACTCATTGGCGTGTTGCGTGCATTGATGGTAGCCTGAAGTGAATCTGCATCGTCCTCGTTGCGATTATTGGTGAGCACTTCACTGCACCTCTCCCGTGGGCCGGCCGTTGGCTTTGTACAATCGCTCCATCATTGCCAATCGTTCGGCCCGGGCCGTCTCAGCAAGATTTTCAACCCAAGCCGGGTTCGTCCGTTGCGTTTCGCGGTCCCGAATTCGAGCATCTTGCTCATCGAGCTCCTTCTTGTGATCGCGATAATACTGTTCAACGACAGCGATCTCCTCCGGAGTCAACGTGGGAATCCAGCGCAGGATCTCATCGTGAGAGCAATTCTCCTGGAAGTAAGGGACCAGATCTTGCACTCGGACTCGATGCGTCGAAAGTTGCAGACCGCGCCCGCGGTCCACGATTTGAATGTCCATGCATGTTCCCTCCGTTGCCTTCAGATTACCAGAAATAACCACAGAATTCGAGGTGGAACACCCACCCCCATTGGCGCGTGGGTTCAGGGTAGAGCAAATCGTCGATTTTTCGATAATTATTTGGGGGGTTGTGAGTACGTGTGCTTGCAGGCCCCCCCTGACTATTGCGTTATTATCATGACAGTCAATGGGTTGCGCCGAGGAAGGGGGGCTGCAAGCGAGGGGCGTGCAGTTTGCAGCCCCCCTTACCGTCTCCACATCCTATCGAGCATTTGCTGCGGCAGAGTCCGCACTTGGCATGGACTGCAAATCCACGGTATTCACCGCAATGACCCGGTAAGTATGCTTCTTGCCAGCCTCCGCCTGCGTGTCGATATAGCGCATCGGCACCAGGGGTTGCGTGGGCGTGTCGCTGTACTGGAGGTTCTGAAAGACCGGACGGCCGAAGGGGTTCTTGCCTTGCTCCGGCACTTTTGCGAGGAACTTGCCGTCGCGTTCGATGATGAACCTTGCCAGTCCGCTTTCGAGGTCGGCCTCAGCTTCCCAGGTGAGTTCGTTCCCCTTGAGACGCACATTCGTCGGTGCAGGCGGCGGAGTCGTATCGATGACGGCGATGTCCTTGACATACTGCATCCATGACTTCGCGATAGTTTCGCTGGGCAGCCACGCTGCCTTGAGCGAATCCCCGGCAAACTTCGCAGCCGGCACGGCCTCGGTGCCGCTGACGGGAGCCAGCCACACCGGGCCCGTCGGCATGACACGAAGCGGATCACCGCTGGTTTTCGGCAAGCGAGCACTCAGGCATGCGTCGAGCCAGGGAATGGCGAGGTAACGCTGATTGCCGCACTCATGACTGGAAAGCGGATCGATGGCCACGCCGACGAGGCCGCCCTTGCCACGTACTTCGCCAAAGAAGGCTTCGTTCGCGGGCCAAACGCCGGCGAAGGGGCCGGTTTTGACGGTCACGCCTTCCTTCGTGCCCAGATTGCACATGATCGGCACCGTCAGAGCGGCGTCCGGCAAGGTGTGAACCTTGATATTGGCACGTTTCGGGTCCGGCTTGAAAAGGGGCACTCCCGAACGCAGCCAGGCGGCGGCGACGCGTTCCGGATGCAGCATGACCATACCACCGGCCCAATGACCGCCGCCGCTATGTCCCCAGAGAGCCCATGGAATCTTCGGCAACTCGGCATGCCCCGACTTTGCACCAAGATCGACCAGGCACTTTTGAAAAGCGGCGTCCGAACCGTTACGCGGATCGCACCACATCTG
>Ga0182024_10023520_pt1 | contig 11023 bp, 10 predicted proteins | sample P32metaG_FD_120480 | JGI IMG/M metagenome (GOLD analysis project Ga0182024, IMG submission 120480) | Permafrost microbial communities from Stordalen Mire, Sweden - P3-2 metaG (Illumina Assembly) | ecosystem: Environmental > Terrestrial > Soil > Wetlands > Permafrost | place: Sweden: Stordalen... | reverse complement strand
TGGTCGAAACATACCTTCGTCACCCCCGCGCAGGCGGGGGTCCAGGGGCAACCGATGCGTCGCTCGCCCTGGATTCCCGCCTTCGCGGGAATGACGATTCAATCTTATCGGACAGCGCTCTAGTGCCGCTACCGTTGCGACGATCGCTAATTGTTTCCGCATTTTCGACGACCCTTGGCGTCCGGGTGTTCGCGCAATACTAGAGAATTGTCAGGACACGGCGCCATTTGTTTTACGTTTCGCCGGCGTCTCGGCTCGTTCGGACGGTCAAGCGATTTTCGGCCCTGTTTCGTAAAATCGCGATTTGCGCTCTTGAAAACCAGAACAAAATGAGTACATGGGCCGCATGTTTCGCCGGCTCATCAGCATCCTCGCGCTTTGGCTGGCGGCAGGCTTGCGCCGCCGATGCGTGCGTTCAGCCGCCCGCGCCGCCCTTCGAGATGACGTTGAGCAGCGCCTGCTGGCCGCCATCGACCGCTTCAAGCGCGCGCTTGAGCGCAGCGGGGAGTTCGGCCGGGTCCTCGACCCGCTCGCCATAGCCGCCCGAGGCCTCGCAGATCGTCTCGAAGGCCGGCAGATCGTCGAGGTCGATAAACGGCGGCTTGTTGCTGCGCGCCGCCTCGCCGTCCGGGTACATGCCGAGGGTGGCGCGCCGCACCGCGCCCCACATCGCGTTATTGATAACGATGGTCAGGACCGGGAGCTTGTGCATCGTCGAGGCGTGGTGCACCGCGACCGGGTTCGAGAAGATGTACGACCCGTCGCCCAGGATGCACACGACCTGCCGTTCCGGCCGCGCCAGCTTGACGCCGAGCGCCGCGCCGGCGCCCCAGCCAAGCCCCGCCGCCGGGCTCGACCCGTAATACCCGCCGGGCTCGATCGAGCCGCAATGCTCGTTGAGGAGCGTGTATTCGTTGACGAGGATCGAGGCCGGGTCGCGCGCCTCCGACAGGCAATGGCTGACCCAGGACGGGTGGATCGGCGACTGCGCCGCCATCTCCTCGCGCTGCTTCCTCCAGCCGGCGCGCTGCGCCGCGCGGCGCGCGGCCAGCACCTGCCGGCGTTCCGCGATGACGCCGTCCGCCACCTTAAGCGCCGCGCCGAGCTTGGGCAGCACCAGCCGCGGTGCCCCGGCGATCGCGACATCGCAGGGAAAGCCGCGGATCGGGTAGCGCGCGTAGAGCGGGTCGATGCCGAGATGGATGACCCGGCAATCGGCGGGCGGCTGCACCCGGCTCGGCACCCACGGCACGTCGGACTCGATGACGAGGATCGCGTCGGCTTCCTTGACGAACGGTGTCGGCTCGTAACCGAGATGGCAGGGATGCTCGGACGACAGCGACAAATGCCGCTGGCGATGCTCGACCACCGGGATCGCGAAGCGCTCGGCGAACGCGCTAAGCACGGCGACCGCCCCGGGATCGCGCCCCGCGCTGGCGGTGACGATCACCGGACGCTTGGCCGTCGCCAACATTTCCGCCGCCTCGGCCACGGCCGCGTCGTCGGCTCCGGGCGACGACACCGCGACGCGCCGCGACGGGCTGTCATAGCTGAACCCGGCGAGCTTCTCGGCCAGCACCTCGCGCGGCAGCGACAAATACACCGGCCCCTCCGGCGCGCTCTTCGCCAGGGACAGCGCCCGGTCGATCACGGTTTCGAGTTGCGCGCCGTTGCGCAGCTCGTATTCCCATTTGACGATCTCGCGCAGCATGCCGGCCTGGTCGAACATCTCCTGCGCCCAGTGGATATAGGTGTCGCGCGCGCCAAAGACGCCCTCCTCGGTCAGCGGCGAGCGGCCGGCGGTAAAGAGGATCGGCACATATTCGCGCGCCGCGTTGAACACGCCGCAGATCGCGTTGGCGGTGCCGACGCTGACATGCACCATCACCGCCGGCACTTTCCCGGACGCGACCGCATAGCCGTGCGCCATCGACATCGCCAAATTCTCGTGCGTCGCGATCAGCGGCTTCGGCGCGGCGAGGCCGGTATGCGCGGCCTTGGCGTAGGCCTCGACGATCGGCGCGAAATCGGTGCCGGCATTGGCGAAGAGGTACTCGACCCCGCGCTCGGCGAGCAGCGCCAGATAGGCCTCGGCTACGCTGTCGGCGGCCAGTTGCTTGCGACTCATGCCATCCTCTCTACGCTGTCATTGCGCGGCGCCATCGCGCCGAAGCAATCTCGATCGGGGTAAAGACCCGGCGCGAGATTGCTTCGCTCCGCTGGCAATGACAATGAGGGAGAAGCCGATGGCGGCGCGAAGCGAAAAGCAGAAGATGCTGGCCGGCGAGCTTTACAACTCGACCGGGCCTGAGCTTCTCGGCGAGCGGCATGCGGCGCAGCGCCTGCTGGCGCGCTACAACGCCACCGACGCCGGCGACGCAGCGGGACGGCTCGATCTGCTGCGGCAATTGTTCGGCGCGGTCGGCGACAATCCCGGTATCCAGCCGCGGTTTCATTGCGATTACGGCTACAACATCCGCCTCGGGCGCAATTGCTTCATCAATTACAACTGCGTCTTTCTCGACTGCGCGGCGATCGAGATCGGCGACGATCTGCAGATGGCGCCAGCGGTACAGCTCTACACGGCCACTCATCCGCTCGATCGCGCGACCCGCATCGCCGGTTGGGAATCGGCAAAGCCGATCCGCATCGGCAACGGCGTATGGATCGGCGGCGGCGCGATCGTGCTGCCGGGCGTCACGATCGGCGACGGTTGCGTCATCGGCGCCGGCAGCGTGGTGACGCACGACCTGCCGCCCGGCAGCCTCGCCATCGGCAACCCGGCGCGGATCACGCGGACGCTGGGATGAACAGCGCGCCATGCTATCGTCATCGCATCACGCCGCGGGAGGGCCCTCATGCCGTACCAAACCATCGAGGTCACCAAGCTGACGCCGCATATCGGCGCCGAGATCGGCGGGGTCGACCTGTCGCGGCCGCTCGGCAACCAGCAATTCCAGGAAGTGCACGACGCGCTTATGGAGAACCTGGTGATCTTCTTTCGCGACCAGCATCTGACGCACGACCAGCACAAGGCATTTGGAAAACTGTTCGGCAATCTGGCGGTCCATCCGGCGTCGCGCCAGTCGCCCGACGGGCACCCCGAAATCCTCACCATCCACGCCGACGAGAACTCGCGGCACGTCGCCGGCGAGGAATGGCATTCCGATGTGTCGTGCGACGAGAACCCGCCATTGGGCAGCATCCTCTATCTGACCGAGATCCCGCCCGCCGGCGGCGACACCCTGTTCGCCAGCATGTACGCCGCCTATGACCACCTGTCGCCGCCGATCCAGCGGCTCATCGAGGGGCTAACCGCGACGCATGACGGCGAGCCGGTCTATCGCGGCCGCTTCGGCTACGCGCCGCCGGAGAAGGGCTTTCCGCGCGCCGAGCACCCGGTGGTGCGCACCCACCCAGTGACCGGCAGGAAGGCGCTTTTCGTCAACGGCAATTTCACCACGCGGATCAACGGCCTCAGCAGACTGGAAAGCGACGCGCTGCTGCAGATGCTGTGCCGCCACGCCGAGACCCCCGAGTTCCAGTGCCGCTTCCGCTGGCAGGAAAACTCGGTCGCGTTCTGGGACAATCGCTGCGTCCAGCACCACGCGATGTGGGACTATTTTCCGCAGCGCCGGCACGGCTACCGGGTGACGGTCGAAGGCGACAAACCATTTTAACCCCTCTCCCGCTTGCGGGAGAGGGAGGGACCCATCGCGACAGCGATGGGAGGGTGAGGGTCTGTTGCTGACATCCCCTCACCCGCCTCGCTACGCTCGGCACCCTCTCCCGCAAGCGGGAGAGGGATTAGCAAGCTATTGCAGGTGTTTCTTGAAGAACGCCGTCGCGTCGGTCCACAGCTCGTGCGCCGGGCCCTCGCGATAGCTCGGCCGGTAATCGGCGAGGAAGGCGTGGCCGGCGTTCTGGTACACCTTGGTCGTGACGTCCTTGCCGGCACCGCGCTTTTTCATTTCGTCGGCGAGCGCCACCGGCGGGTTCTGATCCTCGACCCCGAACACGCCGAATAGCGGGCAGTGCAGGTTCTTCATCAGGTCCAAAACTGGCGTCGGGCGCGACGGCGTGGTCTCGGCGTCGGGCGTGGCGCGATGGATGAACCCGCCCCAGCAATCGACCGCGGCGTCGACCTTTGAGCTGCTGCACGCGAAGAGCAGCGTGTGCCGCCCGCCCGAGCAGAAGCCGATCGCGCCGACTTTGCCGGTCGCGCCGGCGAGCCCGCGCAGATAGTCGGCCGAGGCTTCGAGATCGCCGACCGCCTGTGAATCCTTGAGGCCAAACATCACCGGGGCCACGGTATTGAAGTCGCCGGGGTCCTTCGGGTTGCCGTCACGCCAATAGAGGTCGGGGGCGATCGCGTTGTAGCCGATATTGGCGAAGCGCCGCGCCAGGTCGCAGATATGATCGGCGAGGCCGAACGCCTCCATGATCACGACGATGCCGGGATAGTTGCCGGGCTGATTGGGTTGCGCGAGATAGGCGGGGATCTTGCTGCCGCCTACCGGCACATGGACGAGCCCGCCCTTGATCTTGCCGGGGTCGGTGACGAGACCGGGTACGTTGGCCATCGGGGTTCCCTCCTGTTTTCGGTCGCGGCCAGATTAGCATTCGAGCACGGACCCGCAAGCGGAGCCGAGACCCGTCAGAGGATGGCGGCATCCTCCTTCAGCGCCCGCCGCGCGAAATAGCAGAAGGTCGCGCCGATGATGCTGGCGCGCAGCCGGTAGTCGTGCGCTTCCTGCGCCTCGGTCGGGCCGATCGGCCTGATCTTCCCGGCGGCGCGCGCCAGCAATTGCAGCTTCGCGGCGCGTTCGAGGAACAGCGCCAGCATCGCCGCCTCCTCGACCGTGCCGCACGCCGTCACCAGCCCGTGATGCGCCAGCAGCGCCGCGCGCTTGGTGCCGAGCACGCCGGAGATTATCCGCCCTTCCTCGTCGCCGATCGGCACGCCGGGCCATTCCGCCAGATAGGCGCAATCGTCCCAAAACACCGCCGTGTCCATATGCGCGACGGCGAGCGGCTCGCCGATCATCGACAGCGCCGAGGTATGCGGCGGATGGGTGTGGATGATTGAGCCCACCTCCGGCCGCTGGCGATAGATCCACAGATGGAAGCGGTTTGACGGGTTGGGCATGCCGTCGCCGTCGAGCACCCGCAGATCATCATCGACCAGCAGCAGATTGGCCGCGCTGATCTCGTCGAGGCCAAGGCCGAAGCGCATCGTCCAATAGGTGCCGGGCTCGTCGCCGCGCGCGGTCAGCTGTCCGGCCAGCGCCGAGCCATGCTCCTCGGCGGCGAGGATGCGGCAGGCGAGCGCCAGCTTCTGCCGCGCCGACCACTCCGCCACGTCGAGGTGACGGTTCATCTCGGCGGCGGAGGTCTCGCTGTATTCTTCCTTGCGCCTGACGATCGCGGCCATGCTTCCCTCCCAAGCGTTTTCGAACCCGCCAGGCTTTATGTTACCGTCGTCGCCCGACGCGACAATCGCTTATGTGAGGTTCCTCGATGCCGACGCTCGCCCCGCCCCGTCCGCTTGTCGACGGCCCCTCGGCCTGGATCGGCGCCGAGCTGCGTCGGCGTCCCGAGGAATGGATCTACACGCTCTCGCCCGCCGAGATCGACGAGCTCGAAACTGCAATCGCCGCGGTGCGCGGTCGCGACCTGGGGAGCCTGACGCGCGCCGATTTCCCGCTGCCGCGCCTCGGCCCGACACTCGACGACCTGCGCGACGAGGTGCTGAACGGCCGCGGCTTCGTGCTGATCCGCGGCCTGCCGGTCGAGGGACGGCCGATCGCGGCCAGCGCCGCCGCCTATTGGGGCATCGGCATGCATTTCGGCAACCCGCGCTCGCAGAACGCGATGGGGCATCTGCTCGGTCACGTCACCGATCTCGGCCTGGCGACCACCGACCCCAACGTGCGCACCTACCAGACCACCGAACGCCAGCATTTCCACACCGATTCGTGCGACATCGTCGGGCTCCTCTGCCTCAAGACGGCGCAATCGGGCGGGCTGTCGTCGATCACCAGCTCGATGGCGATATACAACGCGATGGCGCGCCGCCGGCCCGATCTGCTCGCGCGACTGTTCCAGCCGTTCGCGACCGACCGGCGCGGCGAGGTGCCGGTCGGCGAGAAGCCGTATTTCGACATCCCGCTCTACAACGACTATGAGGGCCATCTGTCGGCGATCTATTCGGGCACCTACATCCGCTCCGCTCAGCGTTTCCCCGAGGCGCGCCGCCTGACGCCGGAGGATCACGAGGCGCTCGAAATGTTCGACGACCTCGCCAACGACGCCGAGCTCCGGCTCGACATGGAATTGCAGCCCGGCGACATGCAGTTCCTGCACAACCACACCTGCCTGCACGACCGCACCGCTTTCATCGACTGGCCGGAGCCGGAACGCAGGCGGCATTTGCTGCGGCTGTGGCTCGCCGCGCCGGGCGCGCGGCCGCTGCCGCCGGTCTTCGCCGCCCGCTACGGCTCGACCGCGGTCGGCGATCGCGGCGGCATCATCTGCGAGAAGACGCGCCTCCACGCGCCGCTGGAGCCGGTCTGACAAAAAATTGTCAGGGCGAATGCGCGCCCTGCAGCTTGAGCCCCAATAGCGGCACGACCGCCTCGGCCGGCAGTTTCGAGAACCCGCGCGGCGTCTCGAACAGCGAGGCGGGCTGCGGCCCCAGCTGCACATTGTTCAATTCCCAGTGCACCTTCGTCACCCGGCCGCTGGTGCGGGTGAATGTCGCGTCGAGCCGCATCGGGATGCCGCTGTCGCTGAGCCACACCGTGCCTTCGCCCTTCCCTTCGGGCACGGTTTTGTCGACCGCGTATTTGGTGGTGGCGATGCCGTTGATCGTCTCATGGCCGACCGGGCGGCGCTTGAGGCTCGGATCGGCGAACAGGTGAAATTCCGTCGGCACCACGAACTCGACGACGGTATGCAGTTGCGGCAGCACCAGCTCGGCGAGCGGCGAGTCGCTGTGCAGCACAAAGGCCCCCGGGATGCCGTTCAGGTTCTGCTCGTGCCGCTCCATGCCGGGCATGGTCCACATTCGGCCCTGATAGGGCTTGCCGTCGACGACCAGCGTGCGGTCGGCGCTGAAGCCGGTCTTGGCCTCGCCCAGCGTCGCCGCCGAGGCCGAGCCCGCCGCTGTCAGTAGCGCGAACCCGAGAGCAATGATGTTGGCGCGCATATCCCCCCACATGGGGCGGTTGTTAAGGGGTGAATGAGGCGGTTTCGCGGCGGGCTGGACAGCGGTGGCGAACCCCTTATCCTTCGCCTTGGCGTCGTTTATGCAGCGCCGCCGGCAGCGAGGCGAGGAACGATGAGCGGAAAGATCGAGGCGCGGCTCAAGGAACTCGGCATCGAGTTGCCGCAAGCGAGCGCGCCGGTGGCGAATTACGTGCCGTACACGGTGGGCGGCAAACTGGTGGTCGTCTCCGGCCAGGTCTCGGTCCGTAACGGCAAGGCCGAATTCGTCGGCAAGCTCGGCGCTGGCATCAGCGTCGCCGACGGGCAGCAGGCGGCGAAACTCTGCGCGCTCAATATCCTCGCACATCTGAAAAACGCGTGCGGCGGCGACCTTGACCGGGTGAAGCAGGTGTTGCGGCTCGGCGGCTTCGTCAACTGCACGCCCGACTTCACCGACATGCCGCAGGTGGTCAACGGCGCTTCCGATCTGATGGTCCAGGTCTTCGGCGACGCCGGCAAGCATGCCCGCGCCGCGGTCGGGGTCGCCTCTCTGCCCTTGGGCGTCGCGGTCGAGGTCGAAGCGATCTTCGAGCTTGCCTGACGCCCGATGGATAAGAGCAGCGATCAGGTCGCCCTGACGGTTCACCCGACGATCGCCGAGATCCCGGCGGCCGATTGGGACGCCTGCGCCGGCGACGTCAACCCGACGCTCAGCCACACCTTCCTGCAGGCGATGGAGGAAAGCGGCTCGGCGATCGGCCGCACCGGCTGGGCGCCGCAGCATCTCTCGCTCGCCGACGACACCGGCCGCATCGTCGGCATCGTGCCGCTCTATCTGAAGAGCCATTCCTACGGCGAATACGTCTTCGACCATGGCTGGGCCGACGCCTATGAGCGCGCCGGCGGCCGTTATTACCCGAAGGCGCTCGGCGGAGTGCCGTTCACCCCCGTCCCCGGGCCGCGCCTGCTGGTGCGCCCCGACGCCCCGCCTGACACCAAGGCGACGCTGATCGCCGGCCTCGTCGAGTTCACCCGCCAGCGCGGGATCTCGTCGCTGCACATCAATTTCCCCGAGGACGCCGACGCCGAGGCCCTCTTCGACGCCGGGTTCCTCAAGCGGGTGGGCCAGCAATTCCATTGGGTCAATGACGGGTACAAGGATTTCGACGACTACCTCGCCGCGCTCAATTCCAGGAAGCGCAAGGCGGTCAAGAAGGAGCGGCGCGAGGCGACGCAGTCCGGCCTCGAGATCGACGTGCTGACCGGCGCCGACCTCCAGCCAAAGCACTGGGACGCGTTCTACCGCTTCTATCTCGCGACTTCCGACCGCAAATGGGGCTCGGCCTATCTCAACCGCAAATTCTTCGCCCTTATCGGCGAGCGCATGGCCGACAAGATCGTGCTGGTGATGGCTCGGAACGCGCGGGAATACGTCGCCGGCGCGTTCAACATCCTCGGCCGCGAGACGATCTACGGGCGCAATTGGGGCAGCCACGGCGACTACAAGATGCTGCATTTCGAGTGCTGCTATTACCGCGCGATCGAGTTCGCCATCGACCATGGCCTCAAGCGGGTCGAGGCCGGCGCCCAGGGTCCGCACAAATTGCAGCGCGGCTACCTCCCGGTGCCGACCTACAGCGCCCACTACATCCCCGACCCCGGCTTCCGGCGCGCCGTCGCCCAATTCCTCGCCCGCGAACGCGAAATGGTCGAGCAGAAGATCGAGCAGCTCGCCGAATATTCCCCGTTTCGCCACACCGAGGACGAGCCGGCGGCGGATTGACGACCCGCTGGGTCGCTTCCCAGCGAAAGCCGGGACCCACTTACCGGCTGCCCGAGACGTTGAAGAATAGGCCCCGGCTTTCGCCGGGGAGCGTAATCGAGAACTTTATTCGTCGTTCAAGCCCCGGACGGCAACGGCGCGCTGCTCTCCGGCTCCGCGTCCACATAGGCGGCGAGGCTTTCTTCGATCTTTTCGCGCGGCAGGTCGCGGGTGATGAATACGATGCGGGTGCGGTGATCGTCGCTCGGCCATTCGGGGAGCAGCACCGGCGGGTGAAACAAATGTTGCACCCCGTGCAGCACCACCGGCTGGCCCGGCCGCTCCTCGATCGCGACGATCGCCTTCACCCGCAGCAGGTCCGCGCCGCGCATCGAGGCGAGCGCGTCGAGCCAGCCCGACAGCGCGGTCCACGACACCGGTCTGTCGCGGGTGATGCAGAACGAGCTGATATGCGCGTCATGGCGGTTCACGTCATGCCCATGGTGATGCCCGTGCTCGTCATGCTCGTCGACGCCAACTTCCTCGCCGAGCCAGCGCCGCACCTCGACGGTCTTGGTGTTCGGGTCGAACAGGCCGAGGTTGAACAGGAATGCCGGATCGACCGCCCCGCCGTTCACCTCGATAATCGGCGCGCCCGGGTTGAGCGCGGCGAGCCGCGCCTCCAGCTCCCGCCGCGCCTGCGGCGAGGCAAGGTCGCATTTGGTCAGCAGCAGCCGGTCGGCGACCGCGGCCTGCTTCACGGCCTCGATCTGGCGGTCGAGCGTGTCGCCGCCATTGACCGCATCGACTGTCGTCACCACCCCGTCGACCATGTAGCGCTCGGCGACGATCGGATCGGACATCAGCGCGTGGAGGATCGGCGCCGGGTCGGCGAGGCCGGTGGTTTCGATCACCACCCGCTCGAAGCCGGGAATGCGGCCCTTGGCGCGGTCGACGAACAGATTGACCAGCGTCTCGGCGATGTCGCCGCGCACCGTGCAGCACAGGCACCCGCTCTGCAGCAGCACGACGTCGTCGGTCGCCTTCTCGACCAGCAGATGGTCGATGCCGATCTCGCCGAACTCGTTGACGATGACCGCGGTCGCCGCCATCTCGGGCCGCTTCAGCACATGGTTGAGCACGGTGGTCTTGCCGCTGCCGAGGAACCCGGTCAGCAAGGTCACCGGCGTGCGCGACGCGGCCTCGATCGCGGTCAGCGGCATTTACAGCTCCCCGTGCCCGGACTTGATCCGGGCACCCACGTCTTCAGGCCAAACTTAGCAGAAAAAGACGTGGATGGCCGGGTCAAGCCCGGCCAAGGCGATCTTTTTGGGCGTGGTCCGTCCCCGGTTCTAGCGGTCCTAAACCGCCATTTCCATCTCGGCGCGCGCTTGGTTAGTGAATTCCGGCATGATCTCAGTCGCGAAGCGCTCGAGCTGCTCGAGGCACAGCGCCTTGGGCACGCCGACCGAGAGGCTCACCGAGACGCGCTCCAGCCCCGGATAGCGCTTCTCGATCGCCTTGAGGTGCTCGATGATCTGCGCCGGCGTGCCGCACAACACGCCACCGGCGTTGATCGCGTCCTCGATGCGCGGCAGCTTGGCCGAGGGCGCACGTGTCGGATCGCGCATGATCGCGATCTGCTCGTCGCTGAGTGCCCGCACCAGGCGCAGTTCGCCGAACATCTTCATGTTCTCCTCGTAGTATTTGCCGGCGAGCTTGATGCCTTCCTCGCGGCTGTCGGCGATAAAGAAATGGAAGCCGAAGCACAGCCGCTCGCCGAGCTCGAGCTTGATGCCGCGCTTGGCGTGCGCCTCCTGCCAAGCGAGCACGACATTGTGCATCGCCCCGCCCTCGGCCGAGCCGCCGCCGACCAGGCCCTGGATGCCGTGCTTGGCCATGAAATCGAGTGCCCGCGTCGAGCCGCCCTGGATCGGCTGCCAGCATTCGACCGGCAGCTTCAAGGGCCGCGGCACCACCGTCAGCTCCTTCAAATCGTAGCCGCGATAGGGCACCCGCGCGGGGATCGTGTAGTGCTTGCCGTCGTGCGAG
>Ga0182024_10023519_pt1 | contig 11023 bp, 12 predicted proteins | sample P32metaG_FD_120480 | JGI IMG/M metagenome (GOLD analysis project Ga0182024, IMG submission 120480) | Permafrost microbial communities from Stordalen Mire, Sweden - P3-2 metaG (Illumina Assembly) | ecosystem: Environmental > Terrestrial > Soil > Wetlands > Permafrost | place: Sweden: Stordalen... | reverse complement strand
TCGCTGGTGCCAAACAGAACCTGGCGCTGCAGATTCGTGGTATCCACCACATCAAAATCCACCAGCCCGATCCGGCCCACGCCGGCCGCTGCGAGGTAGAGTCCGAGCGGCGCGCCCAATCCGCCCGTGCCGATGCACAGGACTTTGGCTTGTTTGATCTTTAGCTGCCCCTCCATGCCTACCTCGGGCATGATCAGATGGCGGCTGTAGCGCATCACTTCTGCTTTGGAAAGTGCGGCGGCAGCTTTGGTTGCCGCGGGACCCGCTGGAATTCCAGTTTTCGTCGCCATTGCAAAAATCCCCCGTTTCAGCTCGTACCTTAACTTGTTCGCTTGTGCGCGCCGCCAGCAATCGAGGGCACGATACTGATCGTGTCGCCTTCGCGCACGGCAGTCTGGTCCTTCTGGAGGTAGCGGATATCTTCGTCGTTCACGTAGACGTTTACGAAACTGCGCAGGCGGCCGTCGTCGGAATAGAGGTGCTTTTTCAGCTCCGCAAACTTGCCCGTCAACGCGGCCAGCGCCTCGCCCACCGTCGCCGCTTGCACCTCGACACTTTCCTGCTTGCCCGCGTACGCACGTAGCGGCGTCGGAATGATCACCTTGACTGCCATTCGCCTCCTCCTCGTATACCTGCTATTAGATGCCCGCCGGCTGCGCCAGGATTTCGATCGCCTCGGGGTCGTACGCGGCGCGATCGTCGTGCAAGCGCCACGATGTGGTATCGCGCGGCTCGCCTCTCTGAACGCTTACGATGACGTAGCTATACCACGGCCATGCGTGGTCGCGGTCGTATTCGCTGGGCCGTGCGGGCGCATCGGGATGCGAATGATACCACCCGATCAACTCGAGTTTCTTCTCTCGCGCCGTCTTTTCCGCCAGGCGGACGTCGTCGGCCGTCACCTCGAACCGGTTTCGCGGCGAATCGTCCCGGCGATTGGCAAGCGGTAGCAGGTCAGTTACCTCACGCGAACCTTCGCCATCGCTTCCAAGCAGCGCGCCGCAGCATTCGTGCGGGTAGGTTTCCACGCCATGCGCATGGATCCGGCGGATCATCTCTCCTCGTACCTTCAGGGCCGGCACGCTCACTCGTCGCTCCAGAATCGCTCGCTCAGATATTTTTCACCCGAATCGGGGAATACCGTCACGATCACGGCTCGCTCGTCACGCTTGAGCCGGCGCGCGATTTCCAGGCACGCCCATAGCGCGGCTCCCGCGCTGACACCCACGAGCAGGCCTTCCTCACGTGCGAGCTGCTTCGAAATTCGTTGCGCGTCTTCGGTCAGCACTTCCATATTTTCGTCTGCAAGGCTGGCGTCGTAAATCGGCGGCACGATTGCCGTAGCCATATGCTTCAGTCCCTCGAGTCCGTGGAAGCTTGAGTCCGGCTGAAAGCTGATGCAGCGAATCTGAGGATTCAGCTCCTTCAGTCGCCGCGTGGTGCCGACAAAAGTTCCGCTCGTGCCCAGCCCGGCGACAAAATGCGTGATTTGCCCACGGGTCTGTTCCCAGATTTCAGGCGCGGTCGTCGAATAGTGCGCCGCGGGATTCGCGGGATTGCCGTACTGATCGGGATAGAAATATTTCTCGCGGTCCGCTTCGTAAATTTCACGAACTCGCCGGATCGCGCCGTCCGTGCCCTCACCGCCTGGCGTCGAGACAATTTCGACTCCGTAGGCAGCGAGAATCCGTTTTCGTTCAGGAGACGCGCTCGATGGCAAGCACAGCTTCACGCGATACCCCAGTGCCGCGCCGATCATCGCATAGGCGATGCCGGTGTTTCCGCTGGTCGCGTCCAGGATCACTTTACCCGGCCGCAAATCTCCCCGGCGTTCGCCCTCGCGAATCATGGAATACGCGGCGCGGTCCTTCACCGATCCGCCCGGATTAAACCATTCGGCCTTGGCGCAGATCGTCGCATTCGGAAATCCCGCCGCGGTCCGCTCAATCTTGATGAGCGGTGTGTTGCCAATGCGCTCGAGAATCTGCTGGCCCACAGGGGCGCCCGCCCCAGGCTGGGCCGACGACACGACCGGTTTGTTCGCTTGGGTCATATTCGTTGTCTGGCGCTCGGAAATTTCTCGTACCTTACTAATTCGGAACAGTTTAGCAGATTCCGCACGAGCTTTACACGGAGCGGCGCTCACAGCCGCGGCCATTGGATGCCTGAAGGCAGCCTCTCGAACCAGGTTCGCTCAGTGCGCGTCCGCAACCGGCGCGGCGGTCGTTTGCGGGCCTTCGAAGGCGAGAACCACGTTTCCCGCCATGCCGGCGGTTACGGTGAATCCCGAAGCCACGTACAACATGTTGCCCGCGACGACCGGACCGCTGCCGCTCATCGAACCGCCGTGTGCCGGAACGCCATTTACGGTGGGGAATTCAGGCTGGGTGTCGAAGTCCCACAAAATCTTGCCGTCGGTGGCCGAGTAAGCGCGCAGGTGCCCGTCCATTGCGCCAGAGAACACGACACCGGGAATCGCAGTCACTGCCGCGAGCTGTCCTCCGCTGCACCCCGGCTTGCCCGCGCACGGCGTTTTTGGAGGCATCGTCTTCCATAGAAGCTTTCCGGTGCGAATATCAATCGCGGAAAGGCCACCGGGCGGCGGGGAAGTAGCACCGGAAGACGAGAACGTCGAAATGTCGGAATTCGCGGCGTACACGTTGGTACCGTCGGTCGCCGAGCCCCATTCAATTCCTCCCAACCCGCTTCCATGACCTACGCGAACCTCCCAGAGTTCTTTGCCGCCATCGTCGGGATCGAGTCCATACATCACGGCAGTCTTTTGCCCGGCCAGAAGCACGCGATGACCATCGCCGAAGTCCTGCAGGATGGGCGACGACCCGAAGTCCACGTCTTCGCCAGGCCGCTGGGGGCAGTTAAAATGACGCGGATCGATGCATCCGAAGTTGAAAACGTCGCCGGGCGTCTTTTGCTGCACCCAGAGCCGTTTCCCGGTGGCCAGATCGAATGCCACAATCGCGTCGGTGCCGTCCGCTGCTGGGTCGACGTATGCGTCGCCCGTACCTACGTAGAGAGCGCCGCGCTTCGCATCAATCGTGGCTGCGTCCCAGATGGCCGCGCCCGCGGGACTGAACTTCGCGTGGCTGCTGCCGGGTTTCGATGGCCCTGGCACATCTGCGAAAGCGTAGGCCTTCCAAATTTGTTTTCCGGTCAGCGCGTCCACCGCAACCATACTCCCGCGGAAGGTGCAGCAGGGATAGTCGGGGTCGCCACCGCTCAGTTCCTCGTTCGATGCCAGGCCTACGTAGAGCCGGTTGCGATACAGCTGGGGGGCTGCGGTAATCCTGGCGGATCGATGCGAGTCAATCTTGACTTTCCACAGCAGCTTTCCATTCTCCGCGTCAACTGCATACAGATTCGCCTCGCCATCTCCAAAATAGGCCAGATAGCGATTTTTCCCGGCAGCGGCCACAGTGATTGCAGTTCGTACAGTTGTCTCCGCGCGATATGTCCAAATGGTGCATCCACTCTCGGCGCTCAGAGCATAGACGGTGCCATCACCCGAACCGAAAAATACGCGCCCCGCAACGACAGTCGGTTGCGCGTATGCGGTGCTGGCGTCTGGAATCCCGAATGCCCATTTCAGTTTCAAGGCAGAAACAGTATCGGCGCTGATGGATGTGTGCGGTTGATATCGCGTATTGAGAATATCCGCGCCCCAGCCATTCCATTTGTCCGGGCTTTGCAGGTCACCGGGCGCGATCGGTCTGTGCGCCGGGCAGGGATTTGCAGTCGTCAAAGTGGTAGTGTTCGAGGTATTGGAGGACAGGAATGCAGCGACCGCGCGCCGCTCGACTCCCGTCATACGATTGCCGTAGATGACCATCGCGCCGGATTCAAGGGCGCGCAGGATTTCTTCCTGCGACTTTTGCGAGAGCACCGCCGTTGTGGGCGCCGTATTGCCCTTCGCTGCCTCGCCCAGGTGGCACATCGAGCAGTGTTCTTTGAACAGTGCTGCGCCGTCAGTCCCAGCCTTCGCCGCCTGCGCTGACGTGCCGGCGGCGAACACTGTCGTGGCCGCCACCAGCCCAAATAGAATCGCAGTCGCGCGCGCCGTTCTCATTCCGCCTCCGATGATTTCCCTGTAGCGCCGGCGTCTCGCCGGCGGATTTCCGGTTTAGCGATCCTGCCGGGGACTATCCCGCCGCGGTGAACTACGCCCGGCGACAGTTCTTGGCACCGCGCCGCACATTCGCAAAGTCTCGTCGCGACTGGCTGAAACAGTTTATATCGGCTTTGAATGGAAAGAGCAATCACGCGCGCGGGTTCCCAATTCGTCGCAACACGAGTCAACCGACCGCATTTTTTTGCCTTTACAGATGGCCCGCGGAATTCATATCCTGAATGCCCATGTGGTACGTCGACAAGCTCTTCACGCAGCCTCAGGTCGAATCCCTTGCAGCGAAGGGCTTCCTGGTTCGCAGCTCGGGCGGCGTGGTCCGCATCGAGAAGTACAATTGCGGCGCCGAGCTTCGCAAGGAACCACAAGGCAGCTTTCGCATGACCATTATTCCTTCGAACATGCTCCAGGGCCAGTTCACGCGGCTCTGGGATGCGGGCTACCAGAAATTCTTGCTGACCAACGAAGGCCAGAAGGTGCCCATACGCGTGGCCCAACTCAGTGACCTGCGCCGTTTCAACGAGGAGCTGCGCACCGCGCTGGGCGTTTCGACGTACTACAACGAGGCGCTCGGTTCAACCTGCCACTACAGCGTCTATGACCGCGTCAAGGGACGCACGGGCGACGTACCGGACGAATCCGTCGGAGCGCACGAAACCCCCGAGCACTAGCACTACTGTTCCAGCGCATTTCCGAGCTTGGGAGGGGAATCAAGCGTGACGGAACTGCTGATTCGTAAGAACATCGAAGTGGCCGCTCCGGTTGAACTCCTCTGGAAGGTGCTGACCGACTCGAAATTCATACGGCAGTATATGTTTGGTTGCAACGCAGAAACCGACTGGAAGTCTGGCTCCGCTCCGTTATGGAGAGGCGCCTCGGACGGAATCCTATACGTGAAGGGGCATGTTGTTTCAATCGAGCAACCTTACCGTCTCGTGTACACCGTCTTTGATCCCAACTCCACCATCGCGGACACGCCCTCGAACTATCTGACCGTAAGCTATGACCTTAAGCAGCGCGGCGATCGCGGATCCCTGCTCGAAATAACCCAAGGCGATTTCGCGTCAGTCGAAAATGGACGGAAGCGATATGAGGATTCAAACGACGGGGACAATTCGATGCTCGTAAACATACGAAATCTTGCGGAAGCGGAACTCGCTCAAACGTAGGGCTTCTTGCCCACTCGGAGCGCAGGGGCACGGAAAAGTTCCTGGCAGTTCCAAAATCGCCAATTCGTTCCAGCTCCGTCTACATCTACATCCACTTGTCGATCGATGCGCTTCGGCCGTGGCGCATGTTAGCGACCTGGAAGAAGGCATTGGCCTGGCCGCCGCAAACGACGAAGTTGATGTCAGAAGCTCTTGGGAAAAATGGGACCAGCGTGCTGTCTGCAAGCTTGTACCACGTCGCATAGGGTTCTCTGCCCTGTAGTGCGAGCGGATATAGGTGGACGTAGGCCAGGAAGGACTCCCGAAAATCTTTCGCCGTGCGCACCGTATTCTTCCACAACCAGTCAATCAGCTTCTCCTTGGTGTCGTATCCCTGTTCGACTAGGCGCTTCGCCACCAGTGGATCGCAGATCACCAGCGCACCGTCCCCCACCAGCGAGCCGAACATGAAGCTGATTTGCTCGTCGAACATCGCGTTCTCGGCGACCCCCGCACCCCGCGCGCCGTGGCCCTGGCGGACGTCAGGCCCGCCGAAAATACTCACTACGCTTTCCTCGGGCTTGAAACCCAACTGCACGTGAAGCGGAGTCCAGGGGCTGTTTTTCTCATCTTCTGCAATCACGAGGTTGTTGTAGTCCAGATTGTTCCCCTGTCCGCCTTGATAGGTGTCGCCGGGGATCCCGCCGGGAGTGAGGTTCTTGCCCATCAACGTCCAGGAACGACCGATGGTGGCATTGGACTGCGCAAAGGGGCTTAGCGCGCCGAGGCCGTAATTCATGTTGAGCTTGTCGCGGATGGGACCGTTGATCACAATCGAGGTGCTGGACGACGTCGTGGAACCAAAAAGCCCCAATTGGCCGACCGACGCCATGGCAAGCAGGACCGGAAAATATTCCGGTCTGCATCCCGACATCACCGCGTTCACCGCGACTTGCCGCACGGTGTAGCCCCACTGCGCGGACTCGTACCCCACTCCCTGAATCGGTTTCCTGAGCACTTCGTCCGGACTATGGCTTGTCCCCTTGAGCATCGCCTCTACCTTCTCTTCGGTGGGAATGATGATCGGCATGTAATCCGTCATTCCGTTGTTCATGAAGAGCTCTTGCAGGTTATCCGAGGTGTCGGGTCCGAACGACGGCGCCCCGGCCGCAATATTCTCGGTCCCGGTCTTCTGCTCTTCGGCAGACAGCGGTACGGTTAGCGCGTCGGTAATCTCCTTCATCATCGGCTTTCCAGTGACGGGGTCGGGGCCTCGTATCATGGCTGCCAGTTCCGCAGGTGTCTTGCCCCAGACGGGATGAAGTGTGAAGGTGATTCGTTCCAGCGGCATGCCGCGTCTTGCGGCGGTCGCTTTCGCCAGATCCACGTAGGCCTTGGTGATTAGAGCAGCGGCGGGGACGCCCATCTTTTCCATCGTTATGCAGTGACCAACGGTCGCTGGGGCGCAGCCTCCTCAATGACCGATGGCCATGATCGTAGCGTTGCCGTCCGCCTTGATTTCCGCCCAGAGCTTGGGATCATCTTCGGCATAGGGCCCGGCCTTTTTCCGGAAGACGGTCTTGACGCTGGGCATGTTCTGCTGAAACCACTTCTGGATTTCCTGCAGCAGCATGTCGCCGCCAAAAAAACCGGTGTCGACCATGTAGATGGTCTTCCCGTCGAGAGTGTCAAGCCGAGGCGCCATGGCAAACAGAGACACGGCCGGCGGAGTTCCTTTAGGACTGACGGCCATTATCTTCGATTCGCTTGCTGCACCACCTTGCGCGCTTTTCTTCTTTTGTTCGGCCTCAAGCGGCGAGCCCGACAGAAGCGCCCCAGACATTCCCAGCAGCGACAATAGCCTTCGTCTGTTGATTTTCATGGATGAAAAGCCTCCTGATATCTTGGCGTTTTTCCTCGCATCATCGAATTCAGGTTACGGCAGGCTAAAAGCAACAAAGCAGTTACCCGAGGCTCCGATCACAGACTGTTAGCCGTCGGTCTCATAGACCTTTCACCTGTCCCTTGCGAAAACTCTCGCTCGAGGAGAAAGGAATAACATAGAGGACGCCCTGCCGCCAGTCCGCTGTTCTAACTACGGGCATGTCGAGCCTGTTCTTGCTCACGGTCACAGATCCGTACCGCGGGAGAGTTGTTTGGGGGATTCACGATCAAGTCGATTGCGCCAAAACAGACTTGTACCGCTGGTTCTTCTGGAGAACGCCTGCGGCAAGCACACGCTGCGAACCAGGCACGCTTGGACGCGGTGGCGAAGCTTGCGTCTGTATCAGCCCGCTGCAAGGAACTACGGAGAACTTGCCGTTCGGCTAGTGGGACTCGAACTAGGCGACCGCCTTCTTGGCTCCTGCTTTGAATTTCGCCCAGCGCTTCTTGGCCGATCTGGACATCTTGGCTCTCCCGGCTGCCGACAGCACACGCTTCTTAGCACTGGTCAGGTCGCGGCTGGCCGCCTTACCGAGAGCTTTGGCTGCCGATTGCAAGCCGTTCAGATCACCCTGTAACTTGGCCAACTGCCTCTTTACCTTCTTCTCCTCGCGTCGGATTGCTGCCAATATGCTCATGGACGTCCCCCTTCAGCAATGTACCTGAGGAACGGCCATACGCCAATCCCCCTACCTTCGGGATGTCGTACTGAGTTTGTTAGCAATAGCGTCTACACACGCGGGGGTGTTTTTTCGTCGAGTTCTGCCGCCCGGCATCGACGACCATGGCTCGCAGACTGACCCGCCAGGTCTCACCCTTACCCACAACCGCCTAACATTGACAAACGAGTTCGCAAGCGGCTAGCATTCCTCGAGCGATCGAGATTTCGATCTGACAGGGTTTGGCGGAGCGAGGAGTTCAACATGGGCAGCATTTACCTGGAAGAATTGTCAGCTGTAGGCGTGCGTTTCCCGGATATTCCGCTCTACCAGGGGTTCGGCGCTCCAAGCCGTCTCGAGGCCGATCTGCGCGACTGCGAGGTCACCTACGGGGCCGTGCCGAAAGACCTGAACGGCGTGCTGTACCGCTGCGGGCCGGATCGCCAGTATCCGCCGATGACTGGCGACGACATCTTCATTGACGGCGAGGGCATGGTCATCATGTTCCGGTTTGAAAACGGCCATGTCGATTATCGGAGCCGCTACGTCCGCACGGAGCGTTTTCTGATGCAAGAGAAGCACCGCCGCGGGCTCTTCGGCCGCTACCGCAATCGCTACACGCGCGATCCCATCGCCAGGAATTGCAATCCCGGCGCGGCGAATACGAACGTCGTCTGGCATGCCGGCAAGCTGCTCGCCCTCAAAGAGGACGACATGCCGTACGAGCTCGACCCCTACACTCTGCAGACGATTGGCCGGTACGACTACAACGGAGAAATTAAGTCCGTCTGGCTTTCTGCACATCCGCATCTTGACCAGACCACCAATGAGCTTCTGACCTTCGCCTATCAGGCCAAGGGCGATGGCACGACCGACGTTGCCTATTTCGTGATCGGTCCGGATGGCAAGATCAAGCACGAGGTATGGTTCAACGCGCCGTGGCCTGGAATGGTGCACGACTTCGCCATTTCCGATAAGTACGTGATCTTCCCATTTTTCCCGCTGCTTACCGACGTGGAGGTGCTCAAGAAGGGCGGTCCGTTCTATCAATGGCACCCCGAGAAGGAAACCGTTGTGGCCGTCGTGCCGCGCTACGGCAACGCAGAAGAAGTGCGCTGGTTCCGCGGACCCACCAGTTTTGCCGGGCACATGATGAACGGTTCAACTGATGGAACGAAAGTGAGTCTGGACGTGTGTCTGTCACGCGGAAATTCGTTCGCGTTTTTCCCGAACCATGATGGATCGCCCGCCGATCCCACGCAAGGGGCGCCCCACCTTACTCGATTGACGTTTGATCTTGCGGGCAATACGGAGTCCTACAAGACGGAGGTTCTCTACGACTGGCTCTGCGAGATGCCGCGGGCCGACGATCGCTACTACGGTAATGGAAAATATCGCAATGGCTACGTCATCTGCCACGATCCGCGACGTACCACCGCCGGGGCCCCGGGCCTGAGCTCGGTTGGCCACTTTGACCACCGGACCGGGAACGGCACCTCGTGGAATCCCGGCCCCGATTCGGGTGTCCAGGAGCCGGTGTTCGCGCCGCGCAGGGCCAATTCGCCCGATGGCGATGGCTATCTGCTTGCACTCGTGAATCGGATGGCTGAAAACCGCAGCGATCTTGTCATCCTCGAGGCTCAGAATGTCGAGGCCGGGCCGCTCGCGATCATCAAGCTTCCGCATCGCGTGCGCATGACCTTCCACGGCATGTGGGTCTCTCAGGAAGCTCTCGACAACGGGCGTTATTCGGCCGTCCGAATCGCATAAATGGCGCAGGTCGTCGCGCTGGTGGATGATCTGTTTTTCCAGGCGAAGCTGCTGGAAACGGCAAGGCAGGTCGGGGTTGAAGTCTCGACTTGCAGCACGCCCGATGCGCTGGACGCCGAAATTGCGAGAGCCATACCGAGGCTTGTCGTGGTGGACTTAAACGCTCGCTCCGGCCCTTTTGAAGCTCTCGAGCGGCTGCAAGCGAGCGGCGCCAAAATTCCGCTGATTGCCTTTCTTTCGCATGTCCAGGTTGATCTGGCCGAGCGCGCCCGCGCGGCGGGATGCATGAATGTGATGGCACGATCAAAATTCACGCAAAATTTGGCAACCATACTTGCGCGGACGAAATCCGATACGGAATGAAAGCTGCTCGCGTTCTATCGGCTGCCGTCGTTGTGCTCTGGGTGCTCGCTTGCGCCCCGAGTGCACCGGCGCAGGAGGGTCACGAGACCGATCCGGTCGGCGCGCTTTCCGCTGCACTCACGGCCGCATGTCGCGCAAGCGAGACGCAGTTTGCGGGCTACCTCACCTCCGACAATGCGGCGGCTTTTCGGGAGCTTTCTCCGGACCAGCGAACGGCGTTTCTTGAACGGTTTTCGCTGTCCGACGAGCCTGGCAAGATTCTGATTTCCGCCGACGCCCAGAACCATACCGTGTTGCGATGCGTCGCCCCGGCGGGCACCGCGGAATTTCGCTTTGGCGATGTACGCATCCACGAGAACCTGGCGTTCATTCCCGTCGACGCCGTTAATTCCCAGCAGACGGAGTTCGGGTTGGTTCGCGAAAGCGGCGGTTGGAAGCTTCTGTCGCTTGGGCTGGTGCTTCTCGACATCCCCCAGCTTTCCAAGCAGTGGGTCGAAGCAGACCTGACCGCGCGCGAAGATGCCGCGATCGAGAATCTGCGCGGAGTCGCCGACGCCATCCACACCTATCGCAACGCGTGGGGCAAACTGCCGGAATCGCTCGTGCAGCTGGGGCCCGCACCCAAAGATGAAATCTCGCCCGAGCTTGCATCGCTGGTAAACGAACACCTTGCCTCCGGTAGCGCCGGTGGCTACCGCCTTCGCTACCGTATTGTTCCAGCCGAGCAGCAAAGTGAAGAATCCTTCGAACTCGCGGCGATGCCGGAAAGCTATGGCAAGACCGGCCGGCGCTCATTCCTTCTGGACTCTTCCGGAAAGATCCATGCCGCCGACAGGCACGGCGAAGTCGCCACGCTTGAGGACACGCTGCTTCCCCCGTCGTCCGACGACAGCCAGCCTTAACGCCCGCGACAAAAAGGCGCCGCAGGTCTTGCGGCGTCGGATATAATGCGGCCAGAAGACTGCGAACCGGGTCGCGAAGCGACCACGTTAGGATTG
>Ga0182024_10023518_pt1 | contig 11023 bp, 5 predicted proteins | sample P32metaG_FD_120480 | JGI IMG/M metagenome (GOLD analysis project Ga0182024, IMG submission 120480) | Permafrost microbial communities from Stordalen Mire, Sweden - P3-2 metaG (Illumina Assembly) | ecosystem: Environmental > Terrestrial > Soil > Wetlands > Permafrost | place: Sweden: Stordalen... | reverse complement strand
GTCCAGCCCCCTCATTGACGAATAATGAGAGGCGTTCTGCGCTGGAAGGTTTGACGTTGGAAGAGCGACGCGTGCTGCTCATCGTCGGCGGGGGGATCGCCGCCTACAAGGCGCTCGAGTTGACGCGCCTTTTCCGCAAGGCTTCGATCGGCGTTCGGCCCGTCCTCACGCGGGCGGGGGCGCGATTCATCACCTCGCTATCACTCTCGACCCTGGCGGAGGAGGCCGTCCGCGAGGAGTTGTTTTCGCTGACCGACGAGGCGCGTATGGGTCACATCGAGCTTTCTCGTTCGACCGATCTTATCGTCGTGGCGCCGGCGACCGCCGATCTCATGGCCAAGGCAGCCAACGGCCTGGCCGACGACCTGGCGTCGACCGTGCTGCTCGCCACCGACAAGCCGGTGATGATGGCGCCGGCCATGAACGTGCGCATGTGGAGACATCCCGCCACCGTTCGAAACCTTGCGAAGCTGAAGGGCGACGGCGTGATCTTCGTCGGACCCGACGATGGGCCCATGGCATGTGGCGAGTTCGGGCCGGGCCGCATGGCCGAACCGCCGGCTATCTTCGAGGCCACGATGGCCGTTCTCGAGGATCGACCGAAGCCGCTCACGGGCAAGCACGTCCTGGTCACGGCCGGTCCTACGGCTGAGCCCCTCGATCCGGTCCGGATTCTCACCAATCGCTCGAGCGGCAAGCAGGGCTACGCCATCGCCGCCGCGCTGAGGGCGATGGGGGCCAGGGTCAGCCTGGTCTCGGGCCCCACGGCTCTCGATCCGCCAGCCGGCGTCGACCGTCTCATGGTGGAGACCGCCGAGGAAATGCTCGAGGCCTGCCGATCGCGGTTGCCCGCGGACGCCGCGGTGTGCGTGGCCGCCGTTTCCGACTGGAGGGCCGTCGAGGTCTTCAAGAGCAAGCTCAAGAAGGGGCCGACGGGACCGCCGACCCTGCAGCTGGTCGAGAATCCCGACATCCTGGCGAGCCTCGCCGCACGTGGGCCGAGGCGGCCGAAGCTCGTGGTCGGTTTCGCGGCGGAGACGGAGAATCTGGAGGCCGCCGGCCGCGCCAAGCTGGCGCGGAAGGGGTGTGATTGGATCGTGGCCAACGATGTCAGCCACGGCGACATCGTCGGGGCCGACGACAACGAGGTCGTACTTCTGACGGCCCAGGCGGTCGAGCGCTGGCCCAGGGCGCCCAAGGCCGAGATCGCCCGCAAACTGGCCGAAAAGATAGCCGGAACCCTGGCGTGACCTGGGTCGAAATCCGACGGTTGCCTCATGGCGCGGATCTGCCGCTGCCGGCTTACGAAACCGCCGGCGCCGCCGGCATGGACCTTCGGGCCGCCATCGCCGAAGGCGAGGTGATGGTGCTCCAGCCCGGCGAACGCAGAGCGGCGCCGACTGGGATCGCGATTGCCCTCCCTGAAGGCTACGAAGCCCAGGTGCGGCCCCGATCAGGCTTGGCCCTGCGCAGCGGCGTAACCCAGGCCAATGCTCCGGGCACAATCGACAGCGACTACAGAGGCGAGATCCAGGTCATTCTGATCAATCACGGCGAGGAGGAGGTCACCATCCGCCGGGGTGATCGCATCGCCCAACTGATAATCGCTCCGGTCGCGCGAGCCGAATGGATCGAGGTCGAAGCGCTGACCGAGACGGGGCGCGGCAGTGGCGGATTCGGATCGACGGGGGCTTAAGGGCGCGGCGTCAGTCGCCGAGCGCCAGGACATCCTTCATCCCATAGAGTCCAGGGGACCGATCGACGATCCAGGCCGCCGCGCGGAGGGCGCCGAGAGCGAAGATCCGGCGGTCTCTTGCCGAGTGTGAGAGCGTCAGGATTTCGCCTTCGCCGGCGAAGACGACGCTGTGCTCGCCGACGATCTCTCCGCCGCGCATGACGGAAAATCCGATGTCGCCGGGGCGTCTTTCCGGGTGGGCGCCGCTGGCCCTGGCCCTGGCCCCGACCTCGACGTCGGCGAGCTTCACGCCCCTGCCGCTAGCCGCCGCCTCGCCTAGGGCCAGAGCCGTGCCCGAAGGCGCGTCTCGTTTTTGCTTGTGGTGAGCCTCGAAAATCTCGATGTCCCAATCCTCGGGCCCGAGCCGCCGCGCGATCTGTTCCACCAGGGCGGCGAGCACCGCGACTCCGATCGAAAAGTTCCCGGACTTGACGATCGCGATCCTCTCGCTGGCCGCCAGGACTGCCGCCGTCTCACTCTGCGAAAAGCCGGTAGAACCGATGATGAGCGCCGGACCGCCGCCGTCGGCCGTCAGATGCGCCAGCTCCGCCGAAGCGCCGCCGGAAGAGAAGTCGATGATGACATCGCATAGGGTGAGGGCGTGTTTGGCGTCGGTGAGAGGGTGCTCTCCAAGTTTGGTTCCCTCGCACTCAGGGCGATCGAAGAGGGCAGCGAGCCTGAATTCGGAGCGCTGCGCCGCCTGCTTGATCACCTCGCCGCCCATGCGCCCCAGCGCCCCGGCAATCCCGACCCTGATGGGGTCATTTCGCGACATCGCGGCCTCCCTTTTTCAGCCGATCCTCAGCCTCGCCACGACCACCGGGACGGCCATGACGTCAAGCCCGCGCCGAAACGGTCGGCGCCTTTGGTTGTGGCGATACGGCGCGGAAGCTAAGGGTGTACGCCTTCATCACCGAAAACAGCCAATTCAAGGCGGCGCCGGCCATGAGCGAAGCCGACAGAACCACCTTCACCGACGACGAGGCGCTGGCCTTCCACCGGTATCCGACGCCCGGAAAGATCGCGGTGACGGCGACCAAGCCGATGGCCACCCAAAGAGATCTATCTCTCGCCTATTCTCCCGGCGTGGCCGCTCCGGTTCAGGCGATCGCCCGCGATCCCGACCTTGCCTACGACTATACCTCCAAGGGCAATCTGGTGGCGGTGATCTCCAACGGCACGGCGATCCTCGGCTTGGGCGATCTTGGGGCCCTGGCCGCCAAGCCGGTGATGGAGGGCAAATGCGTGCTCTTCAAGCGGTTTGCCGATGTCGACTCGATAGACATCGAAGTTCTCGCCCGGGATCCCGATGAAATCATCACCGTAGTCAAGAACATCGGCGATACGTTTGGCGGGATCAACCTCGAGGACATCAAGAGTCCGGAGTGTTTTCGTGTCGAGACCGAGCTCCAGGAGCTTCTCGACATTCCGGTGTTTCATGACGACCAGCACGGGACGGCGATCATCTCGGCCGCGGGTCTTATCAACGCCTGCGCCATCACCGGGCGTCGTCTAGAGGACGTCAAACTCGTCTTGTGCGGCGCCGGGGCGGCCGGCATCGCGTCGCTGGAATTGGTCAAGGCGATGGGCGTTCGCCCTGAAAACTGTATAGCCGTCGACAATACTGGGGTGATCTGGCGCGGGCGCGAGCGCAACATGAACCAGTGGAAGTCGGCCCACGCCGTCGACACCGACGCCCGGACACTCGCCGACGCCATGCGCGGCGCCGATGTTTTCCTTGGTCTTTCCGCCAAGGACGTGGTGAGCCAGGACATGGTGCGGTCGATGGCGCCAAAGCCGATCATCTTCGCCATGGCCAATCCCGACCCGGAGATTACGCCCGAGGCGGTCTACGAGGTTCGGGCCGACGCCATCGTCGCCACCGGGCGCTCCGACTACCCCAACCAAGTGAACAACGTCCTTGGATTTCCTTATATTTTCAGAGGCGCCCTGGATGTCCGGGCGCGCCGGGTGAACCTCGAGATGAAGATCGCCTGCGCCAACGCCCTCGCGGCGCTGGCCCGCGAGGATGTGCCCGACGAGGTCGCCGCCGCCTATCATGGAATGCAACTGAAGTTCGGGCCGCTGTATATCATCCCGACACCCTTCGATCCGCGCCTGATACACTATGTTCCCCCGTTCGTTGCTCAGGCGGCGATGGATACGGGCGTCGCCCGCCGGCCGATCACCGATATGGAGGCCTATCGGGGTAGCCTCGCCAGGCGCCTGGATCCGGCGGCGGGTTTCCTCCAGAAAATATCAGGCGCCGTACAGTCGGGACCGGCGCGGCGGATAGTATTCGCTGAGGGCGAGGAGCCAGCGGTCATTCGCGCCGCCTACGCTTTCAAGATGCAGGGCCTGGGCAATCCCGTCCTCGTGGGCCGCGAGGAGCTGGTGGCCGAAAATATGCGCCTGGTGGGCCTCGATCCCGCCGAAGCCGGTCTGGAGGTGATCAACGCCAGAGTATCCAGCCACAACTCGGAGTTCGTCGAATTCCTGTATCGCCGGCTTCAGCGCAAGGGATATCTGCGACGCGACGTTCAGAGACTTATCAACCAGGACCGCAATTCCTTCGCCGCCTCGATGGTCGCCCTAGGATACGCCGATGGCCTGGTCACCGGAGTAACGCGAAACTTCGATCAGGCTCTGGAAGAGGTCCTGCAAGTAATAGATCCAGCTCCGGGCGGATGGGTGCTGGGGATGTCGATCGTTCTGGCCAAGGGTCGCACGCTGTTCATCGCGGACACCAACGTCACCGAGATGCCCGAGGCCGAGGAGTTGGTGGCGATCGCCCGCCAGGCGGCCGAGACGGTGCGCAGCCTGGGGTTCACGCCACGCCTCGCCTTCATGTCCTACTCGGTTTTCGGCAATCCCATGGGGACCAGGTCGACCAAGGTGAGGGAGGCCGTGGCGCTCCTCGATGCGAGCGACGACGTCGATTTCGAATACGAAGGCGAGATGCCGCCGGAGCTGGCGCTCGATCCCGCCAGCCGCGACAACTATCCGTTCATGCGCCTCACGGGCGAAGCCAATGTACTCATCATGCCGGCGATCCATTCGGCCTCTATTTCGACCAAGCTGTTGCAATCGCTCTCGACCGCGACCGTGGTGGGCCCAATATTGGTCGGACTATCGAAATCGGTGCAGATCTGCCCACTCTCCGCCTCCGTCTCGAAGATCCTGACCATGGCGCAAATGGCCGCCTTCGAGCGGCCCCTAGCTGACTCGATCGGTGCATAAGGGTCCGAAACGGTCCTGCCGGCGGCTCGAAATTGCATGATGACGGTCCCAAGATGTCCATGAATGGTCCGTCGGCGACATCATTTGGTTCGATCGGGGTCGACTTTGGCACCACCAACACCGTGCTCTCGATCGTCGGCGCCGACGGGCGCCCGCACCTGGTCGAAGTCGACTTCGAGGGTTCGATCTCGACCCACGCGCGCTCGACCTTGAGCTTCCACGAGGGCGTCGATGCCGCCAAGCCCCGAGTGGTCGAGGCCGGTCCCTGGGCCATCGAGGCCTATCTCGAAGAGCCGCTCGAAACGCGGCTCATCCAATCGTTCAAGAGCTATGCGGCCAGCCCCCTCTTCAAGGAGACCCGTATCCTCGGCCGGCGGTTCGCCTTCGAGGATCTGCTGTCGGCCTACATGCTGCGCCTGCGCGACCACGCGGGCCCCAGGCGCCTGCCGACGACGGCGATCGTCGGCCGGCCGGTGAACTTCGCCGGTTCGAGCCCCGACCCGGCGCTCGCCGTCGCCCGCTACCAGAAGGCGTTCGAGCGCTTGGGATTCACCGACATCCGCTATGCCTACGAGCCGGTGGCGGCGGCGTTCTTCTTCGCCCGGCGTCTGACCGCCGACGCCACGGTGATGGTCGGGGATTTCGGCGGCGGCACCAGCGATTTTTCCATTGTCCGCTTCCATCTCGAGGACGGCGCGATCGCCTCGAGCCCGCTGGCGAACACCGGCGTGGGGGTGGCCGGCGACGCCTTCGACTACCGGATCATCGACAACCTGGTTTCCCCCTGGCTCGGCAAGGGGTCGAGCTACAAGGCCTTCGACAATATCCTGCCGGTCCCCAACCGCTACTTCGCCGCCTTCGCCCGCTGGGAGCAACTGGCGTTGCTGAAGGCCTCGCGCGACATGGCCGAAATCCGGGCCTTAAGACGCACGGCCCTGCAGCCGGAGAAGATCGACCGGCTGGTGGAGATCCTCGACGATAATCACGGCTACCGGCTCTACCAGGCGGTCTCGAGGCTGAAGGAGACGCTGTCGGGCGCGACCGAGGCTGAGTTCTTCTTCGGGGCCGGCTCGGTCGCCATCGCCAAGCGCGTCACCCGTGAGCGGTTCGAGGCCTGGATCGCCCCGGAGCTGGCGGCCATCGAGGGCGCGGTCGACGCCGCCCTGGCGCAAGCGCGGCTGGAGCCGAATGGGATCGACCGGGTGTTCCTCACCGGCGGTTCGTCGTTCGTGCCGGCGGTCAGGCGGATCTTCGCCGACAGGTTCGGCGAGGCGCGGCTGGAGAGCGGCGGCGAGCTGGTCTCGATCGCCTCGGGCCTGTCGCTGATCGGCCTGGAGCGGGACATGGACCGCTGGTGCGAGCGGGCGCCGGCTATGGCGACGTGAGGGTCGGGGAGTCGAGATCGAGGCGGCCCAAAGGGATAATCTCCAGGTCCGGCAAGGCGCTCTTCAGGTCGGTGGAGAAGACCTTGGCGTCGCCGACGACGATGAGGCTGTCGCCGCCGGCCGTCAGCATGTCGCGGGCGAAGGCCTGGACGTCGGCGGCGCTCACCGCGTCGACCTTGCCGGCGTAGATGTCGATCTCGCCGGGATCGACGCCGTGGATGGCGAGGGCGCCGAGGATCCCGGCCAGGCCATCGGCGGTCGCCAGCGCCCGGCCGTATTCGCCCACAAGCGATGACTTGCGCGCCTCCAGTTCCTGGGGCGAAGCCGGCGCGGCGGCGAGGCCGGCGATCAAGGTTTGCATCAGCGAGGCCACCTGCGGGGCCGCCTCGTTGCGGGTCTGGGCCTGGGCGTAGAAGAGCCCGGTGGCGGCGCGGGCGTCGAGGGAGGATCCGGCGCCATAGGAGAGGCCGCGCTTGACCCGGATCTCATCGTTGAGCCTGGCCGAATAGCCGCCGCCAAGGACCGTGTTGGCCACCAGGGCCGAGTAGAAACGGGGATCGGAACGGGCGATGGAGGCCTTGGCGAGCACCACCGCCGCCTGGCCGGTCCCGGGCAGATCGACGGCGATATCGCGCTTCGCCGCCCCGCCCGTCACCGGCTGCGCCGCAGGCGGCGGCCCGTCTGGTTTCGACCAATCACCGAAAGCCTGCCGCGCCAGGGCGAATCCCCGATCCGGGGTGAGATCGCCGGTCAGCACCAGGATGGCGTTGTCCGGTCGCCACCAGGCCTGGTGCAGGCGCGCGAGGTCATCGCGGCTCATCCGGGGCAGGGAAACGAGGGTGCCGCGGGCGACGTGGCCGAAGGGCGTACCGGCAAAGACGACCGGGGAGACAGCGAAGCCGGCGATGGAGCCGGGCTGCCTCAGATCGACCGCCAGGGCGTCCAGCGACTCCTTGCGCACTCGCTCGAGTTCGGTCGGGGCGAAAGCCGGGTGCTCGGCGACGTCGGCCATGAGCGCCAGCGCCGGCGCGGCCTGGCTGGTCAGAGCATTGAGGCTCACCTGCGAGGCCTCCCATCCCGAAGCCGCCGAAAGCTCGCCGCCCAGGGATTCGATCTGGCGGGCGATCTGCGGCTCGGTGCGCGTCGCGGTGCCTTCGGTGACCAGATCGGCGGCCAGGGAATTGGCGCCGGCCAGACGCGGCGGATCGGTCTGGGCGCCGCCCAGGACCTCCAGCTCGGCGGCGATGATCGGCTCATCGCTGCTCTTGGCGACGATCACTCGCAGGCCATTGGCGAGAGTGCGCTGGGCCGGGATCGGCATCTCGAACCTGACCGGCGGCCCGATCGGCGGCGGGGCCGTCCGCTGAGCTGGTGGCGCGAGCTCGGCGACGGTACCGGTGTAGTGGGGGCTCGGAACGGCCGCCGGCGGGGGTGGCGGCGGCGGGGCGCCGGAGGGACGATCGCTCTCGGGAAGGTAGCGGATCACCACCTGGGTGTCGGCGGTCAGATACTTGCGCGCCACCCGCTGGACATCGGCGGGCGTGACGGCGGCGACGGCGGCAAGATCGCTGTTGGCGCGACCCGCATCGCCCTCGCCGATCACCGCTTCGCCGAGCGCCTGGGCGCGGCCGTCGACGGTCTCGCGCTGGCGCACCGTGGCGCCCAGGAGCTGGTTCCTGGCGATGGTCAGCTCGGCCTCGCTGACAGGATGGTCGCGAAGCTGGGCGACCTGGGCCTCCAGCGCCGCCTCGCCCTGGGCGACCGTGTGGCCGCCGGCCATGATCGCCCCGATGTAGAAATTGCCCAGCTGGGCGCGCAGGTCGGCGCTGGAGAACACCTGCTCGGCGATCTGGTCGGCATAAACCAGCTGGCTGTAGAGCCGCGAGGACTTGCCGGTGGTGAGGACGGCGTCGAGCACGGTGAGGGCCGCCGCGTCCGGGCTGCGGGCCGAGGGGGCGAGCCAGGTGATCACCACCGCCGGCAGGGGGACGTTGGGGCCATATTCGAGGACGGTCCTTGGCCCGGCGCGCGGCGGCTCGACGGCGGTGACGGCGGACATGGGCGCCTGTGGCCGCCGGATTGGTCCGAAGTACTTGTCGACCCAGGCGTCGAGCTGCGCGGGATCGAAATTGCCGACCACGATCAGGATGGCATCGTCCGGCCGGTACCAGGCGGCGTGGAAGGCGCGCACATCGTTCAGGGTGGAAGCGTCGAGGTCGGCGATCGAGCCGATGGGCGGGCGGCGATAGGGGTGAACGGCGAAGGAATCCTTGGGAATGTCGAGGTTGAAGAGCCGCCCGTAGGGCTCGGCCAGCACCCTCTGGCGCAGCTCTTCCTCGACGACGGAGCGCTCGGAGACGAAGTTCGCCTGGTCGACCACCAGGCTCGTCATCCGCTCGGCCTCGGCCCACAGCAGCCGCTGGAGGTGGTTGGCGGGGATGACTTCGTAGAAGGCCGTGGCGTCATCGGCGGTGAAGGCGTTGTTCATGCCGCCGACGTCTTCGGTCAGGCGATCGAAGCTCTCGGCCGGGAGGTCGCGGGTGGCCTTGAACATCAGGTGTTCGAAGAGATGGGCGAAGCCCGAGCGGCCGGGAGGATCGTTCTTGGCCCCCACGCCGTACCAGAGCTGGACGGTGACGTTGGGGGTGGTGCGGTCGAGCGAGGTGATGAGGCGCAGGCCATTTGGCAGCGTGCGCTGGCTAAAGACGATGGGCGGGACGGTGAGCCTGGGCGCGGCCTGGGCGAGGGCCAAGGCGGGGGCGAGCAGGAGGGCGGCAAAGATGATGGGGGCGGTGCGGCGCATGGCCGGCTCTCTACCAGCGATGCGGGGTCGGCTGAAGCGGCCTCCGATAGCGCCCTCCCCCTCGATGGGGGAGGGTCGGGGTGGGGGTGTTTTCACCGACGTCTGTAGAAGGGATCGGTTCGGCGCCGGCCTCGAACTTTCCGGCCACCGCCTGCCATCACCCCCATCCCCGACCCTTCCCCCATCGAGGGGGAAGGGAGCCCTGATTTAATTGAGTGGTGCGTCGGGTGTCAGGCGGCGGCTTCGGAGGGGTCGGCGGGTGGGGCGGCGGCCCAGCGGGTGACGGCGCCGATTAGCTCGGCCGGGACGATGGGCTTGCCGATGTGACCGTTCATGCCGGCCCGGCCGGTGGCGAGGATGTGCTCGGGCAGGACATCGGCGCTGAGGGCGAGGATGGGGGTGGCGCGGTTTGGGCCGTTCATCGACCTGATCGCCCGGGCGGCGGCGAAGCCGTCGATCTGCGGCATCTGCAGATCCATGAGAATGAGGTCGAAGGGCGTTGCCAGCGCGGCGCGGACAGCCTCCACCCCGCCGGCCGCTTCGGTGACCGATTGGCCGGCGGCCTCAAGGAGAGCGCGGATGAGTTCGCGGTTCACGTCCAGGTCGTCGACCACCAGGATCGAGGCGCGCAACGCCCGCGCCGGCGACTGCTGATCAGCGTCGGTCACGCCATTGGCCTCGACGGCGGCGGCGGGCGGCGCGGGAACGCGGAAGTCGAAGGTCGAGCCGACGCCGTGGGTGGAGACGACGCCGATCCGGCCACCCATCAGATCGACGAGGCGCCGGCAGATGGAGAGCCCCAGTCCGCTGCCGCCATAGCGGCGGCTGACCGAGCCGTCGACCTGGGAGAAGCGCTCGAAGAGCAGGCCAAGCTTGTCCTTGGGAATCCCGACCCCGGTGTCGCTGACGGCCACGGTCAGAGCCCCGGCGCCGGTTGCGGCCTCGTAGCCGACGGCGACGCGGACGCCGCCGCGCTCGGTGAACTTGATGGCGTTGCCGATCAGATTGACCACGATCTGGCGCAGGCGGGCGGCGTCGGCCTCGAGCGCGGGCGGAACGAGCGAATCGATATCGACGGTGAGGGACAGTTCCTTGGCCTCGATCTGGATGGTGAAGGCTTCGGCGATCTCGCCGAACAGCCTCGCCGGCGCGAACGGCTGGGGATCGAGCCTCACCTGGCCGGCCTCGAGTTTGGAGAAATCGAGGATGTCGTTGACGACGTTGAGCAGCGTCGCCCCGCTGGTGGCGATGCGCCGCGCGCAGGTGGCGGCGCGCGCCGGCAGATCCTTCATCGCTTCGAGCAAGGAGGCGAACCCCAGGATGGCGGTCAAGGGCGTGCGGATCTCGTGGCTCATGTTGGCGAGGAACTCGCTCTTGGCCTCGCCGGCGGCTTCGGCGGCGAGCTTGGCGGCGATCAGGTCGTCCTCGGTGGCCCGGCGCGCGGTGACGTCGCGCAGGCTCGCCACCACCGAAGCGGGGGCCCCGGACTCATCGGCGATGATGGTGGGGTTGGCTTCCAGCCACACCACTTCGCCCTCCGCGGTCAGGAAACGGTGTTCGCGCCTCACTGAGGGATCGACAGGCGCGCCCTTGAAGAGGTCGGCGATGTTGGCGCCGGCCCGCTCGCGATCCTCCGGGTGGACGAGGTCGAGAACGGAGGTTCCGGTCACGGCGTCGGGGTCCAGACCCAGTTGACGCATGGCCGGCGAGGCATAGCGGATGGCGAGGTCGGGCCCCACCCAGATGACGATGTCGGTGGAATGGTCGGCCAGCATGCGGAAGCGGGCCTCGCTGCGCTCGAGAGCCTCCTCGCGGCGGCGCATGGCGGTGACGTCCATGACCGTGCCGATGATCGTCGCC
>Ga0182024_10023517_pt1 | contig 11023 bp, 9 predicted proteins | sample P32metaG_FD_120480 | JGI IMG/M metagenome (GOLD analysis project Ga0182024, IMG submission 120480) | Permafrost microbial communities from Stordalen Mire, Sweden - P3-2 metaG (Illumina Assembly) | ecosystem: Environmental > Terrestrial > Soil > Wetlands > Permafrost | place: Sweden: Stordalen... | reverse complement strand
CTCCCAAGCCGACCCCGATCATCGCCACCAAAGATCAAGAGGTCTGCGCCGTCCATCCGCTGTTCGACGAATCGGTCGAAGTCAGCCCAAGCGGTGGACTGGCCAACACAGCCATCTGGCTTCGCACCCCCAAGGTCCCCATCAATCCCAAATATGATGGACAGGCCGACCGCGAAGTGGTGCTCGACAACAAAAACTGCCGCTTCGAGCCCCACGTCTCGCTCATGCGAACCAGCGACAAACTCGTGATCAAGAACTCCGATCCGGTCGGCCATAACAGCAAACTCGATCCGAACAAAAACGCCCCGTCCAACGCTCTGATTCCGGCCGGCGTGTCGGTCGAAAGCCGCCTCCCGCAGGAAGAAACTTCCCCCGTAAAAGTCGGCTGCAGCATCCATCCCTGGATGGGCGGCTGGATCGTCGTCCGCAGCGATCCCTACGCGGCGGTCAGCGATAAGGACGGGCATTTCACTCTCTCCGATCTGCCGGCTGGCAAGGAACTCGAGTTTCAGCTTTGGCAAGAAAAAGCCGGCTTCCCCAAGGATGTCGAGGTTTCCGACGCCAAAATAAAGGTCGACGGCAAGGGCCGGTTCAAACTCAAGCTCGAGCCGGGCGAGGACAAAAAACTGACGTTCAAGGTTTCGCTCAGATAGACACCGCGCCCAGCGCGGACCACTCCAGTCGCAAAACGATAACAGCCGAAACGGTTAGGATTCTCTTTGGCCATGAATCACCTGTCGATAACAGTGCGTTGGGAGAGATTGGTCGCCGTCGTGGCCGTCGTGGCGGCGGCCTTGGCGTCGGCCACCGGCTGTGGCAAAACGCCCGCCTTTTTCGTCCTCAACGAGGTCGAGCTGACTCATCGCGAGTTCACTCCCGACCAGCAGCAAACCGTCGCTAACGTCCTCTACGCCATGTTCGGCACGCCCGACAATCCCTACATCCTCAAAGCGACGAGCCTGAATCCCAGCAAAGTCATCGCCGCCTCCGGACCGGTCTGGAGCGACAAACAAGGGCGTGCCCGCGGCATCTATCGCCAGCAGTGCGGCCACTGCCACGGCACCAGCGGCGACGGCGACGGACCGACGGCCGCGCTGCTCAATCCCTATCCGCGCGATTACCGCCGCGGCCTGTTCAAGTTCAAGTCGACCGAGCGTGCCGCCCAGCCGACCGATGCCGACCTGGAACGCGTGATTCGCTACGGCGTGCCGGGCACGGCCATGCCCGCCTTCGACCTGTTGCCCAAGGACGAGGTCGCCGCGCTGGTCGAATACGTGAAGTATCTGAGCATTCGCGGTCAAACCGAATATGCCCTGGCGGCGGCCATCAGCGACCTGGGCGAAGACGAGAAACTGGCGCTCGACTATCCGACGCTGATCGAGTCGATTCTGCAGCCGATCGCCGAAAAATGGGAGCAAGCCAACAAGCAGGTCATTCAGCCACCCGCCAAGCCCGAGGTGAAGCTAGCCGAGTCGGTCGACAAGGGGCGCGAACTCTACTACGGCACCAAGGCCAACTGCGTCAAATGCCACGGCCCCAGCGAGCTGGGCGACGGCCAGACGACCGACTACGACGACTGGACCAAACCGTTGGTCGAATATGCCAAGGAAGTCCACGAAGGGCTGCGCACCATTCCGAGCGATCCCGATCTGTCGAGCGCGCAAAAATCGGAACGCCTCGCCGAATTGGAACAACTGGCGACCGCGATCGAGGACACCACGCTGCCGCCACGCAATATCCTGCCTCGCAATTTGCGCTCGGGCATCTATCGCGGCGGCGGCCGGCCGCTCGACTTGTTCCGGCGAATTTCGGCCGGAATCAACGGCGTGCCGATGCCGGGCGTCGGGCCCGCCACGGGAACCACCGGCGGGGTGCTCAGCCCCGACGAGATCTGGCATCTGGTCGATTACATTCAGTCGCTCCCCTACGAGCCGATCAATCAGCCGCCGAAACCAACCTCGATCACCGGTCAGGGGCAAATGTAAGGCGGGGGAGAATGCGGCGGAGAGCTGGCGAGGACGAATCTTGGTGTCACGTGTGTAACGCGTAAACTGCAACAGGTATGGTGACGCGTCGCGGCCTGCGGCCGTGACCGGCTGGGAGATGAGACGTGGGAAAGTTCTGGAGCCTGGTGTTCCTGTTGGTGCCGGTCCTCGGCGTGGCCTGCTTCGTGGCTGCGCCGATTTACGGCCTGTGGTTGCCGCAGGACATTTCGCAGCACGGTCATACGATCGACCACCTGTTCTACTTCATCCTCTGGCTCACCGGAGTGGTCTTCATCATCACCGAGTTGGTGCTGGTCTATTTTCTCTGGAAGTATGACGGCCGCGACACCGCCCGCCCGGTCCACTTCACCCACGGCAGCCACGCGCTCGAGCTGGTCTGGACCATTTTGCCCGCCTTCACGCTGTTGTTCATCGCCATCTACCAGATGAACGCCTGGGCCGACTCGAAAATCCGCAAACCCGACATCAAGCCGATCGTCGAAGTCACCGGCCGGCAGTTCGAGTGGCGGCTGCGCTATCCCGGGCCCGACGGAAAGTTCGATACGCTCGACGACATTCACGTCGTCAACGACCTGCACCTGCCGGTCAACGAGGAAATCCTGATCGATCTGAAGAGCATGGACGTGCTGCACAGCTTCTTTTTGCCCAACATGCGGGTCAAGCAAGACGCCGTGCCGGGCATGCGAATTCCGGTTTGGTTCCGGGCGCTGGAGTCCGGCCAGTTCGACCTGGTCTGCGCCGAGCTGTGTGGCTGGGGGCATTACAAAATGAAGGGCCGGCTGACGATCGAATCGCGCGACGCGTTCGACGCCTGGCTCAAACAAAAGTCCGCCGATGAACAGGCCACGCAGGATAAAAACCTGCCCGCGGCCGAAGGGGAATAATCCATGAGCTCCATTGCCGCCGACTCCCACGCCCATCACGATCCCCATGCCCATGGCCCCGCCCACACGGCCAGCTTTCTCAACACCTACGTCTTCTCCAAAGACCACAAGGTGATCGGCATCCAGTTTCTGTTTTCCACCCTGCTCTGGTTCTTGATCGGCGGGCTGCTGGCCCTGGCCGTTCGCTGGCAGGTGGCCTGGCCCTGGTCGCCGATGCCGATCTTCGGCAATCTGCTCTTCTCGGCCGAGGGGGGGCAAATCTCCCCCGAGTTCTACACCATCCTGTTCACGATGCACGCCACGGTGATGATCTTCTTCGTGATCATTCCGATTCTGGCCGGTGCCTTCGGCAACTTTTTGATCCCGCTGATGATCGGGGCCGACGACATGGCCTTTCCCACGCTGAACATGCTCAGCTACTGGTTCATGTGGCCCGCCTTCGTCGCGGTCATCTCCAGCTTTTTTGTCGCCGGCGGTGCCGCCAAGTCGGGTTGGACCGCTTATCCCACGCTCTCGCTGGCCGATAAGAACGGCCAGACGCTGTGGCTCATCGGGCTGGCGTTCGTCGGCGTCTCGTCGATGATGGGCTCGATCAACTACCTGACCACGATCGTCCAGATGCGCGCTCCCGGCATGACCATGTTCCGCCTGCCAATGACCATTTGGGCCATGTTCATCACCGCCGTCTTGCAGGCCTTTGCCCTGCCGGTGCTGACCGCCGCCATTTTCATGCAACTGATGGACCGCACCATCGGCACCGGCTTCTTCATGCCCCCGCATTGGGTCGCCAACAACTCCGTACCCGTCGCCGGCGGCGGACAGCCCCTCCTCTGGCAGCACCTGTTCTGGTTCTACTCCCACCCGGCCGTCTACATCATGATCTTGCCCGCCATGGGCATGGTCTCCGACATCATCTCCTGCTTTGCCCGCAAACCCCTCTTCGGCTACAAGCCGATGGTCTATTCGATCGCCGGCATCGCGGGGCTGGGATTCATCGTCTGGGGACATCACATGTTCATCTCGGGCATGAATCCCTGGCTGGGCATGACCTTCATGGTCTCGACGATGATGATCGCCCTGCCCAGCGCCGTCAAAACGTTCAACTGGCTGGGAACCCTCTGGGGGGCCAAGATCCGCTTCACCACCGCCATGCTCTTCGCCTGCTCGTTCGTCGCCATGTTCATCATCGGCGGGCTGTCGGGCATCTTCATGGCCGCCACCCCGGTCGACATCTTCATTCACGACACCTATTTCATCGTCGCCCATTTCCATTACGTGTTGTTTGCCGGCACCGCCATGGGCGTCTTCGGCGCGATCTATTTCTGGTTCCCCAAGATGTTTGGCCGCACGATGAACGAGTTCTGGGGCAAGATCCACTTCTTCCTCACGTTCATCTTCTTGAACGGCACCTTCTTCCCGATGCACATTCTGGGAACCGTCGGCCAGCCGCGCCGCCTGGCCGATACGTTCCACTACCCGACGTTCCACGCTTTGCAGCCCCTCAATGCCTTCATCACCTACTGCGCGATCGGCATGGTGGCGTCGCAAATCATCTTTGCCGTCAATTTCATCTACAGCCTGTTCTATGGCCCCCGCGCCGGGCGCAATCCCTGGCACGCCAACTCGCTGGAGTGGATGGCCCCCAGCCCGCCAGGACACGGCAATTTCGATTTCCAACCGATCGTCTATCGCGGTCCCTACGAGTACGGTTCGCCCGAAGTCGACACCGACTATTACCCGCAAACGCAACCGCCGCCAGATAGTGCCGCCCCGGTGGTTGCCGCGCCGGGTCACAGCCCGCCGGTGCCGGTCCACTAGCCCCGTGTGTTGCATGGCCGATTTGTTCTGCTTTTTGATGCGAGTGTTTTGTCCGTCGAGCCTTTTCCTTTTCGAGTTATTTGCGTGAAGCCGCCGATCGCCCAATCCGTTTCTCCCGTGCCGCACAGCCTGGCGCTGCTGCTGGTCGCGGTCACGTTTCCGCTGATCTGGATCGGCGGATTGGTGACCACGTACGACGCCGGCATGGCGGTCCCCGATTGGCCGAACACCTACGGCTACAACCTGTTTTTGTATCCCTGGCAGACCTGGCTCTCCGGTCCTTGGGATCTGCTGATCGAGCACGGACACCGGCTGTGGGCTTCGCTGGCCGGAATCGTGACCATCGCGCTGGTCGTTGCCGAGTGGTGCTATGACGACCGTCGCTGGGCGCGGTGGGTTTCGCTGGCGGCTTTGGCCGGCATCATCGCGCAAGGAGTGCTGGGGGGCCTGCGCGTGCGGATGGATGACGTGCTGTTTGCCCGCATTCACGGCTGCGTCGGCCCGGCTTTTTTCGCCCTGACCGTGGCGCTGGCCGTCTTCACTTCGGCCCGCTGGCGATCGCAAGACGCCGCGCGCGAGATTCCCAAGGGGGAGCAATTGCGGCGGTTGGCCGTCGCCACGACGGCGCTGGCGTATCTGCAACTGGTGCTCGGTTCGGCGCTGCGACACATGCCGGTCGGGGCCACGCCGCGCGATTTTCGCGCCGCGGCCCTGTTTCACGTCCTGATCGCCGTCGCCTTGATGATTCAAGTCACGCTGTTGGTGGCGCGCGTCGTCCGCAGTGCTCGGGCCGAAAGGGCCCTGGTGCGGCCGGCCACCGGCTTGTTTGTCTGCATGCTGTTGCAAATCGCTCTCGGTTTGGGAACGTGGATCGTGAAATATGGCTGGCCGGTCTGGCTCGGCGGCGGCGACTATTGGGCCGGCTTCGTCGTGCAGGCCGAAAGCCGCTTGCAGGCTCATGTCACCACGGCGCACGTGGCGATCGGATCGTTGATTTTGGCCCTCACCGTGGTGATTGCCTTGCGGTCGCTCAGGCTCGTCCGGGGCACGCCGGTCGGCCCCCTGCGGCGCGCGACCTGGGAGCTGGCCGCATGAGCACTTCCACTTTGGTATATGTCGAACGTCGCGGCGGAATCCTGGTTCGCCTGGCCGACTTTGTCGAGTTGACCAAGCCGCGTATCGCCGTCCTGGTGTTGGTCACCGTCGCGGTCGCCGCCTTTGTGGCCGGTTGGGGCCCGCCGAATCCGCTCCTCCTTTTCAACGCCCTGTTGGGAACGACGCTGGTCGCCGCCAGTGCCAGCGCGCTGAATCAATGGCTCGAACGCGACAGCGACGCCCTGATGCGCCGCACCGCCGACCGCCCGTTGCCGGCCGGCCGGTTGGCATCGACCGAGGTGCTGTTGTTCAGCGCCGCGACCATCGGCCTCGGTACCGTCTATCTGGCCTTGGCCGTCAATTGGCGAACCGCGGCCTTGGGCCTGTGCACCTGGTTTGTTTATGTCTGGATCTACACGCCGCTCAAAACGCGCACCAGCGCCAACACCGCCGTCGGGGCCGTCGCCGGCGCGCTGCCGGTGCTGATGGGCTGGGCCTCGGTCGGAGCGCCGCTCGGGCTGAAGGCCTTCACCCTGTTTTTGATCGTCTTCCTCTGGCAGTTCCCCCACTTCATGGCCATCGCCTGGATTTATCGCCATCAATATGCCGCGGCCGGTTTGCAAATGCTGCCGGTCGTCGATCCGTCGGGCCACCGTGCCGGCGTGCAGGCCGTTTTGTCGGCGCTGATTCTGGTGCCGGTCAGCCTGGTGCCGGCGGTGTTGGAGTTGGCTGGCGGCACCTATTTTGGTTGGGCACTCGTGCTGGGACTCGGACAATTGGCCTGCGCGGCCGCGTTTTTGTGGCGGCTCGACGAGATGTCCGCCCGGCGTCTGTTGCGGGCGTCGCTGATTTATTTGCCGGCCGTGCTGCTGGCGCTGGTATTGGGCCCGCTCACGCACACGCACAACAACACGCACACGCACAATAACACAACCCCCGCCAATCTGCCGGCCGGCAGTCAGTTGGTGTCGCAGTCCCCACCGGTTTGAAGTTTTCAATTTTTCGTCGAGAAAGACTGGCAAACGACTATGGATGCTTCCAGCCACGCCCCGGGGCACGCTCCCGAAGGCGGCCATGGCCACCTGCAGCTCGCCTATCATCCCGCCTTGCCGTTAACCAACGGCAAGTTGATTGTGTGGTTGTTTCTGTCGACCGAGATCATGTTCTTCGCCGGTCTGATCGGGACCTACATCGTGCTGCGGTTCGGTGCCTCGGCCTGGCCTCGTCCGCACGAAGTCCATCTCAGCGAGCCGATCGGCGCGTTCAATACGTTCGTGCTGATTTGCTCCAGCGTCAGCATCGTGCTGGCGTTGGAAGCGGCCCGGGCCGACAAAACCAAGCCGGCCAAGTTGTGGATGATCGTGACGCTGCTGCTGGGATCGGTCTTCTTGGGCGTCAAACTGTACGAATACAACGCCAAGTTTTCGCACGGCATCTATCCGCAGTTGCCTCACAGTCAGGTTCACGAAAAGGCCGACTTGTTCTTTGCCTCCGCCGTCCGCTTGCGGTTGGCGACTCTGAAGACAGAGCTCGAAGCTCTCGAACCCAAAGCTCCCGAAGAGCCCGCCGCGCCGGTCTACGATGACGATCCGGCCAAGGCCGCCGCGCAGAAGAAGGAATACGAAGCCGAGCTGGCCGCCTTCCCCGCCAAACAGGAACGTTACAAAACGCAGCACGACGCCTACGAGAAAAAAGATCTGCCCCGCCTCACCCTGGTCAACGACTTGACCACGCGCGAGCTGAAGGAAGAAACGACCGGCGCCACCGCCCCCTCGTTCGACGAGCGGCACGCCGCGCTCCTCCGCCTGGCCGACGAGATCGCCCCGCTGCCGGTCGGCGTCCATCACGCCGAAGGGCTCAACGACGAACATCCCTGGCTCAAGCTGCCGATGCGCATTCCGGGCGGCAACATGTGGGCCAGCACCTACTTCCTGCTGACCGGCTTCCACGCGATCCACGTCCTGGTCGGGCTGATCGTCTTTTTGATCATGATGCCCATGCGGCTCGGTGCGGCCGCCGCCGGGTTCATCGAAAACGTCGGCCTCTATTGGCACTTTGTCGATCTGGTCTGGATCTTCCTGTTCCCGCTACTGTATCTGTTCTAAGTCCACGGTTTCTGCGTTGCCGCCGGCGAGTCCTGACTGCCGGCCCAAAAATATCGGAGCTTAACGATGACCGATCACAGCCATCCCTCGACGGGCCACGGCGATTCGCATGGGCCCGATTCGCATGGGCACGGCCTGCCCGCGCACGGTGCTCAGGGTGCCGACGGTCACGATCACGGCGGACTGGCCAAATACATCTATGTATTCATCGCCTTGTGCGTGCTGACCGGCTGTTCGTTCTTTACCTATTCCTCGCTCTGGCCGTTCCACGAGACGCCGCAAATCGGCTGGACGTTCATGATGATCGTCAGTTGCACCAAGGCCCTGTTGGTCATCCTGTTCTTCATGCACGTCAAGTACGAGGCCAATTGGAAATACGTCCTCACGATCCCGGCCGGCTTCATGTCGATCTTTCTGGTCTGTGCGCTGGTTCCCGACGTCGGCATGCGCAACCGCTGGGCGTCGCAAGAAGCCCTCTCCTACATGGCCACGCCCGAAGACAATGCCCAGGGGAGCGCTCAGGACAAAGAACAAGAAGTCGAAGGGAAGAAGCACCACTAGCCGTGCTTCGTCCGGATTGTGCTTGGTCAGGAGTCGTTCGGGTCGTCCGCCACTAACCCGACGCGCCAGCGAGGGGAATAGAGCGCGGCGTCTTGCGTGGGTCTGTGTTACCCCGAGGCCTGTAGCGCACAGCTCCCTCAAGCCTCAAGCATAAAGCCTCAAGCCTTTCCGTGCTCCCTTCCGCGATCGACATTTCGCACCTGGCCCACCACTACGGCCCGCGACAAGCGATCGCCGATCTTTCGCTGTCGATCGATAGCGGCGAAATCTTTGCCTTTCTCGGCCCCAACGGCGGCGGCAAGACGACTCTCTTCCGGATTCTCTCGACGCTCATCCCGCTCCAGACCGGCCGCGTCACCGTGTTGTCTTTCGACCTGGCCCACGACCAACAAAAAGTCCGCCAGCGGATCGGCGTCGTCTTTCAGGCTCCCAGCCTCGACAAAAAACTGACCGTGCTGGAAAACCTCCGCCATCAAGGACATCTCTACGGACTGTCGGGCCGGGAGCTGAAAGGCCGGCAGGACGAAATGCTCAGCCGCCTGGGCCTGACCGATCGGGCCGGCGAGCGCTGCGAAACGCTCTCGGGCGGACTCCGCCGCCGCGTCGAGCTGGCCAAGGGAATGCTCCACCGGCCCCGGCTGCTCCTGCTCGACGAACCCTCGACCGGTCTCGATCCTGGTGCCCGCGCCGACCTGTGGAGCTATCTGGCCGAAGTCCGCGAGCGCGACGGCGTGACGGTCGTTCTGACGACCCACCTGTTGGAAGAAGCCGACCGCGCCGATCGACTCGCCATTCTTCACGCCGGCTCGCTGGTGGCCCTTGGCACCCCGGCCGAACTGCGTGCCACGGTCGGCGGCGACTCGATCACCATCGCCACCGCCGATCCGGCCGCGCTGGCCGAGGCGATTCGCCAGCGTTTCTCCTGCGAGGTTTCGGTTTTGGACGGCAGCGTCCGGCTCGAACAGCCCCAAGGCCATGAGTGGATCGCCCGGCTGGTCGAGGCCTTTCCCGGCCAGATCGAATCGGTCACGCTCGGCAAACCGACCCTGGAAGACGTCTTCATCGACCGCACCGGCCACCGCTTCTGGACCGAACCGGCCCCGGCCGGGGCGAAGTGAGCCGTCGCCCTCGCTACTTCGCTTTGCCGCCGTCGGCCTCTTGCTTGGGCTTTTCGACCTCGCCTTTTTGCTGCTCTTTGGGCGCAAGATCCTTGTAACCCTCGGGCGGATCGGTGCTGAACAGCGCTTCGTCCAGCGGTGCGTCGAACACGAATTCCGAAAAGACCCACTCGCTATCCCCCATCATCGGGTCCTCACTTCGAAACGACGCCTCAATCCTTACCGGCAGCTTCGTCTCGCGATCGATCCAATAGGTTCTCGTCGACGTGGCCCTCCCCCTCGGCCGCTCGGCAGTCTCGACAATTTGAAAACCGGCCGCCGTTCGGCCGTCGATGATGCGGTCGGGCAACTTCTTGGCCTTATCGACCGGAAAGCCACGGATTTGATTGTAGAAGTCGACCTTTGGCATCGGCACGATCTTTTGCTTCTTTACCTCGTCGGTGTTCGGGTCGATCCCCAGGATCTCGTGCGGGATGCTGTAACCCTTTTCGCTCGGATAGAGGTCGATCATTTTCCCCGTGGCCATATTCTGGATCATGACGTACGCGCTGTGCCCGACAGTCCACACCTGTTCCTCGGGCAATGGGTCGCCGGCGGTGGTCTTGACCTCTTCGCGCATCCGATGGCTGCCCAGGATCTTGACTCTACGAATTTCGCCGGGGCCCTTAATATTCGGCTTGTGGCGATTCGTTCGCGTCTGAACGTATTGAATCGTCTTCGCCTTTTCGACCTTCTCCTGCACCTGGCCAAAGGCGAAACCGCCGGTCTCTTTCGAGGGAGCCCACCAGTGACTGAAAAGTGCGATCGCCAAAAGCACGGCGGCGAGCGCACCAAGGTTGCGCAACGACATGATGTTTCTCCTTGCGCTTCGTTCTTTTGAGGACGCCTGGGAAATGTTTGCAGCCACCGCGGCACGTGCTCGCTCGATTGCTCGGGCCGTCGCCTCGGCATCGGGTTGCAGGCGGGCCAGGGCATGTAAATCACGCAGCAATTCCTTGTCTTTGTCCCGACGATTCATTTCGGTGGTCTCCTCGCGGCCGCACCCTTGGCCCGTTCGGCGTCGAGCAAGACGCGCAAGCGTGCGACGGCCTTGTGGCACAAGGCGCGTGCCTGGTGCGCCGTCTTGCCCAACTGCCGGCCGATCGACGCATAGTCCTGCTGCTGCAAATACCGCAGTACGACGATCTCCCGGCCGCCGGGCGGCAATTGCCCGATGGCGTCCAACACCCGGTCGAACTCTTCGCGGCGCACCAAATCCAACAGTGGTGAAGCGTCTCCGGTTGTCGGTCTCTCCGCCCCGTCCTCGCCCGGCAAGCCCCGCCGCTCCGCACGCCGATAATCGAACGCCAGGTTCGTCGCCATGCGGATGGCATAAGCCAGCGGGTTTGCGGCCCCGGCAAATCGTTCGCTCTCGACGAGCTTGCAAAACACGTCTT
>Ga0182024_10023516_pt1 | contig 11025 bp, 9 predicted proteins | sample P32metaG_FD_120480 | JGI IMG/M metagenome (GOLD analysis project Ga0182024, IMG submission 120480) | Permafrost microbial communities from Stordalen Mire, Sweden - P3-2 metaG (Illumina Assembly) | ecosystem: Environmental > Terrestrial > Soil > Wetlands > Permafrost | place: Sweden: Stordalen... | reverse complement strand
TCCGGGTAGCAAACCAGGCTGGCGCCGCGCCGAAGACGATTCCAGTCAGAAGCGCCACGGCAAAAGCGAACGCCAACACGATCGGCGATGGCAGTGGGTTGATGGGGAGAAAGTGCGAGCTTCGGAATGCCAGCACGAGCAGCAGCCGCGCGGCCGCCACTGCAACCACGAGACCGGCCAGACCACCCGCAATCGCCAGCAAGACGCTCTCGAGCAGCGCCTGACCGACGATTTGCCGCGTGCTGGCGCCGACGGCGAGCCGAAGAGCCGTCTGGGTTCGACGCGCGACGGCGCGCGCCAGCAGCAGGTTTGCTACATTCGCACAGGCAATCAGCAGGACCATGCCGCAAACGGCGAGCAAGATCTGGAGACTACGTCCATACTCTTCCTTCATTTCCGCGACGCCGGCGCCGGCGGGAACCACGTTGATCACTTGTTTAGGAAGCATCTGGACGATGTCCGACATCCAGTTGGGCGGATAGCCCGAATCATGCTGCATCCACTGCTTCAGGATGCCGGTTAGTCGCGGCGCCATGCCGGCGGTGGAAGCGCCCGGACGCAGACGGCCGATGACGCGCAACCAGGCGCCTATAGACTGATGCAGCAATCCGCTTTCCCCGTCAATGAGCAGCTCCTGTTGAACGGGTATCCAGATTTCGGGTGGATCGCTACGCAATGTGTCGCCAAAAAATCCGGGTGGAGTCACGCCCGTGATGGTGAAGGGATGTCCCTCGATGACGAACGTAGAGCCCACCACCGAAGGATCGGCGCCATAGTTTGTCTGCCAGGCCTGATGGCTGATCACGGCCGCCGGCGGAGAGGACGGCTTGTCGTCTTCGGGCGTAAGCAGACGGCCACCGAACGCCCTGACGCCAAGCGCCGAGAAATAGTTGCCGGTGACGTACTCCGATCGCAGGGATTTGGCGGCGATGGCAGCGCCCTGCCGTCGCACGCTCAGACTGTTGCCGCCGGCCTGGAAGGCAGCGACCTCTGCGAATTCCGGCGCCGCCGCTTTCAGGCGCTCGTACAGAGGAAAGGAATACATTCCCCAGCGCTCTTGCGGGCCGCCTTCCACGCAACAATCGTCGCCGTCGCCGATCCGATAGAGGAGCGCCGGATCGTAAACCGGCAAAGAGCGCAGCATCACTGCGTGGATCAAAGTGAAGATTGCGGTAGTGCCGCCGATTCCCAAGGCCAGCGTCAGGATGGCGGCCGACGTAAACACCGGCGAGAGCCGGAATTGCCGCAAAGTATAGCGGAGAGCGCCAAGCAGATTCTGCATTCGAGCCTCTAAATCCGTACGAGATTCAGGACGCTGAGTTCCATCAAAAGTACCGAAAATTGTGGCCGAGGCGAAATGGTCAAACCTACCAGTCGGCTATTGGGGCGGATTTCTAATGATCCGGCCCGAAGCAGCCGACTAGATGAATGAGCCCAAGCGTGCCACCAGCGCCACTGTGCTTCCATAGAAACGATGCACGCTGAACGAGATCGCCTGCTCCAAGCCAGAAGCAAGACGTCGCATTGGAAGCGCTGGGGCCCATACCTATCGGAAAGATCCTGGGGCAACCCTCGCGAAGACTATAGCGCCGGAGGCGAGTCGTGGGATTACTTCCCGCACGATCACGCCCGCTCGCGCGCCTACCGCTGGACGGAAGACGGCATCGCCGGCATCTGCGACAATCACCAGCGCCTGTGTTTCGCATTCGCCTTTTGGAACGGGGTGGATCCGATCCTAAAGGAACGCCTCTTCGGAGTCTCGGGCCCGGAAGGCAATCATGGCGAGGACGTCAAGGAATACTACTATTACCTCGATTCCACGCCCACGCACTCCTACATGAAGGCGCTGTACAAATACCCGCAGTCGCCGTATCCGTATTCAGACTTGGTGTGGACCAATCGCAGCCGGTCGCGGACGGAGAGCGAATATGAGCTGATCGACACGGGAATCTTCAACGAGAACCGCTATTTCGACATCTTCATCGAATACGCCAAGAACGATGTCAACGACATTCTGGTGCGCGCCACTGTCATCAATCGCGGACCGTCGCCGGCGACTCTGCATTTGCTGCCTACAGTTTGGTTCCGCAACACCTGGAGCTGGGGCTTCGGCAAGCCGCGGCCGGAGCTCTGCCGTTTCGACACCCACACCATCGGCATCCAGGAGCAGACGCTCGGCGAGTTCAAGCTGTGGCTCGAAGACGCCCCGCCGCTGCTGTTCACCGAAAACGAAAGCAACACGATGCAATTGTGGGGCTACGACAGCGGGCAATTGTATAGCAAGGATTCCTTTCATCGCTACCTCATCCAGAGCGAGCAGATCGCGGTGAATCCCGATGAAACGGGCACCAAGGCCTGCGGGGTCTATCGCATCGATCTGGAGCCCAATGCATCAAAAGTGCTGCACTTTCGCTTGTACTCGGGCAACGCGCCCCAGCCGGATTTTCATCAGGTGTTTCTCGATCGGATCGAAGAGGCGGAAGATTTCTACAGCTTCGCGCCCCTCAGCTTGTCCGACGACGCGCGCATGGTGCAGCGCCAGGCCTTCGCCGGCCTGCTGTGGAGCAAACAGTTTTATCACTACGTGGTGGAAGAGTGGCTGAAGGGCGATCCAGCCATGCCTCCGCCTCCTCCCCAGCGGTTGTTGGGCCGTAACCGGGCCTGGATTAACGTCTACAACGACGATGTGCTCTCCATGCCCGACAAGTGGGAATATCCATGGTTCGCCGCCTGGGACCTGGCGTTTCACACCATCGCCCTGGCCATGGTGGATCCGGATTTCGCGAAGCTGCAGCTTTCATTACTGCTGCGCGAGTGGTATCAATCGCCCAACGGCCAGCTTCCTGCCTACGAGTGGGAATTCAGCGACGTGAATCCGCCCGTGCATCCCTGGGCTTGTTGGCGCGTCTACCAGATCGATGCGAAGTTGAACGGCAAGCCGGACTTCGAGTTTCTGGAATCCGCGTTTCACAAACTGCTGATGAACTTCACCTGGTGGGTGAACCGCAAGGACTCGCAGGGCAACAACATTTTCGAAGGCGGCTTTCTCGGCCTGGACAACATCGGCGTATTCGACCGCAGCAAGCCGCTTCCCACTGGCGGGTACATCGAACAAGCCGATGGGACCGCTTGGATGGGCATGTACTGCCTGACCATGCTGCGCATCGCCATCGAGTTGACGCCGCACGATCGGTCCTACGAAGATATTGCGAGTAAGTTCTTCGAGCATTTTCTCTACATCGCCAGCGCCATGAATCGGCTGGGCGGCGGCGGACTGTGGGATGAAGAAGACGGCTTCTACTACGATCGGCTGCTGATGCCGGATGGCCGCAAGATCCCGATGAAAGTGCGCTCGCTGGTGGGGCTGATTCCCCTGTTCGCGGTCACCACTCTGGACGCCGAGGCCATCGACCAGATGCCGGGGTTCAAGCGCCGCATGATGTGGTTCATCAAGCATCGCGCGGACCTGTGCTTCAATATCGCATCCATTACGCGGCCCGGCCAGGAAGAGCGCACGCTGCTTTCTCTGGTACAACCTTCGAGGCTGCAGCGCATTCTACAAATCATGCTGGATGAAAACGAGTTCCTGTCGCCGCACGGCATTCGCGGCATCTCGCGCTATCACAAGGACCATCCGTTTGTTCTGCAGGCGGACGGCCAGCAGTACAGCGTGAGCTACGAGCCGGCGGAGTCCTCCACCAGCCAGTTCGGAGGAAATTCCAATTGGCGGGGACCGGTATGGTTTCCGGTGAACTACCTCATGATTGAATCGCTGCAGCGGTTCCACCATTATTTTGGGGACCAATTGCAGGTTGAGTTTCCGACCGGTTCGGGCGTGAAGATGAATCTGAGCGAGGTGGCGTGCCGGCTATCGCGCCGGCTATCGCATTTGTTTCTGCGCGACGAGCACGGCCAGCGGCCGGTATTCGGTGGCGCCGAGAAATTCCAGAGCGATCCGCACTTCCGCGATCACATCCTCTTCTACGAGTATTTTCACGGCGACAACGGGGCCGGCATCGGGGCCAGCCATCAAACCGGCTGGACCGCGCTGGTAGCCAAGCTGCTTCAACAAAGCGGCGAATAGAGTTGTGGGGTGGGCGCCCTCGCCCGCGGCCCGAGCCCCTGCTCGGGCCCGGTCAACACCATAAGAAGCCGGACGAGGGCGTCCGGCGCGGTTCGGGGGAACCGCCCCACGTTGACGAGCAGGGGGCTTTCGCGTTTTGATAGAGCGTATGCCCAAAGCGTCTGCCTACCAATCCTCCGCGCTTGCGCTGTTGCGCATTGTCGCCGGTTTCACCTTCACGCTCCACGGAGCGCAAAAGTTCGGCGCACTGGGCGGATTAGGCGGCCATGCCGCGGCCGCGTATTCGATGCTGTGGTTCGCGGGGATTATCGAGATCATTGGCGGCCCACTGATTATTCTCGGGCTGTTCACGCGGCCGGTGGCCTTCATTCTGTGCGGCGAAATGGCGGTCGGGTACTTCACTGTGCACATCCACATGGGCCCTTGGCCTTTTCCGCTGCTCAACGGCGGCGAGATCACGGTGCTCTACTGCTTCGTCTTTTTGTATCTGGTGACCGCCGGTCCGGGAGCGTTTAGCCTGGACGGGATGATGCGGCGTAAAGCTTAGCCCCGCAGCATTCGCATCGTTTCGGCGATGACGTTGGCCCCCGCTGCGCCGGGCGCGCCGACAGCACCCTCGGGCGCGGCCGCGTCGTCCCCCTCGCCAGGCGCGAGAAACAGATTCGCCTCGATGCCGTGCTGCTTGGTGTACAGATCGTAGTAGCGGCCTTGGGCAGCGTAAAGCTCGGCGTGCGTTCCGCGCTCAACGATCCGCCCGGCTTCCACCACCAGAATCTGGTCGGCGCGCCGGATGGTCGACAAGCGATGCGCGATGACAAACGTGGTGCGCCCCTGCATCAAGTAGCGCAAGCCTTCCTGGATCATGCCCTCGGACTCGGAGTCCAGGTTTGAAGTGGCCTCATCGAGAATCAAAATGCGCGGATCGGCCAAGAGGGCCCGCGCAATGGAAACCCGCTGGCGCTGGCCGCCGGAAAGCTTCACGCCTCGCTCGCCGACTACCGTGTCGTACTTCTTCTCGAACCCTTCGGCGAATTCGTCTACGCGCGCGATGCGGCAAGCTTCCAGGATTTGCTCCTGGCTGGCATTCGGCCGGGCGAACGCCACGTTCTCCCAGATGCTTCCATCAAACAGGAACGTTTCCTGAAGCACGACGCCGAGCTGGGTGCGATAGGAGTCCAGACGAATGGTCGATAGATCGACGCCATCCACCCAAATGGTTCCAGATTGCGGGCCGTGAAACGCCGCGATTAAACCAATTATGGTCGACTTGCCGGAGCCAGACGAACCCACCAGCGCCGTAACGCTGCCTGGCTCGGAGCGGAACGAAACTTCGTGCAGCACCTCTTTTCCGGTGTCATATGCGAAGTTCACGCCATCGAAAATCACCTGCCCCGTAATGGGCGGCAGCGAAACGGTTCGGCGCGGATCTTGATCCTCGGGTCGCTCGCGCAGCACCTCCCGCGTTCGCTCCAGGCCAGCCAGCGCTTCGGTGAGCTGCGTTCCGATATTGACCAGCTGAAACATGGGAGCGATCAGAAAGGCGAGCAACGCGGTGAACGTGACGAAATCGCCCAGCGTCATCGCGCCGGCCGTGATCTGGCGCGCGCCCACGTACATAATGACGGCCCCCACGCCGCCCATCAGCACCGTGGCGGAGAGGCTCATAATCGAGGTCGCGGTCAGGCTTTTCAGGATATTGTTGAGCAGCCGCTGTACGCCGCTCTCGAACACCGCCTCTTCGCGCGCTTCGGCATGGTAGCCCTTGATCACGCGCACGCCGCCGAGCGATTCGGTGAGCCGGCCGGTCACTTCGGCATTGATCTTGCCGCGTTCGCGAAAAATAGGCCGGATAGTTCCGAAAGCCTTGCGCAGTACCGAGGCGAATCCGACGATGATCACCAGCGCAATGGACGTCAGCAACCAGCTCAAGTGCAATAGAAACCCGAGCACCAGAACAGCGGTTAAGATACCGCCCGCAAACTCGATCAAACCGGTGCCCAGCAGATTGCGGATACCGTCCACGTCGGTCATAATGCGCGCTACCAGGGTCCCGGTCTTGTTGGCGTCATAGTAGGCGACGGGCAGCCGGCCGATGTGCGCTTGCACCTTCGCCCGCAGCTCGGCGATTAAGCGCTGGCCGGCTTTGGACACCAGTTGAGTGATGGCGTATCCGGTTATGCCTTGAATGACGGTGGCTCCCAGAACGGCCAGCACCAAGGGAGCCAGCAGGGAGAGTTTATGCTTGTTGATTACGTTGTCGATCAGGTACTTGGAGGAAATGGGCAGCACCAGGCCACAGACTCGGCTGATCACCATCAGCGCGAAGCCGATGGCCAGCACTTTGCGGCGCGGGTGCATCATCTCGCGGATGTCCGGCCACAATTCGCGGATGCGCTCCGACGAGCGCTTTTGGGGAGCCTTTTGCGGAATCACTGCTGTTTAAACTATTGTATGGGATGCGCCGTGCGGCGCACAGGATGCCAGTTTGATGCCTACTCTTTTTTCGGGAACTTCAGGATTCGCCTACCCGAGTTGGAAGCCCGAGTTCTATCCCGAGAAGCTTCCTTCCAAGAAATTCCTGTCCTACTACGCGACGCGGCTCAACGCCGTCGAGGTGAACTACACGTTCCGGCGGCTGCCGTCGGCTTCGACGCTCGAAAACTGGGTGAACGATACGCGGGCGGGTTTTGTGTTCCCACTGAAAGCGCACATGCGCATCACGCACATTTTGAGGCTGAAGCCATCGGACTTCACCGAGGTCTTCTTTCGGGCCATCGATCCGCTCAGGACCGCGCGGCGGCTGGGGCCCGTGCTGTTTCAGCTTGGGCCCGCGCTCAAATGCGACGAGGCGCTTTTGTCGGACTTTCTCGCGACTTTGCCGCGCGACATCCGCTGTGCGTTCGAATTCCGCCATGCATCCTGGCTCAACGATAACGTGTATGGCCTGCTCGAAAAGCACGGTGTGGCGCTGTGTCTGGCTGAATCGGAGAAGCTGATGATCCCGAAGGTGATCACGTCCAGCTTCGTCTATTCACGATTGCGGATGCCCGAGTATTCGGCCGAGGATCTGAAAGAGATCGCCGATCGCGTTCAGCAATTGCTTGAATCGGGACGCGATGTCTATGTTTTTTTCAAGCATGAAGAGACGCCGGCGGGAGCGCTCTACGCCGAAGAGCTGCTGCGCGCATTTCCGGCCCAGACTCCCGCTGGTAGCTAATCTCGCTGTAGGGCGGGCGCCCTCGCCCGCGGCCGACGCCCTCGTCGGCCTCTGCTTCTGTTGTGCTGGCAGCCGGACCAGGGGTCCGGCGCGGGCGGGGGCCGCCCCACATCGAGACTAGCTGTTCAGTCCGTGTTTCTCGCGAAGGATGCGCAGGCTCTCGCGATCGCGCCGTTCGGCGTCGGAGTGTATACGCGCCCGTTCGAACTGGTGATTGGCGATGGCGTGAACCATGCCCGCGATGTTCGCATCGACGCGTTGTTGGGCCGCGACTAATTCTTGGGGAAGATTCGAACACGGCGTAGTTCTTACTTCCGGCGCCGGTTTCAGGCAAAGCCAGGCCTCCGCGGCGCCCGCCACTACTCCGGTGACCTCCGCAAACGCGAAGCGAACAGACCAGGTCCACCGATGCTCGCGGCGTCCGGCGAAGGCTTCCTCAAAAACACCCAGCATCTCTTCGGCGAATTGATCGCGATGTTGGCGCGGGTACAAGAGCAGGCAGAATCGGTAAGCCCGTCTCATAAAGCCTCCGCAGCCTTAAGACGCGCGAATCCGGCGCGCGTTAGCTGCTTCATGCGATCCAGCTCGATCTGCAGTTGCTTGCGGCCCGCCGCGGTCAGCCGATAGGCCTGCTTTTGGCGGGCCGTGTCTTCCTGCTCGAAGCGCTCGATCCACCCATCGCCCAAAAGCCGATGAAGCGCCCCAAACAGCGTGCCGGTGCTCATCCGGACGCGGCCGCCGCTCAACGCCTCAATGTCCTGAATCAAGGCGTAGCCGTGGCGAGGCTGACCGGCCAGGCTGGTCAGAATTAACAGCACCGGCTCGGTGAGTGGTTTGGCTTCCGCGGGGAATTGCGTAACGACATGTCGCATATCGACATGTTAGGCCGGCCCGAATTCATTTGTCAAGCCCCCTTCCGATTGCGATAGACTCTCGAACATGACTCGACTCCGTTGCGCCCTATCGCTCGCACTGTTTGCAGCCCCCGTTTTTGCCGCGCTCCCCGTTGTGCCGACCCCCGACCAGGCCGCGCTGCTCAAGAGTAAGGACCCCAAACTCGCCGCCAACAAGAAGATCGCCTACGACTTTTTCCGCGTCGTGCTCCGCGGCCGGCACTTGGATCAAGCCCAAAAGTACATGCGGGACGATTACATCCAGCACAATCCCAACGCCGACACCGGCATCGTGGGCTTCAAGGCATATTTTTCCAAGCTCGGCGGCCCGCAAGCCATCCCGGATACGCTACCCGGCTTGGTGGCGATCCAAGCTGAAGGCGACTTCGTGACCTTGTCGTTTGTGCGCGAGATGGACGATCCGGCGAACCAGGGACAAAAATACACCACCACCTGGTTTGACATGTTCCGCATCGACAACGGCAAAATCGCCGAGCATTGGGACGTGGCAACCAAGGCCGCGCCGCCGTCCAAATAGCCAGCCGACGGCCGACCAGGACGGTGCTTGCTTCCGGCAGTGAAGTGCGGGAAGATCTCAAGAGTGACATATCAATTTACTGCTCGGTTCGCGACAGCGGTTTGTGCGGCTGCATTATTGCTAATTCCGGCGCTAGGCCAAGAAGGGCCGCCCCCCGCTCCGCCTGCGGGCGCAGGAGCCACAGGAGCCGTGGAAGGGGGCCGTGGACCGAACGGATTCCGCAGGCAACCGTCCGGTCCGCCGGCGGGTCCCGCGCCGAGGCTGCCCGATAATCCCTTTTACGGCGTCAATGCCGGCAAGCCGGACTTCGGCGGATTGGCCAAGGGCATGTGGCAAGTCCCCTACATCATCGACATGCAGAAGCAAGGCCGCGCGCCCGACGGCGGCCCGGTGGTGGTGCCGTTCAACGCCCTCGGTAAAAAGATCTTCGATGAACGCACCGAGACTCGCTCCAAGGACGATCCCGAAGCTTTCTGTCTGCCGCCCGGCGTTCCTCGCATGATGTACACCCCGTATCCGACCGAGATTTTCCAACTGCCCGACCGTATTCTTTTCATCTACGAAGGCGGCGCGCACGTGTGGCGCATCATCTGGATGGATGGGCGCAAGCAGCCCGTGGACCCGAATCCGGATTATCTTGGATATTCGGTGGGCCACTGGGAAGGCGACACATTGGTGGTGGACACCATCGGGATGAACGACAGAACGTGGCTGGACGCCGCCGGCCATCCGCATGGCGAAAAGCTGCACGTCACCGAGAAGTTCACCAGGCCCGATTCGAATACGCTACGTCTGGAAGCCACCATCGACGATCCCGATTACTACACCAAACCCTGGACCGTGGTAACGAATTCCCGCTGGGCGCCTGGCCAGGAGTTGATGGAATACATCTGCCAAGAGAACAACAAGGATCTCCAGCACCTGGTGGGCAAGTAGCTCCCGCGGCCAAGCGCCCTAACCGCGCGCGGATCTCTTTTTTCCGGCCGACTTTTTTTCCGGTTCGGCGTTCAACGTTTCCACCGATGCGGGTGGTTTCCTCGCAGCCGCCAGGCTCTGCTTGAGCGCCTGCATGATGTCGATCACCTTGGCCGGCTCGGCGGCCGGAGGCGTCACCACTTCCTGGCCCTTGATCTTGGCGTCGATCAAAGACTGCAAGTTGTCGAGATAGGTGTCGTGATATTTCTGGGGTTCGAAGGGCGCCGCCAGCGACTGCACCAGCATCTCGGCCAGCTTTAACTCTTGCTCCTTCACCAGGCCGGTGTCGGTGCGAAATTCTTCCACGCGCCGCACTTCGTTTGCATAGTACATGGTATGCATCAGCAGCCCGTGGGCGCCCGGCCGAAAGATAACGATGTGCTCGCGATTGTGCATCGCGATCTTCGCTACACCCACGTAACCGGTGCGCTTCAGCGTGTCGTACAGCAGCGCGTAAGGTTTCTGCCCCGCCTCGTCCGGAGCCATGTAGTAGGAGCTCTCGAAATAGATGGGGTCCACCTCGTCGGTCTTTACGAATTCCAGGATCTCCATCACCTTGGCCGAGGATGGCGCCATCTTTTTTATGTCTTCGTCCTCGATGACGACGTAGCGGTCCTTCTCGTACTCGTAGCCTTTGACGATTTCGCTGCGCGGAATGGGTTGGTCCTCCGCCTGGCAGTAGATCATCTGCTTGATACGCGAGTGATCGGTCTTATGCAGTTGGTTAAAGCTGATGCCTTCGCTGCGAGCAGCGGTGAACAGCTTCACAGGAAATGAAACGAGGCCGAAAGTGAGATGACCTTTCCAGACCGTTGTAGCCATGGCGACAACCTCCCACAGTATGTAGACATAGCATGTTGGTCAAACATTTTCAAGTCTTGACGTTTGCGGACCTGCCGAGGGCCGCCACCCATGCGAGTATGATGGATGCAGTGCTGGCAAGATCGCAGATCGGCGTGGAAGAATACCTAGACTTGGTTTTCGACGACCGCCCCGAACCGGATTACGTTCACGGGGAGGTGGTCGAACGAGCCTTGCCGACACCAATTCACGGTCAAATTCAACTGCTGCTCGGCATTCTGTTGGCGCCGCTGTCAAAGCGCGCTCGGCTCGTCATGATGTCGGAACTCCGAGTGCGGATTGAGCCTCAGCTCTTTCGAGTGGTCGACGTTGCTGTGTATCGGGACGCGAGACCGGAGGGCCGCTACGGAACCAGCCCGGCCTACTTGGCCATCGAGATCGTGTCACCGGATGACCGCCACAGCGAACTTACGGAGCGTCTCGAGGACTATCGCCGCTGGGGCGTACCGCACGTTTG
>Ga0182024_10023515_pt1 | contig 11026 bp, 6 predicted proteins | sample P32metaG_FD_120480 | JGI IMG/M metagenome (GOLD analysis project Ga0182024, IMG submission 120480) | Permafrost microbial communities from Stordalen Mire, Sweden - P3-2 metaG (Illumina Assembly) | ecosystem: Environmental > Terrestrial > Soil > Wetlands > Permafrost | place: Sweden: Stordalen... | reverse complement strand
GCGGAGAATGGGGGCATAGTCCATGCCGCCCTGGCCGAGGACAGTCGAGCCGAATTCCCCTTTGGCGTTGCGGGCCATGTCCTTGACGTGCAGCAGCGGGAAGCGCTCGGGGGTTTTGCTGAGGTATTCGATGGGGTTGCGGCCGGCGGCGAAGACCCAGCCGCAATCCATTTCGAAGACAACGAGCTTGGGATCCGTGAGGCGGAGCAGTTCGTCGTAAAAGACGACGCCGCCTTCGCTGCCGAACTCGGGGGTGTGGTTGTGGTAGCCGAAGGTCATGCCGGCGGCCTTCACCTTTTCGCCGATGCGGTTGAGCTCGCCGGTGACCCAGCGCCAGTCTTCCAGGTTGAGCGGGCCGCGGGCCGCTGGATCCTTGCGCACGGGCGAGGGGCAGATGATGTAGCTGCAGCCCAGGTTGTGTGCATACTCGATGAGCTCGTCGAGGCGGGGACGCAGCATGCCCATGGCGTAGTGGGTGCTGATGCAGTGCAGGCCGGCCTGATCCATGGCTTGGCGGAACTGGGCGGCGGTGCGGTCGAAGTAGCCGGCCGCCTCGACCTCGAGGTAGCCCGCGGCGGCCAGCTGGTGGAGGGTGCCGTCAAAGTCCTTGGGCAGCAGCGCGCGGACGCTATAGAGCTGCAGGCCGATGGACTCGGTGAGCGGGGCGGCGGCGAGGTGGCGGGCGGCAATGCTGGTTGTTGCTGCGGCTGACGCTTTTAGAAAAGTCCTGCGCGATGAAATTCCCATTGTTCAATTCTCCCTTGGAAGTCCGTTCTAGTTCGTAAACCCTAGAACCGGTTGCATAAATGCTTCCCGGCCAGCGCAGAGCATCCCTCAGGGGCTAAAAGCCCTGGGTCTTACGCAGCTTCTGCGGCACGACTGAAGTCGTGCCCTTTCAAGACCCATTTACGCAACCAGTTCTAGTTCCTATTCCCTATTCCCTGTTCCTTATCCCTTGATGGTTCCGGCCGCTGCGTCCCAGGTGGCTACGGTGCGGTTGAAGTACGAGTAGTTGGCCATGTGGCCCCCGATGGCGGCGTTGTGGCCGAAGACTTCGTCTTCGACCGCGTGCTGGCGGGTGTTGATGGCGCGGTAAAAGTTGGCGAGGTGGTCGGCTGTGTCGTTGTAGCCCTTGGGCAGGGTGAAGGATTCGGCCTCCGGCGGCGCGGGAGGTATTGAGGGCGTGGCGGGGGCGGCGTGCGCGGCGCGAAACTCCTCCATCCCTTGCCGGCGCTGCTCGCTGGTCATGCCGTTCCAGCCGTAGCTTTCAAAATGTGGAGTTACGTTCTGCGGCGTGAAGGTGACAGAGTTGCCGGTGACCGCCAGCGTTCCCGTTGACCCGAAGAAGCTGATGCGCTCGTCGCCGTCGTTGTTGTTCTGGTTGCAATGGACGTGGACCTGGATGTTCCCCTGCGGGGACGGGTAGTCGTAGATGGTTTCGAGCAGGTCGGGAAACTCGCGGCCGTCCTTGTAGTGGTAGAGGCCGCCGCTGGACATGGCGCGGATGGGAGGCGAGTTGAGGCCGGTGATGGCGAAGATGCCGGAGAGCATGTGGACGAACAAATCGCCGCCCAGCCCGGAACTGTAGTCGGCGAAGAGACGCCAGCGGAAGAAGCGCACCGGATCGAAGGGGCGCGACGGCGCGTCCTGAAGGAAGCGGGCCCAGTCGACGGTCTGCGGGCTGGCGTCGGTGGGGACGGGATAGACCCAGGCACCGCCGGGCGAGTTGCGGTTCCACTGCGCGTCGATGGAATGCACCTGGCCGAGGCGGCCGGAGGCGTAAATATCGCGGGCCTTGGCGAAGAGGATGGAGCTGACGCGCTGGCTGCCGGCCTGGAATATGCGGTTGCCCTGCTGGACCGCTGCCACCATTGCCTGGCCATCGGCGACGGAGTGGGACATGGGCTTTTCGCAGTAGACGTCTTTGCCGGCGGCAACGGCGTCGAGGGTAACGCGGCGGTGGAGATGGTCGCTGGTGGCGATGAGGACGGCGTCGACATCCTTGCGGTCGAAGAGGGTGCGGTAGTCGCCGCTGGCTGGGATCTCCGTGCCGTAAGCTTCCTTGGCGGCGGTGTGGCGGGTGGTGTAGAGGTCGGCGGCGCCCACGCAAACGCCGGTGGGAACCTGGCGCGCGGCTTTGAGCAGGTCGGTGCCGCGAATGCCGGTGCCGACGATGACGAAGCGGATGGGACGGGTGCCTGGGTCGACCTGGGCGGCCAGCGGCGTCGCGTCAAGCACGGTTGCTTTCATGGCCGCGCCTGCTGCTACCGCGCCTGCGCCAATGCGCACGAAATCCCGCCGTGTAATTGAAAATCGATTCACTGCAGGCTCCCCCGCTGTTGCTGCTCCGTCGGCCATTCTCGCTCCCAGAGGTCCCTTGTGTCCAGAAGCGGGGAGATTGTGCTTCGCGATGGAGGCGGATAGGATACGGTGCGGAGGCGTTGAGGGAAAGAATGCAGGCTTATATGTGGCGGGGACGTCTTGAGTTGAGAGCGGCGATGGGATTGGGGCTGATGGCGGCGATGTTGGGGCTATCGCTTGCAGCGGACGCGGCCATGGCAGGGAAGAAAGAGAGTTCACCGGATTTCGGGCAGAATGTGATGGTGTTCAATCCATCGATGCCGGCGACGGCTATTCAGGAGCAGATCAACAGGGTCTACGCGGTGCAGCAACACAATGAGTTTGGTCCGGAGCGGAATGCGCTGCTGTTTCTGCCGGGCGAGTACAAGGTGGATGTGCCGATCGGGTTTTATACCGAGGCGATCGGGCTGGGCGCTACGCCGGACGCGGTGCACATTATGGGCAATGTGCACTCGGACGCCAACTGGAAGGACAATGCCACGACTACGTTCTGGAAGGCGGCGGAGGGCTTTTCGGTGACGCCAATGGGCGGTCCGGCGCCGGGGACGATGCAGTGGGCCGTGTCGCAGGCGGTGCCGTTCCGGCGCATGCATGTCCTGGGCAGCATGGTGCTGAATCAGAATCACGGCTGGGCCAGCGGAGGATGGATGTCGGACACGCTGGTGGACGGCAACGTGGGCTCAGGGACGCAGCAGCAGTGGATCAGCCGCAACAGCGAGTGGGGCAGTTGGACGGGTGCGAACTGGAACATGGTTTTCGTGGGCGTGCTGCATCCGCCGGAGGGCGATTGGCCCAAGCCGCCCTACACCAAGGTTGCGCGGACGCCGGTGGTGCGCGAGAAACCGTTCCTCGATGTGGATGCCAAGGGCCGCTGGAGCGTGCGGGTTCCTTCCCTTGCTCATGATTCCGCGGGAATCACGTGGCGGGGCGGCTCTACGCCGGGGAAGTCCATTCCTCTGAGCCGGTTTTACGTCGCACACGCAGGCGTGGACACGGCGGCGACCATGAATGCGCAGTTGGATGCGGGGAAAAATCTGCTGCTTTCGCCGGGGATTTATGAGCTTGCGGAACCGATCCGCGTGAGCCGGCCGGACACGGTCGTGATGGGTCTGGGGTTTGCCACGCTGAAGCCGGTCAAGGGTACGGCCGCCATGACTACGGCGGATGTGGATGGGGTGATTGTTGCGGGACTGCTGTTCGATGCGGGAGAGACGATTTCGCCGGTGCTGCTGGAAGTGGGGCCGGCGGGAAGCAAGGCGAGCCATGCGCGCAACCCCATCTCGCTGCACGATGTATTCTTTCGCGTGGGCGGGGCCGGGGTGGGCAACACAAAGGTGAACCTGCTCATCAACGCGAACGACACGATTGTGGACCACACCTGGATCTGGCGCGCGGATCACGGCAAAGGCGTGGGCTGGAACCAAAACCTGAGCGCCAACGGGATGGTGGTGAACGGGAACAACGTGACGGTGTACGGGCTGTTTGTTGAGCATCACCAGGAGTTCCAGGTGCTTTGGAACGGGAACGGCGGGCGGACTTACTTTTTCCAGTCGGAGATTCCCTACGACCCGCCGGACCAGGCTAGTTGGACGAGCGCGGCGGGGACGAACGGGTGGGCTTCCTACAAGGTGGCCGATGGCGTGACCAGCCACGAGACGTGGGGATTGGGAATTTATTCAGTCTTCCGGCATCCCGACGTAGTGCTGAGCCGGGCCATCGAAGTTCCGCGGACGCCGAACGTGAAGTTTCATCACATGATTACGGTGGCGCTGGATAATCTGGGCGAGATTTCGAACGTGATCGATGACGTGGGCGGCCCGACCAAGACGGGAAGGCCGCGCGTCGAACCAAAGGTGACGGACTTTCCGTAGGCGGCCGGGCGACGCTGGGACAAGACAGTTGCAGTCGCGCTTCGCGCCCTACCTGAAAGTCCTCATAATCGCTACTTCTGGACGAAGAACTCCGACATAGAGGGTGCTGTAGCCGCGTTCCCTGGAGGATTCTGCAAACCAAGCGCTTCCATCACGGTGCGGAGCATGCTTTCGTGCTGATAGACCGTGGTGGAAGTTTGCGTATAGCCAACCAATACATTCGGCCCCCAGAATACCGGACTAACATGACCGCCGCCATGGGTGGTATCGCTGTCTAGTGCTTCGTCGAAGGCTACGATGAGAAGGCCATCCCCGCCTGCTTCGAATGCAGGGGAACTGGACAAGGGGGTTCTAACATTCGCTTGCAACCACAGGTCGGCCTGTTGGGGCGTTCCATTGTGTGCATCGTCATTGACATCCGGAACAATGAATGAGAATTCAGGTAAGGCGTCGTTGGCTAGATCAACCGCGAATTGAGAAAATGGCCAGATAACTTCATTCGCCACCGTCGTGCTGCCGGCAACGTCTGAGAGCATTGCAAACGGATTATGCCGGATCAGGTAGAGCCCGGTATTTCCGCCCAGGTATCCCTGAGTAATCCCTTCCGCATAAACTTTGAACGAAACACCTGAGGCCAGCATGCTGCGGGCTATATTGTCCACGTTCCAGACGGCCGTAGAATTATCATCCGTCGTCAGCAACTGCCCCGTCGTCAGCATGAAGTAGTTGCCTATCGACGGATGCGAGTCAGCGTAATAGTTTGTCGGCAGAGCACCTTGGGTTATCAGATTGTTGAGGTGGGGCCAAACTCCGGAGTTGCCCACTACGGTTGAATAGCCCTGATTCTCTTCCATCACCATGACTACATGTTTGCTCTGCGTTGTCTGTAACTGCACGGTTATCGTGGCCTCACCCGACTGGGCCGTATCCTGAATACTGGTCGCAGTCACTGTTATGCTTCCCGCCGTGGATGGAGCAGTCAGCAGCCCGCTGGAATTAATGGTGCCCCCGCTGGCAGACCAGGTGACCGCGGAACTGTAACTTCCCGTGCCCTGAACCGCTGCAGTGCATTGCGATGTTCCACCGGCGTTTACGGTCGCCGGACTGCAGGTTAATACAACCGAGGTAATCGTTGTCGGAGCCGACTGCACAGTGATGGCCGCTGAACCCGAAATCGTCGTGGTCTGGGCGCTTGTTGCGGTCACCGTTACCCCGCCCGCCGAGGTTGGCGCAGTAAAAAGCCCGCTAGAACTGATGGAGCCCCCGCTGGCAGACCACGTGACCGCGGAACTGTAACTGCCCGTGCCTTGAACTGTTGCATTGCACTGCGATGTCGCGGCTATCGCCACGGTTGAAGGGACACAGACGATCGAAACCGAGGAGATGGTGGACGGCTGAGAGGGCGACATGCTAACGGTGACTCCGCCTCCGCAGCCCGTTACTGCAGTCAGAATCAAACAAGCCATAAGGACATGCGGGAGGTAAATCTTCGGGATGCATTGCCCGCTACTTTTAAGGACGCATCTGCCATAGATGGGGTCCCTTGCGACGCGGACAAAAAGAATCGGCCTTGGTGCGAACAATCCGCATCCTGCGCGATCTGGTTTCAATGGTGCGCCTGTGTCCTTTGAAGTTCCCATGCTCGGTGCCCGGTTCTTCCTTGCATTGAGGATTTTCTGCTTACTCCCCTGGTAGTTAGATGCCGGTTTCCGACAGACGGTCATCGCGATCAATCCCATGAAAGGATGTTTCTGCAGGAGCGCGGTTTTTTATCTGCGGGTGGAGTGCATAACGGGGAAATCGGCTTGTGACAGGTATTCCCGGAGGGCTTGCATTGCTCCGGGCGATCGGGCAAGCCGAACTTTAGAGCAGAATCGAAAATGCTGTAGCCACTATGGCGCGTCGTCAGAAGGAATCGTGGGAGAGTGGAGCCGCCAGACAGCCATGACAAATGGGAACGCCAATCAATAAGCAGGTCCTTCGACTCCGCTCAAGTGCGCTTCGCTCAGGATGACAGTTCATTTTGAAATAGGAACTGGAGAGTTAGCCTGCATCTTCGACTGCGTGAACCGCTCAGGGTGTGCCGGCTCGGGCTGTGGTGATGACCACAACGCTAATGAGAACAAACAGCGTGCCGAGAACGGTGCGCAGGCCGAGAGCTTCGCCGCCGAGGAAATATCCGACCAGCACGGCAACTAAAGGATTGACATATGCGTAGGTGCCGACTTTCGTAGGCGACTCGTGATGGATGAGCCACACGTACGCGGTGAACCCGACAATGGAACCGGCGACGATGAGGTAGAGCAGGGCGAGCCATGCTTCGCTTGAAACAGCCATCGGACGGAAGCCGCTGAACTCTCCGAGCAGGCCCGCGGCCACAGCCAGCATTGCGCCGCCGGCCATCATCTGCACACCGGAACTCATGACCTTGGACGGGGGCAGCGGCAGCTTGCGGGTGAGCACAGAGGCGACAGACCAACTGACCGAAGCAAAGATCAGTGCGATGGCGCCGGTCGAGTCGATGGGTGCGCCGCCGAGGTTGAGCGAGCGGCTCACCAGCACGGCCACTCCGGCAATGCCGATGAGCAGCGCCAACGCCAGGCGGAGACTGAGACGCTGCGTGCGCAGGATGACGATTTCAGACAGCGCCATAAAGACCGGGATGGTGGCCATCATGACGGCGGCGACGCCCGAAGCCACGCGCTGTTCGGCCCAGAACAGCAATCCGTAGTCGAAGACGAAGATGAGCAGGGCGAGCAACGAAGCCGACAGCCATTGGCGCACGCCGGGCGAGCGCTCACCCTTCGCGAGCATCCAGCCATAGAGAGCGAGCCCCGCAGCCAGAAAGCGCATGGACGCGAGGAGGAACGGCGGAACTTCGCGTACGCCGACGCGGATGGCGAGAAAGGTCGATCCCCACACAAAATAGATGATCGCGAAGGCCAGCAGCGTCTTCCACGCGGCGGGGCGGGTTTTCAAATCCATATCAGATTGGTACCAGCAACGCGCCGGGATTTCCAGTGCCACGCTGCGGGTTTTGCGGCTGAGGGATTACAAGGAAGTTGTGCCAAAGCCGCGCCGGTGGGGGAATCGTGGGAGAATGGAGGGGTATACACCCATGACCAACGAACCCGCCGAAGAATCGCTGCCCACACCCGAGAACGCGCCGCAGCCTGTCTCCCCGCCTGCGACGGGAATTCCGCTTGAGCCTGTTGCCGCGCCCAAGCCCGCGGTTGCGCCGAAATCTGCGCCGGCGCCAGAGCCCAATCTCGGCGCCGAGGAGCCTGCGGAAAACTTTGCGGAAATGCTATCGCAGTTTGAGAAGAGCCACTCGCACAAGGCGGCGGGGCAGAAGCAGCAGTTGCAAGGAACGGTGGTCTCTGTGTCTGCGGAGCAGGTGTTTTTGGACATCGGTTACAAGACGGAGGGGGTGCTGCCGCGGTCAGTCTTCGACAACAACGCAGAGGTCGTCAAGGCCGGCGACAGCTTTTCGGTGTCGGTGACGGGGCGGAATGAGGAAGGCTATTACGAGCTGTCCCGCTTCAAGGTGGCACAGCCGCGCGACTGGACCGCGCTGGAAGCGGCGTTCGCGGAGAAGACGGCTGTGGTGGGCACGGTGACCGAAGTGGTCAAGGGCGGCCTGCGCGTGGATATTGGCGTGCGCGCGTTTATGCCCGCCAGCCGCAGCGGCACCAGGGACGCGGCTGAGCTGGAGAAGCTGGTGGGAACTGAAATCACCTGCCGCATTACCAAGCTCGACGTGATGGACGAAGACGTGGTGGTGGACCGGCGCGTGGTGCTTGAGGAGCAGGCACGCGGGCTGGCCGAGGGCCGGCGCTCCGCGCTGAAGGAAGGCGACGTGGTGACGGGGACGGTGCGCAGCCTGGCGCCCTACGGCGCATTTATCGATCTCGGCGGCATGGACGGGCTGCTGCACATCAGCGACATGGCGCACGCGCGCGTTGCCAAGGCCGAGGATGTGGTCGCATTGGGGCAGCAACTGCAGGTAAAGATTCTCAAGGTTGATGCGGAGACGAAGAAGATTTCGCTCGGCCTGAAGCAGCTTCAGGCCGAGCCATGGGCCACTGTGCCGGAGCGCTTTCAGGCCGGCCAGCGCGTGACGGGAACGGTGACGCGGCTGCAGGACTTTGGCGCATTCGTGGAGATTGAGCCGGGGATTGAGGGGCTCATTCATATTTCAGAAATGTCGTGGGGCAAGAAGGTCCGCCATCCGAGCGATGTGGTGAAGCAGGGCGATCGCGTGGATGCTGTGATTTTGGCCATCAAGCCGGAGGAGAGGCGCATCAGCCTGGGCCTGAAGCACGCCATGGCCGACCCCTGGAGCGAAGTGAGGCAGAAGTTTCCCGAGAACTCGCAGATTGAAGGGCCGGTGACCAAGATCATGAACTTCGGCGCGTTTGTGCAGTTGGCCGAGGGAGTCGAGGGGCTGGTGCATGTGAGCGAGATCGTAGCCGACCGGCGCATCAATCATCCGTCGGACGTGTTGCGGGTGGGGCAAGTGGTGAAGGCGCTGGTGCTGGCCATCGATACCGAGAAGCGGCAGATCAAGCTGAGCATGAAGCAACTGGTTCCCACCAGCATTGACGAGTACATCGCCGAGCACAAGGCTGGGGATGTTGTTTCGGGGCGCGTGATGGAACTGGGCGCCAGTTCGGCTGTGGTGGAACTGGGCGAGGGAATTCGTGCGCAGTTCCGGGTGAAAGCGGATGCTGCGGCTGTTCCAGCAGCGGAGAAGCAGCGCGAAGCCAAGGCGGATTTGTCGTCGCTGTCGTCGTTGTTGAGCGCGCGGTGGAAGGGCAATGCGCCGGAGGCTGCGGTCCAGCCGGAAGCGCTCAGCGCGGGCCAGATTCGCAGCTTCGGAATTGTGAAGCTGGATGCGGCGACGAAGAAGATCGAGGTCGAGCTGGTTTGAGCTGATGCGCTAAAGATACATGTCGTCGATGTAGCACCAGCGCCAGTTCTCGCCCTTTTCCGCGGATTCGATGATCGGGTGCTGCGTCGCGTGGAAATGAGCGCGGGCGTGACGATTCTTCGAAGAGTCGCAACAGCCGACGTGGCCGCATTCCAGGCACATGCGCAGGTGGACCCATGTGTCGTCCATCTGCAAACATTCTTCGCAACCTTTGCTGTGCGGCTTCACCTTTTTGATGTGGTCCGCCATATGAGTACATTTGGTCGCCATGTTGCCCTCCTCTGAATTGGGGATTGAAAAACCATTTGACAGGTGCTGAACCCCGCACTTATTTTGAGATGTTTGTCGCGCGACTGAAGTCGCACTTTGATACAACAGTCTCTTTAATCCCGACTGCGTGGGGCGTGCGTTAGCTTGTCTATCCTATCCTGACCTTCACGCCAGCCGGTACTGCTGTGCCAATTCGATGAATTGCTTGACTTGTTTGTCTTCCCAGGCCTGTTCGCGGCCCAGCTCGGCGGCCAGCAACCTGGCTACCGGCTCGGCCATGGCGATGGCGGCGTTGGCGTTGAGGAACAGAGCGCGGGTGCGGCGGGCGAGCACATCTTCCACCGAGCGCGCCATCTCTTCACGCGCGGCCCAGACTACTTCTGCGGCGATGTAGGGAAGGTCGGCGTGGAGTTGGACTGCGAGGGCCGGAGTGGCTGCGGCGAGAGCGCGGATCTTTTCTGCATCGGCTCCGTATACTTCGAGGCTGCCCAGTGAAGATGAGTCTTCGAGGTAGCCGTGGATGCGCAGGTTCTTTGTGGGGCAGTCGATGTCGGGGAGTTTGCCAAGAGTTATGGCGTGGTTGACGCAGTCCTCGGCCATGGCTCGATAGGTGGTCCACTTGCCGCCAGTGATGGTGAGCAGGCCGGAAGTATCAACGTGAATGACGTGGTCGCGCGAGAGGGCGGAGGTTTTGCCGTCGCCCTTCACCAGCGGGCGCAGGCCCACGTAGACCGCGAGCACATCGGCGCGGGTGGGCGGGCGGACGAAGAAGCGCGACGCCGTCTCCAGAATGAACTCGATCTCTTCTTCGAGGGGGCGGGGTTCGAGGGTGGGAGTGTCGACGGGGGTGTCGGTGGTGCCGGCGACCGCGTGGCCGTGCCAGGGAATGACGAAAAGAACGCGGCCGTCACTGGTTTTGGGAACCATCAGCGCCGCGTCGCCCTTGAGGAACGAACGGTGAAAGACCAGGTGGATGCCCTGGCTGGTGACGACCAGTTGCTCGGCGGCGGGGTCGGCCATGTGGCGGATGGAGTCGGTAAAAACTCCGGTCGCGTTGACCACGATGCGGGCCTGGATGGTTAACTCCTCGCCGGACTCTTCGTCGCGCGCGGTGAGGCCGTTGATGTAGCCGTCGGGGTCGCGCAGGAGCGCAGTCGCGGGGCAGTAGTTGAGCAGCACAGCGCCGTGGTCAGCGGCGGTCATGGCGAGATGGATGAGCAGGCGCGCGTCGTCGAACTGGCCGTCGTAGTAGACCACGCCGCCGCGCAGCTCTTCGGGCTCCAGGGCGGGCAGGCGTTCCAGGGTCTCTTCCTTGGACAGCAGTTTGGACGCGCCGAAGCCATAGCGGCCGGCGAGCATGTCGTAGACCTTGAGTCCGATGCCGTAAAAGGGCGCTTCCCACCAGGAATAGTTGGGCACCACGAAGGCCAGGTCGTGGACCAGGTGGGGTGCATTCTGGCGCATGAGGCCGCGCTCCTTGAGGGCCGACATGACCAGGGGAATGTTGCCCTGCTCAAGGTAGCGCACGCCGCCGTGGACCAGCTTGGTGGAGCGGCTGCTGGTGCCTTTGCCGAAGTCGTGGGCTTCGACG
>Ga0182024_10023514_pt1 | contig 11026 bp, 11 predicted proteins | sample P32metaG_FD_120480 | JGI IMG/M metagenome (GOLD analysis project Ga0182024, IMG submission 120480) | Permafrost microbial communities from Stordalen Mire, Sweden - P3-2 metaG (Illumina Assembly) | ecosystem: Environmental > Terrestrial > Soil > Wetlands > Permafrost | place: Sweden: Stordalen... | reverse complement strand
TTAATTCCGCTTTAAGCGGCGTGCTTGCATGGTGGCCGGATGGTTACCCGCAAGCGATTGCGCTCGATCCTCACCGCGCTGGGCCTCTACGTCCTCGCGGCGCTCCTCATCGGCTATTTCGGCGTGAATGCATTCAGCGGCAATCACGGGTTGAAGGCCAAACAGGACATCGACCAGCAGACCGCCTTGCTCTCGACCGAGCTTGCGCGGCTGCAAGTCGAGCGCCGCCAGTGGGAGCGCCGCATCGCGCTTCTCAAGTCCAGGGGGCTCGATCCCGATATGCTCGACGAGCGCGCCCGCGCGCTCCTCGATTATGCGCACCCCAACGATTTGACTTTGATGCTCGACATGCCCCGGCTTACGCCGTAAGGCGGGCCTTGAACTTACCGCCTGCCTTCCCAAAATAGTTTTACTCCCAAAGGTTTGGTCGCCGGAACCGATTGCTGGGCGCCGACTTCCGCCATCAGGCGATTTCGGCTATGGGATGGAACCCGCGATGTCTCGAGGACACTGATGGCCGTCGCCAAAACCAAAGAAGCCGATCATATCGCCGACGGACGCCTTCCGGCCGTTGAGGTATCGACGCATCCTGGACCGGGCCCGGAATTTAGCAAAGACGAGGAGTTCCAGGCGCTCCGGCAGATGCTCCTGATCCGGCGTTTCGAGGAGAAGGCCGGTCAGATGTACGGCATGGGGTTGATCGGCGGTTTCTGCCATCTTTATATCGGCCAGGAAGCAGTTGTGGTCGGCATGCAGATGGCCAAGCGCGACGACGATCAGATGATCACCGGTTATCGCGATCACGGCCACATGCTGGCCTGCGGCATGGACCCGAAAGGCGTGATGGCCGAGCTCACCGGCCGGCGACACGGCTATTCCAAGGGTAAGGGCGGGTCGATGCACATGTTTTCCCGCGAGAAGAATTTTTACGGCGGACACGGCATCGTCGGCGCACCGGTGCCGATCGGTACCGGGCTTGCCTTCGCCAACAAGTATCGCGACAGCGACGCCGTATGCCTGACCTATTTCGGCGACGGTGCGGCGAACCAGGGCCAAGTCTATGAAAGCTTCAACATGGCCGAACTGTGGAAGCTGCCGGTGGTCTACATCATCGAGAACAACCGCTATGCCATGGGCACATCGGTGACGCGCTCCTCGGCGCAGACCGATTTCTCCAAGCGCGGCTTGTCTTTCAATATTCCTGGAACAGAGGTCGACGGCATGGACGTGCGCGCGGTCAAGGCGGCAGGCGAGGAAGCGATCGCGTGGTGCCGCTCCGGCAAGGGCCCGACCATTATCGAAATGATGACCTATCGCTATCGCGGGCACTCGATGTCCGACCCGGCGAAGTACCGGACCAAGGAAGAGGTCGACAAAGTGCGCACCGAACACGATCCGATCGAACAGGTGCGCGCGCGGCTGCTCGCCAAGAAATGGGCGAACGAAGACGAGCTGAAGAAAATCGACGCTTCCGTGCGAGCCGTCGTCAATGAAGCATCCGAGTTCGCGACCAATGACGCCGAGCCCGATCCCGCCGAGCTTTATACGGACGTGTATCGGTGACAGTAATCATACTTGCCTACCGCCCGCTATCTTCCCCGGCGCGACGATCGACGAGTTAGGCCGCCATGCCGACCCAAGTCCTCATGCCCGCGCTCTCCCCGACCATGGAGAAGGGCAATCTCGCCAAATGGCTTAAGAAGGAAGGCGACACCGTCAAGTCGGGCGACGTCATCGCCGAAATCGAGACCGACAAAGCCACCATGGAAGTCGAAGCGGTCGACGAAGGCACGCTGGGCAGGATTTTAGTGCCGGAAGGCACCAATGATGTCGCGGTCAACACCCCGATCGCGATGATCCTCGCCGAGGGTGAGGATCAGGCCGCGCTCAAAGACGGCAAGCTGGCGCAAGGAAGCGCGGAGGCAACGCAACCCGCGCTTCTGCAGAAGGCCGCCGAATCCGGGCCGCAGGCGGAACAGGACGAGCCGGCGAAAAAGGCCGAAGCGCCCGCGCCGGCCAAAACCGGCACGGTTAAGCCGCCGTCGGCCCCGGTGATGCCCGATCCGGATGTGCCGGAAGGCACTGAGATGGTGACCATGACCATGCGCGAGGCGTTACGCGATGCCATGGCCGAGGAAATGCGCCGCGATGCGGACGTGTTCGTGATCGGCGAGGAAGTCGCCGAATATCAGGGCGCCTACAAGGTGACGCAGGGCCTGCTCCAGGAGTTCGGCGCGCGGCGCGTCATCGACACGCCCATCACCGAGCATGGATTCGCCGGTCTCGGCGTCGGCGCGGCGCTTGCCGGATTAAAGCCGGTCGTCGAATTCATGACGTTCAACTTCGCCATGCAGGCGATGGATCACATTATCAACTCGGCGGCGAAAACGCGCTACATGTCCGGCGGTCAGGTCGACGTGGCTATGGTGTTTCGCGGTCCGAACGGAGCGGCGGCCCGCGTCGGCGCTCAGCACAGCCAGGATTACACCTCCTGGTACTCGCACGTTCCCGGTCTCAAAGTCATCGCGCCCTCGACTGCGGCCGATGCCAAGGGTTTGCTCAAAGCTGCGATCCGCGATCCCAATCCTGTGATCTTCCTGGAAAACGAAATCCTCTACGGTGCCTCTTCACCGGTGCCGAAGCTCGACGACTACGTGCTGCCGATCGGCCGCGCGCGTATCGTGCGGGCCGGCAGCGATGTCACGCTCGTCGCCTGGTCGATCGGCATGACGTACGCGCTCAAGGCTGCGGATGAGTTGGAGAAAGAGAACATTTCGGCCGAGGTGATCGATCTGCGCACGCTCAAGCCGATGGACGCCGCGACCATCATCGAGTCGGTGAAGAAAACCGGACGTCTTGTCACCATCGAGGAAGGCTGGAAGCAATCCGGCGTCGGCGCCGAGATTGCCGCGCGGGTGATGGAGGAGGCGTTCGACTATCTCGACGCGCCGGTGATGCGCGTCACCGGTAAAGACGTACCCATGCCTTATGCCGCGAATTTGGAAAAACTTGCGCTGCCATCCGTCGCCGAAGTGGTCGAGGCGGCGAAGGCCGTCTGCTACCGCTGAATTTTCATTGGTGAAATTGCCGCGCCATGCCCATCAATATCCTCATGCCGGCGCTGTCGCCCACGATGGAGAAGGGCAATCTCGCCAAATGGCTCAAGAAAGAAGGCGAAGCGGTCAAGACCGGCGACGTCATCGCCGAGATCGAGACCGACAAGGCGACGATGGAATATGAAGCCGTCGACGACGGCGTAATGGCGAAAATCGTGGTGCCCGAAGGCACGAACGACGTGCCGGTCAATCAGCTTATTGCCGTGATTGCGCAGGAGGGCGAGGATCCGAAAGCTGCCGCGGCGACAGCCGGGAAGGTTGCGCCTGCCGCGAAAGCACCGAGCGCGGTTGCCACCTCACCCCCGCCCTCGCAAGCCGCAGCGCCATTACCTCAAGCGACGCCGGCTCCGTCTTCTCCGCCGAAGACGGCGGGTGAGGGGGTGACCGACGGTCATGGTGCCAACCGCATCTTCGCCTCGCCACTGGCGCGCCGCTTGGCCAAAGAAGCCGGCTTCGATATCGGCCGTATCACCGGCTCCGGCCCGCATGGCCGTGTGGTCGCTCGTGACGTTGCGGCGGCGAAGGAAGGCAAGGGTTTGCGCGTGCCCGGTGCGGCGGCCGCGGCAGCAGCGGCTCCGGCGATCGCGCCTTCGATGTCGGACCAGCAAATCCGCGCGCTCTACGAAGAGGGCAGCTACGAGCTTGTACCGCACGACGGCATGCGCCGCACCATCGCGCAGCGGCTGACCGCCTCGGTGCAGACGATACCGCATTTTTATCTCACCATCGACTGCGACATCGGCAAGCTTCTCGCGGCGCGCGAGGAAATCAACGCCGCGGCACCGAAGGACAAAGATGGCAAGCTCGCCTACAAGCTCTCGGTCAACGACTTCGTGATCAAGGCTCTGGCGCTGGCGCTGCAGCGCGTGCCGGACGCCAACGTGAGCTGGACCGAAGCCGGCATGCTCAAGCACAAGCACTCTGACGTCGGCGTCGCGGTGGCGCTGCCGAACGGCCTGATCACGCCGATCATCCGCAACGCTGAAACGAAATCGCTGTCAGCGATCTCCAACGAGATAAAGGACCTCGTAGCGCGTGCCCGCGCGCGCAAGCTCAAGCCGCGGGAATATCAGGGCGGCACGTCGTCGGTTTCGAACCTCGGCATGTACGGCATCAAGGATTTCACCGCTGTGATCAACCCGCCGCAATCGACCATCCTCGCGGTCGGTACCGGCGAGGAGCGCGCCGTGGTGCGCAATGGCAAGATCGAGGCGGCGCAGATCATGAGCGTCACCATGTCGTGTGACCATCGTTCAGTCGACGGCGCGCTCGGCGCCGTGCTAATCGGCGCGTTCAAGGCGCTGATCGAGAATCCTGTGATGATGCTGGTGTGAGCGCACATGGCTGATACGAATTTCGACGTCATCATCATCGGATCGGGACCCGGCGGTTATGTCTGCGCCATCCGCGCGGCGCAGCTTGGTTTCAAGACCGCGATCGTCGAGCGCGACTATCTCGGCGGCATTTGCCTGAACTGGGGCTGCATCCCGACCAAGGCACTGCTGCGTTCGGCGGAGATTTTTCACTACTTGCAGCACGCCAAGGATTACGGGCTTTCGGCGGGCGAGGTGAAATACGATCCGTCGGCGGTGGTGAAGCGTTCGCGCGCCGTGGCCAAACGCCTCAATGACGGCGTTGGCTTTCTCATGAAGAAAAACAAGATCGCCGTGATCTGGGGCGAAGCGGCGATCGACGAGCCGGGCAAAGTAACCGTGAAGGCCGGCAAGAGCGAAGGGCCCAAGGGCGCGCTGGGCGCCGGTGCGTATCAGGCTAAGCACATCATCATCGCGACCGGCGCGCGGCCGCGCGTGCTGCCCGGCCTGGAGCCGGACAAGAAGCTCATCTGGACCTACTTCGAGGCGATGGTGCCTGACAGCGTTCCCAAATCGCTGCTCGTCGTCGGCTCCGGCGCCATCGGCATCGAATTCGCGTCGTTCTACCGCACGCTCGGAGCCGAGGTAACCGTGGTCGAGGTATTGCCGCAGATTTTGCCGGCCGAGGACGCCGAGATCGCCGCCTTCGCGCGCAAGAGCTTCGAGAAGCAGGGCATCAAGATCCTCACCGGCGCCAAGGCGACGAAGCTCGACAAGAAAGCCGACGGTGTCACCGCGACTATCGACGACGGCAAGGGCAGCACGCAGACGCTGTCTGTCGATCGCGTCATCTCAGCCGTCGGTGTCGTCGGCAATATCGAGAACCTCGGACTTGAAAAACTCGGCGTGAAAACCGAACGCGGTGCCATCGTCATCGACGGCGCGTGCAAAACCAATGTGCCGGGCATCTACGCTATCGGCGACGTGGCCGGCCCGCCGCTGCTCGCCCACAAGGCCGAGCATGAAGGCGTCATCTGCGTCGAAGCGATCAAGGGGCTGTCTCCGCATCCGATGGACAGGCGGCTTATTCCCGGTTGCACCTACTGCACGCCGCAGATCGCGTCGGTCGGGCTGACCGAACAGGTGGCGAAGGACAAGAAGCTCGACATCCGCGTCGGCCGCTTTCCCTTCGTCGGTAACGGCAAGGCCATCGCGCTCGGCGAGGATCAGGGCCTGGTAAAGGTCATCTTCGACAAGAAGACGGGTCAACTCCTCGGTGCCCACATGGTCGGCGCGGAAGTGACCGAGCTCATCCAGGGCTACGTGATCGCGATGAACCTCGAGACCACGGAAGAAGAACTAATGCACACCGTGTTCCCGCACCCGACGCTTTCGGAGATGATGAAGGAAGCGGTGCTCGACGCTTACGGACGCGTGCTGAATATGTGACGGAGCTCACGTCACCAGTCCGGTCAGCGGCCTCACGGCCTTGTTGCCGGGGAACATATTCTCGGCAAGCACGCGATCGTCGGCGCTCAGGTGATCTTTCAGGAGACCTTTGAGCACGGCGCGCAAGCGGTTCACTCCCTGTTCGGCTCCGCGCGGCCTTGCGATGCCGCACACCGCCTCGTAAGTATCGCGTGAGGGCAAACAACCCCTCGGAGCCTTCATGGCCGTTATTATCGACACTGTGACTGGCGAAGTCGGCCGACCCCGCCATCCGGAAAAAGCGCATCGGCCGGACCAGCCCATACTGCGCAAGCCGGACTGGATCAGAGTCAAGGCGCCGGTTTCGCCGGGCTATATCGAGACGCGAGAGATCGTGCGCGCCAATGGCCTGCACACGGTGTGCGAGGAGGCCGGCTGCCCCAATATCGGTGAGTGCTGGGAGAAGAAGCACGCGACCTTCATGATCATGGGCGACACGTGTACGCGCGCGTGCGCCTTCTGCAACGTCAAGACCGGCCTGCCGGGTGCGCTCGATCCCGCCGAGCCGAATCACGTTGCCGAGGCCACGGCAAAGCTCGGCCTTGCCCATATCGTGATCACGTCCGTCGATCGCGACGATCTTGAGGACGGCGGTGCGGCGCATTTCGCCGCGGTGATCCGCGCCATCCGGGCGCGCTGCCCGCGCACGACGACCGAGGTGTTGACGCCCGACTTTCTGCGCAAGCAAGGTGCGGTCGAAGCCGTCGTCGCCGCGCGGCCTGACGTGTTCAATCACAACCTCGAAACCGTGCCGTCAAATTATCTCACGGTTCGTCCGGGCGCGCGCTACTTCGCATCCGTCCACCTGTTGCAGCGCGCCAAGGAGCTTGATCCGCTGATCTTCACCAAGTCGGGGATCATGGTGGGCCTCGGAGAAGAGCGCAACGAAGTGCTGCAGGTGATGGATGACCTGCGTGCCGCCGATGTGGACTTCCTCACCATCGGGCAATACCTGCAACCCTCGCGCAAGCATCACCCCGTCATACGCTTCGTGCCGCCGGACGAGTTCAAGGAGCTGGCGACGATTGCCTATGCCAGGGGCTTCTCGATGGTTTCCGCAGGTCCGCTGACACGCTCCTCGCACCATGCAGGCGAGGACTTCGCTCGGCTGAGGGCGCTGCGGACGGCGCGTTGATCCATGCCGCAACTGTCCACCACGAGGCGCGTGCAGCACGCCGCGTCCGAGATGTTCGATCTCGTCGCCGACGTCGAGCACTATCCAGAATTTGTGCCGTTGTGCCAGTTGCTCACTGTGCGCAAGCGGATGCAGGAAGACGGCAAAGACGTCATCGTTGCCGATATGACCGTCGCCTATAAGCTTGTTCGCGAGACATTTACCAGTCGCGTCACGCTCGACCGGCCTGATCTCGAAATTCTGGTGGAATATCTCGAAGGCCCGTTTCGCCGCTTGACCAACCGCTGGAATTTCCGACCGGTCCAAGATCGCGTCTGCGATGTCGATTTTTTCATCGCTTACGAGTTTCGCAGCCGCACCCTCGGCCTGCTGATGGGCGCCGTCTTCGATGCGGCCTTCCGCCGCTTCGCCACCGCCTTCGAACGGCGCGCCGACCAAGTCTACGGCACGCGCCCGGCATAGGCCCGGTTAATCGTTTTCCGCCAGCTTCCGCAGAAGTTCAAATGCTTCGGCAACGGAGCGCTGCCGCACACGGCGACGCCCGATCTTGCCATAGCGCCGGCTGCTGGCGATGCGGCGTCCGTCGCGGCTTGCGGCGGCGAAATGGACGAGCCCGACGGGCTTTTGTTTCGAGCCGCCGTCCGGACCGGCGATGCCGGTAATCGCCACCGATACATCGGCTCGCGAATTTTTCAGCGCGCCGGCCGCCATGGCTGTCGCGGTTTCGCCGCTGACCGCGCCGTGGCGCTTAAGTGTTGCCGCCGGCACGCCGAGCAAGTTCTGTTTCGCCTCATTCGAATATGTGACGAAGCCGCAATCGACGACGTCGGAAGAGCCGGCAATTTCGGTAAGCGTGGCGGCGACAAGTCCGCCGGTGCACGATTCCGCGGTCGCAAGCTTCAAACCCCGCGCGCGAAAGAGGTCGAGCACGCGCGTTGCCGTCTCGCGCAGTGCGTCGTCGATCACGAAGCGCTCCATGGCAGCCGCACCGTCGCCGTCGCCATCGCCACGATGCCCTCGCCGCGGCCGGTGAAGCCCATCTTCTCGCTCGTCGTCGCTTTGACGGCCACGCGGCCGATCGGAATGCCGGCGATCTCGGCGATGCGTGCGCGCATTGCATCGCGATGCGGGCCGACGCGCGGGCTCTCGCAGACGATCGTCACGTCAAGGTGCGCAATCAAGCCGGAGCGCGTCAGCACGCGTTCGCAGGCGAAGGCGAGAAAGCGGTCGGATGATGCTCCCCGCCATTGTGGATCGCCCGGCGGAAAGTGCACCCCGATATCGCCTTCGGCGAGCGCGCCCAAAATGGCGTCGACAAGCGCATGCAGGGCGACGTCGGCGTCGGAATGTCCCGTCACGCCGCGCCCATTCGGGATACGGACGCCCGCAAGCATGACGTGATCGCCATCGCCGAAGGCGTGCACGTCAAAACCGTTTCCAGTGCGCACGTCCGACAGCGTCGCCATGCGCAGCACTTCGGCGCGGGCGAAGTCGTCCTGGGTTGTCAGTTTCACGTTGGTGGTCTCGCCGGCGAACACGCTGACACGCTGACCGGCCCATTCTGCAAGCGCGGCGTCGTCGGTGAAATCCTCACGGCCGGCTGCTGCCGCGCGGCGGTGCAGATCGACGATGAGGCCGAAGTCGAACGCTTGCGGTGTTTGTACCGTGCGCAAGCGGCTGCGATCGAGCGTTTCGCTCACCATTTCTTGCTCGTCGATCTTCTTTACGGTGTCGGTGATGGCGATGGCAGGCACTGCGGCGCCGTATTGTTCCGCGGCGGCAATGGCGCGGGAGATCAGGTCGCCGCTCAAAAACGGCCGCGCCGCATCGTGGATAAGGACGAAGTCGGGCGCGGTGGCTTGGAGCGCCTCAAGTCCGGCGCGCACCGAGGCCTGCCGTGTGGCGCCACCCAGGACCGGGGCTAGCAGGTTCTTCAGTCCAGCGGACGCGGCGGCAAAGGCGCCGCCATCGTCCGGGTGAATGACCGGCTGCACGGCGTCGATCCGCGAGTGGCCAAGAAACGCAACGAGAGTAGGGCGGATCACCGGCTCTCCAGCGATTTTTCGATATTGCTTCGGCACCTCGCCGCCGGCGCGATAGCCGCGTCCGCCCGCGACGATGACAGCCGCAACTCTCGCCGTCATGAAACCTACTCCGCTCACGTTTCCGGCATCGCCTTAGCGCATGTGAAGCGACGCGGCCTAGCGCTGCCTAAGTCTCGGATTTGCTTCTACTTCTAAATCCACAAGCCAGCTATGCAAAACACCCCGAATGGGTGCATATTGCACTGCAACACTTGCGCCCTTCGCAGTTTTGGCTAAACTCTATGCAGAACATAGGCGGCGCCTAATTCGTGTGCACATTCCCCATTGGACCCCTTTTCCCGGCCAAGTCTCCCTTAGCTCAAGCGGCTTGCGGCGGGGACCGGGCCTGCGCGCGACCCCCTTCGGGTCCAGCGGCGAGGATCAAGGTATGAGGACCGCCGAGCCATTGCTGATGGCAACGGCCGCCGATGCGGTGCTTAACGCGCTGCCGCATCCCGTGATCGTCGTGTCATCCGACGGCAAAGTGGCCGACGCCAACGTGGCGGCGGAAGCCTTCTTCGAAGTTTCGCTGCCGCTGTTGCGGCGCCACCTGTTGAAAGATCTCGTTCCGTTCGGCAGTCCATTGCTCACACTTGTCGAGCAAGTGCGATCGACCGGCGCGGCGGTCAACGAGTACAAGGTCGATCTCGGCACGCCACGAAATCCCGGCGATCGGGCAGTGGACCTGCACGTCGCGCCGCTGCCCGAACGGCGGGACTACGTCGTCGTTATGCTGCAGGAGCGGTCGATCGCCGACAAGATGGATCGCCAGCTCACGCACCGCGGAGCGGCGCGCTCGGTGATTGCGCTCGCCGCCATGCTTGCCCATGAGATCAAAAATCCACTGTCGGGCATCCGCGGCGCGGCCCAGTTACTCGAGCAATCGGTCGACGACGACGATCGTACGCTGACGCGGCTGATCTGTGACGAAGCCGATCGCATCGTCAAGCTTGTCGATCGCATGGAGGTCTTCGCCGACGAACGTCCGGTGGAGCGTGAACCGATCAACATCCACGTTGTGCTCGATCACGTGAAACGGCTCGCGCAATCCGGCGTCGCCCGCCACCTCAAATTTGTCGAGGACTACGATCCTTCGCTGCCGCCGGTGCTGGCGAACCGCGACCAGCTGGTTCAGGTTTTCTTGAACCTGGTTAAGAACGCGGCCGAAGCGGTCGGCCAAAACCCCGGCGGTGAAATTGCGCTCTCGACCGCCTTTCGCCCCGGCGTGCGCCTGTCGGTTCCCTGCGCGAAGACCCGCATTTCGCTGCCGCTCGAATTCTGCGTGAAGGACAACGGGCCCGGCGTGCCCGAGGAGTTGATGCCGCATTTGTTCGATCCATTCGTCACCACCAAGCCGACGGGCTCGGGGCTCGGGCTTGCGCTCGTCGCCAAGATCGTTGGCGATCATGGCGGCATTATCGAGTGCGAGTCGCAGCCGCGACGAACCATCTTTCGGGTTCTCATGCCGATGTACACCGGCGAGGGCGCCGAGCCGGATGCGGCCCTTCAGCCACGAGAGGATCATTGATGCCAGCGGGAAACATTCTCGTTGCGGACGATGATGCGGCGATCCGGACCGTGCTCAATCAGGCGCTCTCGCGCGCCGGTTATGAGGTCCGCTCGACCGGCAATGCCGCAACGCTTTGGCGCTGGATCAGCCAGGGCGACGGCGATCTGATCATCAGCGACGTCGTGCTGCCGGACGAAAACGCCTTCGATCTGTTATTGCGGATCAAAAAGGCCCGGCCTGACCTGCCGGTCGTCATCATGAGCGCGCAGAATACGTTCATGACAGCGATCCGCGCGTCGGAGCGCGGAGCTTACGAGTATCTGCCGAAGCCGTTCGACCTCAAGGAGCTGATCGCCATCGTCGGCCGCGCGCTGGCCGAG
>Ga0182024_10023513_pt1 | contig 11026 bp, 6 predicted proteins | sample P32metaG_FD_120480 | JGI IMG/M metagenome (GOLD analysis project Ga0182024, IMG submission 120480) | Permafrost microbial communities from Stordalen Mire, Sweden - P3-2 metaG (Illumina Assembly) | ecosystem: Environmental > Terrestrial > Soil > Wetlands > Permafrost | place: Sweden: Stordalen... | reverse complement strand
AGTCGCTGGTGCGCGGGACCGAGGATCTTTGGAGCCGGCTGCGCGATGTGGTCTCGCACATGGTGGACCGGCTGAATGAGCCGGAGTCGCGCTTTCACGCGACGCTGGTGACGAACATCTTCGATCTGGTGGAACTGCTGCCGAAGCTGAACGTCACGAACGATCCGGAGTTGAACCGCTTCGCCGAGGAGGCCCGCCAGAAGCTCTGCACCTACACAGCGCACGATCTCAAGAAGCATGAGTTGCTGCGCGTGGCGACGGCGGCTGATGCCGCAGGAATCATCTCTCGCATGGATGAGGCGGTACGCAATCGTGAGGCTGAGCAGACTGAGCAAAGCCTTACTTCGGTCCAGGGCATCTTCGATCACATGTCGGCGTACATGGAGGCGCCCGCGGCGGCATGAAACATGATGTCGCTGCAACCATAAACTGGCCGGAATGGCCAGTTTATGGTTGGAGTTCCGGTTGTTTTCGGATTCTGATCCAGCCATCCCCAGGTCAGGAGGAATTTCGCATAATAGGCGCAAGCGACCGAAGATTCAGGCGAGGAATTTTCAAGGGTCAGCATTGACGACCAACCAGCCGCAGCTGGGTCAGTGAGTGCCTCACTGAATGCAATAATCCAGTCGGTCGTGGTCCGGAAGCATCTATATACTCGCCGACTTAACGGGAGCAATCTGGCAACCCGAGCAACGTCGGCTGTCCCTATGGGCGGCTCCGTATCGCCTGAATCGCGTGGACGGCGTCCCTGCCGAACCTCGGATCTTCGGCTAGGTTGTTCAATACTTCGATTGAGCTCCCAGTACCTACCGCGCCCAAAGTAGAGATGGCAGTTTTTAAGACATCTGCATCCTCCGAACCACCATATGGAAACAAGCTGGTCAGACTCTGTTTGCACCTGACGGCGGTTTCCAAGAGGGAGCGGACCTGGTCGGGAAAGAGAGTGGCCAGGTTAATGAAGCTCTCTCCTCTCCGCCATTGGGAATGCTTGATGTTGTGCAGAATGTCGGGGAAACAAAATGAGTATTGCCGTTGTAGTAGCTTCCATCCTTTATTGATCTCGTCAGCGGGACCATCCTGATCAGAGCCTTTCATCCACCAAAACAAGATAACTCCCATGACAGCCCAGGCCCTCCGGTCGACTTTCGCGTCTTCTGGAATCGATGGCGGCTGATTGCTTAGTTGAGTGTAACCACGAATCCCGGCTAAGAACGCGCTCACAACTTCCTGCCTGCAACCCGTGTCCTCATCCAGCTTTGTCGCGAAACGATAAAAGACCGGAATGCTCTCGGCATCTGCCACAGCAACGAGTTCCCATAGTATCCAATCGATATGAAAGCCTGGGCGGCTGGTCATCGCGGCAAGCTCCAGAAGCTTCTTTCGTTGGTATGTGGAAAGGGCTTGATATGCCTCGTAGTACGCGCCCTGAAAGATGTCTTCGAAGATCTTGCCCAGCGCTCCGTAGGCCGCATCCCTCCTATACCGTGGCCACGTGGTCTCGAAAAGATTCGCGAACTCCAATTGTTCTGCATTCGGCTCGTCCGTCGCTTCGATGAGCTTGTGCATCTCCGACAGGGCGTCGTCTTCCGAAACCGGTCGGTCAAAGCCGTCATAAGCGGCCAGCGTTTCGAGAAGATCTGTGTTGAGCAAGATGTCTTTAGTCTCGAAGCCTTGAAGAAGAGTTCGGATTTTGCCGACGTAATCTTCGCCAAGTGTCGAGGCTCTGTGGTGGAGGTATCTGAGCAGCCGCACTGCTTCCATGCGCAACCAACCAACGCCGGTCTTCCACCCTCTATCTGCGAGGTCAATCAGATCCTCAAGAGCTAGCCCGGTCGAGTCATGTTGCAGCTCAATCAGCAGCGTGAAAAATGAAAAGTACCGGGTTTCGCAGGTGCGCACATTGCTCACGAGCTGTTCGAGGATAGGAAGTGGACCCTCGTTCCGGTGCGAATCCATGCGCGAGTAGCGGATTGCGGAAAGAATTGCTGCACTGACAAATGGAGCGCTGCCGTAGTGGAGCAGTCCACCATATGACCGAAGCGCTTCGCTGTATGCTCCTCTTAGACCGACACCCGCCTCTTGCGCAGCGCATCGTACCAATTCGAGAAAACGTGCGTCTGTCAGTTCGAGCAGGTTCAAGAACGCCTTCTGGATAGCGCTGTCTCCGAGGTTCTCTGCAACGGTTCTGGAGAGGAGAATTCCATACTCGGAAAGCGGCTGATTGCCGCTAATATTGAAGCCGACGAGGCGCTTCCTGCCATCCTCTCCATCGATGCTCTCGCAGGTAACCTTCATCCGCGAAAATTCCGCCACCCCAAGCTCGATTAGAGCGAGGCAGTGTTTCTGTATTGTTGCCGTTGCTAGAGGACCGCAGTGCCCACGCAGCGCCAGTCCAAGGGTTTTGGCGTCGTGCGTCTTGGCAAGTACAGCTTCAAGACTCGTTACGTCCGAACACTGCGGGAGCATCAGTTCGACGAGATGAAGGTTCCGTGGCCGGCTCAGGGCGTTTGCCAGATGCTCAGGCGAATCAGCCTTGCGCCACAGATACTGCGCTTTGAAGAAATCCAGCAGGAGTTCGTGCTCGAACCAGATGTATTTATCTCCGGCGAGGATCAATCTAGATTCAAGCAAGCTCTGAATGGCTGACAACGGTGTCTCTTCTTGCGAGTAGAAACCTTCTGCAAGCGCCTCGAAGTGATCCCGGCCGATCGACATTGAAAGCGCTTCAGTCATTTCCCCTGCGATGGCCCGAAGAAACGCCGAAGCGACAATATGCTTGCCTTTGAGCGAATCTCGGACATAGCGGCCGTAGAGTTCCCACCGCGAGGTGGGGTCATCTCCTCGGGCATGGCACTTTCCAGCAATCTGGAGATCGAATGCGTTCGTAAAACTTCCAGAGAGATAGGTGAGCCTGTCTGTCGGCTCTCCTCCAGCGTAGTAGGCAAAGATCTGTACCTTCTCGTCACCTTCGGGTAGTGCAATGGGGATTGCATCCGAGCGGAGCTCTGGAGCAAGTTCGACCTGTCTCTGGTCGGCCATTACCAGCCGAGCTTCATAGTGGACAACAAACGCTTGAATCTTCTCGAAAAGTTTCGTCCGAGATTTCTCTGGACATTCATTGAGAGCATCTACGACGAGGACGGGGTGCAATCCGCAGTCAGATATGTCTTTGAGCAGTTCGGCGGTCTTTACCGGTGTAAACGGAGAGATAGACTGCTGCAGAAGATCTGAGAATTTACCTCCTGCATATCCTTTGGGATCTACCAGAATGGGAACCTCCCTCCCATCGCTGGCCAGCGAAGCAACAAGGTGGCGCAAATGAAATGATTTGCAGGACCCGCTTGGACCTACTAGTATGCAGTTTCGCAGTTCCATCAAGCGGGTAATCAGCACGCGCCCGCGGTTGGATGTTAATCCTGTCTCAGGAAGAGGTGCGAGGTCATGACTATAGAGGTCTCTCACGCTGCCCAGATAGGCATCGACCGAGGAACGCGCTTTGTAAACTCTTGGGTTAATTGCCTCGTTGAGCAAGGAAGGCCGTAGCCTCAGAGATTCCTTCGCAAACCGCTCCCAGTCTGACAACAGCCAAGAACGACGCTTGGTTCGGGAACAAAGAGCAGGAAGCAGCTTGTCGTATCCTATGACTTCCGCTTTGAAGCTAGTGACCTCGATCTCAGATTCCGGATAAATCTCTGGGCAAATGCAGGCGAACGTGTCGAACTCTCGATAGAAGGAAGAATTGAGTGGCTGCGGAATGTCCGAATTTGCTTTCTGAAAGCGCGACATTTCGTCACTCAGGACCAGTGCCTGCTCATATGCTTGCGACCAGGGATTTAATCCACGATACTCACGTTTTTGGCCGGTGTAGTCGCGAATCGACCAGTTGCCATTCTGGCCTCCAAACACGGCACCCGAGACTGATTTGAGTTCTATCAGTGCGGTATAGTCTTGTGCGATCACTATGTAATCGACCTGACGGGTTCCAACGTAGAAATTGGCCAGAATCAAGCCATCACGTTCAACGAAGGCTTCATACAAACGTCGCAGAACGACGGCTTCAATTCCCGTCACCGGATTGCCGATCAAGATTTGCATGAATGTTCGCTGAACCGATTTTAGATCGACGGCTCTGGGGGCGCATATGGCAGCATTTCAATAGCCGTCCAGCAGGCGTTTCCCAGTCCCTTCTCTAGGAAAACCTTGACGCCCCCTCTCGCTTATCTATGCTAAACCGCCTTCAGGCTTAGCCTCCTACTCCCACCCTATGATTCCATGGATGCCACGTTATGTTTCAAATCACTCACGAAACTCCGGCAGCCGAGCGCATCCGGAAGGCGCGCACGGCGCTTCTGCTCGATCATCCCTTCTTCGGGTCGTTGTTGTTCAGGTTGAAGAGCGAAGAAGAGCGCGCGATTCCTACTATGGCGACCAACGGGGTTGTGCTCCGCTACAACCCTGTGTTCGTCGATACCCTCAACTCTGCCACGCTGGCCGGGGTGCTGGCTCACGAGGTTATGCACCCCGCGCTCAAGCATCACACCCGGCGGGCCAAGCGCGACCCCAGGCGCTGGAACGAGGCCTGCGACTATACGATCAACCCGCTGCTGCTCGATGCCGGTCTCAGTCTGCCGGACGATGTGCTCGTCGACCCACGCTTTCGCGGGATGAGCGCCGAGCAGATCTATAATCTGCGCGAGGCGGAGACGCAACAGGAGTCCGATCACCAAAGTGAGTCGGAGCAGAATACGGGCTCTGAATCAAACGATTCGGCAGGTGATTGGAATGAAAGCGGGACACCGTCTGTTCCAGAGAGCCAGGGCGGCATCGGCCAGGTGATCGACGCACCGGAAACCGACGACGATGTGGCAAGCATCGAGGAACAGGAGCGCGATTGGGAGATCGCCGTCAACCAGGCGGCGACCGTCGCCCAGCAGGCTGGCAAAGTCCCCGCCGGTCTCAAGCGAACTATTGAAGGCGCGGCGGAAGCCCAGGTCGATTGGCGGGAACTGTTGCGCCGTCTCTGGTCCGACACTATCCCGGCCGATTCGAGCTGGCTGCGGCCCAACCGCCGTCACATCTGGTCCGGTCTCTATCTGCCCGGCGTTGTGCGCGAAGGCACGGGCGAAATCGCGATTGCCGTCGATTGCTCGGGTTCGGTCAATGCGCGGCAGTTGCGGCTCTTCGAGGCCGAGATTCGCTCCATCCTCGAAGGCCAGCGGCCCGAGCGGGTACATGTTCTCTACTTCGACACCGAGGTTCACAAGGTCGATACCTACGCGGCAGGTGAGATGCTCCATCTCGAACCAGTAGGCGGAGGTGGCACCGATTTCGGTCCTTGCTTCGACTGGCTCAATGAGCACGGAATCCACCCACAGACAATGGTCTTTCTGACCGATCTATATGGGAGTTTCCCTGAGTCCGCCCCAGATTACCCCGTGATCTGGGCATCGACCGGAGGCCGTCAGGCACCCTTTGGCAGCGTCATTCCCATGCACGCGGCGTAGCCAATGCTCGGCTCATTGGTAGTAACGCGCTACGGAGCATCCCCATGAACAAGCAATTCTTCATCTTTACCGATGGCTCGGCCATCGGTAACCCCGGCCCAGCCGGTTGGGCAGCTATCATGATCCACGGGACAAGAAGGCAGGAGATCGCCGGATCGGTTCCGTGGTCGACCGTCTCTGAAATGGAACTGCGCGCCGCGGTCGAAGCGCTACGCCTGACGCCATCCGGCGCCCGAATCGAGTTGCGCTCGGACTCGGAACTGTTGATCCACGGAATGCGCTTCCGCGTCTTCCGCTGGAGACGTTACGGATGGCGCAACAGCCGTGGCTTTGACCTGCAACACCAGGAACTGTGGCGCGAGCTGCTCCTGCTGAATGCGGATAGAACGATTCGTTGGCTATGGGTCAAAGGGCACAGCGGCCATCCAATCCAATCCCGTGCCGATGCGCTTGCATATCAAGCGGCCAGAGTAGCCACCATTCAGGAGCGAATTGCCGCCTGATGCTGCTGGCAGACCACAACTCCAATGAGGAAAAGTACCATGTCAACGATTGCAGCAACAAATTCGCTCTTTGAGATCGACGCGGAATTGGATTGCCTTCTTGATGAGATCGCGGAGCAGGCCGAGCAGAAGGGAGAACTTCCAGAAGAACTCGTCGCCCGCTTCCAACAATTCTGCTCGGCCCACGGCGAGAAGGTGGACCGGATCGGGCGTTTCCTGCGCCGGATGGAGGCGCGTGAGCAGTTTTGCCGCGCCGAGGCTGCACGTCTCGGCGACCGGGCACGAGCCGCGGCCGGCAAGGTTGAGCGAACGAAGAACATGGTTCTCTACTATCTGATGAGCCGTGACCTCAAAGCGATCGAGGGACGCGAGTTCACCCTGCGCGCCCAGAAGAACAGCCAGGACTCGGTCCGGATCACCGATGAGGCTGCGCTACCAGTCGCCTTTCGCAAGATCGATGCCCGTATCGGCGGGGTTCTCTGGGAAACGGTTCTTGCGAATCTCCCCGACGAGCTTGGCAAAATGCTTGGGAGCACATTGGAAGAGTCATGGCCAGACACTGATTCAATCAAGGCAGCCATCCTACACGAGGAACAGGTTCCAGGGGCAGAGCTGCGGCGAGGATGGCACTTGAGAATCAAGTAGCAGCGACCCAGTCTCTGAGAATCTCATGTTCTCAGGGACGCCGACCACGGCGGTCGCATAGCCGACAACCGAGAGAGCAAAAGGGACCTGTTTCTCAGGCTCCTTTTGCTTTGGCTGCTTTCTTCTTGGTCGAGGTGGCATCTAGGGGCTGCTTCCGCAGCATAACCAGATCATTGTCAAACCCGTGGCGCTGAATGTCGAGTCTGGGAGAAATAGCCGCAAGACTCTCGGCCTGTATAGACTGAATCCGAAACGGGAAGAAGCTAGGACCGCCGATCAGCTCTTTAAGTGGGGTTGAGCAATTCTCCCGTGCATGGAGGGATGCTTCGGCCAGCCAGGCAATTAGTCGTGAATTGTCGATGGCAAGTGTCGTACCGGCGGTGTAGATCCCAGTTGCGCCGCTTTCCTGAAGCACACCCCAGTCCAGGTAGGAGCGCAGCACACGGCGGGTTGCTCTGGAAACGGTCTCCCGCTCGCCGTATTGTTCTCGGACTCGACGCTGGACTTGAGCTGCGGCAGCGGAACCCTGAAGTCTCAAGAGCCGACCCACTTGTACCGCTACACCCGACCAGAAAGGATAGGCTGCGATTACCATACCCCAGTGAATTGCTAAGTGGTCGTGTTGAGGAGAACGCTTGAACAGATCCAAGCCTTCGACACGCAAAGTCTCAAGCTCGGTAGGCACTGTTAGCCATGCTTTGAGCAGTATCGTAACGATCTTCTCGCGATTGCCGCGCTGAGCGTTGCCTCCGACAGATACCTTGTCTATCAGCAATTCCTGCAAGGCATCGTTGACCGCAGGCCTGTCTTTCCCTGCCAGGACCAAGTTGGCTGTCTGCTCGATCCATTCAAGGCGCACACGCTGACTGAAACCGATTTGATTGGTCCGTCTAGTCATTCGCCCCTTCTCTCGATTTGAACCAGAGGGACGATGAGTTCCTCGACTGAAATGCCGCCGTGGCTAACAGTACGCTGGCCTTCCTGAATGAACGCTTGGCGAGCAGGAGCCAAGAGAGGCAGGTAGTCCTCCGGGAGACCCACAGGGGGCCATTCCAGTGCGGCCGGAAATCTATCCTTCACCTTGTCGCGAAGGCTCGCATCGGAATAAACGCGAACCCGTTCACCCCGTAAGTCGGCCACAGCCCCTTCCGCCGGACGTCCACAGCCCACCGCCTCGACGTTGCCATGGTCAGATGTCAAATAGACACGAAAGCCCCTATCGAGAAGCAGATTGAGTAGCGTGTTCAGGTAAGGCCCTTTGGCCCATTGGCACACTTGGTTGTGCATCCCGGCGGTGCCCATTTCCATCCCATGCATGATCCTGTCAACTTTGTCCACGACAAGTCCCACGATCCTTGCCATGGGATGAGAAAGCGCTTCGGAGACGGTCTCCAGCCCCCCGTCGCCCAGTCCCTTAATGTAAACGACCTCGTTTGTCGTGAAACCCTGATCCGCCCAGAACTGCGACCATAGCGTAGGTTCCTTGTCTGTCGTCCAGATGCTGTTCGGGAAAAAGATGGGAGCCTTGCCGGCAAAGGCTGCTTGGCGCGAAACCGATGTGAGAGAGGGAATCCAGGCAAAGACGCTTTCTTCCCGGAATCGAAAATTGGGCTGCCTTAGGACAAGCGCGGTACGAACCACCAGCCACTGGTCCATCGCAAGGCCATCCATCACGATCAGCGCAAGTTTTGCGTTACGATCTTCGCCCGCCTGTCGGGCAAGAAACCGCGGGAGATGATGCAGCATGACTGGGGGCACTGGCGGCAAGTTGACAAGCCCGGCATACCGTTTGAAGAGCCACGCTGAAAAGCCAGCGTCCACGTGTGCCTGCAAGTTCTTGGCAGCCTCGTTCGTTTCCCCGAAGGCGTCATCGGATTGTTCTGCCATTAGCAGAACCAGTTCCGCCCAGGTGCGGGCAAAGTGGAACCAGTCTGTATGTCTGGCGTCATCAGCAGGAATGGATTTCTGCAGGCTATCGATGAGTTTGCCGAGGCGACGAGACTTGTCCTCAATTGCGGCAGTTCGAATGCCGATGGCTACCCAACTGCGGCTCAGAATATCTGCATGATCGTGCGAGACTGAGTGTAACAAGCCCTCGACGAAAAGGTTGTCGATGTAGACTCGGATGTCGTGATGATCAAAAGGCAGATCTGTGGGCCCCTTGATGGACAGACTGTAGAGTGCCTCATCTGCACGAATACCGGGCTCACCTCTTGCGGCCTCGTGGTCTAGGAAGATAGGCCAGCGCTCCTGTAGGAATGTGAAAAATGCCTCTCGGTCCGCAATCAGCGTCTCAAGTGGCCAGTCGTTAAAGATGGTGCTTTGACGCAGCAGTTGTATGAATCGTTCGTCGAGAACGTGAGGAATTCTCTGGCCGCTATAATGACGACGCAGCAGCACGCGCAAGAGGTCGGACGGCTGTTTGATCAGCTCGGGGGCGACTTCAAAAACGTGCCGCAAGGCGAATTCCTTTGTGGCGTTGTCCCCCAACTGTCCGGGCGCATGTCGCTCCTGTGCCTCATACAAAGCACCGAGATCCCCCCGGTAAAGAGCAGCCACGACAGGGTAACTGAGGCTCGGGAAGACTTCACCGAGATTGAACGAGAGCTTGCGGCCGGACAAAAGGAGATCGTAAGGCAAGCCGCTGATGTCGCTTGCTTGAGATCGCAGTACGACCACGAGATCAGTTTGTTCGCCTCGGTCCCAGCGGGATCGGAACTTCGACTCGTAGGCGTAGCGGAACGCGATGCGGTCTTCAAACGGGATCAGCTCGAATCCTCGCTCACGGATTCCTTCGAGAATTCCTTCTTCAAGCAGCAGCCCGTCCGGGTCGGCCACTAATGTGAGCCGAGCGATCTTCGGAGTGAACTCCTTCAAGATTTGATCCCGCCAGCTACTCATGACCACCGCCATCCACCCGAATCACAAGCAACGGCACCATTTCAGGATAAGCATGGGCCTTCTGGTCGAGTTGCAAATGGAGGTTCCGCTCCTCCTGGGCGAGTAGGTTCATTCGATAGATGCGCACCTGAGCCAACCCAATCCGCTGTAGGATTTTGCGGCGGGCAGCAAACGCGTAGTCAGCTTTCTCTCGTTCGCGTGCGATGAGTGCTCGGTGCTCATGCACAAGCGCTTCGTAGACAGGCTTGCCTTGCTCCTCTGCGGCGTTCTCAACTCCTGCAAAGGCGGTTTGGGATACCTGTGTATCAAGAATGGATCTGACCTGAATGTCAGCTGCGAGTAACTGGTCCCAGACATGCCTAGCGGTTTGCATGTAGACCATACCGTTGTCGGCCAGGAAGAGAGGCAGTATTCTTCGACGGTTCCACTCCATAGTGGAAATCGCAATGCGCCACAACGACCAAATACCATGGACTTCCCCGGAAAGACCTGGTATCGACACGATGGGGATCGGTTGGCCAGGAGCAAATCGAGGAAGTCGCATTGTCAAACCCCGGACCTTCGCCTCTTCCAAGGTAAGGTGTCTGGCTGCCGGAAGCCGCTCCGCTTCCTTCCCCGTAAAGACCACGTTCTCGTAGGTCTCGCCGTCGGGCCAAGTGAGTTTCCAGCTTTGGCCTTCCCTCTCGGCTTGGCCGCCGTGCGCTCTCAGGTAGCTCACAGTCATGCGCTCGACCCAATGAGGCAAGGGATGGGTCAGCAGTCGCTGGGCTTCACCTGGCTTCAAGTCCTCGGTGGTGCCGAGCACAGATGCGGTCATGCGCGCCTCGCGGGCCTGTTCTTCCAAGCGAGCAACCATACTCTCCACTGACTCTTCCACCTTCTCGGGGTTGAGGATTGCTTCGACATACATCTCATCGAACATCTGGCTGGCTTGGGCTGAGTCGAGGACATCGCCTGTCTTGTCGATTCCGAATTCCTCGAAAATGACGGCGAGCTTCTGCTCCAAGACCTCACGAACTCGATGCTCGACCGAGCCTTCAAAGACGAAGTTGATGGCGCGGACTACATGGGCCTGACCAATACGATCAACCCTGCCGATCCGCTGTTCAAGACGCATCGGATTCCATGGGATGTCGAAGTTGATCACCACATGGCAAAACTGAAGGTTTAAGCCCTCCCCGCCGGCATCGGTGGAGATGAGAATACGGACATCCTTTGCGAAGGCATCCTGGACTCGCTTGCGGTCGTCCATCTCCATGGAGCCGTTCAGACAGACCACGGAGAACCCTCGCTCAGTCAAGAATCGCCGCAACATCTCCTGGGTGGGTACGAACTCTGTGAATACGAGCGCCTTGAGCTCTGGATCGTTCTCTTCAGATTGGAGACGGTAGAGCCAATCGAGGAGTGCTTCGGCCTTGGCATCTGGACCAATCTGTTCGCATCGAGCTGCGGCATCCAAAAGCAGCTTGACCT
>Ga0182024_10023512_pt1 | contig 11026 bp, 11 predicted proteins | sample P32metaG_FD_120480 | JGI IMG/M metagenome (GOLD analysis project Ga0182024, IMG submission 120480) | Permafrost microbial communities from Stordalen Mire, Sweden - P3-2 metaG (Illumina Assembly) | ecosystem: Environmental > Terrestrial > Soil > Wetlands > Permafrost | place: Sweden: Stordalen... | reverse complement strand
GCGGCCGGCTCGCCCAGCCGCTGGTCGATCTCGAAGCACATCCGCGCGAAGTACTCCTCCACCTCCGCCACCGTCTCCAGGCCGTCGCCCTCCCAGCCGCAATAGCCCAGGGCGCACGCCGCCTCGACCGGCCAGTCCTGCACGCACTGCAACGGCGGCGGCGTCGTCGTCGCCCCCTGCAACAGCCGCGGGTCGTCGTGGACCAGGCCGCGACGCAACGCCTCCAAACTGCTCGGCGATAGCAGAGGTTCGAGTCCTTCCCGCCACACTTTCCGCCAGCTTTCCATGTCCGTTCTCCTGTCTCTCGGGCCATCCGTTTGGGGTCGTTTCAGGGGTGGCCCGCGTGCCTCATGGGCTTATATCGTCAATATACGGGCGTTCACTAATGCGGTCAATCGATTTTGGCTGGTTTTTTCTAGTTTTCAAGCCATTTTTTCGACGAAATGACCACTAATCGGCAGGGTAATGGCTGTTAAATAGACAATGTTATACAGAAAATCAGAGCCGCGACTGACTGCCGGCTGATTGAGCAGCCTGTCGGACATGGCGTTCTCAATCAGCCGGCTTACGCCGGCCGCTCGCCGGCAGCCGAACAATCCTTGACCGCCGCCCTTGGCCCCGTCCGCGTTCCGTGCGACAATAGCACCTCATCCTCTGACCGCGTCCGCCCCGTCCCCGCGAAGGTCCGGTGTCCCGATGCCGCCGCGTTGGCTGAGTGTGTCGATCGTCCTCTTCTGGTTGGGAACCACCGGCTGGCTCTTCTACCAAGACGTGTGGCCGCTCCTGCTGCCGGGGCAGGCGCCGCCGTTTACCATCGACCTCGAAGATGAGGTGCAGACCCGGCAGGCCCACATCCACTGGTCCGTCCTGTACAACGACCGCCCCTACCTCCGCGCCGAAACCTGGGTCGAGCCGGACCCCGCCGACGATACGTTCGCCCTCAAGGCCTCGCTCGGCCCGCTGGCCGCGGCGCCCAAGGGGCGCGACGCCGAGGCGGAGCCGTTCGGCGGCCTGGTGCGGCTGCTGCGCTCCACCAGCACCTACCGCATCGCCCGCAACGGCGACCTGCGCTCCCTTTCCGTGGAGTTTTCCGTCGAGGCCCGGGCCGGCGGTCTGGTCGCGTCCGGCGACGGCGACCTCGACGGAGAAGTCAAGGACGGCAAGTTCCTTTCGCACCTGTGGCTGTCTTCGCCCGTCCTGCCGGGGGGCGCCGTCGAAAAGGAACTGGACCCCGTCCCGGTGTCGGCCCACGGGTCGGTGCTGTCGCCGCTGCACCCGGTCAACCGCATCGCCGGGTTGCGGCCGGGCCAGACGTGGCGGCTGCCGCTGGTGGACCCGATCAAGGACGCCCTCACCGCCCTGGCCGCCGGACGACCGGGCGAGGAGATCGTCCTGACCGCCCACGTCCTGCCGCGGACGGAGACGCTGACCTGGAACGGCGAACCGGCCGAGTGTTTGGTCATCGACTACCAGGGCGACGACGTGAGCGCCCGGACGTGGGTCCAGGTCGGCACGGGCCTGGTGCTCCGTCAGGATTCCGAGCGCGACGGCGAACGTCTCGCCCTCGTGCGCGAGTGATGACCGCCGGCCCCGTGAAAACCTCTAATACGCATTCCCCTATGATCTCTCTCGATAATGTCACCAAACAGTACGGCCTCAAGACGGCCGTGCGGGAGATGAGCCTGGAAATCCCGGCCGGCGAATTGTTCGCCTTCCTCGGACCCAACGGCGCCGGCAAGACGACCACCATCAAAATGCTATGCGGCCTCTTGTTCCCCACGTCCGGCGTCGTCCGCGTCGGCGGCTTCGACCTGCGCACCGACGGCGGCCGCGCCCGCCAGCTGCTCAGCTACGTCCCCGACCAGCCGTACCTCTACGAGAAGCTGACCGGCCGCGAATTTTTGCACTTCATCGCCGACATGTACGGCGTACCTCCCGTCCACGGCCGCCTGCGCGTCGCGGATGTCATCGAGCGCTTTGAACTCGGCCCGTTCGTGGACAACCTCACCGAGAGCTATTCGCACGGAATGCGACAGCGCACGGTGTTCGCCTCGGCCCTGGTCCACGACCCCAAGGTGCTGATCGTGGACGAGCCGACGGTCGGCCTCGACCCGCGCGGCGTGCGGCAGCTGAAGGACCTGCTGCGGTCGCAGGCCGACGGCGGCACGACGGTGTTCCTGTCGTCGCATTCGCTGGACGTGGTGCAGGAACTGGCCGACCGCATCGCCGTCGTGGACCACGGCCGGCTCATCGGCTGCGGCACGCTGGGGGCGCTGCGCACTCAGGCGGCCGTGGACGGTTCGCTTGAGGATGTGTTTTTGAAATTGACCGAGCCGGGCGCCGACGGCGTCGCCCCCGCCGCCGACAAGGGGGTCAAGACTGCTCTGTAGAGAGCCCTGGTTCCCACGCTCCGCGTGGGAACGAAGCCCGGACGCTCCGCGTCCCGAAACCTTCGGTGCGGCCGGCCCTTGGACCGGACGGGACGCAGGGCGTCCCGGCGTAGGTTCCCACGCGGAGCGTGGGAACCAGGAGTATAACGCGATGAACGTCCCCTCCCGACCGCCGCTGCTCATGCAACGGCTCCGCTGGACGCTGCTCCGCAACGGGTTCCGGACGCTGCTGGGCCAGTCGATCGTGCGGCCGATAACGATCGTCCTCATCACCCTCCTCATCTGGGGCCTTGTCTTCGCCGGCAGCCTCGACGGCTTCTGGTTCCTGCGCGACGACGTTCACGTCCCGCTGCGCGGCCAGATCCTCGGCATTTTGCTGGACCTGTTGTTCCTGACACTGGGGACGCTGCTGGTGTTCACGGGCGGCCTGATCCTCTACGGCAGCCTGTTCACGGCGCCGGAGACGGCCTTCCTGCTGAGTACGCCGCTGCCCGACGACCGCGTGTTCGCCCACAAGTTCCAAGGCGCGACGGCGATCAGCATCTGGGCCTTCCTGCTGCTCGGCGGGCCGCTCCTCATCGCCTACGGCATCGCCTGTTACGCCCCGTGGTACTACTACGCCCTATTGCCGCTCTTCTTTATCGGCTTCATCCTGCTGCCGGCCTCGCTCAGCGCCTTCATCTGTCTCGTCGTCGTCAACCTGCTGCCGCGGGCGCGGAAACAGGTGATCGTCGCCGGCGTGGTACTTATCGTCGCCCTCATCGCCTTGTGGACCTTCCAGCTCGTCCGGGACGCCCGGCAGTCCAGGGGGGACCGGGAGGCGGTCCATCAACTTCTCGGCCACTTTACCTTTAGCGGCATGGCGCTGACGCCGCCGCACTGGGCGGCGGGCGGCATCCAGGCGGCGGCGCGCGGCGAGGTCGGCCGGTCGCTGTTCCAGCTCGCCCTGGTCTGGAGCAACGGACTTTTCGGCTATCTTGTGGCGGCTTTCACGGCCGAACGCCTGTACCGGCGCGGCTACAACCGTTTGGCCGGCGGCGGCTCGCTGCGGCGGCGCTACGGCGGCGCCTGGATGGACCGGCTGCTCACGGCGTCGCTGCCGTTCGTGGCCGAGCGGACGCGGTTGCTGATCGTCAAGGACTTCCGCACCTTCCGCCGCGACCCGCAGCAGTGGGCGCAGATTTTGATCTTCACCGGCCTGGTGACGTTCTCGATCACGGTGGCCCAGCGGATGGTCACGCCCAACCTCGGCTGGTTTTACAAGAACCTCATCAGCTGGTTCTACCTCGGCGTCGTCGGCCTGCTGATCTGCATTTACACCGGCCGGTTCGTGTTCCCGCTCTTGAGCCTGGAGGGACGCAAGTTCTGGATCCTGGGACTGCTGCCGATCGACCGCGGACAATTGCTGTGGGGAAAGTTCGCCTTCGCGGCCGTGGGGGCGCTGGGCATCGGCGAGTTCCTGGTGCTGCTGAGCGACCTGACGCTGGGAATGCCGTGGCCGGCGGTCGTGCTGCACCTGGCGACGGTGGCCGTGCTGGCGCTGGGGCTGAGCGGGCTGGCCTCCGGCATGGGGGCGTGGCTGCCGAACTTTCGTGAGACCGACCCGTCGAAAATCGTGAGCGGCTTCGGCGGCACGATGAACCTGCTGGTGAGTCTGGTGTTCCTGCTCGTGGTGTTGGCGACGATGGCCGGGCCGTGGCACGCGCAGATGGCGTGGCAGTCGGCGGAGGGCGGCGAGCCGGCCCTGTGGACGCTGTTGCCGGGGACGGCGCTCGGCTTGGCCGTGGGGGCGGCGGCGGTGTGGCTGCCGCTGCGGACGGGCGTCCGGGCGCTGCGGCGGATGGAATTTTAATGTCTGATTTGGAGGACCCTTCGTCCCTCGTTCCCAAACTCTGTTTGGGAACGCAATCCGCGAAACTCCCGTTTCGCTTCTCATGGGGGGTCGGACGCGATCAGGATGAGGAGGATGCACATCGGAGCCTCGGCGTCGGAAGGCGGGGGCATTGCCGTCGCGCCTCAGTAGTATATAGACCCCCAGATCGGATGGGTACAGTGGCCGGGGTCGGCGTCAGCGGGCGATGGCACAGTGAGGCAACAATATACCCAGTTGAGCAATTCCCTCCTTGGTTACCTTCGTCCCGCTCAGGTTCAAGTTGGTAAGTTTGCTTAGCCCCATTAGTTTCGGAAGGCCCGCGTCCGTGACCTTGGTGTCACGAAGGGATAGCCTCTCAAGATTTGGAAGGCCGGCAAGCGCCTCAAGTCCCTCGTCCCCCACATCGGTCCCCGTCAGTCCGAGGTCCGTCAAGCGATCCAATCCGGCGAGGCGCGCCAGCCCCGCCGTCGTCACGGCCGTCCGTGCCAAGCTCAGTTCTTGTAGCTTCGTGAGGTTTCGGAGTTGAGCCATTCCGGCGTCCGTCAGCTTGGTCCCATCGAGACCCAGGCGTTGCAGGTGGACCATTTCGCCGATTGGCTCTAAATCGGCGTCGCCCAGTCCGGTATTCTCTAGGTAGAGCCATTCCAGTTGGGTCATCCCAGATAGACACCGTAGGCCTTTCCCGGTAATCTGCGTCCGCGACAGGAATAGAAGATGCAGTCGAGTCAGGCCAGGGAGGTAGACGAGCCCGGCGTCCGTCACTTTCGTTCCTTCAAGGTCAAGGATCATCAGCTCGGTAAGGCCCGGCAACCGGGCCAGGCCCGCGTCCGTCACGGCCGTGTCGTTGAGGAATAGGCTTTGGAGGGTGGTCATGCGCTGGACAAGGGCCAAATCCTCGTCCGCCGCTTTCGTGCCGCCCAGATCCACGCCCGTGACTGGGTGATCCGCGGGTTTCGACGCCCGATTGATGCTCGCCCCCAATTTCTCCAAAGCACTCACCGCATCGTCGAGATCACTCGCCGGCGCCGCAGTCGTTGCGAGGAACAAGGTCGCCGCCCCGATAAGCCATAAGCTCTTTCCCGGCATCATCCGATTCTCCAGTTGCGCTGGTGAATTTGTATGTCCGCATCCCAAGGAATGCGAGCATCCTACCCAAGCGCCCAGAAGTGTGCAACCCGAGGTTGTGGGCGTCAAGGCGTCTCGGGCCACAGGTTACGAATTAATGGGAAGAGCCCAATGGCGGCGTCGGCCAAGTCCCTTGCTTAACTTTCATGGCTTCCTTCTCCAAATATACTTCATAAGGGCATGTGCGACTGCGCCAGCCACAAATACCGCGACAACTAATATGATAGCTCCTTCAAATTCACCATTTGGCATGGCGGGGCCTCTCCGCCCCATAAGCCAGACGGCCAAGAGAAGTGAGAGTAAAATCCCGACCAGGATGATTAGACGCAAGCGACGCATTTCCTTAGTGCCTTGCCTGGAATTCTTTAAAAGCCGCCTCCAGATCTTCTCTTGCTTCTTTCGGCTGGGATGGATCGTTGATGACTTTCACAGGGTCGAAGAGATGGTCCCGCCCGCTCAGCCAGCCATTGTCGACGCCCAGCACAGTCCTGCTCCCCCTGATCTTGACAAGGATGACTGAATGTTCAGGCCCGCCGGTCACCGGATAGCGTAGGGTGACTTGCTGCATCAAGACGAACTTGCCGAAATCTTTGGAGTCGTTCAGAGGACCCATCAGAGCGTTTGTCCACCGCACGCACTGACTGCCAAATGTACCCGGAAAGAAGTGTCCCAAGATGAGAATGTTAGGCATCACCACCGTGTCTTCCGCTTGATTAAGGAGTTGGGCGACCTCTTTTTCCGCAGCCTCGTTTCCCTTCGCGGCGTCGGCCAACTTCTGTTCAAGTGGCGAGAGGCTCACCGGATGGTACTGATGTTCGAGCGGCGGATCAATAAACGCGGCACCGGCCTGCGCTGCCGTGATGTCGAAATGTTCGCTGATATAGTCTTTTATATCTCCTTTATAGGAGTCAGGAATTACCACCAGCTTGCCAAGGCCATAGCTGTCTCTGATCCGAACCATTTTCAGCCCGCTTGGGTCCGTCGCGTTGGTCGGGTCGTTGCCGACGAAGCGGTAGAGGTTGGAGTCGCCGCCGTAGAAGCCGAGAGGGGCGCGGCTCGTGAAGCCCGTCGCCCGCGCCGCCTTGTGCGTTTTCGTCGTCGCCGTCATCGCTTGTTCCTCCCGTTCCTTCCCACTTCGATGAAGATTGCATCGCGGTAGTCGACGGTCGCGGCCACGTCCGCCCGCCTTACCGGGACGCGGTGCGGGCCGAACTTCCGCAGGATGGTTTCGGCCAGATTGGGTGGCGAACCTTCTTCGCCTGGGTCAAATAACTCGGCGCCCCGCTCCACCGTCGCCCACGTTCCCTTGAAGTACAAGTTGTGGTTCACCGGGAACAGGTGCCGCGCCAGCAGGTAGTCGGCCTCCGACTCCGCCACATGGCCGGAATCGTGCAAGTGCCGCGCCCGCAAGCCGATCCACAGGCCGAGCGTCTCTCGCGGCCCCAGGCCTGTCATGTCGGAGCCGCACTGAATCGCCTTCCGCGTGAGCCGGTAATCGTCTATGTAGGATTGGTCCTCCGGCGACGACCATCCGCCCAGGCCGGTGTGCGACGACTCGAGGTTGTATTTGACCCGTCCGTCATCGTAGCGAACGAACACATGGCCGGCGGCGCAGGCCAGCGACAGCGGCCAACCCAGCTTGCGGCCGACCACCAGGTGAAGCGCCGACATGTTGCCGCACGTCCCGCGCCGGCGGTCCATCACCCCGTTCAGGAACAGATCCGACGGGTTCGTGTAGGGGACCGTTTTAAGCTCCCTTTGCTCCTCAATGTAAGCAATGCCAACCACATCGGCCAGGTACTCGCAGAGCACGCCCAGGCGCAAGAAGTTGATGTCGTTCTTCCACGCCCCCGGATCACGGGCAAACACCTTGTCTGCGTGCGGCAGGCGCTTTCGCACCCCTTCCGCCCATTCGTCGCGCATCTGCTGGTAGCGGCCGATGTTCAGGTGCGCCAGGCTGGGAATGTCCCTGGCCACCAGCAAGTTCATGACCAGCGGATCGACCTGGGCCAGTTCATCGTCGGAAAGGGCCAGGAGTTGGCGATAGTCCCTCACGGTCGCTCCGCGTTTGGGTCATGGGATAACGTCTTCTTTGTCTCGCTCCGCCCCCAGCTTGTCAAGTAAATTCCGACGATTTCCGCGGCCCGCCGCGCCCCCGCACCGTCCCGCCGGCCGGGTGGTGGCGATTTCTTGAACATGTGTTCATAGATATAGCGTCCGACGGCGACGGCCGGCCGATCCGGCGACTTCTCGCCGGCGTGGGCGGCGGCGAGGAACAGGCCCGGCGCCAGGAGGCCCAGCAGGACGGCGGAAGGCTTGCTCATGAACTTGGCTCCCGTGCCATCGCGGGTGGTCCCAAAGCGACGATTGTACGGCCGGCGAAAACGGTCGCAAGCCCCCGACGGCGCCGGCCGCCGTCTGGAAGCCCGGGCCGCGGCCCGTACCATAGTCCTTGCGTTCGCCTGGAAGAGAAAAGTCCGCCCCGGATCGGAGCACCCCCATGCACAAGCTCGTCCTCGTCCGTCACGGCGAGAGCACCTGGAACCGCGAAAACCGCTTCACCGGCTGGACCGACGTGGACCTGTCCGACGCCGGCCGCGCCGAGGCCCGAACCGCCGGCCAACTCCTCCGCGCGGGCGGCTATCGCTTCGACGTCGCCTACACGTCGGTGCTCAAGCGGGCGATCCGCACGCTCTGGATCGTCCTGGACGAGATGGATTTGATGTGGCTGCCGGTGCTCCGCGACTGGCGACTCAATGAGCGGCATTACGGGTCGTTACAGGGGCTGAACAAGGCGGAGACGGCCGCCCAATACGGCGAGGAGCAGGTCAAAATCTGGCGTCGGTCCTACGACATCCCGCCGCCGTCGCTGGAGCGATCCGACGAGCGCTTCCCCGGCCGCGACCCGCGCTACGCCGGCCTCAAGCCCGATGAGCTGCCGCTGGGCGAGTCGCTCAAGGACACCGTCGCCCGCTTCCTGCCGTTCTGGCACGAGACGCTGGCCCCCGCCGTGCGCTCCGGCCGGCGCGTGCTGGCGGCCGCCCACGGCAACAGCATCCGCGCCATGGTCAAATATCTGGACAACGTGTCCGACGACGAGATCGTCGGCGTCAACATCCCCACCGGCATCCCGCTCGTCTACGACCTCCAGGACGACTTGCGGCCGATCCGGCATTACTACTTGGGCGATCCGGAAGAGGCGGCGCGGGCGGCGCAACGGGTGGCCGAACAGGCCAAGGGCGGCGGCCCCAAAGCCGCCGCGGGCTAGGCCCGTTCCGGCGGCCCGCGGCCTCACCGACCGCAGCCGGCCTTCTGTTTGGTCGGGGGCGTATCGTCCTCTTCCAGCAGCATTTTCATGATGCGGGCGAGGTCCCCGAACTCGTCGGCGAGTTTGTCCAGCTCGGCGCGGGCGGCGGGGGCCAGCTTCCCTTGCACCTGCCCCTGGACGCGGTTCAGGCCGAGGGCCAGACCGGAGAGGCGGTTGCGCAGCGCGCCGCGGACGAGGTCGAGCTGCACGGCGGGGTCGCGGCCGGCGGCCGGCGCGCCCTGGTAGATTTCCTCGCGGAACACGGCCACTTCCGAGGGGGCATCGACGCCGAGGCGGACCTGTCCGCCCTGGATCGACAACACCCGGATGGCCGTTCGGATGCAGGGAATCAGCAGTTTCTCATTCAGGCGTCGGGAAAGCACAAGCATGGCGGAAGAATCCTTTCAGGGGGACGTACCGAAATCGGGACGGCGGCAACGGCCCAACGTGGGCCGCGCCGGCGGCGTCCGGTGTAAGGGCGCAATCGATCCGACAGGGAGGGTGTGCGGCGGAAGGTCGGTGGGCGAGCCGCAAGGGAGGGAGGCGATGACGGAAGAAGGTTGAACATCCATGTCCGGGTGCCTTTCAGCGGAGTGCCCATGAGTATCCGTACCCATGCTCCATGTTGCACACCTATTCTTCGTTGCCGGATGGACTTTGGCAAGGGCGGTTGTAAAAAAAGTTAGAGTCTGTTCCGGGAGGGGGCGGGGAGACCCCGCCCCTACGGAAGAATTGTGTAGGGGCGGGGAGACCCCGCCCCTACGGAAGAATTGTGTAGGGGCGGGGTCTCCCCGCCCTTTGGACCTCTTAATTTCGGCGTCGGCCGGAAGTGGAACGACAGCAACTCACCGCCCGTCAATGACCCTGGCCCTGGTACTGGTCGATTTGACCGACCGCCGTGCGCATGGCAGCCAGGCCGCCGCCGCCGGCGACGTTGGCCTCGAAGGCATGGTCGCCCGGTTGGCCGTCCTTCTGGGGGACGGCGCAACGGAACCGCCACAGCCCGTGCTCGTCCGGCCCCGTCAGCTGCTGATACAACACGCCTCGTTTCGCCAGCATGTCTTGCAGCTGTCCGTAGGTATCCGAAACGGCCGGCGCCGGCGGCGCGGGGGCGAATCCCTGCACGGGCGGGGGCGGAGGCGCGGGGCCGGACAGCGGCGGCGCGATCACGGCGATCGGTTTGACCGTCCCGTCGGTGATCGGTTCCGGTCCTTTCAAAATGGCCCCGGTATTGGCGGCCGTGCCGTGCCAGGCGGCGTCATCCGGTGCCGGCGCGGACGCGAACGTCCCCGGCGCCGGGCCGGGGTTGGTCTGCGGCGGGCCGAGGCGGAGCGCGCTGGCGTCCGCGGCCGGGGAGCTTCCGGTGGCCAGCGCGGCCGGACTAACGGAGCCGGAGGGCGGCGGCAGCTGCAGCGGCCCGGCCGCGGGGCCGGACGCGGCGACGGCGCCGGATGACGCCGGCGGCGGCGACCCATTGCGCGGCAGCGGTGGGCCGCCGACGAGGGGGTCGTTGTCGAAGGCCGGTTCCGGCACGCAGCCCGCCGCCATCCACGCCAGCGCGAAGGCGACGACGAGGCGCAGCCGGCGACCGACGAGGCCGGCCGACGCGGCCGCCGTGGCTTTCCGACCTCGACGCATGGTTCGCCCTCGCATCCTTGAATCAGTAGTCAGTAGTCAGTAGTCAGTAGTGAATAATGTTTTGTCGGGGGCGGGACGGTTCGTCCGCGATAATGCCAACCCCTACGGACTACTGGCTACTGACTACTGACTACTCGCACCGCGGCTCATAGCGAAACCGAAAGGGTCGTGCAATGGCAGTTCCCCGCATCGCCGTGATCGGCGGCGACGGCATCGGGCCGGAAGTGATCGACCAGGCCGTCCGCGTGGCCGACGCCGCCTTGCGCCGCGAGGGCGCGGCGGTGGAATGGGACAAGCTGCCCTGGAGCGGCGCCTACTACCAGCAGACCGGCCGCATCATGCCGGCCGACGGCTGGGACGTGCTCCGCCGTCACGACGCGGTGCTGCTCGGCGCCATCGGCCACCCGGACGTGCCCGACCACATCACCCTGCACGGCCTGCTGTTGCCGATGCGGCGGAACTTCGACCAGTACGTCAACCTGCGGCCGGCGTACCTCTTCGACGGCGTACCCTGTCCGCTGCGCGACAAGACGCCCGGCTCCATCGACATGCTGGTTTACAGGGAGAATACGGAGGGCGAATACGCTCCGGTCGGCGGCCGGCTCTACCAGGGGACGCCGAACGAGGTGGCCGTCCAGACCAACGTCTTCACGCGGCGCGGCTGCGAGCGCATCATGCGGGCGGCCTTCGAGG
>Ga0182024_10023511_pt1 | contig 11027 bp, 10 predicted proteins | sample P32metaG_FD_120480 | JGI IMG/M metagenome (GOLD analysis project Ga0182024, IMG submission 120480) | Permafrost microbial communities from Stordalen Mire, Sweden - P3-2 metaG (Illumina Assembly) | ecosystem: Environmental > Terrestrial > Soil > Wetlands > Permafrost | place: Sweden: Stordalen... | reverse complement strand
GAAAGCCGTAGCGCCGCACGCCTTTGGCCTCGAATCGGCGCGGCACCGGCAAAATCTGCGCCACGCGGGGCAGGCCGTGATGGAACGCGGTGTCGAAACACGCGATCTGCGGCAGCTTGGGAAAGCGATGGTGGAAAGCCTCGGTGAGCAGGATTTCCTCGGGCAGGTGCTCGGGGTCGAAGGGCGTCAACTCGCGTAGTTTGGTGATCAGCTCGGGCGTCACGCGCTCGGGTTTATAGTGGTCCGGCCCGCCATGCACCACGCGGTGTCCGATGGCGGTGATTTCACCCTTGTGGATTTGCTCCTCGATCCAATCCATGAGCAAGCCGACGGCTACCGTGTGGTCGGGCGCGCGCACCGCCCGCGAAAATTGGTGCTTTCCCGGTCCTTGCACGCTGAACTTCGCCCCCGGCAGGCCGATGCGCTCAATTTTACCCGCCAGCACGCGCTTCAATGCCGGACGCGCTTCAAACAACGCGAACCGGATGCTCGAGGACCCGCCGTTGACGGTCAGAATGCGCGCTTGGGCTCGGGTGGCTTTCATAAATATTTTTGCCGCGTGCAAAATTGCCGGCCGTCTTTTCCAATGTCGCCGCGGAGTGCGTTGCGGATTCGCCGCGAATTCGCCATTTGTTTTGTCACTATCAGCGGTGATGGCCGCAAACGCAAGCCGCGCCAGAATTCAACCGGTAACGTTTCCGCGGCTAATTCCGCGCGTTAATCCTCGCTGCCCGCGGCGCTGCCGCCAACTCCCAACCGGAGCGATGCGCCGTTTGCTCACCCCGCCCGAAAATTCAGCGCCCGGATGACGTCTCCGCCATCCAGTTTTTGGATGCGTGTGAGAATCTGGCGCTCCTGGAAGCGCAGCTCCTGGCGCAGGATGGGATTGGGCACTTGGATGAGCAGCACGACTTTGTCCACGATCGCCTGCGGGCAGCATTGGTGCGCCCATTGCGGGCCGACGATGGTCTTCCAATTCTTGGCGATGACATCCGTGAGTTTCTCGTGCCCGAGCTCATAACGTTCTTCCAGCACCTCAATCAAACTGCCGAGCGTGAACGCCGGCCGCGCCCGCGCCGTACTGCGGTCCTGCGGCAGGCCGCGTAGCGTGGCGATGAGGTTGCTGGTGTCGCGGTTGAATTCCATCGGCGTTCCCAATTTCGGATGGCCGTCATCAAACCAAATGCGACCGCAGTTCGTCAAGCCGCGCCACACGCGCCGCCAACGGCTCTTGTTCTAATGGCGCCGGCGCCACCAGCACGGCCTGCCAGCCCGCCGCGCGGGCGCCGCGATAATCTTCGGCCAGGTTGTCACCCACGTGCAGCAGCCCGTCCGCCGGCGCCCCGAGCGCGCGTTCCGCCGCGCGGAAGACGCGGGCGTGCGGTTTCTCCGCGCCGATTTCGCTGGAGACGAGCACGGCGCGGAAATGGCCCGTCCAGCCCAGCCCGGCGAGCACGCGGTGCAGGCGGGCGTCCCAGTTCGAGAGCGCGGCGCAGGGCGTGCCACGCGCGGCCAGCGCTTCGAGCAGGTCGCCCGCGCCGGGCAGCGGCCGCCACCGGCGCGCCTGCGCGAATTCCTCCCACAACTCCGCAGACACCGGCTCGATTTTCTCCGGCGGACATTCCGGCGCGAGGCTGTCGCGCACCACCGCGCGCCAAAACGTCCGCTCGCCGTCCTCGCCGGCCACACGCCCGGGCGCCGCGCGCTGCGCGCGAAAGGTTTTGGCAAAACGCGCCTCGATCACCTCCGGCGTCAACTCAATGCCGTGCCGCGCGAGCGCCTCCGCGTACACCGCGCCGACACTCGGGTGCGGCGCGAGCAGCGTGCCACCGACATCGAACGTCACCGCGCGCACGCGGGCGAAATCCACGGCGGCGAGACTCATGGCAAATTAGAAATCGCGGCGCGGTCGCTTCCGGAAAACATTTCCTGAATTCGCCGGATGAGCACGCCGCGTGTGCTGGCGGCGGCGTACGCGGCCAGCGCGGGCGCGAATTCGGCGCGCACCGCCGGCGTCGTTTGCGCGAGCAAATCGAGCGCGCGCGCGAAATCGCCGGCGTCGCGGTCGCGGAAGGTCCAGCCAAGAAGGTTTTCGCGCGTGAGCCGCCCGACCAAATGAAAATCGCTGGCCAGCACCGGCCGGCCCGCGGCCGCCGCGCCCGCCAGCAGGTTCGCCGAGCCGTAATGCGACCAATACGGCAGCAGCACGATGTCCGCCGCGCTGTACGCCAGTTGTTCCTCCTCCGCGCTGACATAGCGGTCGAGCAGGCGCGCGCGGCCGGCTTTCTCCAACTCGCGCACGCGCGCCGCCGCCGGGCTGTCCGGCGCGGACTGGCCCGCGCGCAGCAAAAAAAGTTTGTCCGCCGCGCGGCTGCGCGCGAGGGCATCGAGCGTCAAATCCAACCCTTTGCGGCGCGCCTCGGTGCCAAAATGCAGGAGCACCAGGGCGTCGCGCGGAATGTCGAGTTTCCGGCGCGCCTCGTCGCGCGCGGGCAGCGCGGGCCATTCATGCGGGTCAGGCACGAGCGCGCAGCGCAAGCCGGGAAAATCGCGCGCGACGTCGGCCGCGACTCCGGGATCGAGCACGAAAATCGCGTTCCACCAACCCTCGCGGTGCAGGCGCGCGAAGCCCGCCCGCTTGAGCGCGCGGCCGAAACCGCGCTCCCGCGCATCGAGCGGCCGCGGCCGGTGGTACACGCCCGCGAGGAGACCCTTCAGCGACTCCGGCGGCCGTCCGCCAAACGCCGCCCGCCGCAGCAGCGCGGACGCGAAGTTGTCCAGCGTCGGCCAGAAGCAAAGGTCGGCCTCATGCGCTTTCGCCAAATTTGCGGCCGCACGCACGCTCGGCAGCCCGTGCGCGGCCGTGCCCAGCGGGATGAAATCAACTTCCGCGCCTTCGAGATTCGCCGCCGCGCGTTCGCGTAGCGCCTCCGGCTCGGCGGCGGCGACCGTCACCTTTGCGCCCAAACCGCGAAACGCCACCACGCTCATCCCCACCCATTTCGGATGATGGCCCTCGAGGCGCGTTTCCACGATCAGCACCTGCCGGGGCGGGTTCGGAGAAGGCATGGCGAAACGAAAAGATGGAAGTTTCGAGTTTCCTCCGCCTCCCGCCAATGGCGGGATTTGGAGGACAGGTCGGGTTTGGAGTTTTGTTCTCTGCGACTCTGCGTCTCTGCGCGAGTATCTTTCAGCTCTTTTTGGTTGGCGCCGGCTTTCCGTTTTGAATGAGGTGTTCGTACAGCGTACAGTGACGGTAAAACGTCGAAAAGGCCTGGAACGCGGCGATATAAAAGCCGGGAAAGCCGTCGAGAAAACCGCGGCGCAGAAAATAGGCGCGGAAGAAGCGCCAGCCGGAGCGGAAAATCACCCCTGGCGCCGACCAGCGTGTGTGCTCGTCGAGCAGGCGCTGCCGGTAAATGGCCGCGAAGTAGGGGATTTTCGCGAGCTGATGGTCGAGATCGCGGAAGGAATAGTGGTTCAGGTCGCCCGCCAGTTTCGCGGCCGGGCCGTCGAGCTTCATCTTGTCGTGCTCGCGGCTGCCCGTCCATTGCCCGCGCCCGCGGCGCAGCAGGCGCAGGCTGTAGTCCGGATACCAGTCGCCGTGCTTGATCCAGCGGCCGAGGAACCAGACCCGCCGCGCAAAATACGCCCCGGCGAACGCGGGATCGTCCTGCGCGATGAAGGCGCGCAGCGCATCGGCCAGCTCGGGCGAAAGTTCTTCGTCGGCGTCGAGGCAGAGAATCCACGGCTGGGTGGCGTAACCGAGCGCGAGATTTTTTTGGTCGCGGTGGCCGCGCCAGGCGTGTTCGTGCACGATCGCCCCGTAGCGCCGCGCAATGGCCACGGTGTCGTCCGTGCAATCGTTGACCACCACGACGATCTCGCGCGCCAGCGGCGCGGCGCGCTCCAGGCAGCGCGGCAGATTGGCGGCCTCGTTGTGCGCCACCAGCACCAGGCTGAGGGGTAATTTTTCGCCGTCGGGGTTCATGAAAATTTCACGCCGGCGTGGCGACGGCCCGTTCGATGCAGGCCCAGACCGTCTCGGGGGTGATGGCTGCCATGCACGGGCTGACGGCGCGGCATTGGTGCCAATGTCCGCTGCACGGGCACAAGCCGCCTTGGATGGACTGATGGCTCGGCCCCAGCGGCGCCCAGCGCGAGCCGGCGGTCGGCCCAAACAGGCCGATGGTCGGCACGCCCAGCCCGGCGGCGAAATGGAGCGGCGCGGTGTCGGGCGAGACAAACAGCCGCGCGCGCGCGACGACCGCGAGAAACGTCTCCAAATCCAAACCCGGCGGCAGGGTCGGGGCCTTCGGCATCGCGCCCCACACCTCGGCCAGCAGCGCCTGCTCCCGCGCGCTCGGCCCGGCCGACAGAACCACCGGCAGCCCAGCCGCCTGTGCGCGGTCGAATAAATCCACCCAGTTGGCCGCGGGCCACTCCTTCTTTGGCTGGCTGGTGGAGAGGTGGAAAATAATCGGCCGGCCGGACAGCACTCGGGCCGCTTCCTCGGCCAGCGCCGGATCGGCGCGAATCTCCAGGCGCGGCTCGGCCGGAAACGGCACGCCCCACGCGCTCAACACATGCAGGTCGCGCACCACCTCGTGGCGCGTCGGGTCGGCCTCTTCGAGGCATTCCGTGTACGCCAGCCGGCGCATGAGATTGCCCTGGCGCTCGACCACGCCCAGCCGGTGCCGGGCGCTGATCAACCGGCTGAGGATCGCCCCGCGGTCGTTGCCGACGAAGTCCACGCTGCGGTCGAAATGCTCGCGCTGGAGCGACCGGATCGTCGGCCAGCTCGCGCTCAGCCGCGCCTGGCCGCGCGTGCGCGGCAGCGCCCAGATGCGATCCAGCCACTTCAGGTGCCGCACGATCGGCGCGGCGTCTTCCGCCACCAGCAGGTGCAGCTCGGCGTCGGGGAAGTGCGCGCGCAACGCGCGCAGCGCCGGCACGGCCACGGCCACGTCCCCCAGGAACTTGAATTTGATGGCGAGGATTTTTAACTTGGACACCGCGCCGTGAACATGATGGAAAGACGGACGCATTCCAAGCCCAGACCCGGCCGGTCGGGCTTGGAAGCTATCCGCCAAATGCGCACCGCGTTGGCCAGAGAGATTTTACGCCGGGGCAAGGCGGAGGGCGCTGGACTATGCCCGAGGGGCCTGTCCAGCGCCCCGACAACGCCGCCCCGGCGTAAAAGCTCCTGGTCCTTCAGGGGATGGGGTGCTTTTGGCCTGGCGCGGCGTTGCGTGCGGGCCGACAGCCTCTTTGAGGATGCCTAACCCGCACGCGCCTGGCGCCAAGCCAAAATCACCTCCACCAACGCTGGCGCTCATTTGTCGGATAACTTCTAGCCTTTTTGCCAGCCGTGTCGCCCGACGAACTTGAAAAGCAGGCCGTGGTGGAGTTTTTCGGCCGTCGCCCGGACGGATTTTTTGTCGAGGTCGGGGCCAACGACCCGCACCTGCTCTCCCAAACCTGGCCGCTCGAGCAACTGGGCTGGACCGGCCTGCTGGTCGAGCCGTTGCAAGCCTGTGCGGACAAACTGGCCGCCGCGCGCCCGCGCTCGCGCGTGGTGCGGGCCGCCTGCGCCGGGCCCGACCAGCGCGGCTCGGCCGTCTTTCATGTGGCCGACCGTTCCACCAAAAGCGGGCTGGCGCGCCATGTGGACGATCAAAGCGTGCGCTACATCGGCCAGGAAACCGTGCCGGTGGTGACCCTCGACGACCTGCTTACCGAGCGCCCGCCGGCACGGCTGGACTTCGTCTCGATTGATGTCGAGGGAACCGAACTGGACGTATTGCGTGGCTTCGACCTCGCGCGCTGGCGTCCCGAACTGGTCTTGCTTGAAGACCGCGTCAGCAGCCTCGACAAGCACCGTTTTTTTCTCACCCGCGGCTACCGGCTTCTCCGGCGCACCGGCTTCAACGGCTGGTACGTGCCGCGCCCACACTCCGCGCGCCCGCCACGCGGTGAAGGCTGGCGCACGCTGAAGAAGTATTACTTAGGCCTGCCGTTTCGCCGCCTCAAGCTCGCCTGGCAGGCGCGCCGCCGCCAACGCGCCACGGGTTGACCGCGCCTTGGCGCCGGCTGATTTGCATTCATCTTTTCGCCGGCGTCCATCATTCTCGTCCTTTGCCATGCCCCGGCCCGCCGCAGAATTTTTCCCCGCCCTCCCGCCGCGCGCGCGGGTGCTGGTGCTCGATCTCGGCTTTCTCGGCGATGCCATCCACCTCATCCCCGCGTTGGCCGCGATCCGCCGCGCCCTGCCGCAGGCGCGACTCGAAGTGATGGTCGCCGAGCACGTTCAAGGCATCCTCGCCGTTTGCCCGTGGCTGGACGGCGTGCGCGGCTACCCGCGTTTCCCGAAAGGGCCGCGCTGGCACCAGGACCTCGGCCGCGTGCGCCGCTTGCGCGAGGAAAAATTTGATGTCGTCGTCAACCTCAACGGCTCCGACCGCTCGAGCCTGCTCACGCGCGCAACCGGCGCGCCGCTGCGCCTGGCCCGCGTGCCGCCGAAAGTGCCGTGGTTCTGGCCGCGCTGCTTCACGCATACCGTGGACGTGCCGCACGGCACGCAGCCGCTCTTTCGCCAACGCTGGGACGCGCTCGGCGCGGCCGGTTTTCCCCTCCCCGCCGAGGGCCCGGCCTTTCCCATCGAGATTCCCTCCGCGACGGCGCAAAAGCTGGACTACCTACTCGCCGGCGTGGGGCCGTTCGTGCACGTCAGCCCCTTCGCCACGCAGGACGCCAAGCAATTGCCCGCGCCCGTGCTCGCCGAATTTCTCAACGCCGCCCGCGCCGTGCATCCGGAAATCTCGATCGTCATTTCCACCGCGCCAACCAAGCGCGAAAAGGAGCAGTTGGCCGATTTGCGGCGGCGCCTGGATTTCGCGCCCGCGGGCGTCTTCGCGGGCGAGCTCGATTTGGTCGAGCTCGCCGGCCTGGTCCAGCGCGCCCGCGCGCACCTCGGTGCGGATTCCGGCGCGCTGCACGTGGCGCTGATGACCGGCACGCCCACGCTCTCCTGGTTCCGCGATTACCCCGGCCGCGTCGAATGGCAGCCCGCCGGGCCCGGCCATCGCAGCGTCCTCGGCCGTCCCACGCCCGACGGCCTGGCGGACATCACCGTCGCGCAGCTTTTGTCCGCGCTCACCGCCGTCCTGACCGCGCCCGCGCCGGCCCGCGTCCCTCCCTTCCGCCCGTGAAACCCATCCGCATCGCCTTCGTGGACTTCTGGCGCGTCTTCCGCCGGGACGATAATTTCCTGCTCAACACGCTACGGCGCTGGTACGACGTGCAGATTACGGAGCGGCCTGATTACCTCTTCCACGGCGACGATCGCGCGCGCACCCACCGCGGCTCCGACGCCGTGAAGATCCACGTCCTCGTCGAAAACCGCGTGCCCAATTTCCGCGCCTGCGACTACGCGCTTTCCTACCGCTATCTTGACGACCCGCGTCACCGGCGCCTGCCGCACTACGTGTTTTACGGCCCGCCGGAACTGCTCGTCAAAGCCCCCGCCGAAGCCGAGCGCCTGCTCGCCGCCAAGACCAAATTCTGCGCCCTCGTCGTCGGCAACCCCAACCTCAAGCGCACCTACCGCCGTCTGCGTTTTTTCGAAAAACTTTCCAAATACAAACCCGTGGATTCCGGCGGACGCTTCCGCAACAACATCGGCGGCCCGGTCGCGGACAAGGTCGCTTTCCTGCGCGATTATAAATTCCACCTCTGCTTCGAGAACGCGACCTCGCCCGGCTACACCTCCGAAAAAATCGTCCACGCCATGCAGGCGCGCTGCCTGCCCGTCTATTGGGGCAACCCGCGCATCGCCGAGGAATTCAACCCGCGCAGCTTCCTCAACATCCCCGACGCGATGAGCGACGAGGAGGCCATCGAGCGCGTCATCGAGCTGGACCGCGACGACGACAAATATCTCGCCGTCGCCCGCGAGCCGTACTTCCACGGCAACACCCCGAACGAATATTTCGACCCGGAACGCCTGCGCCCGTTCTTCGAGGAAATTTTTTCCAGCACGCGCAAGACTCGCAGTTGGTTTTACTTTCGCGATTTGGTTTTCGATCTGCGCGTCCGTTGGGGGTTGGGAAAACCCTAATGCGGCCGCGTGACGATTTTCGGAAACCAATGCCAGCAGAGCGAGGCGCGCCTCGCGCGCAGGTAGCCCATCCACGATTCGTGCGGCACGCGGCGCAGCCAGCCGCGGAAGTTGCGCGCGGGCGAAGACAAATCATTGCGCAGCTCGTAGCCGCAGTCGCGCATGCCCTCCTGGCAGTGGTATTCGATCCAGAAAATCTCGCCGGGCGTCAGTTCCTGTTGCCAGCGGTCGAGCGACTCCTTGCTAATGCCCGCGAAATTGTCGCCGTAGCTGGAATTGCCGGCCCAGGCGCGGCCGGCGCGCGTGGGCGTGAGCGAAAGCTGCGCCACGTCCACTCCGATAAACGCGCAGACGCGTTCCAGCACCGGCCGCGGGTCGTTCACCAAATCTTCGTAGCGCACGGAGAGAAACCGCTCGGGCTGGTTCTTGTACTCGAAGCGCTGGCGCGCGCTGCGGTTCCATTCGTTCACCAGCCGGAAACTTTTCGTGTGCTCGGGGTAGCGGCGCAGCAGCCGCTTCTGGCGCGAGGCGTAAACGGCGCGCGGGTCGCGCACGACCTGCACCAGCTTGGCCTCGGGAAAATAGGTGAACAGCCACGAGGCGTAATAATCGTTCGCGGGAGTTTTCTCGACCAGGATGCGCGGCTCCAGGCGCGGCGGCGACAGCGTCTCGGCGTAGGCGCGGCCGAGCGATTGCAGCACGTGGCGCGGGCCGGCGCGCGGGTCTTCGCCCACCCGCCGCAGGAAATTGCGCTCGAACGCCGCGTAATCAAAGAAGGAATAATCCACGTAATTCTCCGCCTCGCCGGGCCGCGTGGAAGGCGTGCCTTTTTCACTCAGGCGCGCGACGTCGGTGTACTTCAGCAAATACTTCGCCAGCACGCGGCCGTCCCGCGCGCCGGTGCTCTGCACGCCGCGGTTGAACAGCGCCGTCTCCTCGGGAAACACCAGCAAATCCGGATGCGCCTCAAGCAGCGACAGCAGCAGCGTCGTGCCCGATTTGGGCGCGCCGCCGAGAAACACTTCGCGGTAATAAGGAGTGGGCACGAACGGAGGGGGTTTCGGGTTTCGAGTTTGGAGTTTTGGTCTCTGCGCCTCTGCGTCTCTGCGCGAGTTCTCTTTGTTTTTTTGACCTTCGTATTTTAGGGGATAATTGACGAAATAAATGATTCAGCTCGATCCGCCGGTCTCCTTGGCGGCGCGCGGCAAAACCAGGCGGTTCAGCATGTCGGCGCCGACTTGCGGGTAAAGGTGCACCGGGTCAAGGCGGAAGAAATTTTTCGGATCGCTGTACGGCGACACCGCCAGGTCAATCACGTCCGGAAAAACGCGGTGCACACGCGCCGCCCAGTCGGTGTACGCCGGTCCCAAACCGGCGCGGCGCACGCGCGCAAAATCGGCGGCATCAAGCGGGTTGATCAGCACCACGTAAGGCTCGTGGCGGGCGTCGAGCGCGGCGCGCAGGTCGGCCAGCTCGGCCACTCGCTCCGGCGAAAAGTGAAACTCGCGCCAGCGCGCCTCGCGGTCGTCCAGCAGGCGTGCGAGCGCGGCCGGGTCGGCATGGTCGTAATGCTCGAACCACAGCGCGGGGTTGAAGGAGCCGTTGGGCAGCAGGGTGGGCGGGAGCCCGCGTTCGGCGCGCGAAATGGTGGTGAACGAATAGCCCAGGCCGTCGAGGCTGAAGAGGTACGAAAAATCGCGCTGCCAGGACGGCGGTGCAAACGGCACCGGCTGATACGGCACGCTGTCGCCGAATTGGAAAAAGTCCAGCGCCACCACCACCAGCGGCGCGGTGGGCGAAACTTGTTTCACCAGCGCGACCACTTCCTCCGGCGTCGCCCCGCCGAGGCTGGCGTTGAAAAACGGCGCCGGCCCGGCGAGTTGGGCGACGTCAATCATCGCCGCCTTGCTCGTGCCGATGAGCACGGCCGCGCGCGGGTTCTGCCGCAGCCCGGTGAGCTTCGCCTCGCGCTCGGCGGAGATGTACACTCCGAGCGTGTTGCGGCCGAAATAGTCAAAGGGGTCCACGAAGAAATTGATGGCCGCGGCCAGCGCCACCAGCGCGCCGGCGAGCAGCGCGACGAGGCCGAGGTAGCGGCGCGGGTCGGGGTGGGCGGCATTCATGATTCTCGGCGGAAAATGCTCAAAATTTATAGTACAGGAATTCGCTGGCGTTGGAAAGCGAGAGAAAACAGGCCGCAAACACCACTGCCACCAACGCGGCCCAGGCGGCCGTGGGCGCCCACAGCAAACGCCCGCCGAGCAGGCCCGGATGGCACGAAACCACTTTCACGCCCAGCGCCGGTTGCCAGCGCGAGAGGACATCCTGCGAATTTGGCGCGAACCACACCCATAAATACAGCGTGCCCAACCACACCCACCAGCCCGCCGACGGCGTGGGCACCGGCTCACCCAGCGCGGCCGTGGTCGTCCATCCGGCGTGGCCGAGCGCCGCATACATCCGCAAAGCGGCGTGGAAATTTTCCGAGCGAAACAGCACCCACGCCGCCACCACCGCCGCGAAGGTCAGCGTCCGGGCCGTCGCCACGCGCACCGCGCCGGGCACCAGCGCCAAACCCGCCAGGCGCGGTTTCGCTTCCAGCCAGGCATGGTTGATCACCAACCCGACCCCGTGCACCACCCCCCAGAGCACAAACGTCCAGCCCGCCCCGTGCCACAGTCCGCCGAGAAACATCGTGATCATCAAATTCACATGACGCCGCAGGCGGCCATGGCGGTTCCCGCCCAGCGGAATGTACAGGTAATCGCGCAGGAAGCGCGAGAGCGTCATGTGCCACCGGCGCCAGAATTCCCCGAGATTCACCGCCTGGTACGGCGAGTTGAAATTCTGCGGCAGCCCGATGTTGAACAGCCGGCACAGCCCGAGCGCCATGTCGGTGTAGCCCGAG